>JAABUQ010000264.1_pt1 | contig 118889 bp, 102 predicted proteins | sample 5560001 | NCBI WGS metagenome assembly JAABUQ01 (sample SAMN10711888, study PRJNA513371) | rock metagenome | isolation source: Antarctica rocks | place: Antarctica: Victoria Land, Finger Mt nord | collected 2015-12-18 | reverse complement strand
GTACGGGCGCGGCAGCGGCAATCGCCGTGAACTGTGCGATTGCCGCGCGGTTCCACGCATCGAGCCGCGCCTTGCGCCAGGGCGTCAACTCGGCGAAAAGCACCTGCCGCGCGTCTGGCGAGAGGGCGCTGATCGGCGTCCCGGCACTGCCGTAGCTTGGATGCTGCGTGAAGAATTCCGCCATGAATGTTTCCATCTCGGCATGAGCAATGTCGGGCCGTTCGAGAAACTTGCCGCGCTCGTGCATCGCGTCATCGAAGAACACAATGATCGGAATGGCGACGCGGCCCGATGGCATCGGGTATTGGCTCGCAAGCTCCTTGTACTCGTCGCGCTTGAAGACCCGGACATCGAGCTTGCCGCTCTCCCGCGCCAACCGGAACAGCACGGGCAGATGCGCGAGTGAGTCCCCGCACCAGTCCTCCGTAATCACGAGAATGTGCAGCGGTTCGGGCAACCCCGCGAATGCGGCGCTATCCCCCTCGGTTACAGGCGCCGCCGCAATATTCGCCGCGAATTGTTCCTTGTTTTGCGTCATCTGCGCCTGGTACTCGTCCGGTGTCATGCTCACCGCAAACTGTGCCGCCGTGATTGCCATGTGTCCTCCTGATCGCTTGTGGGAAACGCGAAGGACACAAAGGACGCGGACAACGCGAAGAAATACACATGTTTTGTTTTTCTTCGCGTTCTTTGCGCTCTCCGCGTCCTTTGCGTTTCCTTCCCGATTGCTTGCCCTACCACAACGCGGTGTGGGATGGAGGCATTCCGCCTATGCGCTATACTGCGCGGAACGATGAACGGCATGACGGTATGACGGCGAGGAGCGCGGGCAATGGTGGCGGTGAGCGAGGCAATGATCCCGGTACTGGTGGCAGACGAGCGCGTGGTGCATGGGGTCTGCCCGCATGACTGCCCGGACACTTGCTCCTTTCACGTCACGGTGCGGGACGGCGTGGCGGTAAAGATCAAGGGCGACGCGCGCCACCCCGTCACGCAGGGCTTTCTCTGTGTGAAGGTCAACGACTACCTCAGCCGCACGTACAACGAGATGCGGGTGTTGACGCCGCGCCGTCGCGTCGGGCCGAAAGGCGCGGGCGAGTTCGTCGAAATCAGCTGGGACGAGGCGCTGGACGAGATCGCGGCGCGCTTCCAGGCAATCATCGCCACCGATGGCCCCGAAGCGATCCTGCCTTATAGCTACAGTGGCACGCTCGGCAAACTGCATAACGAAAGCATGGACTACCGCTTTTTCAACCGCCTGGGAGCGTCCGAACTCGACCGCACGATCTGCTCCGTCGCCGGTGAGGAGGGCATTCGCACCACGCTCGGCGCCAAGCTCGGCACCGACCCGGAGACGTACGCCGAGAGCGACCTCATCATCGTCTGGGGCAGCAATCCCGTGTCCACCAACCCGCACCTGATGCCGTTCATCAAGCAGGCACGACAGCGCGGCGCGTCCTTAATCGTGATTGATCCCCGCCGCACGCGCACCGCTGCGCAGGCCGACTGGCACATCCAGCCCCAGCCGGGCACCGATGCCGCTCTCGCGCTCGGCCTGATGCAGGTGCTGATTACCGAGGGGGTGACGGACGAGGCGTACCTCGCGGCGCACACGCTCGGCTGGCCGGAACTGCGGGAGCGGGCGATGGCCTATCCCCCGGAGCGCGTTGCCGCGATCACCGGGCTGGCGACAGACGAGATCGTTCGGCTCGCGCGGCAGTACGGCGGCACGAAGCGCGCCGTGATTCGCGTCAACTACGGGATGCAGCGGCACAGCAACGGTGGCATGATGATCCGCACGATCTGCTGCCTGCCTGCGCTCACGGGGTCGTACGGCACGCTCGGCGGTGGCCTCACGCTTTCCACCAGTGGGGGCAAGAGGATCAATGACGCGGCCCTGCAACGCCCCGACTTGCGTACGGCCCCCGCGCGGCACATCAACATGATCGGACTGGGCGACGCGCTCACGGGCGATCTCGATCCGCCGGTGAAGGCGCTCTTTGTCTACAACGCGAACCCCGCTTCCTCCACGCCGGACGGTGGGGCGGTGAAGGCGGGCCTGATGCGCGACGACCTCTTTCTCGTGGTGCATGACCCGTTCTTTTCCGACACGGCGATGTATGCCGATATCCTGCTGCCCGCGACCACGCAACTGGAACACATGGATTTGCACACGGCCTACGGCACGTACTACGTCAGCCTCAACCAGCCCGCCATCGCGCCGCTCGGCCAGAGTGTGCGCAACACCGAACTGTTCCGGTTGCTCGCCGCGCGCATGGGCTTCACCGAGGACGCCTTCCGCGACACGGACGAGGACCTGGTGGATCAGGCGCTATCGTGCGATCACCCACATATGCGCGGCATCACGCGGGAACGGCTGATGCGCGACGGGTTCGCGCGGTTGAATCTGTCGCCCGATGGCGAGCCGTTCGTACCCTTCGCGGACGGTGTGTTCCCCACGCCCTCCGGCAAGATCGAGATGTTCAGCGCGGAACTCGAAGCCGCCGGGTTCGACCCGTTGCCCACGCATACTCCCCTCGCCGAGAGCGCGGAAGCGACGCCCGCACTCGCTGCGCGCTACCCCCTCGCGCTGCTGACGCCGAGCACGCACCACTTCCTGAACACGACGTTTGGTAACGTACCGTCACTCGAACGGCGGGAAGGCACGCCGTTTATCGAACTGAACGCGGCAGACGCGGCGGCGCGTGGTATCGCCAACGGTGACGCTGTGCGCGTCTTCAACGACCGGGGCGAAACCTTTCTCACCGCCTACGTCGGTGAGACCACCAAAACCGGCGTCGCCGTCGCCCCCGCGACGTGGTGGGACAAGCATCACCGGCACCGCAGCGGCATCAACGCCCTCACCAGCCCTCGCCCCGCCGACATGGGCGGTGGCGCGACTTTTTATACCAACCTTGTGCAAGTCGAGCGCGCCGTGTAAAAGACGGTTCGCCGCGAAACACCTGTACAATGATCGGAACTATTCGGACGCCTACGATGGCAGATACGTGGACGCCGCTGAAACGAGGGGCACATGACGGTATCGGCTGACCCGATCGCGGTCGTCGAACTCTTGCAACCGCGACGCTCGCGGCGGAGGATGCATGGCGCATCTGGACAAAGGGGCTGTCGCGGGATGCAGCGATGCGGGCAGCGCGGACAACGGGAGACGAACGCCTCGCGGGAGCAGTGCTGGATATGGTCGCGTTCATTGGCTGAGTGAGGGCGAGAAAATCACCGCACGTTGTGGTCTGGTCGGCGCGTACGCCGGTGGATTGGATGGGGAAAGGTATCCGGTTCCCGGTTTGCCTTGCATGTCTGCTGGTGGCACAATGATCGGAAGCGTTCCCGTACTCAAGCATAAGGAGTTGGCAGATGGTGCTTGCGACAACCGCGCAACTGCGGCAGTTCGATGCGGAAGGGTATCTCGTCATCAAGGATGTGCTCGATCCGGCACGGGACATCGCACCCGTTTTCGCGGAGTTCGATGCGGTGCTGGATGCGGTTGCCGCCCGCTTCGTGGCGGATGGGTGCATCGCCCGCGCGTACAGTGAAATGGCGTTTGAGCAGCGATTCACCCAGATCAGCGTCGAGAGTGGCGAGGCGTTGGCGCAGTACTTCGACATCTCACTGCCGCAGAAGGGCATCCGCCACGACACGCCCTTTTTCGCCGGCGCCGCGATGTTTCGCCTGCTCACCCACCCTGGGTTGCTCGATCTCGTCGAACAGTTTATCGGCCCGGAAATCTGGTCGAACCCCGTGCAGCATATCCGCACGAAACTCCCCACCCGTGCCACCGACCCACAGTTCTTCGGGCACATCGCGGGCGCGCCCTGGCATCAGGACAACGGCGTGATCACCGAAGAAGCGGACGGCACCGACATCCTCACGGTCTGGGTGCCCTTTACTCCGGCGACGACTGCAAACGGGTGTATGGTCGTGATGCCGCGCAGCCACCGCGACGATCTCGCGCCGCACTGCCCCGGTGGGACCGGGCTGCACATCCCCGAACGCTACCTGCCCCCCACGGAACCCGTGGTGTTGCCGATGGAGCCGGGGAGCGCACTGCTGATGACCCGGCGCACCGTGCATTCCTCGCTCGATAACACGACGACCGACCAGATGCGGCTCAGTTTCGATCTGCGCTACCAGCCGATTGGCCTGCCGAGCGGGCGTCCCGCCTTCGATCCCGCAGGGTTCGTCGCCCGCAGCAAGGCGCATCCGGAAACCGTACTGCGTGATCCCGTCGTCTGGGAACGCAACTGGGCGAGCGTGCGCGACGCGCTGGCGAAAGCGGAAGACCCGACCTTTAACCGCTGGAGCGCCGATTCCCCCGTTTGTGCGTGACGTGACTGCTTCGGAGAGTGTCATGCAAAGGGCGGCTTGCAAACGATATCGCCTCACCTCGCGCCCCTGCATTGTCCCATTCGCTGCCCTTCTCCCTATGCTGTTGGTCGTATTCCTGCTCGGTGGGTGTGGTAATGCACACTCACCGATCCTTACACCCATGCCCCTTGCGTTGCCGTCCCCCGCCTACCCGTTGCCCCTTACACGGGAGAATCCACTCCCTGGTGGTGGCACCATTGCGTTAACGGACAACTTCTTCAGTAGTAGCCGTGCGCGTCCTGACCTTCGTGTGCTCGGTATGAGGGGCCTTGATGTGGATGACCCATACGCACCTGATGGGGCGGAAACGGTGGGGGCAAGCGCCACAAAAGACGCGGCAATCCTCGCGCATTTCAACGCCGGAGACGCGGGGAGCTTCTTTGATGACCGCTACCGGGAGGGTGGCGACATCCAGGTGGTACAGCACTTCGCGCCCTATTTGTGGCATGGACAGCGCGTCTGGTATGGGTGGCTGGGGTACACGGACGTGAATGGGTCGGTATACCCCGTTGCGGTGTTGATCCTCTCCCACGGTGGGCAAGCCGTGGATGTATTGTTCCGTAAAAAGACCACGAATGTGTCCGTCGTTGAACAAAACGCGGCGGCAATCTTCGATACAATCATGGTGCCGTAGGCCATCTGGTCGAGCCGTCGTCGGTTGCGGCAGGCGCGATTCGCATGCAAGCGCCGATGGAGGAGCCGGAGGAACTGCCCTTCGGCGTGGTGCCCGTTGCGGATTGAATCTCCCTGTGCAATCAGGGGGTTGGCATCCGGGCGGGGAAGGGAATCGAAAGCAGAGGCCCAGGATGGTTGATTTCGCGCTGTTTCTGCCACCGGAGCCAAACCGGATGTGGGCGTTGGGGCCGCAGATGGGTGTGCATTACGCCGTGACGGGGTTGCCCCATCATAATCCGGGCGCTACCGGGCGTGCGGAAGGCGATGCCCGCCCGTGGGACTTCCTGCCGCTCCTGCACCTGCAAGGGCAATTTCGCGCCGCCGGGTACGAGATCGCGGTGATCGAATCGTCGCCACCGATGGAGCGTATTCGCCTCGGCTTGCCGGGACGTGACGAGGAGATCGAGTGGTTTTGCACGATGCTGCGCAGCCTGGGCGCACTCGGCATCCCCGTGGTCTGCTGGAACTTCATGGCGGGCTTCGGCTGGCAGCGCACCTCGCTCACCACGCCGACGCGCGGCGGCGCGCTCGCCACGAGCTATTCCCACGCCCCGATGATCGCCGCGCCCCCCGTGCCTGAAGCGATCAGTGAAGACACGCTCTGGGAAAACCTCGCGTACTTCCTGCGCGCCGTGGTCCCCGTCGCGGAGGAAGCGCAGGTCAAGCTCGCCCTGCACCCGGACGACCCACCGCTTTCCCCGATCCGGGGCATGGGACGCATCATGCGCAGCGTCGAGGCGTTCGACCGCGCGCTCGATCTCGTGCCCAGCCCGTATCATGGCATCACCTACTGCCAGGGGAACTTCGCCTTAATGGGGGCGAATCACGCGGAGGCCGTGCCGCACTTCGCGGCGCGGGGCGCGCTCCATTTCGTGCATTTCCGCGATGTGCGCGGCGATGTCACCGATTTCGCCGAGACCTTCCACGACGACGGCCCCACGGACATGCTCGCGGCGATGCGCGTCTACCACACAGCGGGCTTTGGCGGCGTGATGCGCTGCGACCACGCCCCTGTAATGGCGGGTGAGGCGAATGACCATCCCGGCTACGAAACGCTCGGACGCATCTTCGCCATCGGCTACATGACGGGGCTACGCGAAGCCGTGCGGGCCGAAGGGGTAGCACAAGAGTAGCGCGCGATACCTCTACAGGTCACACAAGACAGGGTAGCGGTGTTGACCATTTGTTGAGCGGTTTACGGTTCAATTGTGAGCATGTAGGCACCGTGCTTGCATACTGATGCTAGCACGGTTTCCGAGCCTCCACTATCGAGGCATATATTCTCGTGACAGTTAGTTATGTCTAGATGGCTTGACGGGCATGAGAATATAGGGAGGAGACGGTCATTTTGCGAACCGGCGCAATACCGGCGCAATGTGGTGGAAACGTGCCGCGCCGCCACGGGAAGCGAAAAGGGGGTTTCACTGTTTGCGGTAACGACGAAGCTGACGAGACTACAGGGTTGATGGTTTGAGCAGGCACGCGAGCGTGCGGAAAAGGGGTATCTCTTGACTGGTTTGAAAGCAATGGCGCAGCGATTGGGTATCATGGGGCTGGCAGTTTTCTTCGCGCTGTCCGTGACGGGGTTGTCCGCAGCGGCGGCGGACCCGAATCCTGGGCAAAGTGGCGTGATCTTCAACACGGGTTCCGCAGCGTATCAGCAGGTCGCGGCAAATGTCCGCGCGCAGCAGTTCCCCTTCGGGTACTACGGCTACGGTGACTTCGGTGGCTTCAACGGCTTCAACGGTGGTTTCAACGGTTTCAACGGCTACAGCGTCTCCCCGTACGGGTTTGGCGGCACCTACTACAACGGCTTCAATGGTGGCACGCCGTTCTTCTACAACAACTCGCCGAACGGCCAGACCATCTTCACGGCGGTTGGCTGTGACACGGGCAACTTCACCTGCCTCGCCTCAAAGGGCGTGCCGTACCCGTACGGCTTCAATGGCTTTAACGGCAATGGCTTCAACAACGGCTTCAACGGCTTCAACAATGGCTTCAACGGCTTCGTAGGTGGCACGCCACTCGTCGGCTTTGCCAACAACTACAACTTCAGCTTCCCGTACTCCGGGTTGCCGAACGTGTACTTTACGAACACGGGTTGCGCGGTCGGGAACTACACCTGCCTCTTCGGCACGCTCGGCACGACCGGCACGTTGCCGAACAGCTTCTTCGCGGCGGTTGGCTGCCCGGTCGGAAACTACTCCTGCGCCACCAGCCAGACCGTGTTCACAAACAACGGTTGCACCATTGGCAACTACACCTGCGTTTATGGCAAGACCGGCGTAAGCCCGTAACACGGCTCCTACCGGTACGCCCCTCTCATGCGAGAGGGGCTTTTTTTGCGTTTGCCACTGCCACGCACGAAATCGGTATGGCGTGGGATACTATGAGTAGTCTGCAATGGCCCGTACGAGGCGGGTATCATTGCCTTATCACTGTGTATGTCACTATCAAGGAGAATGCCCCGCATGTCGTCCCGCCCACCCCGATCTTCCGATACCCGCCCGCCTCGTCACTCCACCGGCGGGCGCTACACGTCGCGCGGGGGGGGAGACCGCCGCCCCGTGGAAACATCGCTCACCATGGCCGATACATCGCCCGCTGTCGAGGCATCTGAGGATGTGCCCATGCCGTCTTTCGAGGAACTGGGGATATCCGAACCCTCGCGGCGGGCAATCACGGAGATGGGATACGAGGAGCCAACGCCGATTCAGGCGCGCACTATTCCCTTGCTCCTCGCGGGGCGCGACGTGATTGCCCAGGCGCAAACGGGCACGGGGAAAACGGCGGCCTATGCGCTGCCGATTCTTGAGCACCTCGACGCGGCGCGGCGTGCCCCGCAGGCGCTCGTGCTTTGCCCGACGCGCGAGCTGGCGATTCAGGTCGCCACCGCCATGCATCAGTTGAGCAAGTACCGGGGTGTTTCGGTGGTACCGATCTACGGCGGGCAACCAATCGAGCGGCAACTGCGCGCGCTTGCGGCAGGCGTGCAGGTCGTTGTCGGCACGCCGGGCCGAGTGATGGACCACATGCGCCGGGGCACGCTCGATCTCTCGCACATCCGCAGCATCGCCCTCGATGAGGCGGATGAGATGATGGACATGGGCTTTCTCGAAGACATCGAGTTCATCTTCGAGGCATTACCGGCGGAGCGCCAGACCGCGCTCTTTTCCGCCACGATCCCCCCGCGCATCGCCACGCTTTCCAGCCAATACTTGCGTGACCCCGTGCGCGTCAGCGTCACGATGGCGCACGTCACCGTACCCCTGACCACGCAAACGGCATACGAGGTGCCGGGCGGCGACAAGTTCGATGCTCTGACGCGCGTGCTTGATGTGGAAACGCCGCAGTCCGCGATCATCTTCTGCCGCACGCGCAATGAGTCCAGCGACCTCGCGGAGCGGTTGATCGGCGCGGGGTACACCGCCGAGGCGATCAACGGCGATCTGCCGCAAACGGTGCGTGACCGCGTGATGCACCGCTTCCGTGAGGGACAGGTGGACTTGCTCGTCGCTACCGATGTCGCCGCGCGTGGCCTCGATATCCCGGCGGTCTCGCACGTCATCAACTACGATATCCCTACCGACCCCGAAGCCTACGTGCATCGCATCGGGCGCACGGGACGGGCGGGGCGGGCGGGCGAGGCGATCACGCTCGTCTCGACGCGCGAGCGGTATACCCTGCGCGGCATCGAGCGGGCGGTGTCGCAGCGCATCCCCCTGAAGCGGTTGCCAACGCTTGCGGATGTGGCGGCGCGGCGACGCGAGGCGTTTAAGGCGGCAATCACGGCGGTGATCGAGGAGGGCAACCTGACGCAGGAGTTGCTGATCGTGGAATCACTAGCGGAGCAATTCGATCCCACCGACATTGCGGCAGCGGCAATACGCATGGCGCGGGGCGATCAGGGGCAACGGCTCGAAGAAGCCGCCGTGCAATCCCTTGACGGCGATGCCACGGGCGTCGAGGCGGGGATGACACGCCTGTTCGTGAGCGCGGGCCGGTTGCAAGGCATCCGCCCGATGGACCTCGTCGGCGCGATTGCCAATGAGGCAGGTATTCCCGGCAAAACGATCGGCGCCATTGATATCTATGACCAGATGGCGTTTGTCGAGGTGCCTGCGGCGGACGCGCCCCGCGTGATCGAGGCGATGCGTGGCGTCAATCTGCGCGGAAAGCGTGTCACCGTCTCGCTCGCGCGCCCCCGCGACGATTCCGGCTTCGACCGGCGCCGCTCGTAAAGCCTGTCGCCAAAGGAGCATCGGCGCGGATGCCGCAGGTGACGCGGGAGCAAATCGAGGCGATCTGGCGGATGCATGTCCTCGGCACAGTGGCGTCCGTTGTTCCGATGGCAAGTGGGAGCCGCAACGAAACGTACCTCGTCAACGACGCATCCGTGCTTCGCGTCAACACGCGGGACGGGCAGTTCGCCAAGTTCCGCAACGAGTCCCTCGCGTACGACTTGCTTACTGGCAGTGGGCTTCCAGTGCCCCGCGTCGTCTCGCTCGATGAGTCCCGCCGTCTCCTGCCGTATGATTACATGGTCGTGACGCGGCTCCCCGGCTCGAACCTGCGGGAAAGCTGGCAATCGTTCGACGCGGCGCAACTGTCCCGGCTTGCATGGGAAGCCGGTCGCGCGCTCGCCCGGTTGCATGGAATCACGCTCGCGGGGTTTGGGCCACTGCACCGTCTCGCAGATCGGCCCTTCGGCACCTGGCATGAGTACTTCCATGACTATGCGGGCCGCTATCTTGCGCGGGCACGGGAACGCGGTGTGCTGGACGATGATCTGCACGCGCGTCTCGTCGCCGTACTCGACCGGGAATCGCCCCTGCTTGCGCGGGTCACGACCGGCGTGCTCGTACATAGCGATTACCACTACGAGAACATTCTGCAAACCGGCGGAACGCTTTCCGGCCTCCTTGATTTCGAGTGGGCGTTATCGGGCGATCCTGCCTTTGATTTCGTTGCCGGGGATGTGCGCGAGGCGATGATTCCCGGCAGCGAAGCCCACTTCGTCGCCGGGTACACGACCGTGCGCTTTCTCGACACAGAACATGGTCGGCGCGTCCCGTTGTACCGCCTCTTTGCGCTCGTTGAAGCCGCCGCCACACGCGCTATGCAGAATGAAACGGACGAGATACACGCGGCACGCTTGCAAATCGCCGACGCACTTGTGGCGATAGAGCACAACACCACACGCTGATTGCTACTGAGCGTTCACGATCACGAGGGCAGTCAGGGTACTCAGGTGGAAGGAAATCTGATCATCACCTGAATCCCGATGCCCGTACCGCGATTCTTGAATCATATAAAAGGCTTTCTATGCTCTTTCTTTGCTATTCCTGTCTCTCGCACTCGTTTGCGCACGCATCGGTGTCATGCTTGGTGGGTATTCATTCCTCGAAGCGCGCGATCTGAAACACACCAGATGCTCACCATGAGGGTAACGCTTCCCATACTCATCAGGGTACCGCGCAACCCGATGGTGCTGATGCCAACGCCTGCCAGCAGTGTGCCGAGCGGCACTGCCAGGGTGCCCATTGCTTGGCTGGTGCCGAATACCCGACCGCGCAAAGCCGCCGGCACCCGTTCTTGTTGCACCACCCCGAAGAGCGGCGCAATCAACCCGGTGGCAACGCCACGCAGCGCCACGGCAAGCATGGCGACGATGAGTGCCGGGAACGGCAAGAGGAACCAGAACACCCCACTGAGCATTCCCGTACCGATCAGGAACACGCGGTACCGGGACAGGCGCAAGGCGATGGCGGTATACAGCAGGCTCCCGATCAGCGTCCCAACGCTCACCCCCGCGAACAATGCCCCGAGCGCTACGGCCGTGCCGTAGATCTGCTTCGCGTACACCGGGAGGATCACGGCAAGCAATGCCGCGCCGATGCAGTTCACCAGGGATGCCAGGATGGTCATTGCCAGCAGGAGTCGGTCACCGATCAGGAATCGCCACCCTGCGACGAGTTCGTGCCCGTACGATGCACGTTCTGTCGTGGTGGTCTTTTGCGTGAGGCGGGGCACGGCAAAGCCGACCAGGGTTGCAGAAAAGAGGAATGAGACCCCGTCGAGCCACAGCATGTTGCGCGCACCAATTCGCGCGATAAATACACCGGTCAGGGCGGCACCGATGAGACTGGCACCGCTGAGGGTGGCTTGATAGATGCCATTCACCCGCTCCCTGGTCGCATCTGCGAGGGCGATGAGATCGGGCAGCAGACCGAGTCGCGCGGTGGTGCCCGGCGTGTTGCAGAGCGCACGGCAGAAAACGAGGAAAAGCAGTTGCCAGAACGCGAGACCAACGGTGTGAGAGAGGAGGGGGATGAGGGCAACGGCGATCCCACTGGTGAGGTCAGCCGCTACGCTGACTCGCTTAAAGCCGAAGCGGTCCACCAGGCCGCCGCCGAAGAACGACGCCACAAAAGACAGCGCGGTAACCGCACCGCTGATGCCGGTCTTCGTGGCACTGCCCGTGATCTGAAGCACGAACCAGGGCACGGAGATGGTGGTGAAGAGATTGCCAATAGTGGAGACGGTATTAGCAGTCAGGAGTGCGACGAGGGGCAGGCGATGCGGGGGCGCCGGCGTGATGGCAGTCGGACGCATCGTGTTCTCCGGCAGTAGGTGTATCAAGCGACGGATGCGCAAGCGCGCACGGCGACGGTGCATGATACAAGGAGGGAGATGACGGAAGCAATCGGCAAGTGATCGGTGCGATCGACTGATGCTCGCAGCCTTTGGCGGCGTGGGGGGTGCAACGGTTGCACGCCCGCATCCAGTCAGGCTTTGTGATCAAAGTCCTTGCCTTCGTGCTCGCTCTCGTGATCGTCAACGCTCAGTAGCAATCAGGGGTACCGCGACGCCGGATGCTATGTGAGCGGTTCGGTTGCGGCGGGATCGAGTGGGCCGGGGATGCGGCCCGTTTTGGCACTGCGGTGATGATGTGCGCGTGTGAAGGGCGAAAGCAGGGCGGCGGGCGCACCTTCGGGATCGAGCGCGTTTACCACGGCGGTCAGCAGGCGGGGACGCCACAACCCACGGGGATACCAGCAAAAGCCCGCGTCCTCCGTGAGGGTGGGGTCGAACTTTTCTTTGTAGAATTGTAGCGACTGGAAATGGTAATACCGGTTCAGATGTACGCGCGTCTGCGCAAAAAGATGCCCCGCGAGTTGGTGCTCCGGGGATTGAAAGGTTGGCCCACAATTGGCGAGTGCCGCCATTCCCCCCGTCGCGTATGCCGCGCCCTCCGCATGGAGCGCCGCCAGGGTCTCTGCGAAAAGGAGTTCGCCAGTGCCGATGGGGGCATCATCGCTGCGGATGCTGTCCTCCAGATACCACGCGTTGCGCGCGGGAATCGGGGAGCAGGAGAGAAAACCGACGATCCGTTCCCCCCACCACGCGATGTACAGTCGCCGGTCTTCGAGCATTGCCAGCGGATGCACGCCGAGCAGAAACGAGAGCGCGCTCATCTCGCGCGTGCGGTACCACGCAGTGACGATCTCCCCTACGCACGCGCGCAGGTGCGGCGTAATCTCATGGGGATGACAGCGGCGCACGATTACGCCCTCGCGTTGCGCGCGATTGATGCTCGCGCGGATGTGCTTCATCCGTTGTCCGCGTGGCGACCAAGTACGCACATCATAAAAGTGGTCTTCACCGACCTTGACATGATCGAAGTGGAGGCGTTCGGTGAGCAACGTCGTCGCACGCGGCGTGGTAGGGAGAAAGGCGAGGACGCACCCCGCCGTGTGGGCCGCACGACGCATCGCGGCGGCGAGGGGCACGAGGTCTTCGGGCGCGCAGATCGGCTCGCCACCACAAAACCAGACGCCGCCATGCCGCTGGAACGCCACCACGCCATCAATGCCGGGGGTGGCGAAAAACTCAAAGGGCGGCGGCGTGAGCGTGAGGTAGGCATTCGTGTTGTAGCCGTAGCGCAACACCACCGCTCGCGCCTGATCGAATGACACGCCCGTTCGTTCCGTCACGCCTGCCCCATTCTGTGATGCCGGTCATTGCTGCCGCTGTCCCCCGTTGCACCGCGCGTGCCTTCACGCTCTCCACAGAGCGGGGGAGAACGTTACGTCCGATGTATACTATGCGAACAGGCATTCCGGTATTCGGCACGAAGGGACGTACCTCCCGCAATGCACCGTCGCCCGCGTCGCGCCCCAAAACCCATGGGAGGTGATCGCATGAAGGTGAACGTTACACTGCTCGTGGGGCAGATCGCCTTTCTGGCGCTGGTCTTCGCCCTGACGTTGTTTCTCGCGGCGGGCACGGTTGCGTGGCTTGCCGGGTGGCTCTTCTTGGCGCTGTTCTTCGGCTTCGTGCTCGCGCTCACGCTCTGGCTGCTCCGCGAGAATCCCGCATTGCTGACGGAGCGCATGACCGTCTCCCGGCCCGACCAGAAGATGTTCGATAAGGTGTTTTTCGCGCTGATGAATGTCGGCTTCATCGGCTGGCTGGTCCTGATGCCGCTGGACGCAGTGCGATTCGGCTGGTCGCGCGTGCCGGTCTGGTTGCAGGCAGTTGGGGCAGTCATCCTGGGCGGTTCCTTCTTCCTGTTCTTCGTGACATTCCGGGAGAACACGTTCCTCTCGCCAATGGTGCGCATCCAGCACGACCGGGGCCAAACGGTCGTGACGACCGGCCCCTACGGCTACGTGCGTCACCCGATGTACGCCGCGTTCCTCGTGCTCGTGGTTGGCACGGCGCTCCTGCTTGGGTCGTGGTTCGGGTTGCTCGCGGGGCTGGCGCTTGTGGTGGGGGTCGGGCGGCGGGCGGTGTTGGAGGAACGCGCCCTGCGGGATGAGCTGCACGGCTACCGCGCCTATATGGCGGCGGTGAAATACCGGTTCGTACCGGGCATCTGGTGAGGGTGGGCGCGTCAAATCTCGAACAGGTATGCGGCCTCGCGTCGCTGGCGGTCGTTCATCAGCGCGTCGAGTGTCACGCCCGCGAGTGCCGCCGTGATCGCCGCGTCTATGCCTTCCCATGCCTCACGCACCGTTGCATCCGTTGCGCGGTCTTGCCCGCGTACATCAATGCTTTGGGCGGAGTCGGCGTCCGTGGGACCGTCGAGTGCGCGCACCACGTCCGCAAGGGTGACGGCGCCTGCCCCGCGTGCGAGCAGATGCCCACCCTGCGGGCCGCGCACCGAGCGGATGAGGCCACCGCGCCGCAGCAGGATCAGCAACTGGTTGAGGTACGATTCCGGGATGCCTTGCCGCATCGCGATCTCGTGGCTCTGCACGGGCGGGCCACCTGCGTGCAGCGCGAGGTCTACCAGGGCACGGATGCCGTAAAACAGTTTACTGGTGAGACGCATGTGCCGTTGTAGCAGGTGCGGACGCTGCGCCGTTCAGGCTACCGCTGCGGAAGCCCGCGAGATCGAGCGTCACGAAGCGGAAGCCGATATCGGTGAGCGCGTCCACGATTGCCTCGCGGTGTTCGAGCATCCGGGGGAAATCGTGCAGGGGAATCTCCAGCCGCGCGATCTCGCCGTGGTGCCGCACCCGGAAGCCCCGGAAGCCAAGCACGCGCAGATATGCCTCCGCCTGCCCCACCTCATCGAGCTTTTCAATGGTAATCAGCGTGCCGTGGGGGATGCGCGAGGACAGGCAGGGGTGCGAGGGCTTGTCCCATGTCGGCAAGGCGAGCGCGGCGCTCAGGGCGCGAATGTCCGCTTTGGTCATCCCCGCTTCCACGAGCGGCGAACGGACCGCGTGCTCCTGCCCCGCCAACATGCCAGGACGGAAATCGCCGAGGTCGTCGGCGTTCGAGCCATCCACCACGTACGCCAGCCCGTGCTCCGCCGCGAGGGGCACGAGTGTGTCCCAGAGTTCGCTCTTGCAGAAGTAACAACGGTTCACGGGGTTGCTCGTGTAGTTCGGGTCTTCCATCTCGTCCGTGCGCACTTCGCGGTACGGGATACCGATGTGCGCGGCGATTTTCGGGCACTCGTTTGCTTCTTCCGCCATCAGCGAGGGCGAGATGCCCGTGACGGCGAGCACGCGGTCGCCCAGCGTGTCGTACCCCACCTTTGCGAGCAGTGTGCTGTCCACTCCGCCGCTGAAACCAATGAGCACGCTGCCCATCTCCGCAAAGATCGCGGCGAGACGCGCGTATTTCGCCTGTAGCGCGGAGGTAAGTGTGGTGTCCGGTGCGGCGGTCGGCATCGTGGTCTCCTCAAAAAAGCGTGATTGAATGGCCCATGCAGCGTACAGGCAAAACGGTAGCACGCTCCTCCCCCCGCGTCAAACTCCGCCGGTCCCCGCTCGCGTCGTGAGACCGGCGGCGGTCATTCCGCTCATTTGGCAATGTCCATGCCCGTGTCCGCGCTTGTGCCCGCAATGGTGTAGGCAAAGTATTCGCTGTACTGCGCATCGCGGCGCACAGTGAAGCCTTCGCGGGTGAGTAACCAGCGAATGTCGGCGGGTGTGTAGCGGTTGAACCCTGCGTACATGCGCCATGCGCGCACTTCGGGATCGCCCCCCGCGCTGCGCCCCGGCTGCTCGCCCTCCGGCGGCACGGTGCCCATGAAGCGCAGGAACGCTTCTAGCGATGAGCGCACCCAGCCTGTAATCACGAGCGATCCCCCCGGCTTGAGCGCCTTGCGCACGGTGCCGAGCAGGTGCCGGGGATCGTCGAAAAAGTGGAAGAAAAAATGCATCGCGATCACGTCCGCACTCGCGGGCGGTAGGGTGAAGTCCTTGCCGCTCATGTCGGCGCGCACCCACTCTGCTTGCGCGATGCCGAGCGATGCCGCGCTCGTCAGCATGTCCGCGTCGCGGTCGTAGCCAACCACCGTGACATCGCTACGCAGGGATGCCACTTCCCGCAGCCAGAGGCCCGGCCCGCAACCGAGATCGAGTACGCGCGGGCCGAGACCGAGGGGCAGGATGCATTCTTCCGCGATAATCGCGCGCACATCCGGGGGAATGCGATTATCGAACGAACGGGTCATTGTGTTACAAAAGCTGGCGGGCGTACCGAAGGGGTGACCTTCGGGCGTGTTCGGGACGCTCATGCATTCACCTCCGCCGTGCCCGTGACCGCCGCCTGACGGCCCGCATCGGTGTTTCGCCAGAGCGCGCCACCGAGTGGTTCCTGAAGGGCGGTTTGGAGCGCAGCGTGCTCTTCGAGCGTCAGCGCCGTGAGGTTCACCGTGCCGTCGAGCACCCGGCGCATCGCCATCGCCTCCTGCGTGAGATCGCGCCAGCCGACCTTTGCCGCGCGGTCTATCCGCATCAGCACGGCGATCATGCCCTCGTAGTGGGCATCGGTCTCCGTGCCGCGTACGCCAAGAAAGATCATCGCCACACGCTCCCCGTTCAGCACACTCGCCGGGTCGCGGGAGAATTGGATGCCCGCCTGTGCCTGCGAGCGCCCATGCAGCGCACCCGCGTCAAAGAACGCGCTGCCGCCGTCAATCACGACCGCCGTGAGCGTTACGCCCATGAACTCCTCGCCGCCGATCGCGCTAGCGAGATTGAGGCCGAAATGCATCGGCAGTGCGTCGTATCCGTGGTTGGGTTTCTCAGACATGCATGCCTCCTGTTTCGCGGCAATACGGAGGGTCGGAACACCGGCAGTGTATCATCGTATCGGCGCGGCGCGCGGAACGATACAGCGCCCTTGCGGGGCGTGAGTTTCCGCGCTACCCTCCGCTTACGACGGAAACGACGGATGCTTGCCCCACATGAAGGGATACGGAGATGACGGTACACGGTGGCGCTTCCGACCGGCAACCCGTTGTTTCGTGGCGGCGTGGTCTCGCGCGGACGCCCGATCCCACCTTCTGGGAACACGAGCGCTGGTACGATATCCACATCAACTACCTGGAGCCGCACTTCGCCGCGATGATCGCGGCGATTGTCTGGGGGGTGCCGCCACTGCCGGTAGGCGCATCGGTGATAGACATCGGTTGCGGCGTCGGCACGCTCGCCTCGCGCTTTCATGCCGCATACCCCGAATTGAACCTCACCCTGCTCGACGCGGACGAGGAAAACATCGCGGTCGCGCAGCGAAAAATCACCAAGGGCGGCATCGTGCCCGTACCGCTCGCGTACCGGATTGACCCGGACGTGATTGGCCCGCTCCCCGGCACGCCGTATGCCCTCGCGCTTTCCTCGACGACGTTTGGCGGCATTGTGGGGGAGGAACAGTCCGATGCGGTCTTTCGGCGCAAGCTCGGTAGCCTGCTCCAGAGCGTGTTCGCCTCGCTCGAAGCGGGTGGCTGCCTGATTTACGGGGATTTCCTCGGTCACGGCATGGGTGTGCGTGAGCATCTTCTCGTGCTCGAAGAGGCGGGTTTCTCCGAAGCCGAGTGCGTCTGGCGCGACGGTGATCTCGTGGTCGTGGGCGGACAACGCCTCACGGGTTAAAAACCCCATGAGGCGCGACGCCCGCGAAACGGTCCAGTCGTTAGTGTGATCGAATACAGAAGTCGCGCCCTCGCATGTGGAGACGATTCGTAACCGGACGGTGATGGCGCTGTTACTGAATCGTGGCTTCCATAGGCGCGGCACTGTTGCCGTGGGCAAAGCGCGTACTGCGGGTGAGGATGCGTGGCATTGCCGCGTCGTCTTCCGCCTCCTCGGCGGGGGCAATCAAGGCAAACTCGTTCGCGTCCGGGTCAGCCACGATGGCGAGAATGCCCCACGGATACTGCGTGGTTGGCCCGGAAAAGACGCCACGGGCTTCGAGGCGCTCGTACGTCGCACGGTCTACGGCAAAGGTCATCCCCGTGGGACGGCCGGTAAGCACGATTGTGGCATCGTCTTCCACGGTGGCGAGCGTGAGCGCCGTCGCGCCCGTGCCCACTTCCGCGCCCCCTGACCAGCGCGACCGCAACGGCAATCCGAGCGCGCCGCAGTAGAAGAAAATGGCCCGGTCGAGGTCGCTGACAAACACCAATACGCTTTGTAGTTGTGGCACCATCGGTCTCGCCCCTTGCCTTATATTGCTCCCACCGAGCAGAACAAATGTACGTCTGTACGTTCATTCTGTCAAGGGGCTTCGCGGATATTTACCAGTCCGGTATTGTGAATCTACGCGCGCTGTATCTGTACGAATACAGCGTACGTATTCTACGAAACACCGCCTTTTTACGCAATATTCCTGCCAGCGTACGCACATGTAACCGAAAACTTCTCCGAGACCAGTTGATGGTTCTCGCGTATTCCGCCTTCACTCTGCTATTTCGTTGTAATGGGAGCGTGAGGCTTCAGGGCTGAGTTTCGGCCCGGATATGTGCGTGGATAACGAGCAGCAACCCCTCGCCGAGGGAAACACGCGCATCGGGGGCGACGAGTTCGTTCGAGACGCCCCGGCTATCGCCGCGCGAAAAGGTGTCCGGCAACGGGTAGCGTAACCCCTCACCCCGTACATCTGTGGCGGTATCCGTGAGGGCGAGCAGGGTGACGTATTCGCCGGGCAGGCCGTGGAGCGGCATCTCCTCGCCCGCGTGCAGGAGGCGAATGGTGTGGAGGGGATCGCGGATCGTCACGCGGGTATGGGCCACGGCGGGAAGGGCGAGGTTGAGGACCGCCGCGAGCATGTGGTCGTACCGTGGGCCGCCAACCACGCCGAGCAGGTCTATGGCGGTCGCGCCGCGCTCAACCGCGACCAGGAGTGCGAGGTGCGTATCGGTGGCATCCTTTTCCGCCGGGTGTTGTTCGACCGGAACACCTGCCGCGCGCAGCCGCGTCACGACGCCGGGAGGGGCGGAGTCGAAATCGCCGACGGCGCAGTCGGGGCGGAGTTGAAGCCGTTCAAGGATGAGGGCGCCACCGTCTACGGCAATCAGGAGGTTCGCGCCCGCACACTGTGCGCGCACAAACGCATCATCGCCCGCCGCCGCCCCCGCAACAATCACCGCCCGCATCGCCCTTCTCCCTCCGACTTGCCCATCCCCGGCAGATGTATCCGTGCATGGTAGCATCAGCATGGTGGAAGCGTACGTGCGCCATGGATACCGGAGGGACGAAGACGCGATATGGAAGGCGCAAACGATGCTCCTGGCTTCGCTCGTGCGGTATCGTGAGACGGAGCCAACCGATTGGGTGGCACGCGGGAAATCACAGGGGAGCGACAGGTGGCAACGCGGGATCGCGTATTTCTCGAAGGGCTGATGTTTTATGCCTTTCACGGCGTTAATCCCGAAGAAAAGGTGCTGGGGCAACGCTTCGTGGTGGATGTGTCGTTCGGTCGGGACTTGCGTGCAGCGGGCGAAAGCGACGACCTGAACCGTACGACCTCGTACAGTGCGGTCTACAAGCAGGTACGCGACATCGTGCAGTCCGGCCCGTACGACCTGATCGAGACCGTGGCGGAAAAGATTGCCACGGCGATTCTCGCCTCGTATACCGAGGTTGAAGACGTGCGCGTCGCCGTACGCAAGCCTGATGTGGCGATCAAAGGCAGCATCCTGTCTGCCGTGGGGGTGGAAGTCTACCGCACGCGCGGGGAATAACCTGCGATGTGTGGCGCGTTACGCGCCGTGGGACCCTGATGAACAACGATACGTGATTAGGGGAGGTGGAACGGTGCCGACGATCAATGCGGAAGGTGACAAGACGTTCGAGGCGGCAGAGGGACAAAAGCTCGTGCTGGCGATTGAAGACGCGGGCATAGACATCCTGCATCGCTGCGGTGGCCTCGCGCGCTGCACGACCTGCCGCGTGCAAATCATAGCGGGTGATCCCGGCCCGATGCTTGAGTTAGAGCACGACCGCCTGGCAAAAGAGAACGATCTGGAGCCAAATACCCGCCTTTCCTGCCAGATTCGCTGCCAGCAGGACCTTACGTTGAAAGTCTTTTATCACCTGAGCGCCACCGACCTCTCCGATGCCGGCCCCCGACCGGCCGATTAATTCTCCGTACCGCGCAACGGAGAGATCGAAGATGCACGCACTGCGTCCCGGTCTCTTTGGCCTCTGCACCCGGCGCCATGCGAATCCGGGATGCATTGTCGTGGTGGACGAGTGGAATAGTTTGCGCGGCGAGCGCGTTGTCAAAAACAGAGCCATTAATGTCACTGATGCGTCCGGTAAGGGCTTGACATTGATGGTAAGATCGGAGATGCGATGGGTATGCATCCCTTCGCGTCACCGCAGGCGGTCGTAGCATGGCCGTGCATCACACAATTCCCCGCTAACCCGTACTCCTTTCCCGGCGTCTCGTCGGGGGTTTCTCCGAGGGGTGCGTCTCTTGCGATAGGGAAAAGACCACAGTTTCGGCTTCTGTCCCCGTTCCGTTCCGGCCCGTCGTGCGGCATCACGCCGTCGGTGTCCGTTCGCGGCGATGCGCTTCCCGGCGCCGGTAGCCGTCCCACCCACAGATAAAGGACAAAGTAACACCAGATGAATGACGAAATGCAGTTGACGGACCGTGTTGCAGAGGACATTGCCACGACCGAGCCGGGCACGGAAACGCTTGCCGCCGCTTCCACCGATGCCGCCGCGCCCCTCGACGCTCCCGTGCTGCGCCGCCGTGGGCGTACCCCGAAGGCGCCCGCCGCGCTTACCGAGGCCGGGACGACGATGAGTGCCGAAGCACCGGAATCTGCCCCACCGAAAACGATACGGCGCCGTCGTACCGTCACGCCCGCCGAGCGGATGGAGCAGGCCGAACTCGTTCCCGCGTCCCCTGCGTCCCCTGCGTCCCTGTCTTCCGCATCCATTGACGACCGGCCACAACCGGATGCACCATTGCAGATGCAGGCTGACTTGCCGGTGGCCCATCAGATTACCGCGCCCACAACCGAGATTCCCGTCGCGGAGCAGACCGCGCTCGCCGTTGCCGCCGAGGCAGGCATCGCTCCGAACATGGTCGCGCCCGCTCCGGCTCCGGTGGTGGAGGAATCCCCGGCAGAGGCGTCCCCGACGTTCCACACTGAGAAAGCGGTCGAAGCGACAAACAATGCCACGCCGATTACCGGAACAGGGACGCCGACTGGCAACGATACTGCCGCGCCGGTTACGTCTCATGCGCCGCTTCGTGCGGATGCGCCGATCGCGCACCCGGTTTCAGATCGGGAGATGTTTGGTGAGGCGGGACTGATGACCACCGTGGAGCAACCGGAAATGCCGGAGATGGCCGCCGTTCTCGCGCCCGCCCGTGAAGTGACGCGACCGCAACCGCCAACGCAGCCTGCGCAACCGCCATATCAGCGGCCATCGCGCGAGGAGCGCCCGCCCGCGCGTGACACCCGTGAGTCCCGCCCACCCGCGCAACCATTCGTCCGGCCTCCGCGCGACGACCGGGGAACGCAGGGCACGAATGGGGGTACAAACACGAACGGGCGGATGGACCGGAGCAGCAATAACACCGGTACTGCCGGACGCCCTCAGAACGGCTCACAAAGCCCCCGTGGCGTCGTGAACCAGCGGCCGGAGCGTGGCAACGACCGTGGCAGCGACCGCAGCAATAATGACCGTCGCATGAACGAGCGTGGTAATGGGCGCAACGATTACGGTTCCGCCAATGGTAACGGCGCGGGGGCATCGGCGTCCTTGAATGGAAGCGGAAGCGCACGCACCTTCACCGAAATCGTCCCACGAGCGTCGTATGCCCCCGAAAATGTCACCGCGAACCCCGGTGAACTGACGGTGACGGACTTCGAGGCAAAGAGCCAGGAAGAATTGATCGAGATGGCGGGCGAGTGGGGCATTCCGAACCCCCAGCGCATCCGGCGGCCCGATCTGGTCTTTCGTCTGCTGCAAGCGCAAGCGGAGCAACAAGGCAACATCTTTGGCTCCGGGGTACTGGACATCGTGGATGACGGCTACGGCTTTCTGCGGCAGGAACGGTTTTTGCCGGGGCCGGAAGACATTTACGTATCGCAGTCGCAGATTCGCAAGTTCAGCCTCCGTACGGGCGATTTCGTTTCCGGGCAGGTGCGTCCGCCCAAGGAAAGCGAGAAGTTCTTCAGCCTGCTTCGGGTCGAGGCATTGAACGGTGTGTCACCGGATGAGGCTCGCAACCGCCCGCACTTCGATTCGCTGACCCCGATCTTTCCAATGGAACTGTTGAAGCTCGAAACGCGCCCGGACGTACTCTCGACCCGCCTCGTCGACCTCGTCGCCCCGATTGGGCGCGGGCAGCGTGGCCTCATCGTCTCACCGCCGAAGGCCGGGAAGACGATGCTGCTCAAACAGATCGCTAACGGCATTTCCACGAACTACCCGGAAATCCATCTGATGGTCTGCCTCATCGGCGAGCGACCGGAGGAAGTGACGGACATGCGCCGTTCCGTGGACGGCGAAGTCATTTCCAGCACCTTCGATGAGCCGGTCGAAGACCATGCGAAGGTCGCGGAGATGGCCCTTGAGCGCGCCAAGCGGCTCGTGGAGGGCGGGCGCGACGTAGTCATCCTGATGGACTCGATCACCCGCCTCACCCGCGCGTACAACCTCGCGGTGCCACCGAGCGGGCGCACGCTCTCCGGTGGTATTGACCCCGTCGCATTGTACCCACCGAAGCGATTCTTTGGCGCCGCGCGCAATATCGAGGGCGGCGGTAGCCTGACGATCATCGCCACCTGCCTCGTGGAGACCGGCTCCCGCATGGACGACGTGATCTACGAGGAGTTCAAGGGCACGGGCAACATGGAGCTACGGCTCGACCGCAAGCTCGCGGAGCGGCGTATCTACCCGGCAATTGATGTGCAAACGAGCGGCACCCGACGCGAGGAATTGCTCCTCAGTGCGAACGCGCTGCGGCAGGTCTGGACGATGCGCCGCATGGTCTCCATGCTCGGCGGCTCCGAAGGCCTCGAACTGATGCTTGGCCGCATCGTCAAGACCGACTCGAACGATGAGTTCCTGCTTACGCTCACGAAAGACGTATAACGTCTTGATTGCTACTGAGCTTTGACGATTATGAGGGCGAACAAGGGTGGCAAGTAAGTCGGACGATCGAACCTCCGTTCCTTATGCTGCCCTTGATCTAATCGCCACTGCAACACTATTTGTCAAGCAGCATTACCCGGCTTGTACCGCAGCGTTCCTCGCAGGGAGTGTTGTCGCAGGCGCGACAACCGCGAGTTCTGACCTCGACATTGTGGTGATCGTCCCCGACGAACAACCCCGTTGGATGACCTTGATCGCGTTCAATTGGCCGATTGAAGTGTTCGTCCTCACTCCCGAAACGTATCGGGATGCGTTCGCACGCAATGTCCAGCATCGTCGCCCCTTGCTCTTGACCCTGTGTGCGGGCGGAGTCGTGTTAGTGAATCGCTCGGACCTCGCTCAACAAGTGCGTGAGGAAGCGGCGCGGCTTCTCGTAGAGGGACCGCCACCCCTGACGGAGGGAGAGATCGCGGAGTATCGTCATGAACTGACGTGGATGCGTGACGACTTTGCGGATGCGGTAGATCTCGACGAGGCACGGATGATGGCACCAGATCTTGCCGTGACGGCTACCCGCGTGTATCTTGCATACCATCGTCACTGGCTCGGATTAGGGAAATGGCTGCTGCGCGAACTTCGCGCTGCCGACGCCGATCAAGCGCGTATGTTCACCCAAGCACTTACTGCGATTTACTGCAAAAGTGATAAAGCTCCCTTGCTCGCCTTCGCAGACGAGATGCTCGATCTGGTTGGCGGGCTGCGATTCGGTGGCGTGTCCGGGGATTGGTGATAACAAACAAGAGGCGTGCCCTTACTGAGAGGATGTCGTTTGTTCAATCGCCAGTGACGTAAGTAGCAAGTGCGGTATAACGTCTCCTGAAGGATGGAAAGAGAAAGGGTGGGCAGCAATGCCTGCCCTTTTTGTTGCGCACGTTTCGGGCTTGCGCGAATCGCGGTGACGCGGCACAAAGAATAGACGCACACGCCATCGAGGGAAAGGAACACATCATGTCCGGTTTAACGCAGGCGCAGTTGCAACAGTTCGATGACGACGGCTACCTCGTGGTGGAAAACGTCGTAGACCCGGAGCGGGACATCGCGCCCGTACTCGCGGAGTTTTCTTCCGTACTCGACGACATCGCCACGAAGTTCGTGTGCGAAGGGCGAATCGCGCGCGATTACCGCGAGTTGCCGTTCACCGAGCGGTTGACACAGATTTGCGCGGAGAGCGGCAAGGTGCTGTCGCAGTACTTCGACATCTCCCTGCCCCAGAACAACGTGCAGCCGGACACGCCAATCAACATGGGGGCGGCAATGCTGCGCCTGCTCACGAACCCGCGCCTGCTCGATGTGGCGGAATCGGTGATCGGGCCGGAAATCTGGGTCAGCCCCGTGCAGCATATTCGCATGAAGCTGCCCCCGCACGCCGTCACGGACAAGAGCAACGGCCTGATCGCCAAAATTCCGTGGCATCAGGACAACGGCGTAGTCACCGAGGACGCGGACGAATCGGAGATTCTCACCATCTGGATGCCCTTGAACCGCGCCACGGTCGAGAATGGCTGTATGCAGGTGATGCCGCGCAGTCATGGCGGCGGCATCGAACCGCACTGCCCCGGCGACGGTGGCTTACACATCCCCGATCAGTACCTCCGGTCGCGGGAGCCGCGCGTGCTGCCGATGGAGGCGGGAAGCGTGCTCCTGATGACGCGGCGCACGGTGCATAGCTCGCTCGACAACGTCACGCGCGACCAGGTACGCATCAGCCTCGATCTGCGCTATCAGCCCATCGGGCAGGCAAGCGGTCGCTCCGCGATGGACGCCGGCGGCTTCGTCGCCCGCTCCCTCGCGCACCCGGAGGCGGTGCTGCGTGACCCGGAAATCTTGCAGCGCAACTGGCTCGCGCTCCGCGATACGCTTGCCAGTACGGGAAAAGTTGCCTACAACCGCTGGGACGCGAGTTCGCCCGTCTGCGCCTAGCGAATTTGTACCGACACAACACACAGAAGCGACGCAAACACGAGTTGCGTCGCTTCTGTGTGTTGTATCAGTTCCACATGAAACTTGCGTTGTCACTGTGCCAACCGCTCTACCGGCCGTATCGTATGGCGATCAGTCGCCGGTATTGCGCGGCACACCGGGGGCGCGGAGGAGCAGAAAGGGACTGTCTATGCGGGCGAGTAGTTTGTTGCCCACGCTGCCCGTCCACACGCCGGCCAACCCCTGCCGCCCGTGGCTCGCCATCACGAGGAGGTCCGCGCGCACCTCTTTTGCCGCCGCGACGAGTTCGTCGGCGGGGTTGCCACGCGCCACAATTCCCGCCGCGCGCACGCCCGCAGTGGTCAAACGCTGCGCGCGTTCATCAAGATAGCGCATAGCGGCCTGTTCTGTGTCATCGAGCAGGGTGTTCGTCATCGTCGGGCTGAACCGGGCGATGCTGCTCATTGCCCCGGAGAGCGTTTCCGCCGTTGGCACCACCGTGAGCAGGCGCATACGCGCGCCCGTGGTTCGCGCGATGCTTTCCGCCAGTGGCAACGCGACTTCCGCCTCCGGGGTACTATCGAGCGGCACCAGGATTGTCCGTAGCGCGACCGGCGCATGGGTGCCCGTCGGCTGGGGCCGCACGAGCAGCACGGGGGCGACACCCGCCGCGAGAACCTTTTGCGCGATGCTGCCGAACAGCCACCGCCCGATGCCGCTCCGCCCATGCGCGCAGAGGACGATGAGGTCTACATCCCACTCTACTGCGTGTTCCCCGATCCGGCCCGCCGTGTCGCCCGCCTCGTTCGTATCGACATGTGTCTCTACAGTAAGGCCATCTGCCACGAGTCGCACCGCGACCGCCGCAAGGTACGCTTCCGCATCCTGTACCGAACGCAGATGTCGCTCGCCATGCACGCTCGTGGGCGCGCCGCGCTCGACGAGGTGAACCAGGGAGACGCGCGTACCCGGCGTCTTTCCCAGGAGGCGGACGTACGGTAACACTGCTTCCGCGAGCGAGGAGCCATCGAGTGGTACGAGCATGTGCCGAAAGTCATCGTTCATGCGCCACCACCAAAGATATTATGGAACGTCTGATAGAGCAGGTATGCATTCAGCACCACGATCAATATGACCAGTGCCGTCGCAATATAGGTGGTGAATCGGCGGTTGACGAGCACGCCCATCAGGGCCGCGCGGCGCGTAAGCAGCACGAGCGGGATCAGCGCGAAGGGCAACCCGAACGAGACGCCGACCTGGCTATAGATGAGCGCCTTCGTTGGGTTGACGCCGATACCGATAACGATGAGCGCCGGGAGCATCGTGATCCCGCGCCGGAGCCAGACGGGGATTTGCCGCCGGATGAAGCCCTGCATGATGACTTGCCCCGCCATCGTGCCGACTGCCGAGGACGAGAGGCCGGAGGCCAGCAGCGAGATGCCGAAGAAGATGCTCGCCGCCCCACCCAGCAGGGGCGTCAGCGTTTTGTAGGCTTCGGTGATTAAATCCTCCGACTGTGCGATGTCGCCGTGCCCCGTCGCCCAGAAGGTCGCCGCCGCCATCAGGAGCATCGCCACGTTGACGAAGCCCGCGACCGTCATTGCGATCACGATGTCCGCGACATTGAAGCGAAAGAGTTTCCGCGCCTGCTCTCCCTGTCGGGCGACGATGCGGTCCTGCGTGAGCGCCGAATGCAGGTAGATCACATGGGGCATCACGGTGGCGCCGATAATGCCGACCGCGAGCAGCACGCTGTCCGTGCCCGTGAACCGGGGTGGCAGGAGGCTGCCCACGACCCCACTCAGGCTCGGCTTGCCCATGACCGTCTCCGCGAGATAACACACCGCGACCACGCCGACCAGGATCGTGATCGTCGCTTCCAGCGGGCGAAACCCGAACTGCTGCAAGCCGAGGATGAGAAAGGTGAGTACCCCCGTGATGATGCCGGCGATGAGCAGGGGGATGTGAAAGAGGATATTCAGGCCGATGGCCGCGCCGAGAAACTCCGCGACGTCAATTGCCATCGCGACGATTTCCTGCACGCCCCACAACACCCACGACACGGGGCGGGGAAAGTGTTCGCGGATCGCTTCCGCGAGGTTCATGCCGGTGGCGATGCCAAGTTTGGCGGAAAGGGACTGCACGAGCATCGCGGTGAAGTTCGCGGCGAGGATCACCCACACGAGCAGGTACCCGAACTGCGCGCCCGCCTGAATATTCGTGGCGAAGTTGCCGGGGTCAATATAGGCGACACAGGCAATAAACGCCGGGCCAAGAAAGGGCAGGATGCGTGCGAGGCCGCGCTTCTTACTCGTGCCCGCGAGCACGCGCGCCCCGCTCGTGATCGTTCCCGCGTCTAATGCGCCTTTGATTGTCTCGCCCGCATAGCGGCGGTCCGATTGCACAACGATTGCTTCCTCCGCGTCCTCGGTTGCCTGCGCTTCGGCGCTCGCCGGTACTCCGCTCATTCACCCATCCCTTCATTGTGCTTGCGTTCGACTGCAGTGTTCCCGGCATCTTCGAGGGGACGCACGGCGACGGCTTCCGTCACCGCTTCCCCCAATGCATACTCCTTACCATCCACGCGCACATGCAGCGGACCACCGAACGGCCCCTTCGCCAGCACTTCGACCCGCGCTCCCGGCGTCAGCCCGAGATGCGCGAGGTAGCACAGCAAATCGCGGTTTTCGTCTTCCACTTCCATCACAGTGACGGTGACACCCGGCATTGCCGTCGTCAACTGCTGCGTTCGGGGTGCGTGGACAACGCCTTCCAGGGTCGGGATCGGCGCGCCATGCGGGTCCGTGGTTGGATGCCCCAGTGCCGCATCGAGCCGTGCTTCGAGGTCTTCCGAAAGCGCGTGTTCGAGACGGTCCGCCTCCGAATGCACCTGCTCCCACGGCACATCGAGCCGCTCGCGCAGGTATGTTTCCAGCAGGCGATGGTGCCGCGTCACTTCCAGCGCGGCCTTTTCGCCCGCTTCCGTAAGCGCGATGGCCTGATACGGGCTGTGTGATACGAGCTTGTGTTCCGCCAGCTTTTTCACCATGTTGGTGACGGACGCGGCGGAAATCTGAAGCCGCTCGGCGAGCGCCACCGTACCGACCTTGCCACCCTCCGTGCGCTTGGCAAGAGCATAGATTGCCCGCAAGTAATCCTGCTCGGATTCAGTAATGCGTATCTCTGTCATCTGCGTCTCCCACAAACGCGATTTAACCTCGGTTAAATTGTAATCTGGCACTGCGGCGATGTCAAGAGAAGCGGGGGAAACTCATAGTTTACCCGTCGGACAGCCCCGGCCCTGAATGCCCTAACCCCCAACCCCTTCCCTAAAAGGAAGGGGGAGTGTGCCGCTGGAATATCGAGGCGTATGCAGAACGTCGTGACCTCGCCCCGTCTCGCTCCCCTTCCTTTTAGGGAAGGGGTTGGGGGTTAGGCCGATTCGATGTCAGCGCGTATAAGCCCTGGAGAAAAACCTCACCGTTTACTCGTCGAACAGCCCCCGGAACAGCAGGAATAGAAACACGAGCGCGGCGAGAATGCTGACGCTGAAGACCGCGCCAAAAACGTAGATCAGGGGCGACCCCGGTAGCGCCATCGAAAGAAACGCGAAGGCGACCACCGAAAAGAACCAGACTGCCAGCGATATCAGCAGCCACTTTGCCCAGATGCTCATGCGCCCACCCCCTTGCGATCATGCCACGTCCCCTGCCAGTATACGGGCTGCATCTCCGTGGGAGACGCCGAGGGAGGACAAGGCAAACAAGGGAGGAACAACGATGCGTGTGTATATTTCCGTGGACGTCGAGGGCGTGGCGGGCGTGGTGGATCGGGAGCAGATCGTGGGCGACGGCGCGGCGTACCGTGAGATGTGCCGCCTGACCACATTGGAAACGAACGCCGCCATCGAGGGGGCGCTGGCAGCGGGCGCGACGGCAATCGTCGTCAACGACAGCCACTGGACGATGCGCAATCTCCTGCCGGAGGAATTGCACCCCGCCGCCGAACTGATTCAGGGGCGGCACAAGCCGTTATTCATGGTGGAAGAGTTGGACGGCACATATGATGCGCTCTTTTTCGTCGGCTACCACGCGAAGGCAGGCGCGGCGCGGGGCGTACTTAACCACACCTTCAGCCCGTGGGAGACGCGGATGAACGGCGTCGTCTGTTCAGAAGCGACGCTGGCGGCAGCGGTTGCGGGGCAATACGGCGTGCCCCCGGCCCTGATGACCGGCGACGATGTGACCGCAGCCGAGGCGCGTGAGACCTTTGGCGAGGGCATCGTGACCGTGGTAACGAAGCGCGGGCTGAACCGCGTCGCCGCGCGCTCGGTGCATCCGCAGGTCGCGCGTGACCGAATTCGCGCTGGGGCGGCGGAAGCGATGCGCCGCCTGCCCACACTCACCCCCTACGTGCTCACGAACCCCGTCACGATTGAAACGACATGGGCAACCTCACCGCAAGCGGACATGGTGGCAATGCTCCCTACTACCGAACGCACGGGCGACCGCAGTGTGCGCTGGACGGCCACCGATGCCGTTACCGCCTATCATATCTACATCGCCGCCTACCTCATCGCCCGCGCCGCAAATTAGGTTAATGCAGTCCGACTTACATGAAATGCGGAGCGTAAACCTGATCCCTATGTTATCATCGCCTTGCTTGTAGATTCGTTGTGGAGTAGACGGATTGACAACCGTAGAGGGGATTACATGGGACCGCGTTTTCGCTTCGTGCGCGCCATATTCGCGGTCGTTCTTGTCTCCGGCGCGCTTGTCTGGCCCGCATCGTCGCCGGTTTCTCGCGTCGCGGCCAGCGACCCAACGGCGGTACGGCTCGTCGCGCAGCCGTTTCTTTCCGGCTTCAGTGCGCCACAGTACGTGATGCACGCGGGGGACGGGAGCGGGCGGCTCTTCGTCGTGGAGCAGGCAGGCCGGATTCAACTGGTCAAGAATGGCGTGAAGCAGGCGACGCCGTTTCTCGATATCTCGTCGCTCGTCACGTACGCGGCGGGTGGGGAGCGCGGCCTGTACACAGTTGCCTTTCACCCGCAGTACACAACGAATGGCTTTTTCTACGTCAACTACGCGCGGTACAGCAGCGACCCGAACCAGTTGGGCGATATCGTGCTCGCGCGCTACCATGTCTCCGCAAACGCGGATGTCGCCGATCCCACGAGCGCACAGATCGTGCTCATCGTGCCACATCACACCTACGCGAACCACAACGGCGGCACCGTCGCCTTTGGGCCGGACGGCTACCTGTACTTCAGCATCGGCGACGGTGGCAGTGGTGGCGATCCGAATGGGAATGGCCAGAACACGCACGTTCTGCTCGCCAAGCTCTTGCGCCTCGATATCAATCAGAACGATCCGATACGTGGCACCCCGTACGCGATCCCGCCCACCAATCCCTTTGCAGGCAACGCGGCAGCAGGAGAGCCGGAAATCTGGGCGTATGGCTTGCGCAACCCCTGGCGCTACTCCTTCGACCCGCCGAGTAGCCAGCTTTTCATCGGCGATGTCGGCCAGAATCTCTTTGAGGAAGTGGACGTTGAACCTGTCACCACTGCGGGGCTGAACTACGGCTGGAACGTGATGGAAGGCAACCACTGCTTCAACCCGGCGGATTTCAACACGCCGCTTTCCTCATGCACGATAACCGGCCTGACGCTGCCCGTACAGGAGTACACGCATCCGGACAGCAGCGGTAACGGTGCGCCAGATTGCGCAGTTGTAGGCGGCTTTGTCTACCGGGGCACGCGCTACCCGCCTCTCGTCGGTCTCTACCTCTACGCCGATTATTGCAGCGGGCGCATCTGGGCGCTCGACCAGCCGACGCCGGTTGGGGCATGGCGTAATACCCTGCTCCTTCAAGCGCCGTACTTCATCAACTCATTTGGCGAAGACCAGAGCGGCGAACTGTACTTCACCACGCTTGGCAGTGGCACGGGGGGGAACAGCATCATCCACCTCGCCAACTTCACGGCGATGAGTCTCTCCGTGTCCTCCGGTCCGACCACGGGCGGTAACACGCTGACGCTGACCGGCACGGGGTTCGTCGCGGGCGTCACGGTTTCCTTTGGCGGGTCGGCGGCATCGGTGCAGTCTGTGGCGGACGGCCAACTCGTGGTCAGCCTGCCGGGCCACGGCACGGGAACCGTGGATGTCACGGTCTCAAATGGCGGCTATACCACCACACTGCCCAATGCCTACACCTTTGTCTCCACTGCGCCTCCACCGCATTCTACCGTGCCGCCTATTCCCCACCCGAACCCCGTACCGGATGGCCACCCCGTGACCGGCAGTAGCCCCGGTACGCCCACACCCCTTCCCGCACCGGCCCGCCATTAGCGACCGCCGCATCATCCGCCCGGTGGGAAACCACCATCGCCGTTGTCGTGGGATGCGGGGTGCGGTACAGTGCGGCGCATGGCCCGTAACGACCTTATGCCATCCTTTGAGAACCTTGCGCCTCTGGAAAGTGGTCTGTGATGCGTAGCTTTCCCCCCACACCCGCCATCCGGCGCGCGGCGCCGACGATTCCCACGCCCGCGCATCGTGACGCGCCGGAACTGCTGGACACACTCGCGGATGTGCCCGCCGCAGCCCTTGCGGGGAACTTGCGGGATATTCGCAACGTGAACCGCTACCTCGGTGGCACGGCGGTGGTACTCGCGCATCTGCCCGCGCTGCTGACTGAAATGCCACGGGGCGCGACGGTGAGCGTACTCGACGTGGCAACGGGCAGCGGCGATATTCCCCGCGCCCTCGTGCGGTGGGGACGGCGGCACGGGTACGATCTGCGCGTTGTCGCCACCGACATCGCGGACGACGTGCTGGCGGTAGCGCGGCGCGAAACGGCGGACGAGCCGTGCATCGTGGTCGAGACGTGCGATGTCCGCGCCTTGCCCTATCGTGATCGCGCCTTTGACATCGTGACGTGTTCGCTTGCCCTGCACCACCTCGCGCAGGCAGACGCCGTGCGCGCCCTCGCGGAGATGGGCCGCGTGGCGCGCGCTGGGGTGATTGTGAACGACCTCGTGCGCTCGTGGCCGGGGTATGTGGGCGCGTGGCTGGTCGGCGTCTGTACGACCACGAACCGCCTGACGCGGCACGACGCGCCCCTCTCGGTGTTGCGCGCGTGGACACCCGATGAACTCCGCGCGATGGCGGCGGAAGCGGGGTTGGAGAGCGTCACTGTGACGCCGCACGCCTTCTGTCGGCAGGCGCTCGTTGCACATGGGGCCGCGTGATGCGTGCATCCGCCGTGAAGTGGGGGCGCCGTGCCCGAAAGGGCCGGCAGGATTCGGCGGCAATAGGCAACCCGCCACCGATCACCGATTACCCCGTAGTGGTGGTCGGCGCGGGGCCGGCGGGTGCGGCGACCGCGAACCTGCTGGCCCAACGCGGGCACGCGGTCTTGCTCGTAGACCGCGCGACCTTTCCCCGCCCGAAAGCCTGCGGTGAATACAGCAGCCCGCAAACGCCCCGCATCCTCGAACGGCTCGGCGTCGCGGCGGACATCGCGGCGCTGCCACCGCACCACCTCTACGGGATGCGCGTCTATGCCCCGAACGGCACGCACTACGTCGTGGACTATCACGCCGTCACCGGGGAGCATTACGCCCTCGCCACCCCACGGGTCGCACTCGATGCCGCGCTGGTGGCGGGGGCACGGCGGGTGGGCGTGACGGTGCGCGAAGGCGTGCGTTGCACGGCGGTCGGCCCCTGGGACGGGATGGGGCGCACCGTGACGCTTGCCACACCGGATGGCGCGATAACCGTGCGTACCCGCCTCGTCGTAGGCGCGGACGGGCACCACAGCCGGGTGGCGCGCATGGTGGGGTTGCCGCCCTTTCGCTGGCAGCACCGCTGGCCTCACCGTATCGGTCTCGTGGCGCACTACGAAGGCATGACGGCACTCGACCGATACGGCGCGATGGTGGTTGGCGGGCGGGGGTTTCGTGGCTATTGCGGGATTTCGCCGCTTGGAGGGGGACGGGCGAACGTCGCCTTTGTGGTAGACCGCGCCGTGCTCAAAGCACGCCCCGGTTCGGTCGAGGACTTTTTCGACGCGGCGGTTACGGCGCTCCCCCCGGTGCGTGACGCCCTGGCGGGGGCGCGGCGCGTGACCAAGGTGACGGGGGTCGGGCCGCTGGCGCAGGGGGCACGGCGGGCAGTGGCGGATGGCGTGCTGCTCGTGGGCGACGCGGCAGTGTACCTCGACCCGTTCACGGGCGAAGGGGTGTACAAGGCGCTCCGGGGCGCGGAACTCGCCGCCGAGACCGCCGACAGTGCCCTGCGCGCGGGCCGCACCGATGCCCGCGCCCTCGCACCGTACCTCCCCGCGCGGCGACGGGCCTTTGCCGAGAAAACGCTCGCCAACTACCTCGTGCAGTTGTTCGTGCATGTCCCGGCCTTGATGAACTACATCACGCCCCGGCTCGGCGCGCGCCCCGCCGTGGCACGGCAACTTGTGCTCGTACTCGGCGACCTGGGTACCCGACGCGAGCGACGCGCGCTTTTTTCGCCCGCATATCTGTGGCGGCTCCTTCGCCCATGACGCTGCCCGCGTCCGTCCCATAATACGGAGTCCTGCGAATTGGTCGAAGAAACGCAAAGAACGCGAAGGGAATACATGGCTGGGAAAGGCAATGCGATCCCCAAGCGTCTTGTGTTTCCCGTTCCCCTTTTCCCCTCCGCGTTCTTTGCGTCCTTTGCGTCCTTTGCGTTTCCTGATCAATCAGGCGGATCACGTATAAGGCAAAGCAACCGGCCCCACGCAATGCCGTATACTCGTGGGGGTTGCCTATCGCCTGTCGCCGTCACCCGTTGTGTATCGTCAAGGGAGGCCCGATGTACACCAAAACTACGCTCGTGATGCGGGGCGACCCGCAGCGTATCTTCGCGCTTGGCGCGGCAATCGAGGATTGGCCACGCATCCTGCCGCACTACCGCGCCGTGACCCTTTCCGAGCGCACGGAAGCGCCTGACGGTAGCCTGCACAAAGTCGCGGCGATGCGCGCGTGGCGGCGGTTCGGGCCGTTCAAGGCGCCCGTCGGGTGGAAAACCACGCAGGACGTGAACGCGGAGACCGGCCTCCTGCGCTTCGTGCACATCGGCGGCTTCACGAAGGGCATGGATGTGTACTGGCAGTTCACGCCGGAGGGCGACGCGACCCGCGTGACGATCACGCACGATTTCACCCTGCGCTGGCCCCTCGTGGGGGAGTTCGTGGCGCACCGGATCGTCGGCCAACTGTTCGTGGACGCCATCGCCCGCCGCACCCTGGGAACGATCCGGGGAATGGTAGAATCGGAGGCGGCGATGCGTGCGGAGCGGCTTGCGCCTGCGGAGCGGATGGGGACTGAGGTAGCGGGTGCCTGAGCGAACACGGGTCGTAATTACCGGGATCGGGGCGATCACCACGATTGGCACCGGGCGCGATGCGCTCTGGGCCGGGGTGCAACGCCACACGAGCGCGGCAGGCCCGATCACCCACTTCGATGCAAGCAGTTACCGCTCGCGCATCGCCGCCGAGATCAACGATTTCGACCCCCTGACCTACATGGATCGCAAGCGGCGCGACCGGCTGGACCGCTTCGCGCAGTTCTCGCTCGCCGCAAGCCTGCTTGCAGTGGCGGATGCCCGTCTCGAAATCACGCCCGCACGGCAGGAACGCACGGCGATCTACATCGGCAGCGCGCTCGGTGGTATCGGTTTCGGGGAAGAGCAACACCGCCATTTCCTCGATGAAGGGTTGCGCGCGGTCCACCCCGCGCTCGCCCTCGCCGTCTTTGGTGGCGCGAGCAGCGCGAACGTGGCGCTCGAACTTGGCATCACCGGGCCAACGGTCTCCAACGCGAACGGGTGTGCCTCCGGGGCCATCGCCATCGGGGAAGCATGGCGGCTCCTGCAACTCGGTCATGTGGACACCGTGCTGGCGGGCGGCTCGGAAGCGCCGCTCTATCCGCTCACCTTTGGCGCGTTCTCGCTCATCAAGGCGATGAGTACGCGCAACGATGACCCCGCGCACGCCTCCCGCCCCTTTGACGCCGACCGTGACGGCTTCGTGATGGGCGAAGGCGCGGCGGTGCTCGTGATGGAGACCCTCGCGCACGCCGAGGCCCGTGGCGCGACGATCTACGCCGAAGTGCTCGGTTACGCGACCACCAACGACGCCTACCACATGACCGCGCCGCGCCCCGATGGCACGAGCGTGGCCCGCGCCATGCGCGACGCCCTCGCCACCGCCGATCTCACGCCCGACGCGATTGACTACGTGAACGCGCACGGCAGCAGCACGCCGCTCAACGACCGCACGGAAACACTCGCCATCCGCGCCGTGCTTGGCGGGCACGCAGATGAAATCCCCGTATCCGGGACAAAGGGCATGACGGCGCACGCCCTGGGCGCGACGGGCGCGATTGAGACCGCGATCTGCGCCCTCGCCCTCACGCATCAGACCGTACCCGGCACCGCGAACCTCGTCACGCCCGGCCCCGGCTGTGACCTCGATTACGTGCCCGGTGGCCCGCGCCCGCACGCGATGCGCTACCTGCTCAAAAACTCCTTTGGCTTTGGCGGCATGAACGCCAGTCTCGTGCTTGGACGCTATGACGGTTGAACCGCAGCTACCCTATCCTCCCGATGTGAATGAGGCGCTGTCCGATCTCCTTGAGGGCGTACGCGCCATTTTGGGAGACCACTTCCGTGCGCTGTACCTTTCCGGCTCCCTCGCCCTCGGTGATTTCGTCCCGGAGCGGAGTGACATTGACATCGTGGTCGTGACCGACACCGCGCTTTCTGACGACCTCCTCTTCGCCTTGCGAGAGATGCACGCCCGCTTCAACGCCGGTGATTCGCCGTGGGCGACCGAGATCGAGGCCGCGTACATTCCCCAAGCTGCCCTGAGCCGTTACGACCCGGCGCACGCATATCACCCACACATTGAGCGTGGTGTAGGTGAAACCCTTGCAATGGACCAATTCGACATTGGCTGGATCATTCAACGCGCAATCCTCCGAGAACATGGCGTGGCAATCACGGGGCCGCACCCGGCCATGCTGATTGACCCCGTCTCCCCCCAAGACTTGCATCGGGCGGTCGTTACGCTGCTGGGTGCGTGGTGGGAGCCGATGTGCCGCGATCCCCGCCCGTTGTACCGACACGAGATCGGTTATCAACCTTACGCGGTGCTGACGATGTGCCGGATGCTCTATACACTCGAATTCGCCGCCGTAGTCTCAAAGCCCGTTGCCGCTCACTGGGCACAGGGAGTTCTCGGCGAGCCGTGGGCGGCGCTCATCGCACGCGCCCTGGCATGGCGGAAAGATCGTCCGAGTATGCCATCCGGTGATGATTTGAACGACACACTGCGCCTAATCCAGTACACGCACCAACGCGGTCAGGAGAGAGAAGCACCGTCCCTAACGGATTGAGGCCGCACCACGCTTTCGTCCCGCGTATTGGGAAAAATGCGCGTTATCCACAGGGGATATTGAGACCGGCCTGCCGAATCGTATTCTGGACGTACATGGTGATCTCCGCCTGTTCGTCTTTGATGTAGGTATCGAGGTCTTTCTGGCCCAACAGGTAGGCCTGAAAGTTGGGAATCCATGTCGGACGGTCGCCGTAGAACCACGCGGTCTGGTTGTAGAGTTGTGTGGGGTTCTTGTTGAAGAGTTCCAGCCGGGGATCATCGAGCCGGACATTCGGGTTCACCGGCAGATCGTAGCTGGGCTTCACATAGGCCGCCTGAATCTCCGGCGTCGTCATCCATTGCAGAAAATCCACGGCAATCGCTTCGGACGCGGCATCCTTATCGAGGCGGATGCTGGGAATCGAGATGTAGTATGCCAACCCCGTTTCACCGTCGTCCGCGATGGGGGCGGCATTTTTCGCGATATCCGCGCCGAACGTCTCGGCATCCGGTTGTGGCGTGGGGAACGCGCCTACCTCGAAGGTCTCCAGCCCCTCGGCTTTCGCCTCATCAATCCGCCGCAAGATCGTCTGCCCCTGATTACCGGGCGTGCCCTGCCAGAGCACGGCTTTTTGCGTGAGAAAAAGCTGCTCGATGTCGCTCGCTTTCAGCGTCGTGCTCCCCGGCGGCCAGTACTGGAACAGGCGCTTCGTGACTTCGGCGGCTTTGCGGTTCCAGGGAGTGTCCATCTTCCACTGCCCCGAACAGAGCGCCCGGAACTTCGTTTCGTCACTCGCAAAGATTTTGTTGTCATTCATCGTGAACCATGCCTGCCGCCCGATGGAGATCAACGTCACCCAGTAGGTGTGGGAGAGGGCGAAGGCGTCGCCGGTACGCGCGATGGGAATCACGCCGCTGGCCTTGAGCTTATCGAGCACCTTGAAGAAGTCCACCCACGTCTTCGGCTCGTCGGCTTCCGTCAGCCCCGCCTTGTTCCAGAGCTTTTTGTTGTAGAGCCACGACGCTTTATACGTGGTGAGGGGCAGGCCATACAGCTGCTTGCGCGATCCCTGGTTGAACGTGAGGGCGCCGGGGGAAAAATCCTGCTGCCAGGGCTTGCCGGTATAGGCGCTATTTTGCTGCAAATAGGGCGTGAACGGCACCCAGGGCGCGGTGTTTGTCGCTTCCTGTGAGGTCGTCGTGTCATCGTGGTGTCCGGTGATTGTCGGCACCGTTTTCGCCGCCTCGCGCGTGCGAATCCACTGCGTTAACTCATCGAAAGACGACCCCGGAACGCGAATCCAGTCCATCGAAACACCGGGGTGTTCTTTCTGATAGCGGTCGAGCAGTTGCTGAAAGACGATGTTGCCGGGATCGTCCTTGCCGTTCGAGAGAGGAGAGGCAGGCTGGCGCCCAATCGTCACTTTGCCCTTGAGTTCGGGGCGCATCATGGTGATGGCGGGCGTGGTCGCGGGACTGGCGGCGGGCACAGTAGTGGCGCCCGGCGCAGCACTACTCGCCAGTGCGCCCGGTGTGGCAGTCCCGGCGGTGCTTCCGCTCGCAGCTGCCGCGCTCGTTGGCGCAGGGGCACTGGTGGGCGCGGCGCTCGTCGGCGTGGTAATCACCACGCGCGCACCGCCCGTGCTTGCCGGTGCTGCGGTGGGAGAGGCTGCCGTATCGCCACCACATGCGGCGAGAATCGCCGCCCCCGCTCCCGCCACCGACGCGCCGAGCATTCGCCGCCGCGTGATTGGTCGCTCCGTGTTACCTGCCTGGATCGCGTCGGTTATCATCTGTTTTCCCCCTTCTCCCTTGTTCCACCGAATATCTCGCGTACCGCACGCCCATACCGTTGCGACATCACATGATACGTCCGACACGGCGGACCGTTCGCAGAGATTGATTCAAAATGGATGAGCGTGGGCAGTGTACGACAGCACACGCACGTTGTCACATTTCCGGCATTTGCCACGCGAGGGTTCCGCGTCATCAGCGCCGGGGCGCACGCGGCTGCGAAAGAGTAATGCTCTCCGAGCGAGATTTGTCGGGGCTAACTTCGTTCACTCAGGCTTGACAAGAGTGGGGGCGAAGTCTGACAATTGCGCGGAGGAATGGATGACTGCGAACGATTATCTGCAAGTCCCCTTCCCCCGCGCGAACCACTCGTACGTATCAGGAGTACTCGATGGCGACCATGACCGGATTGACGAACTCCCCCGGCGATGATGTGCTGCCACGATGTGGCGCGATCGTGCTCGATGCCCTGCTTGCAAACGACGGCATCACGGGCATCGAGGTAGACCACGGCACTGATACCCTCGCGCTGCGCTACGACCCGCGCCGCACGAGCCGGGACCGCGTTGAGGCGGTGGCGAACCTGCTGCAACCCGCCCTGACGCAGCACCCCGTTGCGTCTTCGCCGGACGCATTCGTGCCCCTGGGGCGGCTCGATGGCAAGCCGCACTTTCTCCCCACGACCACGCTTCAGCGCGTGGGCCGCATCCGGGTGCAGCCGGATCGCGTTGCCGTTGCCCCACCGGAGCGCCCGATCATTCCCGCACCGGAACCGGCCGGCCCCGAAGCGGAGGATGCATCCATTGCCGCAACTGCCGCAACAGATGCGGACCTTGAGGCAAAGAACAACGCCTTTTTGCTCAAAGTCGTGCAGCCCGGCCTCGTCGGGCTGATGGACGGTTCGGTGTCCACGCTCGCGCCGCTGTTCGCCACGGCCTTCGCCACGCACAACCACACGACGACCTTTCTTGTCGGCCTCGCGGCGGCGGTAGGCGCGGCGATTAGCATGGGCTTCGCGGAGGCGTTGTCGGATGATGGTGTACTAACGGGCCGGGGCCATCCGGTGATGCGCGGCCTCATTACGGGCGGCATGACGCTCGTTGGTGGTGCGGGCCACGCATTGCCCTTCCTCATCCCCAATATCCAGATCGCCCTGCTCGTCGCCTACGTGGTGGTGGGTATCGAGTTGATCGTGATCGCACTGATCCGCACGCGGTTCTTCGGCGCGCCCTTCCTGCTTTCCGCGATTCAGGTGATCGTGGGCGGCGCACTCGTCTTTATCGCCGGTGCGCTCATCGGTAGCGCGTGACGGCACATACATATTTGCATACATAAAGGGACGAACCGCAATGGTTCGTCCCTTTCGTTTTCCGCCTCCCGTGATCTGCGACGCGCGACGCTTTCCCGCTACAACGTCACGGTGAAGCCGTCAATGAATGCCAGCGCGGCAATGAGGCCCGCGAACAGGCTCCCGTACCAGACGAGGCGTTGCCGAAGCAGTGCGGCGATGGCGGCAAGCCCGATAGCGATCTGAAAGAGCGTCACGCTGACAGCGAAGCGGTGGTGGTGCCCCAGTTGCCGTTCGGCATCATCGTTCAAGGCGGCGGTCTCCGTATCCCGCGCGGTCGCCTCTTTTTGCAGGCCGTCCTGCTGCGTTTGCCGCTTTGCCACCTCGTCGTTTGCCGCCTTGATCTCGGCGGGCGTACCGCCAAGATGCGGAAGCAGCGTCAGAAGGTTCTGCTGCTCGTACCGCTTGATGCTGTCGGCCTGAAACTCGCTCCATGCATCTACAGCCCGCGTCTGCTGCAAGACCGCCTTGTTCGCCAGAAACAGCGCCTCGTTCGCGTAACTGCCGGACTCCAGCGCGGCGGCGGCGGCGAACACGGCGAACAATGCCGTGCTAATTGCGAGGTAATCGAGCCAGCGCGGGCGTCCCCCCTCGGTTCGCCCCGCTTCGGACGCCTCGCGGCGGCGCTCCTCGATGGTTTCCTGCATCTTGTCTGTTCCGGTGTCTACATCGTCATCCATGCGCGTGTCCTCCCCTACTCTGCCGACCTCGGCTATTTACTCATGCGGTGGCGCCATAGTGCAACGTGACCGCCGGGGAGCATCTTAACAGGATATGCGTTGTCGCACCGATGGAGCCGTTTCCTCTCGCCTTCCGCCCCCGGAATGCTATCGGTCAGTGGCGCGTTCGGTAGTGACGGCACGCGGGAAAGACGGAACGCCGCGTGCCGGAGGGGGAATCGTCCCCCGCTCCCTGGGAGTATCCCGATGAAAAACGCCTCGACGAATGACAGTCTGCCCGGCCTGCACCATGTGACCGCGATCACGGGCGATGCCCAGCGCAACCTCGATTTCTACACGGGCACGCTCGGCCTGCGGCTCATCAAGCTCACCGTGAACTTCGATGACCCCGGTGCGTACCACCTGTACTACGGCGACAGCCTCGGCAATCCCGGCACGGTGATGACCTTTTTCGCCTGGCCGGGCGTGCCACCGGGCCGCAGTGGTGCGGGCCAGACCACCGCAACCGCCTTCGCCATCCCACGGCAGTCGCTGGATTTCTGGCGGGCGCGGCTGGCGACGGAGGGCGTGGCGTTCACCGAACCGGCGGCGCGTTTCGGTGACGCTATGCTTTCCTTCACCGACCCGGACGGCCTGACGCTCGAACTGGTTGCGGCGGACGATGCCCGCCCGGACTGGACGGCGGGCGGCCCAGTTCCCGCCACGCACAATATTCGCGGCTTCCACGGCGTCACGCTGACGCTCCGGGACCGCGCCGCGACCGATGACCTCCTGACCGGCCTGCTTGGTTTCTCGACTATGGGCGAGATGGACGAACCGGGCGGCGCGGCAGCCCGCGTACGATACGCCGCGTCGGACGCGCCGGGCGCATTTGTGGACATTCTCACGCGCCCGGAGATGCCGCCGGGGCAAACGGCGGTCGGCACGGTGCATCACATCGCCTGGCGCACCCCCGACGACGCGGCGCAACTCGCGTGGCGGGGACAACTCGACGCGGCGGGGTATCAGGTGACGCCCGTGCAGGATCGGTCGTACTTCCACTCGATCTACTTCCGTACGCCCGGTGGCGTGTTGTTCGAGATCGCCACGGACACGCCCGGCTTCACCATGGACGAAACGCCCGCATCCCTCGGTACGGCCCTGAAGTTGCCACCGCAGTACGAGGCGTACCGCGTGCAGTTGGAGCGGGCGTTGCCACCCCTGCGGCTGCCAGAGACGAAGTAGTGAGCAACGGGCCACACCGATTTCTGATGAACCGTCACGGCGACGTAACGACACGTCGCCGTGACGGTTCTCGCCATTCGGCCCCTGTACTGGATAAGGGATTCCCCGGTAAGGCGCAAACACTGCAGATACGTAGTGCTAGCCATTCATTTCACCCACGTTCACAAACCCCTGAAGAACCTTTTTCACTTCTTCGCTCAACCCTGCCCGCCATTGCGCACTGAGAATCTCGTGCAGTTCCGCCTCGATATTCAACCAGCCGCGCACTTCATCCACACGCAACGCGGTCGGTAATGCCCGGTTCGCGTACGGCCGCGCGAGTATGCGTTCGAGAAAGGACAGCCGTTCCACGATGCGCAATTCGAGTTGGGCAGGCGTTGCGGCGAGCAGCCAGGGGGGTGGCCCGGCGCGCGGGGCAAAGCGCACATACCACGGGGTGATCTTCAGCCCGTCATGTGAAGGCGCACCTCGTGCCGCCAGGTCGAGCACCGCCTGACGCCGTGCGCCGCCGAAGTGGAAAACGTACGTCGCCGTGTCAGCATGGATGACCGGCCACGTACCCTGGTCAAAACCAAGATAGCGACGAACGACCTGCGCTTGTCCGGATCCCTGCATAAATGCCTTGCGCGTGTAGCACCAATCGCCATGAGCGAGGGCTTCACTGCTGACGTGTCGTACCTCGATCTGAAACGCATCCCAGCGGCGGATTTGCAGCAGTTGGCCGCCCACACGCATTCCGTGCCCATCGTGCGACATCACGCCGCGTGCGATCACCGCACCGGTTTCCTCATTCATCACCGCCATTCCCTGCGGCGCCTCGATGTTCGTGTGAATTTCACCACGGCTTGTCTGTTCGAGCCAATGCGCACCGAGCCGGACGCCGTTGGTGTCCTCATGCAGTTCATCGGACGCAAGCAACGCGGGGATGAGCGTGTCCGCAACCAACGAACCGCCACACGCATTCAGGAGGCTTTGCAGTTCATTACGCGGGGTGGCAATGCGCGCACCGCCAAAGATCGTGGAGGCGATTTGCTGCCGGGCAACGGCGTGCTGCGGCCCGCGTTCGACTGGCCCCAGCCAGCCCTCGCGTGCCGCCTCGATCATCGCCGCCTGAATGAGAGAATCGAGCGCGGTTGGTGCGCAGGCGAGTACCCGCGTTACGTCAGTGCGGCGGTTTCCGCGCCCGATGCGTTGCAGCAACGCGGAGACGTTGGGGGGAGGCCCGTCGAGCACGATGAGATCAATATCACCAATGTCTACACCAATTTCCAGTGTGGATGTGGCGACGGTGATGATCCCTTCGCGCTCCCGCATATCGGCCTCGGCCTGTTCGCGTTCCCGGCGGTCGAGGCTACCGTGATGGGCGCGAACGTGATAGCCGAGCGGTGCGACTACGGTGCGCAACGTGGCCGCAAGTTCGTCCACGCGAAGACGCGAAGACGCGAAGACGAGGATTTTTTCTTTCCCGGAGACGCTGCGAAGATATGCGGGAAGGGCATCCTCCACGGACGCCGTTGCGGAATCCGGCGCGACGGCTTCGATTTCCCGCCCGCCCGCGACCGTGATGATCTGTCCTGCGGGAAGAAATGCTTGCCGCACCCGTTCGGGATCGGGCAACGTGGCGCTCAACGCGACGATCTGAAACCGCCGCGCACCGTTCTCGTGCGGTCGCGGCAGCCGTCGCTGACGCTCAAGAAGCCAACGCACCTGCTCGCCCCGCGCCGTGCCATACAACAGATGCACTTCGTCAAGCACAATGGCAGCTACCGATTCCAATATATGCCTGCCGTACTCCCCACGCCCACGACAGAGCAGGCTATCGAACGATTCGGGCGTCGTGAGGAGCACATGGGGCGCGGTTTCCATCTTTCGATGATGATAATGGTGGTCCCCCGTGCGCCGCTCGATACGGAGATTGAGGCGAGCGAGCGGCGCGGCTAGCCGCGCGTACAGGTCGTTGACGAGCGCACGCGTCGGTGAGATGTACAGGATCGTCCACGGCGCCGATCTGCCGATGAAATTTTCGATCAGCGGCGCACACGCGGCCTCAGTCTTTCCCGAAGCAGTCGCCGCGCAGACGAGCACGTCACGCCCATCGAGAATCGGGGGAATCGCCGCGCGCTGCACCGCAGTCAGACGACCGAAACGCTCGAAGAAATCGGGCCATGTGCGCTCAAGAACACGCGCAATTTGCCGGTCAGCACGACGCTCCTCCGTGGCGCGCGTTCTTTCCACCATCATGGTCGGCCTCCATCATGCAGGTTGGGGTGGCCCATACCGCGTATCGAGGGCGGCAGTGTACCGCTTGATAAATGCCCGAATTAACCCACTATCATTGCTCGTATAGGCTTCAATACTCTTTATTACGCCGTCAACCAGCGTCACATCCATTGCATCGTTGATCTCGTATGCGACGCAGTACAGGCGATAAATCCGCTGTGCGAGATCGCGCAAGTCATCCATTGACCAGGGTTGCAAGGCATAGCGGGCATTGAACGTAGTGCCCACGAGTTGCTCGATCACGCTATCACCCGCGTGATCGGTTGTACCGACCGTTGCGAAGAAGAGCGCGAGCGGCGCGGGCGGATGCCCTGTTTCTCCCCGAAGGTACGCATGGATCACGGACAGGAGATGTTCGACGCGCTCGAAGCGTCGTGTGGTGAGTTGGCTCTGCTCGACCTCGAACTCATCAATCGTGACGACGAGGCCACGGAAACCGGCGAGTTGCGCGACGGTCGCGTTCCCCGCGAGTGATTCGACAAGGTCATACGGGCGGTTGAAAACGGTACCGCCAATCACCCGCTTGATGGACAACTTCGCCCCGGCCCCCGTCTTCGTGTGCTCAACGATCATCCGCTGCACTTCGCTCGCGCTATATTCATTTGAACTAGAGAGGATGCCATTGATGGCATGGCTATACTCGTCTAATGTACCGCGCTGGTGCAACGAAGTGATCACTTTGTAATTGTTCTCAATCCGGTCAATACCGCGTGGTGCGATTATCGGCGCCGACCGACCCGCCCTGATCGCACGGAGGTACAGATCAACAAGGGGAGTTGACGACGCGAAATCGGCCCCCTGCAGTGTTCCCCAGAGCGCGTGCAGCAGCCGTTCCGGTTCCGCGAGGCTGACGAATTTTCCATCTACTTCGACGTGCGCCGTGAGGTATCCGAGTTGCTCGGCAACGTGACGGATCACCGCCATCGTATGGCTCTTCCCCGTGCCGAACGGCCCAAACACTGCGGACACCTGCGGCGAACCCCCATGGCTGTCGGGCAGGCGGCGACGAGTCCACTCCTCGAGCGCATCGTACCCAAGCGTGAGGTCAGCCAATGCATGGCGCGGCACAAGCCCAAAACGCAGCGCCTCGACTGCCTGACGTTGCCTGACAAACGCGGTGCCTGTCTCCCGTGGGATGCGCCGTACGGTGCCTGGAGGGCCTGCACTGCCCATCGGTTCCGACGCGGTTTGCAGGGGGCGAAGCAATGCGTGAGGTTGTTCGATCGTCGCTTGTCCATGCGCATCAAGGCGGACGAGCGCCGCGTCGGCGAACAGCTTCACCACTGTGCCAACTCCGAAATCCGCAGTCAGGACACGCGCCCCAACCTTTACATAGTCGTTCGCCGTCATGTTTCCGCCTCATCCTCCGGTGCGGAGAGGGTTTTCGCGTCGTAAAGCGCGAGCAGCATGGCGCTCGTTTGCTTGACCATCGTGCGTCTGCTCGCGGTTGTCGAATCTTCATCGGCGACTTTTGCCGCGAGCCGTTTGACCGCATCCCGCACCGTCTCGCGTGGGGTGAGGAGAACGTCGCCGCACCGCTCATACAACAGGTCGCACAGCCGCACACCGATGCCGCTCAGGTCTTCGACCGGGTCGTCTCGCAAGGTGAGCGGGATGCGGACCGCGCGGGTGTTGCCGTCGAAGAAGCCGAGGCCGGGACGCGGATCGGCAACGCGCTGTTGCAACGCGGCGAAGCGCTCCATCTCATCAACGAAGTTCGGCGTCAGTGCATAGACGAGCAGCGCCGACCCCTGGCGTAAATCGGCCACGGCATTGATCTGCGACTGCAACATGGACAGGATGCGGGCCATCTTCTTCCGGTCAACACCGAGACCTTGCTCCGCTTCATCGAAGCTGACCACCGTTCCCTGAAATCCCACGACGCGGACGAACTGAAAGAGGGAAAGCAACGCGCGGCGGCCGTGCAGGTTTTCCTCGCTGTGCACCACTGGGGAGAGGCCCAACTCAATTGCCAGCCGCCGGTCCGTGACGTCGCCTTCCAGCCAGCGGCAACAGGCGCGAAACGTCGCTTCCTCGTCTGCCGCGTGAGCATCCAGCGCCCGACGGGCGATCGTGCCAAACGCGCTGAGTTCGTAATCAGCGTGCTCGATGCCGCCGAGCCGTGCGTCAATCCAGGCGTCCGATCGGGCGGCAGGAGCATCGGCACGCATCCGCGCAAAGATACTGAGAAGCAACGCCCGAATCCCCGTGCTCCCGGCATCCGGTGGGCGAATTTCGCGTGCGACCTCTTTGTAGATGACGAGGTTCTGGGTGAAATCGAGGTCCTTATTCAGTGCGACTTCGGCAGTTACGCAGTGAAGAGTGCGCGCGATTTCCATCAACTGCCGCAAAAAGTGTGTTTTCCCGGAGCCAAACGGCCCGATCACGAACTTTTCCGCCGATCCACCGCGAGAGAACCGCTCCCGGAGGTAGGTCTGCGTGAGGCGGATGAACGCATCTTCATACCCGACGCCGAGAAGTGCGCAACCGTCCACCGGCGCGGTGCCATACTCGGCAAGCCGTTCGAGTACATTGAGGATATCGAGGTCGGGCAGTGGGGCGCGCTCCACTCCCTGAAAGGCACCTCTGGCACTCATCGCGCGACCTCCTCCATTGCCCCAAGCGCCAGCGTCGCCAGACGCTTCATCAATGGACGCCGATACCCCGCACCCGCCTGCGATACGAGCACCGCATCGCCTTCGGCGCTCATCTGGCCCATGACATGCTCAACGCGCGCGCGATCACACCCGGCGTCCAGGAGAAGCGACCGAAACTGGACAAGTGCGGCTTCGAGAAAATCCTCCGCCTCCGGCAGCGAAGTTACCGATGCGACTGGCATGATCGGCCAACGCCATGACGGGACGCTATACTTTCGCGGCATCTCCAGCCGTTGCCCAAGTGCGGGATACTGTTGCGCACAGGTATCGAGGAACTTCGGAAGCACGGCGAAAACGGCCACCGTGCCGACAATCTCTCCCGTGGTGCAGCCATCAATGAGGCGACGCATGATGTTCGCCGCCGCCTGCAACCTCGGTGAGACGGTCGCCCGCTTCGAGAAGAGCGAGCTTTCGTTCTCATCAAAGAGCAGGAGTGTTCCGGGGAGACCGAGATGAAAGAGGCCACCAAGCACCGTGCTCAATACATGCTCCGCGTTTTTCGGTACGAGCGGGTCCTTTACCCCCCGCACGTTGGACTGCTTGAACTCCGAAAGGCGTACCCGGTTACCGAGCAGGTACGACCGGAGGACGGATGGCATCCGTGATACTGTGACCGCACGGAGCATGGCCGCCTGAAAACCCGTATGCGGGAGATGCGCGGCGCGAAGCGCTTCGACATTCGCCGTGCCACCGGCGGCAAGCGCACGCAGAATGTTTGGCAGGCCGCGTGCGGACACGCCCGCAACCGTCACTTCGAGACTGCTGAGGACATAGGCGGCGATTGACCGCCAATCGCCCAGCCCAAGCTCATGCGTCAGATCGGTGCGGGCGATCACCATGCCGCGTGCGCGCGCGGTCTCGCCAAGCAGACGGAGGAGATGCGTTTTCCCCGCGCCATAACTTCCCTCGAAGAACCGGCATGTGGAGCCGCCATGCTGGATGAGATCGTCGAGGATCTCGTGCTCGAAGCAGGTGACAAACGCTTCGCTGCCCACATCGGTCAGCCACGGGTTCGCGTCTCCGAGCACCCCAGATTGTGCGATCTGCTCAAGCGCGTCATGGATGGTAGATGCGTCGCCGCGCAGTGCTAATCGTGAAACATTCATACCGGGCCGCGCCGACTGACAAGGACATGGCACATCTGTTTGTAGTCCTGAGATGCGTCGAGGCCGTTCAGGGTCACACACTGCCTGCGCGTGCTTTCCGACTGGCTGCCGGTCATGAAGCCCAGCCGCTGCTCTTCGGGAACGTGGCTGCCGAGCGCGCGATACCGATCGAGGTTGTATGCGAATGCCCATCTCGGCATCTCCGCGTGCGCGATCTTGCCATCGGGCCGTTTGCTGCGCAGATCGGCGCGCACGAGCGCGATGCGCACTTCGGCATAAAACGCAAGAATGGGCACGATCTCGGGGGCTTGACGGCGTTGGGCGCCATGCTCGGCGCGCGCACGCAAGTATGCGTCCCATAAGACCGCAATCAGAAGATCATCGGGAAGGGCGGACCGCTCAAGTAGCGCGCGGCCGCGCGCCTCGATCTTTTCTAAATCGGTGGCGTCTGCGACTGCGGTCCAACGCACCAGTTCCTCGTGGTTATAGAGCGCCCGTGCCTGGGCGACACTGCGCCGAAATTCAAACTCGAGCGGCCCGATGCGCCAGCCTTCATTCTGCTCGCGGATGTATTCGCCTCGGTCGCGCACCTGCTGAATGAATGCAGACTCGATGTGCCTGAACCCGCGCACACGCTCCTGCAGGGTCCGCGCGAGCGCGTCGTTGAGTTGCGGGCGCAATTCATCAATCGCCCGACCAATCGTCTCTCCGGGGGGGAGACGATTCAGTGCTTTCTCAACCTGCTCAACGGCATCGGCTGCGGCGGGCTTGATCGCACCGAGCGCGAGGATTTGCCTGCCGAGCTTTCGGTATTCCGATAGTATTGATTCAAGGCCCGCAGTGTCCGCAGTGTCGTCCGGTTCTCGATATTCTGGTAACACAGGTTTCCCATACCTCCCCTGTTGCGATGCGGATCCGGCGTTTTCAGGGCTTCCCAGGGAGATGCCGTTGGCGAAATCCGCGCTCGTGACCACATTATGCGTCCACGCCATGCTCAAGATATCATCAGTATCCCACAAGGGGGTCACTCCGTTCTCGCTTCCATTTTCCGCAGGTGATGCGCTATGATACGCATCGTCCAGTGTGTCGTTGTGTGGCAGCCATATCGCGTAGTGAGGTGAGCCATGTACCTGTATGTGGAAATGTGGAAGGCGCGGCCCGCGTGGCTCGCGCTGGCGCAACCGGAGCGCGAGAAGTTCTTCGGTGTCATCGGCGAAGAGATCGGCAAGCAACTGAGCGGCGGCGCCGAACTGGTCGGCGTGGCGCGCAATGACGCCGCTACGTCGCATCGCGCCGATTACGATTACGTCGCCGTGTGGAAGTTGCCGGATACCGCCCATGTTCATGCCTTTGCCGAGACATGGATACGAGCGGGTTTCCATGACTACTTCGATCAGGAGGACGTGCGAGGCGAACTGATGGCGCCCGACGCCTTTATCGGGCACCATCTCGCCCTGACCTGACCCGCTATCGCATCGGTGAACGCGGCGGATAGTGCGGATGCTGCCCGCCGCATCCTGTTATCCCGTTACACCCGGCTCCGCGTCGCCCGCCACTCGCTTCCCCGCACTGCCACAACAACGGCGGCGAGGCCGAGCGCGACCGTCCCAAAGGCGACGCCCCAGCCATTGCGGTCAGAGAGCCAGCCAATGAGCGGAAAGAGCGGGATCATTCCCAGTGAGAACCCCATCTCGGAGAGCGACAGCACGGTGGCGCGCACCGCCGACGGCGTTTCTTCGTTCAGCCGGTTGGCAATCAGTGGCTCGATCAGGCCCACGGCGACTTCGCGCGTCAGCAGGGCCGCGAGGATGAGCGCGATCACCGGCGTCCCTTGAAGCGCGACGCTGACCCCCACAACCGTTGCGAACAGCGTGAACGCCCGCCACGACTGCCACCAATGCGGCAACCGCCCGCCACCAAACACCGCGAGGGCGCTGAGGACTGCGGCGACGCCGAGCGCGAAGCCGACCGCGCCATTCGAGAAGCCCCGCTGCTTGAGCACGGATTGCATGTACAGGCTACCGAGCGTGTTCGCCGTCCAGAAGGCGGACGAAAACACGATCAGGCGCAACAGCGCGGGTTGGCCACGCACGACGCGCACGCCGTCCGCAATTAACCGCGTGAGGCCGCGCGCGGTGCGCTCGTGCGCTGTCCGTGGCGGTTCGGGCAGAAAGGCCGCGAATCCCCCCGCCACCACCGCCGTGCCGAGCGAGAGCGCGAAGGGCCACGCATAGGTGAAATCGGAGAGCCACGCCCCCACCCACGCCATTGCCGCCGCGCCGAGGTACGACACCGAGAGCACGGCGCCGAGGATGCGCGCGAAGCGGTTACCCCGGCTCTCGGCATTCAGCGCATCGAACAGGTACGCCTGGTCCGCGCCGAGCCGGAACGCCGCCGCGCCACCATCAAGGAACAGCGCGATGAACACAACGAGCAACGACGGCGACCACCAGGTAAGCGCCGTCGCCACCGCCAGCACCAGCGACGATGCGACAAGACTCCACTTGCGCCCGAAGGCATCCGCGAACGCCCCAGTCGGCACGGTGAGGGCGACCCGTCCCAGGTGATAGCACGACTCCGCGAGGCCGATTTCGCCGAGCGAGAACCCCCGGTGCGCGAGCCAGAGAATCCAGATGCTCGACGTGAACTGCCCGAACGAGAGCAGTTGAAAACCGACAAACGGCACGAGCCGCCAGCGTGATACGGGCAATACGGCGATCACGGCCGCTTCTTCAACCGCTTCTGGGGTATGTTGCATGACAGGGTACTCCTGACCTCTGAGGCAGGAGCGGCACGGCGTTGGACCCACCGCGAAACACGGGGGCTACGTCGTGCGGGCATCCCGCCGCGTAATCTTCCGCAAGATGGCGATTACGCGGCGAACGGATGCGTCTCACTTCGTCCAATGCTGAACCATGCGCGTTCAGTGCGGTAGCGGTTCATCGGTCGGTTCCTCACTCCAAGCGGTGGACCAGATCGCGGCCCATCGGTTCCTCACGTACCATTGTAACAAAGGCAGCAAAGCGCGCAACGCGGCCGCATCGCCATCACGCCTTTATGCCATTACACGGTCACTCACACCGCGCAATGAACAGGCCAATCTCTTTCGGGATATGTATTATTTCCTGTCGGGCCAGTTCGCCTTCGACGTAAGCCGCGATCTCCGTGCGTATCGCGTCTTCTCCCTCAGCCGAGAAGCGGGCGCGCACGCGGGTGGTGGAGAGGATGTACTCGATCAGTGGCGCCGCTTCGGTGATGGCGAGGGCATCCGGGTACTGTTCCAGCCGCACGTTCGTGAAATGACGCGCGAGTTCCGCCGCCCCGTTTTCCAGCATGAAACCGAATGCATTGCGCCAGTCCACGTCCGTTGCCGGTGCGAACCGGTCGGTCAGGGCGACGAGCGCATTGCGGCCATTCGTGGCGGCGAAGAATTGACCACCAGGCCGGAGTACGCGGCGAATTTCGCGGTACGCGCGCTCCCGGTCGGGGACGTGGTAGAGCATGTGATTGGCGATCACTGCGTCAAACGCGACGTCCCCGAAGGGGAGAGATTGCGCGTCCGCCTGTGCGAAGCGGAAGGCCGAGGTGCAACTGACGAGATGTGCGCGGGCCTCCTTAACCATGCCGTGCGAATAATCGGTCAGGGTGACAGCCCATTGTGGCGGGATGCGCGCCGCGTTCTCGTGCCAGAGTGTGCCGGGGCCGCAGCCGAGTTCGAGCACCGCGCTTGTGGGTGAGAGCGCCTGCAGGTGGTCGAACACCCAGGGCAGCCAGCCGTATGGGTTCGTGCTGAACCGCGTGTGCAGGGCACGGCGGACATCGAGGTTCGCGGCATCCCGGTATTGTTCCGCCGCGAGGTATCGGGAATCGGTATACCGCGTCGTCATCTGCCCTCCTTCACCCCCACCGCCGCACACTGCCCGGTGCGCGCATACTACAATACAACTGTACAGCGAGACTTTTGGAGCGATGAATGCGACGAACGGAACGAGGCGCGGAAACCATGAGAGAACCGTTGAACATACCGGACACCGACGCGAACCGCGATACATGGGTGTACTGGTTCGCGGAACACCTCACGCGGACGTGGCCCACGGCAATCGTGCGGGCCAGTGTCGAGGGGTACAAAGCGCCCGGCGTGCGGCGCGGGGTGCTGCCGGACGTCGAGTTCTGGTACCCAAATGAGGCGGGCGTGCATCAGTTGCTGCATCTCTACCAACTCGTGCCGACGCCGTTCCTGAACGAACGGGACGTGCAGGGCGACTTGCGGGACTTGCTCGCCTATTGCCGCACGAATGGGCGGCAATTGACGCTGGTTGTGCCGGATCGCGCCCTCACCCGCGAAGAATTGGAGGAACTGGACGCCGCGTTGGGCGCCACGCTCTCACCCATGCTTTTCGAGGTCGCGGCCTACACCGTGGAATGAAAACGCCGCCCCGTATAGCACAAGAGGGCGGCGCCGGGAGCGAATGCATCGGCCTGTTAATCGCCGTGCGAAAGCTCGGTGGTGTTTTCTTCCGCTGCGGAAAACTGCGTCGCCGACGAGTCCGCTTCAGCGGTAGTACTAATCGCCGACAATGCCCCCGCAAGCGTGTCCGGCGAAAGCAAAGAGTCCGTATTCAAAAGCCCGCTCGTATATTCCTCGGTCAGGTCTGCCCATTCCATCTTTCGCTCCTTGATGATGTTCCCGCGCAACTGCTAACGCGCTGACTAATTCGCATGCAAGGTACATGCCAGAGAGTTTATCGCGTTGGGGCGCGGTAAAAGGTTACACCAGTTCGAGCAGCAGTGCATGGAGCATTTCTCCGTCCCGGTACGGTTCCGCGCGGGGGGGAACGATCATCAGCGCCTGCGCGCCGATCAGCGAAGCGAGGCGAGAGGACTGCTGCGCACCGGTGGAATGCGCTTCGAGTGTGCCATCGTCCGTGCGTGTGAGGGTAACGCGCATGTAGTCTATGCGGTCTATCGGCGTCACCTCATGCGTGAGGCGGACCGGCACGCGGGGTCGCTCGGCGGCGATGTAACCCTGCATTCGCAGCAGCGCGGCGCGGACGAACACCTCGAATCCCACGAGACCGGAAACCGGGTTGCCCGGCAGGCCGAAAATCAGTGTGTGGCCTTCGGCTCCCGCAGTGGCAAAGGTGAACGGCTTACCGGGACGCATCCGCAACTGCCGGAAATGCACCGTGGCAAGCTCGGTCAATAACCCTTTCACGAGGTCTTTGCGTCCCATCGAGACGCCGCCACTCGTAATGATGACATCCGAATCCGCGATGCGCGCGGTGAGAAAGGCCCGTTGCGCGGCATCGGTGTCCGGCGCGAGGCCAGCGTACACGAGGGTCACGCCGAGGGGTGCAAGGGCAGCCACGAGCGCGAAGCGGTTCGCGTCGCGGATCTGGCCCGGACCCAGCGGTTGCCCCGGCTCGACAAGTTCGTCGCCCGTCGCAAGCACGCTCACGCGCGGGCGGCGCGGCACGAGGGCGGACGTGTATCCCAGCGAGGCAAGCAACCCGACCGCCGCCGGGGTGAGTACGCTCCCGACCGCCAGCACCCGCTCGCCTCGCTTCAGGTCGCTGCCCACCGCGCGGATGCCGTCGCCACGCTTTGGCGGCGTGACGATACGCACCGCGTCACCCGCCGCCCCGGCACCTTGCACCGATTCGGTTTGTTCGATCATCACCATCGCGTCCGCGCCCGACGGTATCGGTGCGCCCGTGGTGACGTAAGCCGCCGTGCCCGGTTCCACATGCAGCACGGCCGCCGCCGTCATAGTACCCGCATACTGGCTGCCGATCACGCGGCGCACGGGCATGGAGTCATCGCTTCGTACGGCATAGCCATCCACCGTTGCGGCGGGAAAGGCGGGGTAATCGGCGTCGCTTACCACGTCTTCGCCAAGCACGCGCCCCGCGAGTTCGAGGAGTGGCACGCGCTCGACGGGGAGGAGCGGGGTGTGCGCCCGGATGATCGCCGCCGCCTCATCCGGCTCGCGCAAGCGGTCGAGGTCATGCGGGGGGCTGACGACGGTGGCGGACATAGGGCAAACTCCTCTCGATAAAACCGCAACGGCATCACGGGATCGTGCTTGTATGAGACAGACGGGACACCTGGGCGCGGGGTATCGTGGGCATGACGATGGGAAAGCCGGAGCAATGCCCCGGCTACTTTCTCGAACGTCGTGCGTCTCTGCGATGACCGAAATCGCTAAAGCGCCGTCTCCGCCTTTGCGGTGCGCGAGCGCGTAGCGCGCGGCTTGCCGTGAGAGGTATCGTCCTCCGCGCGATAGCCCGCGAAGATCGTATCCATCGCGTTATTCAGGGAATCCCACCGCCCTGCGGTGTAGCGCAGGAGGTTTTTGCGGTCGAACACCACCGTGCGAAACTCACCGAACTGCACCGTGTACTGCGGCGCCGTTTCATCGCCCGTTACTTCAACGATGTTGCCGACGGACAAACGCCCGCGCTCCATTACGATTACCCGGCTCCCGATTTCATACATCGCGCATCCCCCTTGTCCAGATCATCGTCCCGATCATCTTTGCCCACCGTCCCTCACGTAAATAACGCCATCGCGTGCGACACTGACATATTACGGCTTCGGCGTTCCCATCGTGCTACTCGTCGCTTGCGCAAGGTAATCCTCGCGCGGCGGCGCGAACACATCGAGTACCGTGGTTCCTTCCGGCCCGGTCAGAGCGCGGTGCCGTACATGCGGCGGCAGCGCGTACACATCGCCCTCGTGCATGATCCACGGCTCGGCATCCTCCGACCCAACGAAGAGGTGAATCTCTCCCTTGAGAACGGTGCCGAGTTGCTCGTGCGGATGCGCGTGCCAGGGCACTTCGCTCCCGGCCTCCATGGTCACAAAGTTCATCATCGCCCGGCCACCGCTGTACAGCCGCATCGCCACGCCGGGAAGCGGGTTCAACCCCGGCAGGCCCTCGTGCGTGGTGTGCTTCGCAGCAAACGGCAACGGTGATGTCACAGGTTCCGGCTTCGTTTCACGCTCCATCGTAACTCCCCTCTTTCACGGCTATGTACCCGTTATCCTATCATGAAACCTCGTCCACAAGACGGAAAAGTTTTCCACTTTTCCACAAGCCATTTGGGGATAATGCCGGCTGGGGATAAACGCACGGGCGCATCGTGCCGCCTCGGCGCCGGTTTTATCGCGCTGCCAAAAGGGAACCAGTTCGCTCCCGGTCGGTCTGACCGCTACTGTTTCGTCAACAGGCATGTGGATAACCGGGCCGTTTCTGGGGATAACCGGGCCGTTTTGGGGATAATCTCGTGGGCAAGACGTGGGTGAATTGGGGGAAACCGAGAGCGGTGTGGAAAGGCTGCGGAGAGGGTACGTGTCTATCCACGGCGGCGGGCCGAAATTGCCAGATATCCACCGCCTCTGTGGATAGGTGGATAACTCGCCCACGTCTTTGGGGATGCGTTTTTCCTTTGTGTGGCGGTGGTTTTCGCGGTTATCCCCGCTGTCCACGCCCCTACGGCGACGACGATTTTCTCTTTCCTTTTCCTTAAAGAATAATCCCCAGAGGGAATCACGTTGTCCCCAGCCGTCTGCCATGCGCTTGGTATCGTGGCCGCAGTGCGTAATCGCGGCGACATGGTGGATACGACGGAGATGCCGGCAGGTGGTTATGCACGCTTTCGGGGATAACGGGGATAACAGGCGACGGCTGTACGTGCAGGCTGATTTCGCAACCTAGCGGACGAGCCGCGCGATGTCGCCGTGAATGCTCCAGAGGATTTGCAAGATCGCTCCGGTGAAAAGCAACAGGAAGATGAGAATGAAGCCATCGCGTGCCGAGCGGTCCCGGCGTGCGAGAAAATTATAGAATGGCACAACGAACACGAAGTACAGCGCGAGCAACGCCAGGATCACGAAAACCACATTCACCGCCACCGCCACTGTGTTTCCCCCTTTTCCCCCTCGCGTCTCGCGCCTGCCAGTCAATGGTAGTGTACCGGCGTCTCCGGTATCGCAACAGGGAGCGTCACGTCTCTTGTGCGTTCGCACAGTCTGTGTGATGGCAGGATGATGTATAGTACGCGCACTTTCCGTTTCCGTGCGCTGCCTCCATTCGGCGTGAGCGTGAGGGCGGGAACCGGTCATCGCGCAACCTGTCGGGGAGGGAAAAGTATCGAACAAAGGACAATGCGTGCGTTGGTACGAAGCAATAGTGGTGCATTCTGGAGGAAAGGAAGCAACGTATGACTATTCCATTGTCCCGTATCGGTACGCAGTGGCGGCGCTGCACCGCGTTCGCGGCGCTCGCGTTGATGCTACCCCTCGTGCTCTCCGCCTGTGGGGGAACCGCCGCGACGACCGCTGCACCCACCACCGCGCCCGCCGCAACAACCGGTGGCGCGGGCGCTACGAGCGCGCCCACAACAAGCGCGGCCACGAAACCCGCAAGCACGACCGCGCCCGCAGCCTCGGCTGGCGCGACGACTGCCGCGACGACCGCTGCAACCACCGGCGCTGCCGCGACCACGGCCGGCGCTCCCGCCAGTGGCACGGCAGCGGGCGGCATGATGACGACGGCAGCAGGCGCTGATCCGCGTGGGCCCGCACCGGCAAAGCGTGGTGGTGGTGGCACGCTCCACCTCCTGTACTGGCAGGCCCCGACGATCCTCAATATTCACCAGGCGCATGGCACAAAGGACGACGCCCCTTCGCGCGTCGTGACGGAGCCGCTCGCCACGGAGTCCATCAACTCCGCGACGCCGGACGTCCCCATTCTCGCCAAGGAAATTCCCTCGGTACAGAACGGCGAGCTGTCGGCGGACGGTACGAGCGTGACGTGGAAGCTCAAGGACGGCGTGAAGTGGTCCGACGGCACACCGTTTACCTCCGCCGATGTCAAGGCAACCTGGCAGTACATCATGAAGCCGGAAAATGGCGCGACGGACATCGCGACCTTTGAGCCGATTGCCAGTATTGACACGCCGGACGCGACCACGGTCAAGATCGCGTTCAAGGCGCCGACTGCGACCTGGTACTTCCCCTTCGCATCGCAAGGATGGTCCGTGTTGCAGAAGGCGCAACTCGACCAATGCACGAACGCGACGAACTGCCCGGCGAACAACAACCCCATCGGCACCGGGCCATACAAGGTGAAGAGCTTCAACTCGGGTGACAGCGCCCAGTTCGTAATCAACGACAACTATCGTGAGGCGAACGCTCCCTTCTTCGACGCCATTGACTGGAAGGGCGGCGGCGACGCAGCCACGGCGGCAAAGGCCGTGCAGACCGGTCAGGTAGACTTCGCCTGGAACTTGCAGGTAGACCCGGCCACCCTCAAGCAATTGACGGATAGCGGTGGGAAACTCGACATCACGCCGGGCGGCGGCGTCGAGAAGGTTCTCATCAATCTCAGCGACCCGCGCACCGAAGTGAACGGGGAAGTTTCGTCTGCGATGAGCAAAAACCCCTTCTTCTCGGACCCGCTGGTGCGGCAGGCAATCGCGTACCTGGTTGACCGCGACAGCATCGCCAAGGCGCTGTACGGTCCCGCAGGCAACGCGACCTGCAACATCCTGCCCAGCGTGCCGCCCCAGACCGTATCGAAGAACACGACGTGCTCATTCGACGTCAACAAGGCGAACATGTTGCTCGACCAGGCGGGTTGGATGAAGGGCAGCGACGGTATCCGCACGAAGAACGGGGTCAAATTCAGCGTCGTTTTCAGTTCCACCGTCAACTCTGTGCGCGAGAAGGAAGAGCAAGTGATGCAACAGGCCTTCAAACAGGCCGGCATTGACATGCAGATCAAGAACGTTGACTCGAGCGTCTTCTTCGGGCAACCGGACAACCCAGACCAGGACGCACGGTTCCAAAAGGACCTGCAGATGTATACCAGCAGCCCGACCGTGCCCGACGGGGGCGACTGGTTCAAGAACTGGATAACCTCACAGATCCCGCAGAAGTCCAATGGGTGGGCGTATCCGAACCTGGAGCGGTTCTCCGACCCGGCGTACGACGCCCTCGTCGTGCAACTGGGAAAGGAACTGGACCCTGCGAAACGCGCCCAGTTGCAGATTCAGTGCAACGACTACATCGTCAATCACTGGGTCGAGATTCCCATCATTGACCGCAACTCGGTTGACGGGCACCGCGCGGACCTCATCAACACGAACCCGACGCCGTGGGATTACAATACCTGGAACATCGCCTACTGGCAGATCAAGAAGTAACGGCACTCATCTAGCGAGCATAGAGCGGGGGAAGGGACGTGTTCCCTTCCCCCAGTTTCCGCAGGCCGTATGCGTTCTCCTTAATCCCCCGACCCTGAATCCTTCTAACCCCCAGCCCCTTCCCTCCGAGGGAAGGGGAGCGTGCCGCAGGAAGATCGCGGCGTATGGGGAACATCGACGCATTGCGGTGCGGCACCCCTTCCCTTCGAGGGAAGGGGCTGGGGGTTAGAAGGATTCGACGCAAGGACGCATATGCCCTGGATCCCCTCATTATCCTTGACAGCGACCCGGAAACTGCGTACAACTCCCCCCTGCAATACACTGCGCCGGCCCTGCCGGTTCATTGGTTGATGGCAGTTGGCGGTTGTTGCCACACCTGAGGAGGAACCCGTGACCAGCCCGTTATCTCGTATCGGTAAACAGTGGACGCGTTGCACCGCGTTCGCGGCCCTCGCGCTGATGCTGCCCCTCGTGCTCGCCGCTTGTGGCGACACCGCAGTACCCACCTCTACAACTGGCGCGGGCGCGACCACGGCCGCGACAAAGCCGGCAAGCACAACCGTACCCGCCGCGTCGGCTGCTGCAACCACCGCCGCGACGACTGGTGCCGCTGCTGGTGCTCCAACGGCCGGCGCCACCGCGACCACCGGTGCCACTGGTGCCACCGCCGCCGCGACGACTGGTGCTGCGACCACCGGTGCCACCGCTGCAACGACCGGCGCTGCAACGACCGCCATGACTGCCGCAGCCGGTACGGACCCGCGTGGGGTCGCACCGACCAAGCGTGGCGGTGGCGGCACACTGCACCTCCTCTGGTGGCAGGCCCCGACCATTCTCAATGAGCCGCTCGCGCAGGGCACAAAGGACTCTGACGCCGCGCGCCTCATCAGTGAGCCGCTCGCCTCCATCTCGCTCAACAGCCCCGTGCCGGACGTTCCCGCGCTCGCCAAGGAGATTCCGACCACCCAGAATGGCGAACTCGCCATGGATGGCAAGAGCGTCACATGGAAGCTCAAGGACGGCGTGGTCTGGTCGGATGGCACGCCCTTCACCTCCGCCGATGTCAAGGCGACATGGCAGTACGTCATCAAGCCGGAAAACGGCGCCGTCACGGTCTCGAACTACGAGAACGTGGACAGCATTGACACCCCCGATGCCACGACTGTGAAGGTGAACTTCAAGACCGCGACGTCCATCTGGTACGCCGCCTTCGTGAACGTGAACGGCGTGATCTTGCAGAAGGCGCAGACCGACAAGTGCAACATGGACCCGAAAAGTTGCGCGATCAACTCTGCCCCTGTTGGCACCGGGCCGTACGTCGTCAAGAGCTTTACGCCCAACGACAATGTGCAGTATGTGATTAACGCCAAGTACCGTGAGGCGAACGCCCCATACTTTGACGCGGTAGACCTCAAGGGTGGCGGCGACGCGGCGACGGCGGCAAAGGCCGTGCAGACGGGCGCGGTAGACTACGGCTGGAACCTGCAAGTGACGCCGGACATCTCCAAGCAGGTCACGGATTCCGGCAAGATACTCGACCAGGTTCCCGGCTTCGGTATCGAGCACATCATCGTCAACTTCACCGACCCGAACAAGGAAGTGGACGGCGAGAAGTCCTCGGTCAAGGCCCCGCACCCCTTCCTGACGGACCCGAAGGTACGCGAGGCAATGTCCTACCTCATGGACCGCGATGGCATGGCGAAGGGCCTCTACCCCGCCGGTAAGGGATCGTGCAACTTCATCCTGGGCATCCCGCCACAGGTGCAGTCCAAGAACACCAAGTGCTCCTTTGATGTGGCGAAGGCCAACCAGATTCTCGAAGATGCCGGCTACAAGAAGGGGCCGGATGGCATCCGCGCCAAGGGCGGCGTCAAGCTCACGCTCGTTTTCGGTAGCTCCGTGAACAGCGTGCGCGAAAAGGAAGAGCAGATCATCAAGCAGGCCTTTCAGCAGGCAGGCATCGGCATGGAGATCAAAAATGCCGACGCCGGTGTCTACTTCGGCCAGCCCGATAACCCAGACGCCGCCTCCCGCGGCGAGCGTGACCTGTTGATGCTCACGCGCTCGTCGGACTTCCCCGACATGCAGAAGCATCTCTCGTCCTTCCTCTCCACGGAGATCGTGCAGAAGTCGAATGGCTGGAAGGGCAACAACTACGGGCGCTGGAACAGTCCGGAGTTCGACGCCCTGTACAAGCAACTCGCGGTCGAGTTGAACCCGGAGAAGCGGGCGGCGTTGGAAATCCAGCTCAACGACCTCGTGATCCAGAACAACGCGATCTTCACGCTGGTAGACCGCTACTCGAACAACGGCCACCGCGCGGACCTCATCAATACCGCTCCGTCGCCGTGGGAATCCAACCTCTGGAACATTGCCTACTGGCAGATCAAGAAGTAACGTCGCCAAACCTCACAGGGTACGGCTGTACGGTACAGGGGGAGAGGGTAACACCCCTTCCCTTTTTGGTTTCAGTTGTTCCGCCGATTGTGCTTGACAAGCGTGCGATGACTGCGTATAACTCCCGCTATTCCCCGTGGGATTGTACCGGTTGTACCGGTCTCTTTGCGGCGAATCGGCATTGCTGTTATATACAATGTGCGATGTGCGATCTGCGATGTACAAGGGAGGAACCGATGACGAACCGGCAACGAATCGGCAGGGAATGGTCACGCCGCGCGGCGTTCGCGCTGCTCGCGCTCATGCTGCCCTCATTGCTCGCGGCGTGTAGCGGCGCGGCGCCCACGGCTGCCCCCGCGCCTACCGGCACCGCGTCCGCGCGGGGAACAACGGCGGCGGGACCGACGGGGGCGACGGGAACGGGAGCGACGGGAACGGGAGCGACGATCGCAGCGGGCACGACGGTGACGACACCCGCAAGCACAACCGCGCCCGCAGCTTCGGCTGCCCCGACGACCGCCGCTGCAACCGTTGCCCCCGTTGCCACGGTGGGCGTCACTACCGCAGTGGGAACAACCGCGACCGGCGCCCCGGCGGCAACGGCAGCGATGACCACCGCGACCGGCTCGGACCCACGCGGCATGGCACCGATGAAGCGCGGCGGCGGCGGCACGCTGCATCTCCTGTGGTGGCAAGCGCCGACGATCCTCAATGACCACCTTGCTGCCGGGACGAACAACTTCGATGCCTCCCGCATCATCGAGGAACCGCTCGCCATCACCAGCGCGAACGCAACCACGCCGGATATCCCGGTACTCGCCAAGTCTATCCCCTCCACGGCGGACGGCAGCGTCGCGGCAGACGGCAAGAGCGTCACATGGAAGCTCAAAGACGGCGTGAAGTGGTCGGATGGCACACCCTTCACCGCCGCCGATGTGCAGGCGACGTACCAGTACGTGACGCGCAAGGAGAGCGGCGCAAGCTCGTTCGACCAGTACGCGCCCGTTGCCAGCGTTGACACACCGGACGCGACCACGGTGAAGATCACCTTCAAAGAGGCGACGGCCCTCTGGTACACGCCATTCACGAATATTCAGGGCGTGGTGCTGCAAAAGGCGCAGCTTGATGCCTGCAAAGACCGGATGAACTGCCCCGTGAATAGCACGCCCATCGGCACCGGGCCGTACAAGGTCAAGAGCTTTGCCCCCGGTGACAATGTGCAGTACGTCATCAATGAGAACTACCGCGAGGCGAACGCCCCGTTCTTCGACGCGATTGACCTCAAGGGCGGTGGCGACGCGACGACAGCGGCAAAGGCCGTGCAGACGGGCAATGCGGACTACGCCTGGAACCTGCAAGTGACGCCCGACATCCTCAAGCAACTGACCGATAGCGGCAAAGCGGTGGATCTCGTCGGTGGCGGCAACGGTGGCGTGGAGCAAATCTTTATCAACTTCACCGACCCGAACAAGGATGTGGACGGTGAAAAATCTTCCGTCAAAGCGCCGCATCCGTTTCTGACCGACATCAAGGTGCGTGAGGCGATGTCGTATCTCGTAGATCGCGATGGCATCGCCAAAGCCCTGTACGGCCCGACCGCGAAGCCCTGGTGCAATGTGCTGCTCGGCACCGCCTCGGTGGCCCTGCAATCGAAAAACACGACGTGCAGCTTCGATGTCGCCAAAGCGAACCAGATTCTCGAAGACGCCGGCTACAAGAAGGGGCCGGACGGCATCCGCGCCAAAGGCAGCGTGCGCTTGCAGGTGACGTACGCGACCACCGTGAACGCGGTGCGCGAGAAGGAAGAGCAGATCATCCAGCAGGCCTTCAAGCAGGCCGGTATCCAGATGGACATCAAAAACGCGGATTCCAGCGTCTTCTTCGGGACACCCGACAACCCGGACCAGCACGAACGCTTCGAGAAAGACCTGGAGATGTGGACGAACGGCCCGGAAGACCCGGATGCTCGTGACTACCTCGTGCAGTTCACCACACAGCAGATCCCCCAGAAGGCGAACGGCTGGTCGCTGAACAACGACGGTCGCTGGAGCAATGCGGAGTACGACGCGCTCTTCGCCACACTGGACAAGGAACTGAACCCGGCCAAGCGAGCACAGATCGAGGTGCAATTGAACGACCTCATCATCAAGAACTTCGCCCGCATTCCCATCGTGGACCGTTCACAGGCCGAGGGGCGCCGGGCCGATCTCACCAATACGACCCCCGTGCCCTGGGACTCCGTGCTCTGGAACGTCGCCTACTGGCAACTGAAGAAGTGACCCGAACCCGTTACCGGCAGTGATTGCAGGGCGGGGGAGCGAAGGCGCTCCCCCGCTACCGTTCGGGGCATCGCGCGTGCGCCGCGATGATGGCATGAGTGTTGCTGAACTCCCATGTTCTCAGACTGCCATGACGCCGTGCGGAAGCGCGGTATGGCTCGGAAAGGAAACGCATTATGCCCGATCAGGAAGCCATGAATAAAGGGACGTTTGTTCCCCCGACCCCGCCCGCGCCAAAGGTGCGTGGCTCTGAAGACAATCCGATTGAGATGGGAGCCGGGGGCGTCGAGGAAGGCAAAGCGCTGCGCGAAATGGCGGGGCAATCGCGCGATTTGCCGGACATGGACGACGCCCGTGGCGATGTGCTTCTGGGTGATCCCGGCGCTACCGCCGAAACCGGCCAGACGGATAACCCGCTCGGCACGGGCGTCGGCTATGCCGGGGAAGGCGCCGCGTCCTACGGCACACAAGGAGCGACGGGTGAAGACGCCCGTCTCGGTAGCACCGCCCGCTTGACGGCGGAAGAGATGGTCGAGGAGCGGCAGAAGGGACAACGTGATGTCAAGTAGCAATACCAACAATAACCGCGCACAACACGCCGGTACCCCCCACAATGACCAAGCAACGGAGGCCGCGAAAGCCCAGGCGACGGATGCGACGGGTGGAACAAAGAACCCGGCAACGACAGCAGGTTCTGGGTCCGCCACCGCTCCATCTGCGAATACGAGGCCCACGGACGCCGCTACGATGAAAACCACGGCTCCACAGGGCACTGCCACATCGGGCGCGGCGGCAAAGCCCGCAACGGCAAATACTGCCCCTGCGAATACAACAGCCCCTACCCCTCCGAATACCGCTCCTGCTCCTGTGGCATCAGCCCCTGCAACGGCGAACACGGGTACCGGCGCCACGAACACGTTGCCCTCCGCGTCTTTGGCTCCCCGACCGGGCGGGGCCGGCGCTACCACGACTGCGGCGAGCAACCCGGTCGCCGCCGGCATGACGGGGAAGACCACGACATCGCCGCCGTCGGGTAATCCCGCAGCGGAAATGCCGGTTCGGGCCACAAACACGGCGGAGAGCATGAAGCGGACCTCACCGGCTCCGGCAGCGGCTTCACTGGCCCCGACGAGTTCCGGCACCAGTTCGCCTGCTCCCGCGCCATCGCCAATCACGGCATCCGCGCCGCCTGCTGCCTCCACGGGAACCGGGGGAACCGGTACCGGCTCGACCGCATCCGCGCAGATGTCAACAGGCGGCATTCACGCGGACACCGGGGGCGTCATGCCTTCCGCGATAGCACAGGCGAAAGACGCCCTTGCGGACGCCAAAGGAGCCGCAGCGAAGACCGCGAGTGATGCCGTTGATGCTGCGCGAGATCGGGCACAGGACGCCGATGAAACGGTCGCTTCTGCCAATAATCAGCCAACAGGCGCGACGACGGATGCGAAGAACACCGCCGCCGACACTGCCGATGCCGCGCGGGATCGGGTGCCAGACGTTCGCACCGCCGTAAGCTCCTTTGGCGATCAGGCGAAAGAGACGTTGGCGGGCGCAAAGAACACGGTGGGCGAGACCGCAAGCAGTACCGCCGACGCGGCGCGAGACCGCGTGCAGGATGTGCGCAGTGCCGTCAGCTCCTTTGGCGATACGGCGGAGCAGACGCGCGCGCGCGCGGCGGAGCAGCTTGGTCAGCAACGCGACCAGGCAAAGCAGGCAGTAGACCAGAGTGCGACCCAGGCGGGCACGCAGCTTACCGATTTCGGTGGCTCCTTACGCGACAAGGCGCGCACCCTCGGTGATGGTTCGCCCCTCACGACTGCCGCCGCAAAGGCGGCGGATGCCCTTGAAGGCGCTGGGGGCTACTTGCAGACGACCGGCCCGGACGACTGGGTGACAGACCTCAAGCGACAGATCGAGCGGCGCCCCCTCGCTGCGGTGATGATCGCACTGGTGCTTGGCTTCCTGCTCGCCCGTACGGGCAGCCCGCGCACCGTCGTGATTACCCGCGATTACCCGCAAGCTCCCATGACGCTCCCGCCCGAAGCCTGACGGCAGTGCGTGACGAGTAACGAATTCCGCCAATCGGCGGTCTCGTTACTCGTCGCCTTTTCCGAACGGGGCAGTGTCAGACAGGGGCGGTGATCGTGCGCCGCTCCACCGAGCCGAGCGCAGTGACACGCTCGCATGCATAGGCGAGGCGGCGCACGCCCTCGGCGAGCGCGGCAGGCAAATTATCTGCATACGTCAGCCGGAGCCGGTTTGCCGGTACATCGGCGTCGGTCGGGTAAAAGACTTCGCCGGGGACGACTGCGACACCTTCCGCAAGGGCCACCGTAGTGATCTCCCCGGCGGTGATGCCATTCCGCAAGGTCAGCCAGATATTGAGACCGCTCTGGGGCGTCGTCCAAGCCGCATGTTCCGGGAGGTGCGTGTCCAGTGCGGCGAGGATCGCGTCGCGCCGCTCGTGGTACGCCGCACGCATCGTTGCAATGTCGCGCTGCGCGGTTTTGCCGCCGCCAAGCGACCAGTAATGCAGGAGCGCGCGTTGGGGTAGCCGGGCCGTGAAGCGGTCCGTCACCATTTTCATCGCCACGAGCCGGGCCATTAGCGGCGGCCCGGCAACGATTGCCCCGACGCGCAGGTCAGGCGCCACCGTTTTTGCCGCGCTCCACACGTAGATCACGCGCCCATCACCGTCGCCCGCTTTGATCGGCGGTGGTGGCTCGCGGTCGTACACGAAGGGGTTGCAGTGGTCGTCTTCAAGGATCAGCGCGCCGTACCGGGCCGCAATCTGGAGCAGCGCCCGTCGTCGGTCGGGGGGAAGCACCGTGCCGAGTGGGTTATGCGACGTGGGCACGGTATAGATGAGGCGGGGCCGCTCGCGCTCGCAGACGGCGGCGAGGGAGGCAAGGTCCATTCCCTGCCCATCCATCGCCACGGGTACGACGCGCGCCCCGGCGGCGGTGAAGATGTCCAGCGCCGCCGCGAACGTCGGCACCTCGGTCGCCACCCGCTCGCCGGGGCCAACGAGGGCGCGTGCCACGAGGTCTATCCCCTGCTGCCCACCCGTGGTGATCAGTACATCGTCTGCGGTGGCGGCGAACCCCCACCCCGCACACCGCTCCGCGATTGCTTCACGCAGATCGGTGTCACCCATCGCCGGGCCATAGCTCATGCGGTCGCCTTCCATCTCGTCAATCGCGGTGCGCCATGCCCGCTTGAGGTGCGCGATGGGCAGGATATCCGGCCCCGGTTGCCCGGACGCGAGCGAAATGGTGCTTGCCCGTCGCATCGGGGCGGCGAGTTGTCCGGGGCGGGCGGCGCGCACGGGGATCGGAAAGGGTGGGAGCGAAAGCGCGGTCGAGGCGGGCGCGAGTTCGGGATCACCGATGGACGGCAGCACGGAGGAGGATGACATCATGTCCTCGGTCGCGCGCTCACGCACAAAGGTGCCCCGCCCGACCTGCCCGGAAACGAGGCGGGCCTCCCGCAATGCCTCGTACGCTTGCGCGACGGTAATCACGCCGACGCCAAGCTGCTTTGCCAGCCCGCGCACCGTGGGCAGTTGCGTTCCCGCAGGCAACGTGTCGTCCGCGATCCGCGCCGTGATCCGGTCCGCGATCTGCCGGTAGAGCGGCGCCCCGCTCCCCGGTTCCAGCCTGCCCAGATCGAGCGTCTCCGCCATGTCGCCTCCGTGGATGATCGTTCTCGCCTGTTCAGTATACGGTACAGCCGCCGATGATAGGCCGTTTGCGACCTTGACAGTATGCCACAATTTGCTACGCTTGTTATGCGGACAATCGCAGATTGTACTTAGTGGTAAGGGGATGGAGAGATGCCAGATTACCTGACACGGCCTGTCACGCAGTTGCGGCGCAAGGATCGTGCCCTCATTGAACCGGAGTGGATGGACCGCTTGCTCGCGCTCGCGCCCGTCGGGCATCTTGCAGCGGTGTGGGAAGGCCAGCCGATGCTGCATAGCAACTACTTCTGGTACGAGGCGAACCGCGTATACTGGCATACGGCGGGCACGGGCCGGTTGCGGGCGATGTTCGACGCGGGCGCATCCGGTGCGTGCTTCACCGTGACGGAGTTCGGGCGCATCCTGCCCGCCGACACCCCATTCGATTTCAGCACGGAGTACGCGAGCGTGGTGCTGTATGGCCCGGTGCGGGTTGTGGCGGACGCGACGGAAAAGCGGCACGCGCTCGATGGCGTGATGGCGAAGTATGCCCCGCACCTCACGCCCGGCGTGGATTACGCGGTGATGCCGGAGAGTGATATTGCCCGCACGAGTGTGTACGCGCTCGACGTGACGCAGCGTGTCGGCAAGCACAACGTCAAGCCCACCGAGTACCGGTCGTATCCCTACCCCAGTGGCTCGTTTATTGACCTCGAACGCGAGGCGGGCCGCGCGACAGTGCGCCCAAAGGAACTGGACGAGGCATAGCCCGCCGGGTGCGGTACACTGCATATAGGGTACTCTGTGGGGTCGTGGCATGAAGGACGGTACTGTGGTTGTTGCGGAACCGCTGACCGGTGAGATCGTCGGGATTTTCGTCGGGTTGCCGAAACCGTATGGCACCGAGGACGCGCCCGACCCTTACGACCGCGCCTGGACGACCGCCTTTTACAAAGAACCCGTCACCGGGCCGGTTCACGTTTTCACGACGCATATAGACGGCGATGCCCCCGGCGACCCGAAAAATCACGGCGGCGTGGAAAAGGCGGTCTTCGCCTACGCCGCCACGCACTACCCTGACTGGCGCGCGGAACTTGACCGCCCGGAGCTTTCCTACGGTATGTTTGGGGAAAATTTGACGGTCGCGGGCCTCTCCGAGGACAACGTCTGTATCGGTGACACATACGCGATTGGCACCGTGCGCGTGCAGGTCGCGCAGCCGCGTGAGCCATGCTGGAAGCTCGCGCGGCGGCTCCGTGATGCCTCCCTCGTGAAGCGTGTACAGGCCAACGGCCGCACGGGCTGGCATCACCGCGTGCTCACCGAGGGGGAGATTGCACCGGGGATGCCCGTCGTGCTTCTCGGCCGGCCCTATCCACAGTGGACAGTGCGGCGTGCAAACCGCGTTCGCTACGCCCGCGATGCCCGTGAGGAAGCCGCCGCCCTCGCCGCCTGTACCCTGCTCGCTCCCTACTGGCGCCGCGTCATGATGGAGCGCGCCGCGCGGGCGAATTGAACCACCAAGTCATCAAAGACACCGGGCGGGAAACGAAGGGGTTGAACGTAACCCTTCGTTTCGTTTCCGAGCAGCTTGGCGGTTCGATCCTTCCCGCGACACCGTGCGTTCGTACAGATGATAACGAGGGGTGCGTGCTTCGGGAGCGGAGTTTACGTGCCCTTTACATCGGGTAGGTACCCTGATAGTATCCTCGCACAGTTTTTCCATTCGAGACTTGGCATTCTCACCTATAGACATCACCGGTGGTTCCGACGGATCATGCACGCGGTTCGGCTTTCTCGCACATGGTCTCTTGTGTGGTCATGTGGTACGCGGGAGATAACACGTATGGCTCGGTACATTGTACGGCGCATCCTGCTCCTGTTTCCCACCTTGTTGGCGGTGTACACGATCACGTTTGCCCTCATCCATGCCATTCCCGGTAGCCCGTTCGATACGGAGAAGGCGTCAGACGAGACCATCAAGCGGCTCGCGCACTCCTACGGCGCGGACCAGCCTCTGTACCGGCAGTATCTGACCTATCTGTGGAACGTGCTGCATGGGCAGTTCGGGCCGTCGTATGTGCAACAGAACCGGGATGTCTCCGAAATTATTCGCAATTTCTTTCCCGTTTCGATCCAGCTTGGCGTTCTTGCGATGATTCTTGCGGCCATCATCGGACTCGCACTCGGCATCTTGAGCGCGGTGCGGCAAAATAGTTTTGCGGATTACTTCAGCACGTTCGGCGCGATCATTGGCGTCTCCACACCGTCGTACGTGGCGGCGGCGTTGTTGATCCTGCTCCTTGCAAACACGCTGCATCTGGTGCCCACGGGCGGCTGGAACGGGATGTTCTCCAAACAGGCGATCATCCCGGCATTCGCCCTTGCCCTGGGGCCGGCGGCGATCCTCGCCCGATATACACGCAGCAGCCTGCTTGACGTGTTGCGACAAGACTACATTCGCACTGCCCGCGCAAAGGGGCTGGATAGCCGTGCCACGATCCTGCGGCACGCCCTGCGCAATGCCCTGATCCCCGTGGTCACCGTGATGGGCCTCTCCTTTGCGAATGTGATTACCGGATCGTTCTTTATCGAGACGACGTGCAACGTGCCGGGCCTCGGACGGTATTTCGTGAACAGCATCAGTGGGCGCGATTACCCCGTCGTATTTGGCACCGTGCTGCTGTTCGCTGCGGTGATCGCGGTGATGAACCTCATCGTGGACTTACTGTACGGTGTACTCGATCCCCGTATTGCCTACGCATAGACCGCTCCCGAAAGAGCAGCACAGGAGTACGATCAATGGTCATCGAATCAACCGCCCCAGCGCCGGTCACAACCGAGAGTTTGCGACCGGCAACGGTACCGGTCGGGGGACTGATCGCGGCAAAGAAAAGCCGCTCACTGACGCAGGATGCCATTCGCCGTTTTCTCCGTAACAAAGCGAGCGTGGCAAGCCTCGTATTCATCGCCGTCATGTCACTCCTCGCCATCTTCGCCCCGCTCGTTGCACCGACGCACTTTGCGACGCAGGACATCAACGCCGTGCGGCAGGGGCAAGTGCTGCCCGGCCCTTACCACTGGCTCGGCACGGACGACCAACTGGGCCGGGATATCCTGAGCCGCCTCATTTACGGCGCGCGTATTTCGCTCACCGTCGGCCTCGTCGTGCCCTTTGTGATCGTGCTGATCGGCGTGCCGGTCGGGCTGATCGCCGGATACTTCGGTGGCAAAGTAGACACCTTTCTGATGCGCATTGTGGACGTGCTTTATGCGATCCCGAACTTGCTGTTCGTCATCCTGTTCGTGACGTTCCTGAAGGCGAAATTCCAGGTGACGACGGGTGGCTGGCTCCTGCCGATCAAAAACCTCGACGCCTCCTGGGGTGGCATGCTTGGGGTATTTATTGGCCTGAGCGTGCTTGGCTGGCTCACCGCCGCACGCCTCGTGCGTGGACAGGTGCTTTCGCTCAAGAATAAGGAGTTTGTCGAGGCGGCGCGGTCAATGGGTGCGACGAACACCCGCATCATCGTGCGGCACCTGTGGCCGAACGCCCTGCCTGTGGTGATCGTGACGGCAACCCTGGGTATCCCCGCCGCGATTCTCGGTGAAGCGGGCATCAGCTTTCTCGGTCTCGGTGTCACGCCGCCGTTTCCCTCATGGGGGCTGATGATTGCCGAGGGCGTGACGAAGCTCCGGGCGTACCCGCACATGCTCATCTCGCCCGCGATTCTGCTTTCCCTGACGGTACTCTCACTGAATTTCATCGGCGACGGGTTGCGGGATGCGTTTGACCCGCGCATGAGTAAGTAGTCTCCCGGCGCACCGGCGTGCGGGTAGAGGTAACAAGGGAGGTTTGCATGGTAATGGAACAGACAACGGCAATCACGAAACCAGTGTACTCAAGACGCCGGTTGCTCGCCTTCTCAGCAGCAGGGGGGGCGACTGCCGCGCTCGCCGCCTGTGGTGGCAGCGCAGTGCCGACCACCACGCCCGCGCCCACGGTTGCTGCCGCTCCCACCACGGCGGGGGTAGCCGCCACGGTTGCTGGCCCTGCCGCGACAGCGACGATGGTGCCGCAGAGCTTTGGCGGGGCCGCAACGGCACCGGCAGCGACCACTGCGGCGACCACTGCGCCCACGGTTGCCGCTGCCGCCACGACTGGTGCGGCTCCTACGGTCGCGGCGGCAGCGCCAACCACGGTAGCGACCGCAGCCGGGGCGGCGCAACCGGCAAAGCCCGCGAACCTCGCGGACAAGCAGGTCTTTCGCTACCCCGAATCCGTTTTCCCCGATGGCATTGATCCGGCAATCATCACCAGCCCCTATGTGACGCCGAGCATGTTTGAGGGCGTCATCAACGTCAATACGGCGGATGGCACGTTTGAGTCCGCGATGGCGGAGTCGTATAGCTCGAATGCGGACGCGACGGTGTGGACATTCAAAATTCGCCCAAACCTGAAGTGGTCGGACGGGATGCCGCTGACCGCGAAAGATTTCGAGTATTCCTGGCGGCGAGTGATGGGCCCGGCGACGAAGTCCAAGTACACAAGCTCGTTGTATGGCATCAAGAACGCCAAGGACGTGGAGACGGGCAAGGTGCCGCCCGACCAGCTTGGTGTCAAGGCAGTCAACGACACGACCTTTGAGGTGACGCTGAACGAACCGACGCCCTTCTTTCCGCTGATTGCCAGCACCTGGACGTGCCTGCCCACGCCACAGCAGGCAATCGCGAAGCTGGGCGACAAGTGGACGAATGGCCCGAACGTGGTGTCGAACGGCCCATTCGTGCTCAAAGAATGGAAGCAGGATCAGAGCCTGACGTTTGAACCGAACCCGAACTACTTTGGCACGAAGCCCTACCTCACCCAGGTGCTTGCGACCCAGTATGACGATGTCCTCGCGAAGGGTGCGCAGGCATACGAGAACAACGAACTGGACGACGCACAGGTGGCGGCGGGCGACTTCGACCGCGTGAAGGGCAACGCGGCCCTCGCCAAGCAGCTAAAGGCATGGCCGGGTTCGAGCACGTACTGGTATACGCTGGACTGCACGAACAAGCCGACCGACGATGTGAAGGTGCGGCAAGCGTTGTACCTCGGCTTTGACCGCAAGACGCTGATTGACACCGTGTTGAAGGGCTATTACACCGACGCGCCAACGATGCTGCCGCCGGACATCCCGGGTTACAACCCGATGGCGGCACTGACGGGCGGGATAGACAAGGCGAAGCAGTTACTGGCGGATGCGGGCTTCCCGAACGGGCAAGGCTTCCCCACCGACTTCACCTTCGTGTACTCTACCGGTACGGCTGCGACGCAAAAGCCGATTCTGGAGTTCCTCCAGGGTGAGTACAAGAAGAATCTCGGCATCAACGTGCAAATCTCCGCGATGGAGACGAAAGCGTTCTCGCAGTTCCGCGTGGATCGCCAGAAGGGCATGAAGTTCAACGCGGCGCAGAGCAACTGGGGATCGGACTACGGCGACCCCTCGAACTGGCACAACCAGTTGTTCGCCTCCAACGCGGCCTACTACGGTTCACACTGGAAGGACGACGCCTTTGACCAACTGGTTGCAAAGGCGAAGAGCACACCCGACAAAGACGCGCGCGTGAAGATGTACCAGCAGGCGGAGCAGATTTTCGTCCAATCGGCCTCGCACATGACGCTCTACCACGGGCAGAGTTTCTTCCTGTCGCGTCCCACATTGCAGGGCGTCTATCACCCACCGATCCTTGGCAGCACGGCAAAATACAAGTACATCTACTACACAAAGTAGCAGGTCGTACAACCTCCGGTATGACACAAGCGAAAGGAGCGGGCGTGATGCGACGCCCGCTCCCTTCGCGTACTCTCATACGGAATCCCGGTAAACGCTTGAAGAACTGAGGCTGCGGGCGAGTGCGGGGAGGAAACGCAAAGGACGCGGAGGACGCAAAGAACGCGAAGGGGAAGGAAACATGATGGGAAAATACCTGTACGTTCCGTCCCGAGACCTTTTCTTTTCTTTGCGTCCTTTGCGTCCTTTGCGTTTCTTCGACCGATCAGACGGATTGCGTATTATCGCGTGGGCGCAAACACCGCTTCGAGCGCGGAATGATCGCTCAAATTGCGCTCGCGCACGTTGTGCAGGTAGCGGCATGAAACGGCGCCGAGCGACCGTGCGGCAAAGAGGTGGTCGAGGCGGTAGCCCGTTGTCCGCCCGTGCCAGCTTGCATCGGTGGTTCCGTAGCCGTGAAGCGCGCGGTACACGTCAATGAGATCGTGGCCGGCGAGTCCGCGCATGATTGCCAGTTCCGCCGCATGGATGCGCCGCGTTCCCGCCACCTGTGGGATGGAGTAGCCGTCGCTGCCGCCATTGGGCCGCCGCGTCTGGGCAAAGGTGATGATTTCTCCCCCGGTTGTCTCGTGTTGGGGGAGATTAAAGTCACCGCAGAGGATGCGCGGCGTGTGGCTCGCGTGGGCAAGGGTCGCATACAGGCGTTCAAGTGTCAGGAGCTTCGCGTCGAGAGAGCGGTTGCCGCCGCCAATCGAAGGCACATAGACATTGTGCAGTTCGATCTCTCCCCAAGCGGTATGCAATCGCAAAGAAAGCAGCCGTTCGGGCCAAGGCAGTGCGCATTCGAGCGGGACGGCGAGTACAGTCCCCGGCCATCGGCTCGCCACGAGTACGCCACGGTCCCGGCAGCGGTTCGCCGCCACGTCAGTGTACGCGCTCGCGGTCTCGGAGAGATATGGCAAGCCGATCGCCGCGAACGCCGCGCGAAAGAGCGGTACCCGCGCCGCCGTCACCTCCTGCAACGCAACGACATCGGGCATGAACGACGCGAGCGCCGCGACCTGCCTCGTCACGTCCCGGCGCACATTGACGTTCCATGAGATGACTTTCAGGCCGATGGGATGCGTGGAATGCAGGGCATCACCGGGTTCAGCCACTGGGATAACGCCACTGGTAGTAGTGGACGCCGATGTTGCCGAACTCCACTTTGTACGGGTCGGGGTTGTCCGGCGTATAGGTGAGGACGCGCCGCTCGAATGCCTGCACGAGCACGGTGCGCGGCATCCCGCCGACATTGACCCGCACCCAGGCCGCGTCCGTGATCGCCAGCCCGACGGTTGATACACCGGCCTTATCCCGGAACTGTGAGAATGCCAGTGGGATGGGATGCGCCGTGCCCGTGTCGGTCGCGCCGATCACCGTCAGCGGGTCACTCATCGCGCCCGTGTAGGTGCTGACGGAGCCATCGGGTTGCGCGAGGGTGACAACGGGATCGGTGTGGGGCTGCGTGGCCGTTTGCCAGCGGGCGAAGTCGGCATAGGTGGGAAAGGCGTTGCTGGCGTCCCCCACGGCGGTGAGCATCGCGGGTTGCCGCTGTTCATACTTCGCGTTGCCGGTCTGCACACGACCGGAGATCAGTTCCACAGCAAGCAGGCCGTTCGTCACCGGGCTACCGGGTGCATTCTGCTCCATGCGGGCCTTATCGAAGTACTGCACATGCCGTCGTCCGGCGAGGATATACTGCGCGCACGCCTGCATCGGGTGACAAATGGCGCCCGCCGACCCTTCGGCGTAGGCTTCCGTTTGTGGCTCCCGCGCGGTGGCGAGTGGCCCCCAGAAGTTGGGCGTGATCGCTTCGCCCATCGCGTATTGCTGCGCGAACTGCGGGGTACCGAAAAAGGTCGCGGCGGCGAGAGGCATGGGCGCGAGTGGCAGCGTCCCAAGCGCAAGCACGAGCAAGGGGATGATTCGCCAAAGCCGGTGCGTGCCCGGATGCGGGTTCCTGAGCGAATGCTGTGGTTTCATACTTCTCTCCTCCGGGATGCAAGCCAGATACGCGCCGCAAAAGTGACGCGCCTATCATAGCCGGAGCGGTAGAATGATGGTGGGAACGGCGGAAACATACAATCGGAATCGGTGTGGTGTCAGTCCCCGGCCCCGATGTTGAGCGGCCCCCGCATCGCGGAATGGCGGCGCACCCATGCAACGGCAACCATTGGTGCGAGCGTGAGCACGAGACCGGCGGCGATCACGGTGGGGTTCGTCAGTATCGTCGTCACATCGTCGCCCTGTGATGCGGCGAGGAAACCAAAACCGACGTAGGTACCGGCCCAGACCAGTTCCCCGACGATATCGAAAACGAGAAAACGGCGCAACGGATAGCGCCGCGCGCCGCTGACGACGTTGACGATCGGCCCGAACGCGGCGAGCAGTGTGCGACTGAGCAGGAGCGCGGTGCCCATACCGCCGCGTCGGCGCAGCATCGCGTCACACCATGTGATCACCTGCCGCACCGACGGCGACCCCAGTGTATGCCGATGCAGCCAGGCGAACCAGGGAGCGCGAATTTGCCATCCCTGGCGGAACCAGCGCCCGCTCATCTGGCCCGTCGTGTACCCAAGCACATCGCCCGCGACCGCACCAAGCGACGCCACGAGGACGAGTACGACGAGATCGAGCTTCGCCGCCGCCGCCAGCGCGCCCGCCGCCGTGAGCGCACCGGAAACCGGCAGCGGCGCTCCGGCTGCCGCGACGAAGACGATTGCGGCGATTGCGAGGTATGCGAGCAGCGTTGCGTCCATTGGTGCCTCCGCCGGTATCGTTTCGTCGTGCCGAATGACCGGCCGATACACGAATGATGAGACCGGAAGCCGCATGGTATGACGACCTCCGGGAGTGTCTTCGCCTCCGCTATCGGGAAGGGACGAAATCGCATGACACGTATCATCTACCCCAAGAAACGTGCCGCGGCCACAAAATCATTCATATTTCACACGTTTTTTACGTTCTTCCGCGCAGTTCGGGAGAACAGTTCACAAGCGGCATCGCGTTTTCACCCGTGAGCAGGTTGTCGCGAGCGGGGAAGCGCGCGTGATACGATGCGCTTACATGGTATCGTGTGACGATGGGTGCGGGGGCGGTGTTCTCTCTGCGATAGCGATCAAGCACGGAGACGATGAATCGAGATGAGGATGGATGATGACGATCACCGAGGCGGAGCGCGGAAACCAGCTGTACCGAACGGTGACGGGACGAATGCCCGTCACGCTCCCACCGCTTGACCGCGCCACGCTCGATACCGCCCTCGGTGGTCTCGGCGCGACGCCGGACACCGTGACCGGGGCACAGATGGAGCAGGCCCTGCGGGGGCTGATCCTGCCAAATATCTCCCGCTGGGTGGCGGAGCGCGAGGCATATCCCTTCCGCGCGGGCCTGATTGTCACGGATGCCCGGAACCGCATCGTTACGCTGAACGCGAATGCCGCCGTTATCCTCGGCCTGCCCGCCGATGCCGATCTTACCGGCATGTCGGTCGCCGACCTGCCGGCGGTCGCGTCATGCGTACCGACGATTGAAGCGCTTGGCGACGATGATGTACGGGTGACAGAGTACGATCTCACGACGGCTGAACGGCGGCTGCAATGCCTGAGTACGCTGCGGCGCGATGCGAGTGGAACGCCCATCGGTGTGAGCACAACCGTGCAGGATACGACGATGCAGACGGCGATCATCGCGGAGGTGGACCGCCTCTACCACGCGAGCGAGCGGCGTGTGCGCGAGCTGACCGCGCTGGGGGAGATTGGGCGGTTGATCGCCCTCGCCACCTCGCTCGACGATACACTTGCCCTGATCGCGGAGAAGACGACGCGCACGCTCGGTTGCCGCGCCGCCGCGATTTTTTTGCCGGACGGCGCCGGGCGGCTCATGATGCGGGGTCAATACGGCCAGCCCGACGCATATGTGCCCATCATCAACGCGGCCCTGGCAGAGTTTGCGGAAACCGATAGCGAGTACGTGCCACCCACACTCGTTGCCTTTCGCGAAGGGAAAATGGCATTCGCGGACATGCGCGTGATTACCCCGGAGATGCCGGAGGTTTTGCGCGTGACGCGCGACATAGGCGAGGCAAGTGGCTGGGCCGCAATTGCAGCCGTGCCACTAATTGCTCAGGGAGAGATTATGGGGACGCTCACCTGCTACCTCGACGAACCGCAGTCCCTTTCGGCGGATGAAACCCGTCTGCTTACCGCGATTGCCGGGCAAACCGCAATCAGCGTCCGCAACCGTATCCTGACCACGGAGACGCAACGGCAACTGGAGGAAATGCGGGCGCTGCACGAAAGCGCGGCCCGCCTCAATTCGAGCCTCGACCGTGATGCCGTGCTCCATTTGATCGTGGAACAGGCGGCGAAGCTGACGCACGCGCGCGTTGCCATCCTCGCCGAACTCGTCGAGGGCAGCGACCTGCTCGTGGCGCGAGCGGCGTATAGCCGCGACGATACGCTGAAGCGGGATTTCGCGCGGTACATGGATGGATTCGGTCTCCCCGTGTTCCGGGATGGCCCCGCCGTCCATGCGATTCGCGCGCGTCAGCCGGTCGTCGTCCGTGATCGGCATGAGGTGGTGGAACAGCCCTGGTACAACGCCGAGATGGCCGAGCGGTGGCATGACCCAAATGCGATGGACATGCAGGCTCTGATCGCCATGCCGTTTGGTTACGAGGAGCAGTATGACGCCGCGCTCATGCTCATCTACGACCGCGCGATCAACCCGGCAGAGGGCGAGATGCAGTTGCTCGGCGCCTTTGCCGACCATGCGGCGGTGGCGCTGCACAACACGCGGCTCTATGCGCAGGCGCAGCAGGCGGCGGCATTGGAGGAGCGGCACCGGCTCGCCCGTGATCTGCACGACAGCGTCACGCAATCGCTGTTCTCGATGAGCCTGCTCGCGCAGGCGATACCGCCGCTCTTTGCGATCAATCCCCAAGAGGCGACGAACAGCCTGGGCGAACTGCAACGGCTCTCGAAAGAGGCGTTGGCGGAGATGCGCGCCCTGCTGTTTCAATTACGGCCTGTCGCGCTCGAAGAAGATGGGTTGGTCGAAGCGCTCACGAAGCAGGTCGCGTCGTTGCAGCGGCGTGACGGCCCGGAGCTACGTTTCACATGCAACAACTGCGACGAACGGCTGCCGCACGCGGTGGAGGACGCCCTCTTTCGCGTCGCCACGGAAGCGGTCAATAATGCCCTGAAGCACTCGCACGCGAAAGTAATCGCGGTGCATATCGAACAGGAGGCAGACATCGTGACCCTGAGTGTACGGGACGACGGCACGGGCTTTGACCTCACCACGCAACATACTGAGCCGGGGCACCTGGGGCTTGCGGGGATGCGCGAGCGCGTCTCGCGTACTGGTGGTGTGTTCACCATTGAGAGTGCGCCGGGCAAGGGTACCGCCGTGACCGTGCGCGTTGCCGCTCCTGCCGCAGCGAACGCCGGATGAATGTCGCCTGGACGCAAAGGACGCAAGGATGAGTGAAGGAGACAAAATCCGCGTGCTGATCGCGGACGACCATAGCGTGGTGCGGCAGGGATTGCGGATGTTCCTGCTCGTGCAACCGGACATGGAACTCGTGGGTGAAGCGGCGAATGGGCGCGAGGCCGTCCGCCTGGTCGAGACGCTCACGCCTGACGTAGTGCTGATGGACCTCGTGATGCCGGAAATGACGGGCACCGAGGCGACCCGCGCGATCAAGGCGGCCCACGCGGCCGTGCAGGTGCTCGTGCTCACGACCTTTCTCGAAGACGAGCGTGTCAAGGAGGCAATCGAGGCAGGCGCGGTCGGGTTTCTTCTCAAAGAAGTGGAGATGGACGATCTCGCGCGGGCGGTGCGGGGCGCGGCGCGCGGGGAGCCACAGTTGCACCCCGAAGCGGCCAAAATGCTTTTCGGTCTCGCCACCCGCAAGCCTGTCACGCCGGAGCCGGTCATCCCCCTCACCGAGCGCGAGCGACAGGTGATCGCCCTGCTCGCGGAAGGCATGTCGAACAAGCAGATCGCGCGCGACCTGTCCGTGTCCGAGACCACGATCAAGGGGCACGTCGCCAACATCCTCGCCAAGCTAGATTTGCAGGATCGCACGCAAGCCGCCGTGTTTGCCGTTCGGCACGGCCTCGCCACAAAACAGTAACACGGCGTTTGCCGCACCCCTCCGGTTGGCGGGGACAGACCCCGCCGGACAGTCACACGGAAACACGCCGCGCGGTCGTGGTGTGTGCGCGTGCAAAGAGGCATCCTTTGCGTATGGCCCGAAGTGGTCAGGAATCGTCAACGCAAAGGAGAATGCCTGGTGGCTACCGTTCTTACCGCACCCGTTTCGGAAACGCAGACCGACCAACGCAGCAAGTGGCTGACGCTCGGCGCGATGTGTTTCGCGCTGTTCATGCTGATGCTCGACAACACGGTGGTCAACCTGGCTTTGCCCACGATTCAGCAGCACTTCAATACCAGCACCGCCGCTCTCGAATGGATCGTCAATGGCTACACGCTCTCGCTCGCCATGCTGATGGTGACGATGGGCAAGCTCGGTGATGTCTACGGACGCAAGCGCGTGTTCTTCACCGGCCTCGTGCTCTTCACCGCCGCATCGCTTGCCTGTGGCCTCGCGCCCTCGCTCGGCTGGCTGATCGCCTTTCGCGTCATTCAAGGTCTCGGTGGCTCGATCATGACGCCCGGCACGCTCTCGATCATCACCGCGACGTTCAACGGCAAGGAACGCGGCACGGCGATTGGCATTTGGGCCGGTATCTCCGGGTTAGGGCTTGCCGCCGGGCCGATCATCGGTGGCGCGCTCGTGCAGTACGTGAACTGGCAAAGCATCTTTTTCGTCAACGTGCCGATCGGCATTCTCGCCTTCTTCATCGGCACGCGCGTCGTACGGGAATCGGTGGACCCGCGTGCCACACGCGGTGTGGATGTACTTGGCGTCGGCACGCTGACGCCCGCGATCTTTGCCCTCACGCTCGCGCTGATCGAGGGACAAGGGTGGGGCTGGTCGAGCGGACGTATTCTCGGTCTGTTCGTTGCCGCCGCCGTCCTGCTTATCGCGTTTGTGGCGGTGGAGAATATGCAGGCACACCCGATGGTGGATTTCCGCATCTTCCGCTCTCTGGCCTTCTCGGCGGCGAACGCCATCAGCTTCGTGCTCAGTTTCGGCATGTTCGGCACGATCTTCTTTCTCGCGCTCTATATGCAGAACGTGCTCGGCTACACGGCGATTCAGGCAGGCGTGCGGCAGTTGCCCGCCACCGCGCTTATCATGGTCGGCGCGCCCCTGAGCGGGCGGCTCGTCTCGCGGTTCGGCGCACGCCCGGTGATCTTCGCCGGCCTCGCCTCCCTGAGCGCGAGCCTGCTGCTACTCGCCTTGCGTGTCGGGCCGCACTCGCCGTACAGCGACCTCGTTCCCTCGCTCGTGCTGATGGGCATCGGCATGGGCTTCGCCATCTCGCCGCTTTCGACCGTGGCGATGGGCGCGGTCGAGCGCACGAAAGCAGGCGTCGCCAGCGGCGTGCTGAACATGATGCGGCAACTGGGCGGCGTGTTCGGGATCGCGTTGCTCGGCGCGATCTTCGCCAACCGTTCGCACGCCCACATCGCCGATGCCGTCTCGGCCCTTCCGGTGCCTGACCCGGTTAAGGCGCAGATCATCGCCTCCAACGCGGGTCTCGCGCGCGGTGGCGGCAGCGCCCTGGCAAATGCAAACCCCGAACTCGTCGCCCGCGTGCGGGAGGCCGTGCTTGGCGGCGTGGTACATGGGTTGACAGACGCGATGTACGTAGGCGCGGCGGCGTGCGTGATCGGCGCGGTACTCACCCTGTTCCTTGCCGCGCCGAAAGAGGCTGCCGAAGCGGTGTCAGGTGAGGCAGCCGTTGCGGAACCGGCAATCGCGCTCTAAACTACCCACGACTGCGGGGTCGCATCTTCTTCCGGCCCCGCGCATACCTACACGGAAATCACGAGGCATACGACAATGACGGCAGACTGGCCCGCTGAACGTATCATCATTGCAGACGACGTACCCCACGTTCGCGCCAGCTTGCGGCTGCTGTTCACCACCGTGCTTGGCCTCAACGTGGTCGGGGAAGCAAGCAATGCCGGCGAACTCCTCGATCTTCTCGCGACCACAGAAGCAGACTTCATTACGGTGGATCGCAATATCCCCGGCCTCGAAGACCCCGACGTGGTAGAGCAGATTCGCCAGCGCGCCCCACAGAGCCGCATCCTGCTCGTCAATGTGTTTGACCGCGAGGACGGCGTGCGCCCCTGCCCCCTGCGGGCGGATTACACAATCTCGAAATCGGTCGGGCCGGATCGCTGGCTTCACGAAATTCGGCGTATGTTGGCTGCGCGCCCGCCGGGAATCATTAATCTTACGGTGGAAAAAGACGAGCACATGCACCGCGAGACGAATCACCACGCCGCACAACGCGAAACGCTCCACGCGCGGCATGCGCATCGCTTGCAACAACTGCACGAGCGGCGCGAACGCTGCCGCGAACGGCGTGCCAACCGCCTCCGCCACTTCTTTCCCCAACACCGCCCCGCCGATTAACGGTGTCGTGAAGGAGCATCCGATGCCGATGTTGCCTGCCGATGCCAGCGCGTTCAGCCGTGACCGGTATAACCTGGCCCGCGCCCTCACGCACACCTGCCCGGCTGACCTGGGGCAAACGATTGCCCTGACCGGCTCGGTAGCACGCGGCGTCGCCGACCGCTTTTCCGATATCGAGCTTACCTTTTTTGTGGATGCATTGCGTGCGCCGGAAGATTACCTCACTTGGCTACATGAGGCGGGCGCGGTAGTCGAACCTCTGGAAGACGACGCGGTTTCTCCCGGCACCGTGCTCACCAAGAGTTGGTATCGGGGCGTCTTTATCGAGGCAGCGTGGCAGACATGGGCCGGGTGCGAGGCGGAGTTGCGGCTGGCCTTCAACGGGGCGACCGACGATCACTGGCTTCTCACGCGGGCTTGGCACATTGTTCATGCGGTGCCACTCCGTTCCGGGCCGCAACTCACCGATTGGCAGGACCAACTCGCGCATTACCCGGACGATTTGCAGGCGCGGCTCATTCAGCAGGGGGCGCGGGCATGGGCGGAACCGCACTGGTATCCCCGCTCCATCGTCAACCTGTGGCCGCTCGTCTCCCGCGATGCGCGCGTTGTCCTCGCCTACTACCTCCTGCGTGAGGTGGAGTCGGCCCTGCGCGTGTTGTTCGCGAGCAATCGGCAATGGGAACCGGACTGGAAGTGGCTCGCCCCGGAAAGCCGACGTCTCACGCAAATGCCGCGCGATCTCGTCGCCCGTGTGAATGCGGTTTTTGCCCTCGATGATCCCGTGCGGAGCGCGCGGGGATGCCTCGAACTGATCCTCGATATCCTCGATCTCGTGCCAGAGCAGTACGATGTAGGGGTGCAACAGGCGCGCGTGCGTGAGGCGTTGCAGCCCGAACAATTGTTGCGTGCGACGTAAACGCTGGGGGCATAACCGACGTGGGCCTTCGCATCGCTGCTATACGACCTATGGTTGCCCTGAAAGGCGGTTTGGCGTTTTTCGCGCTTCCTTGTAGGATACGGACTTCTGCTGTCCGTTTCCTGCCGTGAAAGGAATGCCGATGCGCCCCTTCTCCGCCGACCTGATCGTGGACCTCCGCGTGCCGTCCGATGTGCGCCTCGCGCCCGATGGCGAGACGGCGTACTTTTGCGTCGCACCGACAGGCCACCGCGACACGAATCCCACGAGCACGATCTACGCCGTTTCCACTGATGGCGCCGGTTCGCCGCGCGCCCTCACCGACAGCGAGCATCAGAACGTCGCGCCGCGCCCTGCCCCGGACGGTTTGACGCTCGCCTTTCTTTCCGACCGCCCGAAGCGCGGTGAGGCGCAGTTGCACCGCGTCGCCACTGGCGGTGGGGAGCCGGTGCGGCTCACAGAACTGACGGGTGGCGTCGCCAATCCCGCGTGGCGACCGGACGGGCGGTTCATTGCCTTTACCGCGCGCCGCCGTGCGCTCGCGGCGGATTTGGAGCCGCAAACCGACATTAAGGTGTGGAGCGAGCAATGGCGTCCGCACGCGGTAGCGATGGTGCCCGCGTTTGGCGGCGCACCCGTGGTACTCGGCCCCGCAAGTGGGCATGTGCAGCGGTTCGCGTGGTCGCCTGATGGCACGCAGATCGCGGTGGTCGTTTCACCGACGGAAGACCTCGCCGCCGCGTTTAACGAGACGCGCGTCGTGCTCTTTCCCGCCGATGGCGCGGGTGAGGAACGCGAACTGCTGCAACTCTGCCGGGGCGCGTCCGCGCTCGCGTGGTCGCCGGATGGTAAGACTCTGGTCGTGCTCGGCGCGCAACTGCCGCATCCCAGCCACGACCGCGTGTTCCTGATTGACGTGGCGCACGGCGCGGTGCATCAGGCAACGGAGCGCGAACTCTCGCCCGCATGGGTGGGCTATGGGGGGCATGACCTCGTGGTGCAGAGTGTGGAGGGGCAGTACACGCGCATTGACCGGCTCGCGCACGGCGCGCACGGCGTCTGGGAACCGCTAGATTTGGGGTCGCACGGGTTGAAAAACGGCTGGATGACCTCGCCCGATGCGGCGGGGGACACACTCGTGTTCACCTGCGCCTTTCCCGACCGACCCGCTGAGGTGTACGCCGTGCGGGGCAACGCCGCGCCCCAACGGTTGACCGACCTGCATCCGCAACTGGACGGCGTGCCGATCGCCACGATGGAAGCGGTTTCGTGGGCGGGCACGGACGGCACCCGTGTCGAGGGCTGGCTGCTGCTGCCGCCCGACCGCAAAGACGACGCGCCGCTGCCGTTCGTAGTGGAAATCCACGGCGGCCCGGCGGGCGTCTATGGCAGCCGCTTTGCCGCCGGGCCGCACGGCTGGGGACAGTTGCTTGCGACGCGCGGCTATGCCGTGCTGCTACCGAACCCGCGCGGCTCCATCGGGCGCGGCGAAGCCTTCACGAGCGCGAACCGGCACGATCTGGGAGGGCAGGACTATGCCGATATCATGGCGGGCGTGGACATGCTGATCGCGCAGGGCATCGCGGACCCGGCGCGGATGGGCGTCTGCGGCTGGAGCTATGGCGGCTTCATGACGGCGTGGACGGTGACGCAGACCGATCGCTTCAAAGCCGCCATCGCCGGTGCGCCGCCGACGAACTGGACGAGCAAGATCGGCACGACCGATATCGGCCCCGTGAACGGCTGGAACTCCGGTACGCTGCACGGTGAGGCCGACCAAGTCTGGGAGAAGTCACCGATCCGCTTCGTTGGGCGCGTAAAGACACCGACGCTGCTTGTCGGGGGCGACGCCGATAAGCGCGTGCCGATCACGCAGGCGATGGAGTTTGCCCTCGCGCTCGAAGCGATGGGCGTGGAGAGCGAACTGGTCATCTACCCCCGGCAGAAGCACGGCTTTCACGAGCGCGCCGCCGAACTCGACCTGCTCAACCGCGTCACCGACTGGTTCGACCGCTTCCTGCTTACGACGCCCATGTGATACGGAATTCGGTTGAAGAGTGGGGAAACGCAAAGGCGCGGAGGCGCAAAGACGCGAAGGAAACACGGGGAAACAGTTCTCTCTATTTTTCCCCTTTGCGTCTTTGTGCCTCCGCGCCTTTGCGTTCCATTCTTTCATCACAACATGAGAATGAGGTGACACCGTGGCGAAGGCACCGCTCCGTGTGGGGTTGATCGGCTATGGGGCGATTGGGCAGGAGGTGACGCGCCTCGCGGCGGATGAACCGGAGATCACCGTGGTCGCGGCGCTCGTGCGCGACGCGGCAAAGAGCCGGACCGTGGTGGGGCCGGAGATCGTGACGACGCTCGCGGCGTTGCTCGCGGCGAAGCCGGAGGTGGTCGTTGAGGCGGGCGGGCACGCAGCACTCGCGGCGCACGGCCCCGGCGTCTTGCGCGCGGGGTACGATCTGGTGATGGTCAGCGTCGGGGCATTCGCGGTGCCGGGGCTACTGGAAGAAGTGACGGCGGCGGCGCGGGAAGGGGGCAGTCAGGCGCGGATTGCTTCCGGCGCGGTTGGCGCCCTCGACGCGATTGCCGCCGCCGCACTTGGCGGGCTTGACCGTGTCACGCACACCACGCGCAAGCCCGCGCACACCCTGCTCCCACCCGACGAGGTCGCGGCGCTCACCGGGGCGCACGAGCTATTCCGTGGCCCCGCGCGGGAGGCAGCATTGCGCTTCCCCGAAAGCATCAATGTCGCGGCGGCGGTCAGCCTCGCCGGGATCGGCTTGGATCGGACCGAAGTCGTGATGCTCGCCGACCCCACCGTCACCCGCAATATGCACAGCATCACGGCGGAAGGCGCGTTCGGCTCCCTGCGCTTCGAGATTGAGAACGTCCCGTCACCAACGAACCCGCGCACGGGCATTCTCGTCGCAATGAGCGTGCTGCACACCTTGCGGAACCGCCGTGACGCCCTTATCGTGGGATGAGCATCACTCACTCACGGGTTGTGTCGGCTTGGCAATGGGCTGTGGACAACGGTGGATAACCGCAAAACGGGGGTTATCCCCGGCGAATCGGTGGATAACCTGTGCCGTACGGTCATAGAGGTCGTACGGCTTTTGCTTTCACTTGGTGGATCAGGCGAACAGGTGCGTGGTCACGGCGGCGAGAACGGTAGCAGTCGTGGCGGTACCACCGAGGTCGGGTGTGCGGATTCCGGTGGCGAGGGCGGCGAGCGTTGCGGCTTCGAGGCGGTCTGCGGCGTCGGGCAACCGGAGATGGCGGAGCATCAGGGCGGCGGCGAGCAGGGTGGCGGTCGGGTTGGCGCTGCCCCGCCCCGCAATGTCCGGCGCGCTGCCATGCACCGGCTCGAACAGCCCGGCCCGTTCCCCCACGTTCGCGCTCGCCACGACGCCCAACCCGCCCACATGCGCCGCTGCAAGGTCGGAGAGGATGTCGCCAAAGAGGTTCGTGGTCACAAGCACATCGAACGCTTCCGGCGCCTGCACGAGCCGGAGGGCGGCGGTGTCCACGAGCAGTTCATCGGTTGCGACGTCCGGATATTCCGCAGCGACTGTGTACGCAGCGCGGCGAAAGAGGCCGTCCGTGGCACGCAGCACATTCGCCTTATGGACGAGCGTGCAGTGCCGCCGCCGTGTGCGTGCGAGATCGAGCGCGGTGCGGGCGATGTGGCGGGACGCGGCACCGGTGATGACGCGCAGGGTGGTCGCGCGCTCGCCGTCCGCGCTCGTTTCCTCGATGCCGCTGTACAGCCCCTCGGTATTCTCGCGCACGATGAGCAAATCCACACCGGGCCGGGAGCCGGGAATCGGCAGGGAGCGCACGGGCCGCAGATTGGCGTACAGGTACAGGGCTTGCCGCAGTTGCAGGATCGGCGAGCGGTAGCCGGGAATGTCCGGAGGCGTCGTCACGGCGCCGAAAAGGATCGCGTCCGCGTCCCGGCAGGCGGCGAGCGTCTCTTCCGGGAGTGGCGTGCCGCGTCGTGTATACGCGCCGAAGCCCGCCTCCGCCTGAATGATTTGTGCGTCCGGCGGCAGGAGCGGACGGATTGTTGCTTGCACCATCGGTATCAGTTCCGCGCCGATGCCGTCACCGGGAATGACGATAATTTTCATATCGCGCTCATCCTTCACGGTCGCCAACGATTGAGGTGCGCGGCGGGCCGAATGCTTTGCCTGCTACGCGCCGCAATGGATCGCGACGCAACTCCTGATAACGTACTGACCTGACCGTTTGACAGGCACGCGCGAGGCAAGATGTTCGGCCCCGCGCGTGCCTCCCTCACCTGCGTTTTTCTCAGCCGCCGGTCACGCCTTCCCAGCCGTAGCGCTTCACGAACTCCAACATGCCGCCCGCCTCCGCGACGCGCAGCACGAAGGGGGGCAATGGCTCCGCGTGCAGCACGAGGCCGCGATCTGGCAGGGTAATGCGCCCGGAAGTGATTTCGACCTCGATGCGCTCGCCATCCTGCGCCGCCTCCGCCGCTTCGGGGGAGACGAGGATCGGCAGGCCGATGTTGATTGCGTTGCGGTAAAAGATGCGCCCGAATGAGCGGGCGATTACGCACCCCGTGCCTGCCGCCTGAATTGCCACGGGTGCGTGCTCGCGCGAGGAACCGCACCCGAAATTGTTTCCCCCCACGATCACGTCCCCGCGCCGTACCTGGGTGGGGAAGTCGGGGCGTGCCTCACAGAACACGTACTGCGCGAGTTGGGCGCGGTCCGTGGTCAGGTTATACCGCCCCGGAATGATCTCGTCCGTGTTCACATTGTCCCCGAAGCGCCAGACGCGCCCGGTTGCCGTGGTTGCTACAGTGATCGTTGTCGGTTCCGTAGTTGTCATACATCACCTCTCTTGTCACAAACAAGAAATCACATATCCCTTAAGTATACGACTCTCGGTACTCGACACCCAACGCTAGTGGAGGTAAGGACGTGGGTCCGCGATGCGTCCCTCGATAGCAGACGCGGCGGCGGTCGCGGGGTTGCCGAGAAAGATCTCCGCTGTGGAATCGCCCATGCGGCCCGTGAAGTTGCGGTTCATCGTCGTCAGGGCGCGTTCGCCTCGGCCCAGCACGCCGAAGTGCCGCCCGATGCACGGCCCGCACCCCGGCGAACCGACGTGCGCCCCAGCACGGATAAAGGTCTCGATATAGCCATGCTCCATCGCTTGCAGGTAGACATCGCGCGAGGCGGGAATGATGATGCAGCGCGTCTGGGGATTCACCGTCTGGCCCGCAAGCACGCGCGCGGCGAGGGCGAGATCATCCAGCCGCCCGTTCGTGCAGGTGCCGATGAATACCTCGTCCAGCGGTTCCCCGACCACGTCCGTCACCGGGCGCACATTGTCCACTTCAGGCGGGCAGGCGACGAGCGGCACGAGGTCATCCACGTTCAACTCCACCACGCGCTGATACGTTGGGTTTATGGGGTGCAGGTGGCCCGTGCCGGTGTCGTAGCGCACGCGACCGGACAGGTACGTATCTGTGACCACGTCCGCTTCCACGAGGCCGACCTTGCCGCCCATTTCGATAGCCATGTTTGCCAACGTCATGCGCTCGCTGATAGAAAGCCCCTCCACCGTTGGCCCGCCGTATTCCACTGCCGCATATACCGCGCCCGCGACGCCGATGGTTTGCACCATCAGCAGGGTCAAATCCTTCGCCGTCACACCATGCCCAAAGGTTCCCGTCACATTGAAGCGCACCGTTTCCGGCACGCGGAACCACGTCTTGCCCGTCGCGTAGACGAGGCCGACATCGGTGCTCCCCATGCCCGTGGCGAACGCGCCGAGCGCGCCGTAGGTCACGGTATGTGAATCTCCGCCGACCACGATGCTGCCGGGGGCGACGAAGCCCTTTTCCACCATCAACTGATGGCAGATGCCGTTGCCCCCCTCATAGAAGTTCTCGATCCCCGCCTCCTGCACGAATTGCCGGATGCCGCCTTGCAACGTGGCGACGGCGGGCGTGCTGGCGGGCACCACATGGTCAAAGGCGATCACTACGCGCGACGGGTCCCAGATGGGTCGGTCGAGCTTGCGGAATGCCTCGATGGCGAGGGGCGAAGTCGTGTCGTGGCTCATCACGTAGTCTACGTCTACCACCACGATTTCCCCCGCGTGGACGGGGCGTCTCAGGCGGGCGGAGAGGATTTCTTCGGCGAGTGTTCCCATTGTGTGTCTCCCTTCGGTAGTCAATGCATCGTCATCAGGTGGTCAATGCGTGGTCGGTGGTCAGGCAGTCAGCTTGTAGTAACTCGTGGGGGCGTCGGCAACATGCGGCGCGGGTTCGTCGGTCGTCGGTTGGATGATGCTGGCCGCACGCAGGAAGTCATCGAGTTCGGCATCGGAGAAAGGGGCATCGTCGGCGCGGCGCTTCACGGCGGCAGTCACGGTACGCAGCGCGGCGGGCGTGAGGGGTACGCCCAGCGCGTCGGCGCGGGCGGCAACGGCGGCGCGGCCCGTGAGGGCGTGCCCGACGGCGATGGTGCGGTGCAGGCCGAAGTCTTCCGGGTTTAGCGCTTCGTACGTGCGCGGGTCGGCGAGCACCGCCTTGGTATGCACGCCTGCCTTGTGCGTGAACGCGGTTTCGCCCGTCAGGTAGTTGTTGAAGGGAATCGTCACGCCGGTGATCGCCGCCAGACGCGTATCGAGGCCGGACAGCATGGGCAGGGCAAAGCGGGCAACTAAGGCCGGGTCTGTGATGTACAGCCGCGCGATCAGGCCACCGAGCGGCGTGATGCCGTTGCGCTCCCCGATGCCCAGCACCGTCGTGTCAATGTGTGTCGCTCCGGCTTCGAGCGCGGCATAGGCGTTGGCGATGGCGCAACCGCTGTCGTTGTGTCCGTGGAACTCGATCTCGGCGCGGCAGGTGCGACGCAACTCCGTCACCAACTCCTCCACCTGCCGGGGGGTGGCGATGCCCACGGTGTCGGCGATGCCGATGCGGTCCACACCGAGGGCATCCGCCGCGCGATACATCGCCAGCAGATCGGCGCGGTCGGCACGAAAGGCATCCTCGCTGGAAAAGCGCACGAGCAGGCCGTCCGCCCGCGCGAGGGTGATGCACTCCGACGCGGCGGTAATCATCGCGTCCAGCGTCTGCCCGTGACTGCCAGCGCGCAGTTCCCGGCTCATGCCGTAAAACAGATTGACACCATCTACCCCGGCATCAATCGCCGCCCGCACATCGTCGACAACGCAGCGCACATGGGCCAGCAGCAGCGCGCGGCGCGGCATCCGGGCGAGCAACCGCGCATCCGCGAAGGAGCGGGGGGAGGCGGCGGGGTTCGTGATCTCGACCGCATCCACGCCGAAGCGGTCGAGGGCGGCGGCGATTTCCAGTTTTTGCGCCGTGGTGAAGTGGGCGCGGGCAAACTGCTCGCCCTCGCGGAGTGTGGAGTCAATAATGGCAAAGTGTGCGAGCGGCACCGGTGGCCTCCTGATCGTCCGATTTCGTGCTTGCCATATGCAAGGCAACAAAAAACGCCCTCAATCCCGATTGGGACGAGCGGCGCGGCAATCATGCAGCAACCATCGTGGTACCACCCAAATTCGCGGCGCCATACGTCTAATATAGACGGCACCGCCTCAGCCGTACGGAACGCCAAAGACGCTCGATACGCTCGCCCGTGGTAACGGAGGCGACCCGGCATGGCATCAGGGCAGTACCCTTCCGCCTGCGGCTCAGAGGCTTTTTTCCCCCAGTTCCTGGCCCCGCCTTGCACCGTGCGCGGGTCGCTGTGCCGTTCCCTGTGGTACTCTCCCTCGTCAACGCCGTTGACGATTCACTTCATCTCATCGCGAACACTATCATAGGCATGCAACACTGTCAACCGTACGTACATTTTGTGTATTGAACGACGGTGGTGTAAGCTTATCCTGTAAGACCGATACCGTGACGAGGGACTACGGGCACATTTCGTGCAAGTGTGCAATCTGCGTACGAAACGCCGATTTGCGACGCCGATGCGGGGAGGGGTGAAATGAGTACACAAACGGGGAACATAGACCGCGCCGGATCGGACACGAGTGAGCAGGATGACCCAATGCTCGGCGCGCTCCAGCAGGTCGAAGCGGAGTACCGGGAGATGCAGGCGGAGGTCGCGGACAAAGACGCAGCCCTGGCCCAACAGGAGGCGGCGCTTGCCGAGCAGAATGCGGCGCTCGCGGAAGCCAGGCAAGCATCCGCTGAATTGCGCGACGAGCTCGCGCTCAACCAGGGTTTGCTCGAAAGCGAGCGGCGCAAAACCCGGCGGGAACGTGCCCGCACCAAGGAGATGGCGGCGCAACTGCGGGAGATTCATGCCGCGCTGTTCAGCGGCAACATTTACGACCTGATCCTCAAGGCGTGCCTGACGCTCACGGGCGCGACGCGTGGCGTCTATCTCACGGCGCGTGGCAACGATGACAACAGCTTGCGGGTGCGGGCCGCGATCGGCATGAATGAGTACCCGGCGCTGCTGCCCTCGGAGTTCATTCGTGGCCTTACACTGCGCGTGCTTCATGCCGATGATGAGTCATTCATCTACAACACGCCGCAAGACTTCGCCCAGTTTTCGGCGCCGTCGCGTCCAAGCGAACAGTTCCGCAACTGCGTCACGGCATCCGTGGTGCTGCTGCGCGACCTCGACGGCGTGGTGGTGGTCGCGGATAAGGCGAACGGCGATTTCGACCCCGAAGATGTGGAGACGCTCCTGCATGTCGGGAGCCAGGCATCGGTCACGGTGGAGAACGCGCGGTTGCGGCGGGAACTCGAAATGGCGTACTTCGCCACGGTCGGTGTACTCGCGGACGCGATGGAGGCGAAAGACCCATACACCTATGGACACGCCGAGATGGTCGCGCGCCACTGCCTGCGCATTGCCAATCACCTGGAACTTTCGGCGGAGGAGCGCAACATTGTCGCCTACGCCGCGCTCCTGCACGATGTCGGCAAGATCGGCGTCAGTGACGGCATCCTCAACAAGCCGGGAATGCTGCTGCCGGAGGAGCGCAACCTGATGCGCTCGCATGTGCGCATCGGGCATGACCTGCTCCAGCGCGTGCCCGCCCTGACACGGGCGGCGGACATCCTGCTGCACCACCATGAGTGGTACGACGGCAATGGCTATCCCGATGGGCTGGCGGGCGACGCCATTCCCCTGCTCGCCCGCATCGTGGCGGTGGTAGATGCGTACAGCGCGATGATTACGGCGCGCAGCTACAAGGGTGCGATTCCCGACGCCGAGGCACGGGCCGAACTCCGCCGGTGCATGGGCACGCAGTTCGACCCGCAGGTGGTCGAAGCGTTTCTTTCCGTACTCGATCTCCCTGTAGAAAATGAAGAGCTGGAGGAAGCATTTCCCGATTTCGCCCGCCTGCTACATGAGCATAAACATCTCCAGGCCGGCTTTGAAGCCCACGGTGGGCAAGAGATCGCCCGCGCCTGAACGCCAGATGAGATAGCAGCGTTTTGCCGTCAAATCCTCCTAACCCCCAACCCCTTCCCTAAAGGGAAGGGGAGTGAGGCATAGCAAGGTTACGATATTCCCCATACGCTTCGCTCTCACAGAGGCACACGCCCCTTCCCTAAAGGGAAGGGGCCGGGGGTTAGGGCATTTGGCCGTCGTTACGTCGTTACCGGCTGGACGGCAAGGGCACGCGGCCGGGGGCCGTTCGTTTCGGACTCCGGCGTGAAGCGAACGGGCTGTGAGACATTCAGGGCATCGAAAGATACGCCCGTCACGTCGTTGCGATGAAAGAACCGTTCCGTACCCGCGTCGTCGCGCAGAAAGCCAAAGCCGCGTGCCTTCACGATCCGGGTAATCACGCCGGTGTCCGCGCCACTCTCGCTGCGTGCGCTTGCGGCAGACGACGGGAGCGTGTTTCGTCCCAGGGTGCGCCCGCGCGCTTGCCGCATCTCACCGGCCTCCGGTGCATCGTTCGCGTCGTCCTCCATTACTGTGGCGACGGGGCGTGGGGCGCGAACCGGGCCATGCTTGGTCAGCGGCACGTCTTTCGGCGTCGCGACGCTGCCCGTTTCGCGGTAACGGTTGAGCAATGCGTCCACCTGTGTGCCGAGGGCCGGGGGCAGAAATTCACTCGTTGCGCCCGTTTGCGGTTCCGGTTCCTCGTCGCGTGAGGCGACCGTGACGGATTCGGCAGAGGCGGAAAAGCGAAAGCGGTTCGGGTCGAGCGGCGTGTTCGACCGAGCGAAACGCTCGTCAGGCTGGCGTATCGCGCGTGTCCCCCCGGAAGACAGCGCGGGCGTCGGCGTCGCGGACTGCATTGGCCCACGCGGTCGCTCGGTGGCAGCGCGAGGTGCGTCGGTGCGGGAGTTACGTCGTCCGTCGCTTGCCGGTCGCCCACTACTTGCGGCTTGCTCGGTAGCCGCTGGCCGTGGCCGGGGGGCAGGCGTCCGTGAACGGTCGGCGCCGTTCGATGAACTGGGGGCGGCAGGCGAGCGCACCGGACGTTCCACACGCGGATAGAGCGGGAATGCCTCGACGGTGGCGGGAATCTCCGGGAGTGCGCCCGTCCATTGCTTGCGCGGGATGCGCACGCGCAGGCTGCGGGACAGTTGCCGCCACTTGTCTTCATCGCTCGGCGAGAGCAGGGTCACGGCATCGCCCTCGCGGCCCATCCGCCCCGTGCGCCCGACGCGATGCGTCAGCAGTTCGGTGGTTTCCGGCAACTCGTAATTGATCACGAGACCGATGTTCTCCACGTCCAGCCCACGGGCCACGACGTTGGTGGCAAGCAGGATGGGCACGGCACCAGTACGGAAATCAATCATCACCTTATCGCGCGCGTTCTGCGAGAGGTTGCCCTGAAGCGCCGCCGCCGGGTAGCCGAGGGCGGCAAGCTGCCGTGCCAGCTTCTTGACCCCGTGCTTGGTACGCCCGAAGACGAGCACGCTTTCGTTGTCGCGTCCGTCGAGCAACACGCGCAGCACGGAGAGTTTTTTACCTTCCGGCACGTCGTAAATGATGTGCTCGATCTTTGGCACATCTTCGGGGCGCGTGTCGATCTGCACGCTCACAGGGTCGTGCAGGTACTTCGATGCCGTGCCCTGCACCCACTCCGGCACCGTGGCGGAAAGCAGCACGGTCTGGCGTTTGGTGGGCATGAAACCGAGGATGCGCTCCACATCGGGCGCGAAGCCCCGGTCGAGCATCTCATCCGCCTCATCGAGCACGCTGTACGTCACGGCGTCGAAGCGAAGCGCGCCTTGCCGCAGGAGGTCGAGCACACGTCCCGGTGTGCCGATCAATACCTGCACGCCCGACTGTACCGCCGCGATCTGCGGCCCCATCGTGCGCCCGCCGAAGACGCGCACACTGCGAATGCCGCGTCCGACGGCAACGGCGTCCACTACGTCCGCCACTTGCTGGGCGAGTTCGCGCGTGGGCACGAGAATGACCGCTTGGATGACGCGGCGGGCGGGGTCAACACGTTCGATCAGGGGAATGGCGAAAGCGAGGGTTTTGCCGCTGCCGGTGCGGGCCTGCCCTACGAGGTCACGGCCGGCGAGCAGATGGGGGAGCGTTTGCGCCTGAATCGGGGTCGGGTCGGTGATATCCATCGCAAGTAACGCCGCTCGCGTCTCAGGCGAGAGCGGCATGGTAGCAAATGACACGAATGGTCCTTTCCCAAACATCGGGCGGTCCCGCGCGCGTCAAAGCCCGCCGCCCGTTTATTTTCGCGCACCACGCGAGGAAGCGGACGAAAACGAGCCGCGTCGTGGTGCATCAACCCGCAACCGCGCGGGTTCCTGAATTGTCTCAGGGGAGCGTGTTGCGGCCGGTGATCGCCAATATGGACCGCATCACCAACAACATGGTACCCCATCACACCCGTTACGGCAACGTGAAGAAACGGCGGCGACCGGGTGCGGTCGAATGCCCTAACCCCCGGTCCCTTCTCTTTAGGGAAGGGGAGTGAGGCGTGGCAAGGTGATGATATTCTCAGAAGGTGACGATATTTCCCGTACGCCTCGATATTCCCGTGGTACTCTCCCCTTCCTTTTAGGGAAGGGGTTGGGGGTTAGGGCATTTGGACTAAGGTTTGCGAGCACGCATACGCTCTGGTCTGCGTGCTCGCGACTCTCGCCCCTTCGCGAGCCTTGCGGTTTAATTGTCGAGAGGAGGATGCGTGATGCAACAGGTCATGACGACACGCGCGAATCGGCTCTGGGTGCGCGTGCCATCCCTGACGCGGCGGCAACTCGGTCTCTGGACCGGCGCGCTCGCCCTGCGGCGGGTGCAACTCCTGACGGAATGGTATCGCAAGAAGGGAGTACTCATGACCGCACCGCATACGATTCACGATGGGACGTTCACGAGCGAAGCGGTGGGACGCACACTGCCCTATACCATTCTGCTGCCCGCCGACTTCGACGCGGTATCGCGGTACCCGGTGTTGTACTTGCTACACGGCGCATCCGGGCACCACACCGATTGGCCCACGTTGAGCCGCCTTGTCGCTCACGCGGCGGGTCTGCCGCTCGTGATCGTCTGTCCCGAAGGCGAAAACTCCTGCTACATCAACGGCGCGAACGGCGAGCGGTGGGAAGACATGATCGTGCGCGATCTCCCCGCGCATATCGAGGGAACATACCCGGTGCGTTCCGACAGGGGCGGGCGGGCAATTGCCGGTCTCTCGATGGGCGGCTTCGGCGCGTTCAACCTGGGGATGCGTCACCCGGAGCGGTACCGTGCAATCTCCACGCATTCGGGCGCGTTTATGATGAACCGGTACATGGGCTGGATGGACACCGATCCGCAGTTCGCCGCTGTGCTCGGCCCGGTAGACAGCCCCGTGCAGCGGGAGTACGACCCGCAGCGCGTCATCGCGCAAGCGGTGCAAACGCACGGCCCCGATACCCTGCCAATGCTTGCGATGGATACCGGCACGGCGGACTCCCCCATGCTTATTGCCAGCAACCGCACGTTGCACCGTACCCTCACGGCCCTCGGCGTGCGCCACACGTACCGCGAGCTACTCGGCGGGCACACATGGGAATACTGGGACCGCGAGGTGCCCTTCACCCTTCAGTTCGTTGCCGCCGCGATGGGCCTCGTGCCCGCTGCATCCACGGATACGGAAGCGGATACGCAATAAGCGGAAGGCCGATATGTTGTACGTGAAACGTCCTGAGTGCTATGCACAGATTGCATGAGCGGCGCGAGGCGTTTGAGGGAGGCAATAATGCGGTTCATCTTCTCGACCGGCTCCCTGTGGACGTATGGCATTGACCGTTGCTTCACATTTGCTGCTGCGGCGGGCTTCGATGGCATTGAACTCATGGTCGACCAGCGATACGACACGCGGCAGGCGGACTACGTGCGTGTACTTATTGAGCGAACGGGGCAACCAGTGATCGCCGTGCATAGCCCTTTCTCGCCCATCTCCCCCGGCTGGCCGCCGCTCGATGATGAGCCGGGGCGCATCCGTGCCTCCGTTGCGCTCGCAGAATCGCTTGGCGCATCCGTGGTCGTCCATCACCTGCCGGAACGCTACAATCACTTCCCGCTCGTGGTCGGGAGCAAGCGATTCCTTGTGCCACGCCCCGGCGAGGGGCGGAACACTCGCTATCGCCGCTGGCTGGAAACGGAGTACGCCCGCGTGCAGGCAACCACACATGTGCTCCTCTGTATCGAGAACATGCCCGCGCGGCGCCCCTTCGGGCGGCGATACAACATGCACTGCTGGAATGCCCCGCCGGAGATCGCGCGCTTTCCGCACCTGACGCTCGATACCACGCACCTCGGTACCTGGGGCATTGATCCCGTTAATGTCTACAACCAATTCGGCGGCAACGTGCGCCATGTTCACCTGAGCAACTACGATGGGCGGGAGCATCGCCGCCCGGAAGCGGGCCGGTTGCACCTCGATGCCCTGCTCGTCCAGATGACACGCGAGAGCTATAACGGCGCGGTCGCGCTCGAACTGAACCCCGATGCTCTGGATGCCGGGAGTGACGACCACCATATCATCGCGTTGCTGACGGAAAGCCTGCGTCAATGCCGCGCATGGGTGACATTGTCCGACTGAGAGTGACAAATGCGCTGGCACACGTCTTGTGATAGGGGAAAGGCGAACATATGAGCGGGCAATGATCCGCCTACTGGAGGAGTGAACCAATGACGCACACCCAGCACAATGCGTATACTCATCATCACACCGATTCCGATGACACGGATACCCAGCGGCGAGATAGCGCGGTGACCACCAGCGCGGACGAACGTCGCGACGATGACGACACGAACGCCGCCCCGGACGGACGCAGCACGGATTTGCGCGATTCACCGATGATGGCGCACCTGCTCAACGACCTCGAACAGGGCACAGACATCGGGCACTACGGGCGGCTCACCTTCGTGATGGTCGCGCGGCACTTCATGGACGAGGCGGAGATGGTGCCGCTCCTCGCCAGGCAGCCTGACCACGACGCGGATGAGGCGCGCGCCCTGATCGAGCAGGTGACGGCGAAGGGGTACAGCCCGCCCCGGCGTCAGCGCATCCTCGCGTGGCAGAAGGAGCAGGAGTACCCGATCTGCCCGAACCCGGATGACCCGGATAGCTGCAATGTGTACCGCGAACTGCGCTTTCCCGACGATGTCTACGAGCATATCTCCGAGTACTACGCGGACAAGGCGCACGACGGGCAGTAGACTGCACCGCTCCACACATGGGGCATGGGCGGTATGGCTGATACAACCACGCCGCTCACGCCCTGTGCCGCTGATGTACACTACCCTTCCATGAAACGGCGAATGGAAAGGGAGTGAGATGGCAGTGAGTACGACAGACACAAGCGCAACCGGATTGCCAACGCTGGAATCGCTCGGCAAAGACCCAGGCCTGACAATGCTGGACGGCACGAACTTCGAGACGCCACCGACACGGCTGCGGGAATTTCTCACGCCCGTATCGAACTTCTTTGTGCGCTCGAACTTCCCCTTTCCCGAATACACGCGGGAGAACTGGCGGCTCACGGTCTCCGGGCGTGTAGATCGGGAAGCGACATTCACGTACGACGACCTCGTTGCGTTGCCGCACCGCACGCTGGCATCGTGGATGGAGTGCTACGGTAACAGCCGCGCGCTCTTTACCCCCGGCGCCAATGGCAACCAGTGGACGGGCGGCGCCGTGGGCAATGCGTCGTGGACGGGTGTCTCGCTCGCGGCGGTACTCGACCGGGCGGGCGTGCAACCCGAAACGGTAGAAGTCGTCTGCCAGGGCGGAGACGACGCGAAGTTCCAGCGGTCGCTGCCCATCGAAAAGGCGCGCGACCCCGATACGATGCTCGTCTGGGAAATGAACGGCGCTCCCCTGACCCGCGTTCACGGCTACCCGGTGCGGCTCATTGTGCCGGGATGGGGCGGCATCGCGTCCGTGAAGTGGATCACAAGCCTTACGCTCGTGGATACGCCCTTTGAAGGGCAGTACCAGACCGTTTCGTACGTGCTCTTTGATGCCGAAGGGCGCAACCGTGGCAAGGTGCGCGAGCAGCCGGTGAAGTCGTTCATCTCCTCCCTGCGCCCACGCGATACGCTGGCTGCGGGAACGCAAACACTCTCCGGGATCGCATGGTCCGGCATGGGCGCGATTGCCACGGTGGACGTAAGCGCGGATGGCGGCGAGACGTGGGTCGCCGCAACGATCACCGAGCAGGAGGGGCGTAGCTGGGCGACCTGGACGTACGACTGGGATGCCGCTCCCGGCGAGTACGTGCTCACCTCACGGGCCACGGACGCAGCGGGCAATATTCAGCCAAAAACGCCGCTGTGGAACAAGAACGGCTACCAGTACAACGGCTGGCACCTCTTTCCCGTCACCGTCCGCTAATCGGGGTGTGCGTGCGCGCATGAGAGGCGAGATCAGACAGGGGAGAGCATCCAATCCATCCTTCACGTTCCTCGCTCCTGTTTGCTACCCTCATGACACTGGCTATTCTCCTGTGAACGTGGCATCCCTGTTGCGCCCTCACGGTGTGGTAGGCGCAACTACCGACCGTGTTGGCAATACACCGAAAGGATGGGACGCAGATGGTACAGATGCAGGAGCCAAAGCCGCCGTTTCCCGCGCAGCATCAGGAAAAGCCGGGGCTGGAATCCTCGATGAACCCGCGTCCGCGCTACCTCAACCCCGCCTACAAAGGCGCGGATAAGCTGGCAGGCAAGGCGGCGCTCATTACGGGCGGCGATTCCGGTATCGGGCGCGCGGTCGCGGTGCATTTCGCCTGTGAGGGGGCAGTTTGGCAATTGTCTACCTCAAGGAGGAACAGTCGGACGCCGAGGAAGTGCGACAGGCCGTTCAGGCTGAGGGGCGCAAGTGCCTGCTCATCCCCGGCGATGTGACGGATTACGCTTTCTGCCAGGGAGCGGTCGAGCAGGTGGTGCGCGAGTTCGGCAAGCTGGATGTGCTCGTGAACAATGCTGCCTTTCGGCAGAGCCAGAAAATGATCACTGACATTTCTGAGGAACAGTTCGAGAAAACCTTCCGCACGCACATCTTCGGCTACTTCCATATGGCGAAGGCCGCCGTGCCGCACCTGCAACCGGGGAGCGCCATCGTCAACACCGGCTCGATCGCCGGGTTGCAGGGCAGCAAGGAGTTGCTCGACTACTCCGCCACCAAAGGCGCGATTCATGCGTTCACCAAAGCCCTCGCGCAGCAGCTCGTGGAAAAGGAAATCCGCGTGAACTGCGTCGCTCCCGGCCCGGTTTGGACGCCTTTCAACGTCTCCAATAAAGACCCGGAAAAGGTGAGCAAGTTTGGCCAGCAGACGCCGATGGGGCGACCCGCGCAGCCGGAAGAGCTTGCCCCATCGTATGTGTTCTTCGCCTCGAATGCCGATTCGAGCTACATCACGGGCGAAGTGCTGACTCTGCTTGGTGGGCAAACCGCCGCCGCCTGAGCAAAGCGTCCGGCCTGTGCCCCTACAAACATGGAGGCACTGGCTGGCAACGGGGAATCGTACCGTAACGGCGAAAGTGTGAAGGCACAAAGACGGAGAGATTTTTCCGTCTTTGTGCTTCATGCTTTCGTGTTTTTGCGTTTTTGCAGTGCCGAATGCTTGAAACGGCCCCGACCAATCTGGACGATCTCACTAACGTCGCCATCGAAACTTGTAAAACATACCAATCCCTCGACATATCCCAGAAGAATATCTGGCTTACCATACGAGCAGTTATCCATATATACTGCACGGTGATGAGCGACACAGAGGAAAAATGTCACGCAGTCATTGACGCGCTCACCGGAACCGTGTGAGTGCGCGGGATTTGTGCGGTGGCAAGGAGCAAGGAGGCAAGGTATGAAGGACGGAATCGAGATTTGCGATGGGGCAGGGAAGCGGATTGGTCGCCGTGCGGTGCTCGGTGGGATCGCGGGCGGGGTTGCGGCGGCAATTCTCGCGGCCTGCGGGAGTGATGCGACGACCGCAACGAATACGGTGAAGCCTGCCACTGTTGCGGGCACGACTGGTGGCACGACCGCCGCGAGCAGTAGCGTCGTATCCCCGACGAGCGGGGGCACTGCTGCGATGACGCCCGTCGCTCCCGCAATGGCGATGCCTGCGACTGCCGCACCCGCCGCACCGATGGCGGCGAGCGCGGCAAAGAAGGGCGGTACGCTTAAGGCCGGGCTGGATGGCGATGTGCTGACGTTCGATCCCCTGACCTCCGGTGCGTACGCGGATCGGGAGTTGTATTACAACCTTTATGACACGCTGGTCGCCTTCGATCCCAACCTGCAAATCATCCCCGCCCTCGCCCTGAAGTGGGAAACGCCCGACCCGAAGACGTATGTCTTCTCGCTGCGCAAGGACGTGAAGTTTCACGATGGTACCGATTTCGACGCCGCCGCCGTGAAGTTCAATATCGAGCGGTACCTGAACGACAAAACGAGCCGCCGCAAGGCGGAGATTGACACTATTACCTCCGTGGACGTCGTGGACCCTTCCACGGTGAAGTTCAACCTCAAAGCGCCGTTCGCGCCGCTGCTCGCCAACCTCGCCGACCGCGCCGGGATGATGCTTTCCCCCAAGGCGGTGCAGACGCTCGGCAACGATGCCCTCATACTCAAGCCCATCGGAGCCGGGAGCGGGCCGTTCCGGTTCGTGGAGGCGTTAAAGGACGACCACATCACCTTTGACCGTAACCCGAACTACTGGAAGAAAGACGCGAGCGGCAACGCCTTGCCGTACCTCGACCGGCTGACGTATCGCCCGATCACCGATGCCACGGTACTGCTCGGCAACCTCCAGACTGGCGATGTTGACATCACGTATAGCATCGCGGCAAAGGACGTGGCAGGCGTGAAGTCCGGCAACATGCTGACGCTCAAAGATGCGCCGGGTCTCGGCTTCTACGCCATTTCGTTCCAGACGGTCAAGGAACCGTTCAATAAAAAGGAGTTCCGGCAAGCGGTCGCTGAGGCGTTGAACCGTGACGAGATCAACAAGGTCGTCTACTTCGGCGTCAACCCGACCGCATACGGCCCGATCCCCCCTTCCAGTTGGGCCTACGACGCGAACTACAAGCCCTACACCGGCAACGTCGCCAAGGCAAAGGAGTACCTGAAGGCGGGCGGCAAGCCCGATGGCTTCGCCTTCGATCTGAAGATCAGTTCCGGCTCGCCGACCACCGTGCAACTCGCGCAACTGATCAAAGACCAGATGGCAAAGGCGGGCATCACCGTCAACATCGTGCAGCAGGAGCGGACGAAGACCTCCACCGACCAAGACAACGGCGATTTTCAGGCATTGCTCTTTGGCTGGAGCGGTCGTGCCGACCCGGACGGCAACACGTACAACATCTTCCACACCGGGGGTGGCTTGAACTACGGCAAGTATTCCAGCCCACCGGTAGACGATGCGCTGGACAAGGCCCGCGCCGCGACCGACCAGGGCGCGCGCAAGGAGGCGTACCAGCAGGCGCAGAAGCTGCTCGTGGACGATGCCGCAATGGTGTTCTACAACTTCGCCCCCGCCTACCTGATTGCGCAGCCGAAGGTGCAGGGCGTGCAGCTTTACCCGGACTTCATGATGCGCTTCGAGGCCGCGTCATTGAAGTGACGATGCACCGCCCTCCCGCTCTCCGCCGCCTGAACCGTTCACGGTGAGGCGGCGGAGGCGGGTGGCGACAATATCCGCGAAGGCGGCAAGTGCGGCTTCGTGCCGCGCGCGAGACCAGGCGCGCTCATCGGCGGTCGGGGCATGATGGTCGCCGGTGAGGCAGGTGTCGGCGTCGTCGGACGGGTAGGCAGGGGCGCAGAGAAAGAGCACGCGGGCGGTTTCCGGCCCTGCGTTCGCGTAACTCAGCGTCTGGGTCGGCGCGGTGAGAAAGGCATCGCCCGCGACGGCCTCAAAACGCGCGGCCTGCCCCGCCACCGCGTCCCACGTCTCTACCGTGATGCGGCCCGCAAGCACGTACGTGACCTGCTCCAACGCGCCGTGCATATGCACAGGGTACGGCTCCGGTCGTGGCGGGATGCGCCCCTCCACGACCGACAGGTATGCCAGCCCCGGCAGCACGAACGGCACAATCTCGATGCCGTCCGGCGCGAGAAATGCCTGCCCCTCATCCGCATGACTCGTCTGCACTTACCCCTCCAAGAATCAATTGAACCGCCAATACTGCCCAAAGGGCACCCGCAAGACGCAGAGGGGGAAGGGAAGTATTTTTTCTTTGTGTTTACTTGGCGTCTTGGCGGTTCAATTGATTGATAGCACAATGTTGCCGAACTGCTCGCCCGCCGCCAGCCGGGTGAAGGCGGCGGCGATGTCCGCGAGGGGGAAGACCCGGTCAATCACGGGTGTCAGGTAGTGCGCTGTGACGAAATCGAGCAGGGCGGCAAAGTCGCGGGGGCTGCCCATCGTGGTGCCGAGTACGCTCGCCTGCTTCCAGAATAGCTCGCGCAGGTTGAGCGTCGGCATCCCGCCCGTGGTTGTGCTGAAGGTGACGATGCGGCCCCCCGGTGCGGCCACGGTCACGCTGCCGGGAAAGGTCGCCTCGCCCGCGCTCTCAAAGACCACATCCACGCCGCGCCCGTCCGTTGCCTTACGCACCGCGCTCAACCATTCCTCACTGTGGTAGTTAATCCCCACAGCGGCGCCGAGCGACCGAGCACGTTCCAGCTTTGCGTCGTCGCTGCTCGTGACGATTGCCCGCGCGCCCGCCGCCACGGCGATTTGCAGGGCGGCGAGGGCGGTCGCCCCCCCGATGCCGTGGATAAGCACCGTTTCCCCCGCCGCCAATCGGGCGCGGGTTATCAGCGCACGGTACGCGGTGAGGCCGGAGAGGGACAGCGCCGCCGCTTCCTCCCATGAGAGGTGCGCCGGTTTCGGATAGAGATTCGTGGCGGAGAGCACGAGATATTCGGCGAGGGTGCCGTCCGTGGGGCCACCGAGAATGTCGAACGCCGGCCCCGGCGCCGCATCTTGCTCGCCCCAATGTAGCGTGGGAAAGACCAGCACTCCGTCACCCACCGCCCGCTCCCGCACGTCCGGCCCCATAGCGTCTATCAGGCCCGCGCCGTCCGAGCCGGGGGTGAAGGCATGGCCCGCCGGTGTCCGTGTCCCCGCGATCATGTACAGGTCGCGGTGATTCAGCGCCGCCGCGCGTAGCCGGACGCGCACCTGACCCGGCCCCGGTTCCGGCATCGGCACGTCGGTAAGCCGCAGATCGCCCGTTACCACGGGCGGTGTGATATGCAGTGCTTGCATCGCTTCCCCCCTTGTATCTTACGTTGGTGGCATCCCACCATGCTTGTGCTCTCCATATCATGGCATTGGTGCGGGGCGCCGTTGCCAGTCTGCACTCGCTTTCCACGCATGCAACGTGTTCGTGAGAATCGTCTCGCCTGCCAGAAACGCGGCGATCTCTCGCCACGCACGTTCAGGTGGCCAACGGTCGGTGGGAACGAGGATACCCGGATGTTCGGGGGTAATACCCCATGCGCGCGACCAGAGTACCCACGCATCGTGAAGGAGTTGAAAATCCTTACGGTTGTGCGTAACCAGAAGCCATTGCTGCTGCGCCGCGAAGAGCAAGTGACGTTCGTCAGTGGCGGCGGCGAGTTCCGCGTCGTCGGCAGTCGTGACGGCATATCCGCTTTCCCGCAGAAGTTTCGCCGTGACGTGCGAAACGTTTTGGTCGAAAGAGAGCGCACGCATGGTTCATGGACTCAATTCATCGTTGTCCCAACCGGGGGAATTCTGCGAGCGGCGGTTATCAATCACCGCCTGATTGCGCTCGTAGTATGCGAGCGCCGCTTCAACCGCTTCAATCGGGATCCCGTATGCATCTGTCGTCCGTTGGACGTTTCTGCTTTGCCCCTTCCACTGACCGACAATTGCCCAGACTGAGATGCGGTAGTCTTTGAGCCAGACCTCGGCCGCACCGGGCTTTACGGGATGCGCTGCGATGTACTGTGCGATGAATGCGTCAGCCTGCGTCTGTGTGAGCATGTCCGCTTCCTCCTGATGCTGCCTCAATGTTAATGATAGGGCGCACTGCCCGTCGCGGCAATGAGCGCAACCGTCACGCCCTTGCCTTGTGCATCTCACCAAACCGCAGGGCAACATCTCTGGGCGTTGCACGTAGGCGGTGTGGGTCTCGTCTCGGTACCATCGTGCCGGTAGGGATGGCTTCACGATCCCCGTACGTATCTCGTGACGATACCCAACGCCGAAGCCAGCGAGTGGGACTCCGGAGAGAAAGAGGGGACGGATGCAAGGCTTTTGCCATCACTGCGGCTCGGCAGTGCTTTCCGCCGCCGCGTTCTGCCATGTGTGTGGCACGGCGGTGCCGGAAGCCGCGCGGGCGGAAGCGATACATGTTACCCCGCACGCCCGCGCCGCCGCGCACGCACGCATGGGCAACACCGACGATGCCATCGCGGGATACATGGACATCATCGCGCATCAGCCCGAAGACGCAGACGCATACGTCGCGCTCGCCGCATTGCGGCTGACGGCGCGTGAGGGCGCCGAGGCGGAATCACTGCTGCGGGAAGCCCTCGCGCTCGACCCGACACACGCGGTCGCATGGGCATATCTCGGCGCACTCCTGCTCGAACGCGCCGCTGTGGATGAGTCGGAGGAGGCGTTTTCGGTCGCGCTGGTGCATGGGCCGGAAGAGTTTCTCGTGCGGCTGAAGCGCGGCGAGGCGCACTTGCGGCTTGGGCGCACGTACGACGCCCTCCAGGAGTTGACGCACGCCGTGATGCTGCCACCTCCCGACATACAGGTGGGAGCGTACGCGCGTACCCTGCTCGCCGCGACGCGGCAGCAGGCGTCACGCGGCATCGCGCGCACTGTCGGCACCGTGAATGAAGTGGGCGGGGCGGGCAGACCACGCATCGAGCAGCCCCGGCGGTTTGTCCGCTGGCGTGCGGCGCGGCGTGCGGGCGCGATGGAAGTTGAAACGGAAATGGAAAAGAGGATGCGCGCATGACCTGGCTGACCGCACCCGTTACCGTACCGCTCCTGTGTGGGGCGATGCTCATCCTCACGCTGATGCGCGTTGCCGTGCCATTCGGACAAGCGATGACGGGGCAGGCAATAGGCGTGATTCCTCTCCGATTCCGCGAACGCCTGCGGTTGCAGCGCACGAACATCTACCTGCTCGGCGCCCTGCTGCTGCTGGGCACGATCGGCGGCTGGCTACGCACGCCGCTCAACCTCATCGTGATTCTCGCGATCTACGTGATCGTTTCGATTCCCGTGCAGTACACCTTGACGACCGCAGGCGTGGCGCGCAACCGCGTGGTCTTTCGCCAATGGGACGAGTTTCGCGGCCTGCGCGAGGACACGGGACGTATCGTGCTGCTGGGAAATGACGGCATGGCGGACTTTCCGCTGTTGCTCGCGCCCGTCCAGCACGCCGAGGTATTGCGGCTTCTGCACAGCGCGGGCGTGGAGAACGCCACGGGATCATTCACGGCATCACCGAAAGGGACGCGAGGCGGGAGGGCAAATGTGACAAGAAACACGGGAAGGGGGCGAACGGCGTAAGGCGCGCCGGTGATGTGGTACGAGGCGTTCGGTGAGGGGGGTGAGCCGCAGGGGCGGTTCGCGGTCCGTCGTCTCTGAGTCTATCAGGGGCGATCAGGAGGATAGTAGCACGATGGCAACAAGGACAACAGAACAGATTGCAGGCCCGAGCACGGAGATGGAAAGCATCCCGACGGCGCCACGGGGTCTCGCGGGAAAAACGGGCGTACTCGTCGCCATCGCGGTGATGCTGATCGTCGCCCTCATTGGCATCGCGGTATCAATACCGAGCAGCCGGAAGGCGGCGGAAGTCGGGCGAGACCCAAGCGGCCTGCTCGTTGGCAGCAAAGCGGCGGGCGATGTCCCCGCACCGGGCATCGTCGGCATTGACCCGAACGCGATCACGGCGGACGACGCGGCAACGGCGGCAAAAAACGAGCCGTACGCCGCCAAACTCGGCGATCAGGTGAACCAGAATCGCCTCGCGGTGAACTTCGTCTGGACGCTCGTGGCGGGCTTTCTCGTGATGTTCATGCAACTGGGCTTCGCGTTTCTGGAAACCGGCTTCTGCCGCGCGAAAAACGCCGTGCATGTGATGGGCATGAATATCGCGATCTACTTCATCGGCATGCTCGGCTACTTCTGCGTCGGCTTCGCCTTTCAGTTCGGCGGCTACGCGACGGTGGGGCAGGCCAACCTCGGCCTGCTGCCGCAAATGAACCACGAACTGGCGATCCATATCGGCAACGTAGACTGGGGCCTGGTCGGTGCGAAGGGATTTTTCCTCTCCGACGGCACCTATGACGCGGCGGTCGCGGTGCTCTTCCTGTTCAATATGGTCTTTATGGATACCGCCGCGACGATCCCGACGGGCGCGATGGCGGAGCGGTGGAAGTGGAGCACCTTCTGCGTCTACGGTCTGTTCATCAGCACGATCATCTACCCCATCTTCGGTAACTGGGCATGGGGCGGTGGCTGGCTGTCGCAACTCGGCAAGGTCGGTCTCGGTCAGGGGTACATTGACTTCGCCGGGAGCGGCGTGGTCCATGCAGTCGGCGGCTTCACCGCGCTCGCGGGGGCATACGTGCTCGGCCCACGCATCGGCAAGTACAACAAAGACGGATCGAGCAACGTCATTCCCGGCCACAACATGGTCTTTGCCATTGTCGGCACGCTGATCCTCGCCTTCGGCTGGTTTGGCTTCAACCCCGGCAGCACGCTCGGCGCGTCCGGCAATGGCAACCTGCGCATCGGCCTGATCGCCGTGGCGACGATGCTCGCCAGCGCGTCCGGCGCGCTCGTGGCGATGCTCGTGACGTGGTACCGCAATGGCAAGCCGGACATCGCCATGGCGTGCAATGGCCTCCTCATCGGCCTCGTCGCGATCACCGCGCCATCCGGTTACGTCTCACCGATCAGCGCGGTCATCATTGGCGCGGTCGCAGGCACGCTCGTCGTCTTTGCAGCGGAAATCATTGACCGTCGCCTGAAGATTGACGATCCGGTAGGTGCGGTCGCAGTGCATGGCGTCGGCGGCATCTGGGGCATCCTCGCGGTCGGCCTGTTCGCGGACGGTACCGCGAACTACGGTGGCACGAGCGTGCGCGGGCTGTTCTTCGGTGACGCCTCACAACTCGGCGCGCAACTGATCGGCGCGGTCGTGGTGATGCTCTGGGCAGGCGGCGTCTCCTTCGCCTTCTTCAAGCTCGTGGACAAACTGATGGGCCTGCGCGTGAGTGCAGCGGACGAACTCTCCGGCCTCGATCTGCCCGACTTCGGCGTACCGGCGTACTGGAATGGCAGCGAACCGCTCAAGGGTGGCATCTTCCCCCTGCCCACGGGCCAGGGAACGGCTTCCATCGCGGCGGTCGGCGCGGGCGACTGAACAATCTTTGCACGGCCTCGCCGCTTTCGCAGCCCCTTCTCCACAAGCGGAGAAGGGGCTGTCTGTTTCCCGTTGCGAGAGCGGATTACGGTGGTATTGGCCCGTGGGTGCGCCGAATCTACCTAACCCCCGGCCCCTTCCCTCGAAGGGAAGGGGTTGGGGGTTAGGAAAACCGGGCCTACGGCACCGCAAGCCGCTCTAATTGTGCATGATCTGTCCGCACCAGTTGCGCAGCGCGGTACACTGCGGAAAAGTCGTGTGATGCAGGAGGGCAACGATGACGGAAACAACGCACACGTCCGCAACGAACACGGGAGACTCGCTCGTCAGCACGGACTGGCTTGCGGCGCATGGGAATGACGCCGGGGTGCGCGTGCTCGATATTCGCGGCTACGTGCGGCATATCGAGGACGGCGCGGGCGGCATGAAGGCAGCGTACGAGGCGGCACGGGACGAATACGACGCGGGCCACGTCCCCGGCGCGGTGTACGTGGACTGGACACGGGACATCACCGACCCCGATGATGCCGTGCCTGTGCAGGTAGCGCCACTGGAGCGGTTCGCGGCGTGGGCCGGTTCCGTCGGTATCGGCAATGACACGCATGTCGTGATCTACGACCACAAGGGGCACATCTTCGCCACGCGGCTCTGGTGGGCCTTCCGCTACTACGGGCATGACCGCGTCTCGGTACTCAACGGCGGCTGGACGGCATGGGCTGCCGAAGGCCGCCCGACCACGACCGACGTACCGCACGTCACCCCGGCGACCTTCACGCCCCACGTCCGGCCCGCACTCCGCGCGACGGCGGATGAGGTTGCGGCACTCAGCCGGGATCGTCGCGCCCTGCTCATTGACGCGCGCGCTCCCGATCAATATCGGGGCGATGTCGTGCGCAGTGGTCGTGTCGGTCATATCCCAACAGCGATCAACCTCAATGCAGCGACCTTGCTCGACCCCGCGACAGGCAAATGGCGCGACGATGCCGACCTCGCGGCGATGCTACGCGACGCGGGCGTAGACGACGCGCAGCCGGTAGTTGCCTACTGCGGTGGTGGCGTGAACGCGACGGGCGTGCTGTTCGCGCTGCATCGCACGGGCCACCCGGACGGCGCAAACTTCGATGGCTCATGGAACGAGTGGGGGCCGCGCACCGACCTCCCGGCAGCGGTCTCGGAGCCGGGAAAATGATGTGCATAGTCCACCGCTGCCCCGGCGCGGCGGCATTTCTCGCCCTGGCGGAGCCGTTTTTGCTCCGTCAGGAGGCGGCGCACAACCGCATCCTCGGCCTCGCGGGGCAGCTACGGAACGGGTCACAGCAGTACCCCGCGCCCCCGTACTTCGCCGTCGTGATGAATGGTGAGGCAGTCGTTGCCGCGATCATGCGCACGCCGCCGCACAATCTGCTGCTGTCGGCGATGCCCGCCGATGTGCTGCCCGCTATCGCGGACGCAGTGTATGCGGCGTACCCGGCTCTGCCCGGTTTGCTCGCGCCCGCCACAATCAGCGGCGATTTCGCGGCGGCATGGCAACGGGTGAGCGGGCAACGGTCGGCCTTGCGCGTTGCGGAACGCATCTTTCAGTTGGACGCGGTGATTCCCGTGCGCGGTGTCGCGGGCACGCCCCGCGCCGCAGGCGACCACGACCGTCCCCTGCTCATTGACTGGTTCCGCGCTTTCCACGAAGAAATCCCACAGGCGCACGAGCGTGCGAGCATCGAGCGGGCGGTGGATGCCCGCCTGCTTGTGGCGCCGGAGATCGGTGGGCTGTGGCTCTGGGAAAACGGCGGGCAGATCGTCTCCCTCGCGGGATATTCCGGGCCGACTGCGCATGGCATCCGTATCGGCCCGGTATACACGCCGCCTGCGCATCGCAGTCGTGGCTACGCGAGCGCGAACGTTGCCGCCCTCAGCCAATGGTTGCTCGATGGCGGGCGGCAGTTCTGCTTTCTCTTTACCGACCGCGCGAACCCGACCGCGAACCACATCTACTACCAGATCGGCTATCGCCCGGTGTGCGACATGGACGAGTACGCCTTTCTCCCGGCGTGACGTATGTTCTCGTCTTTGCCCCATTGTGATCGTTGTTGATAAACTTCCTGCACTTGTGTGGCAACGGTCGGTATGTGGGGAGGATACGATGCAGGGGACGCGAGGGATGATCGGGGCGGCGCGGACACAGGGGTTCGGCACATCCATCTTTTCCGAGATGACGCGGCTGGCGATCAAGCATCAGGCGGTCAACCTGGGGCAGGGCTTTCCCGATTTCCCCGGCCCCGATTTCGTGAAGGACGCGGCGCGCGAGGCGATTTACGCCGACCAGAACCAGTACGCCCCCAGCCACGGCACGCCGCGCCTCCGCCACGCCATTGCGGATGTCTGGCGGCACAATACGGGGCAGGAGTTGGACATCGAGACCGAGATCACCGTGACCACGGGCGCGACGGAGGCGATGCACGCCGCGATCCTTGCCCTCGTAGATCCCGGCGATGAGGTGGTGATGTTTGAGCCATTTTACGATGCCTACGCGGGCGACATCGCCTTCGCGGGGGGCGTGCCGCGCTACGTCACCCTGCGCGCGCCGGACTGGTCGTACGACCCCGCCGCACTCGCCGCCGCGTTCACGCCGCGCACACGCCTGCTGCTGCTCAATACTCCGCACAACCCCACCGGCAAAGTGTTCACGCGGGACGAACTGACGGAGATCGCCATCCTTTGCCAGCGTCACGACGTGCTCGTGATCGCAGACGAGGTGTATGACCGCATCCTGTTCGACGATGCGGTTCATGTCTCCATTGCCACGCTTCCCGGTATGTGGGAGCGCACATTGACGCTCAACAGCACGGGCAAGACCTTCAGCATGACGGGCTGGAAGATCGGCTACGCCATTGGCCCCGCCGCGCTCAATGCCGCCCTGCGCATCGTGCATCAGTTCAGCGTGTTCGCCACGGCGACGCCGTTTCAGGAAGCGATGGCGACCGCCTTTACGGTGGCGGAAACCACGGGCTACTACGCCCAATTGCGGCGCGACTATACTGCGCGGCGCGACGCGATGCGTGCCGCGCTCGAAAATGCCGGCCTGCCCACGCTCCCGGTCGGTGGCGCGTTCTTTCTCATGGCGGACGTCACGGCGCTCGGCGTCCCTGATGACGTATCGGCTTGCTTCGCGCTGATCGAGCGGGCGGGCGTGGTGGGTATTCCGCCCTCCGTGTTCTACGCCGACCCCCGGCGTGCCTCCCTGCTCATCCGTTTCTGCTTCGCTAAACGTCCCGAAACCCTCACCGCCGCCGCCGAACACCTCGCGCAGTTGAAAGCCTGAGTAAATGGGCGTCGGCATGTGCGGCTCGAAGGCACAACGATGTGAAGAAACGGCAAGGGCATGGGCCAACAAAGATTTGCACCGCCTTATTTACCGTTCGATCAAACGTCTCATGCGATACTGCGACTAGCTGATAGAGGCGTGCTACCGACAGAAGGGAGAGGCGGGCATGATTAAGGCGGTGCGTGAGTTCCGGGAGTTCGTGCTGCGGGGCAATGTCGTGGACCTTGCGGTGGCGGTCGTGATCGGGGCGGCATTCAACGCGGTGGTGCAGGCGCTTGTCAAAGACCTCATCACGCCGCTCATCGCCGCGATTGGCGGCCAACCGGATTTCGCCGGCGTCTACTTCACGATCCACAACAGCAAGTTTCTCCTGGGCGACTTTGTGAATGCGCTCATCAGCTTTCTCATCCTCGCGTTGGTGGTGTTCTTTCTCGTGGTGCGCCCCGTGAACCTCCTGATGCGCCGCTTCAAGCCAGAGCCGCAACCCGCCACGACCACGAAAGAGTGTCCGTACTGCCTCAGTAAAGTGCCGCTCAAGGCGGTGCGTTGCGCGTACTGCACCTCCGATCTTTCCGGCAACGTCTCCACGCCCAGCAGCCTGGAGCCTTCGGTATAGCGATGGAGAGCGCACAAAACCTGATGAACCAATTTGTGCGCTTGACAACGTGATAAGCGGCTTGTTATAGTGCCCCACAGAAGTCGCCGTCAGAGATGCGGTGTCGGGCGAAGCGCAAGGAACGCGGAATGCAGGGCGAAACGATGGCAATGCAGGCGATGGATGAGGCGGGCCGTACGGCGCACGCCGCGTCGTCGCGTGCCGCTTTCGTTCCTGCCGCGCTTTCGGGCGCGGTTTCTGTTTGTGCGTGTTTCGTCGCCGTTCCTGCTATCGCCGTTATTATCGTTGTCGTACTCCTCATTATCGGGTGCGTTGCTACGCCCGTAGCAACGCGCGGGCATATGGGGAGGCGGGCGGCCTAGGACGACACGATACGACACGCTGAACCGCACGCCTCCCGCCACAGCCGGGGGGTGTTTTTGTGAGCGGCGCGACCGAAGAACTGACGGAAACCGACCGATAACGAGGGGGAATGCCGATATGACGATCACACGCGCACCGGAAGCCGGAACAACGGCCCACACATCACCACATGCGGACCTTATCGCTTCATGGCAGGGCACGCGCACGCGCGGCGCGGACATCGTCTGTCGCTCGCTCATCGAGGAAGGCGTGGATACGGTATTTGGCTACCCCGGCGGCGCGGTGATTCCGCTCTACGACGCGGTGCCGCGCTACCCCTTTCACCATGTGCTCGTGCGGCACGAGCAGATGGCGGCGCACATGGCAGATGGCTACGCCCGCGCCACGGGCAAGGTCGGCGTCTGCATGGCGACCTCCGGCCCCGGCGCGACCAACCTCGTCACCGGCATCGCCACGGCGATGATGGATTCCTCCCCTCTGGTCGCCATCACCGGCAACGTCGTGCGGTACCTGATCGGCAAGGACGGCTTTCAGGAAACGGACATCATCGGCGTCACGCTGCCCGTGACCAAGCACAATTTCTTCTGTGACCGCGTGGAAGACATCGCCTTGACGCTGAAAAAGGCCTTTCACCTCGCGCGCACAGGGCGGCCCGGCCCAGTACTTGTAGATATCCCGAAGGATTGTTTTTCAGAAGAAACCGAGTACCGCTACCCACAAACACTCTCCATGCCCGGCTACAAGCCGACGATCACGCCGAACCACCGGCAGATTCGCAATGCCGCGCGGCTCGTGCGCGACGCGCAAAAGCCGCTCATCATCGCCGGGCAAGGCGTGATTCTCGCCGATGCCGCACCCGAACTGCGGGCGCTCGCCGAAAAAACGCATATTCCCGTGGTGCATACGTGGCTCGGCCTCGGTGGCCTTCCCGGCGATCACCCGCTGGCGATGGGGATGCTCGGTATGCATGGCTACGCGCACACGAACCGCGCCGTGAACCGCTGCGACGTGCTGATCGCCGTCGGGATGCGCTTTGACGACCGAGCCACGGGCCGCATCGCCTCCTTTGCCCGCAACGCGAAGGTCATCCACATGGATATTGACCCGGCGGAGATCGGCAAGAATGTGCGCGCCGACGTGCCGGTGGTCGGCGATGCCAAGGTGAGTATGCGGATGCTCGCGGACGAACTGCCCGTGATGCGGCACGACGAGTGGCTCGCGGAGATCGGCGAGATGAGCGCGACCCACCCGTACCGCGTGGTGCCGGACGCGGACGGCGCGGGCGTGCTCTCCGCGCAGTACGTGCTCGACCGGTTGAGCCACCTGACCGACGACGAGACGGTGATTGCGACGGATGTGGGCCAGCACCAGATGTGGACGGCGCAGTATTACCTGTTCAATCGCCCCCGGCAGAACATCACGAGCGGTGGCCTCGGCACGATGGGCTTCGGCCTGCCCGCCGCGATGGGCGCGCAGATGGGCAAGCCGGAGGCCGAAGTCTGGGCGGTGTGCGGTGATGGCGGCTTTCAGATGAGCCTGCACGAACTGGCGACGATCCAGCAGGAAGGGTTGCCGGTGAAGATCGCCATCATCAACAATGGCTACCTGGGCATGGTGCGCCAGTGGCAAGACCTCTTTCACGGGCGCAACCGTAGCGCGACGCCGATCACGGGGCCGGACCTCGTGCTGCTTGGCGCGGCGTACGGCGTGCCTGCCCGCCGGGTGATGACGCACGCCGAGGTAGACGAGGCGATCCGCTGGGCGCAAGAAACCCCCGGCCCCGTGCTGATTGACTTCCAGACCGAGCGTGAGGCGAATGTCTACCCGATGGTGGAACAGGGTAAGGGCAACGACGACATGCTGTTCAGTGACCCACTGGTCACGGAATAAAGACCGAGGAGGATGAAATGACGGTCAAGAACCATACACTCGTCTGCCTCGTGGAAGATCAGCCGGGCGTGCTGAACCGGGTAATGAGCCTCTTTCGTCGCCGCATGTTCAACGCGGAAAGCGTCACGGTCGGGCACTCGGAACAGCCCGGCCTCTCGCGCATGACCTTTGTGGTGAAGGGCGACGATGAAACGGTGGAGCAGGTCACCAAGCAACTGTATAAGCTGCTCGAAGTCCTGAAGGTGACGGACCTCACAGACGAACCGCATGTGCGCCGCGAACTCGCGCTCGTCAAGCTCAACGCCAACGCCACGAACCGTGCCGAGATCATGCAGATCACGCAGATTTACGAGGGCAAGGTGCTCGATGTCTCGCTCACGCAAATGGTCGTCGAGATTGGCGGCCCTGCGGACAAGGTGGACGCCTTTCTCGGCCTGATGCAGCCCTTCGGCATCCGCGAGGTTGCCCGCACGGGCACCGTGGTCATGACGCGCCCAAGCACCGGGGCCGATACCCCCGTGCGTTTGCGTGAAGATGTGGCGTAGGGGATCGGCCTAACCCCCGGCCCCTTCCCTTTAGGGAAGGGGAGTGTGCCTTGAATAAATTGTGGCGCATGGGGAATATCGTAGCTTTGCATCGTCTCACTCCCCTTCCCTTTAGGGAAGGGGCCGGGGGTTAGGGCATTAGGGGTCAGGGTTTGCGAGAAGCACGCGCCCTGCCGTGTCCTTTAGGTAACGCGGCATGAGATGCGGCCCTTATGTCATAATGTCCGGTGCGTCGGAAGGCGAATGCTTTCTTTATCGTGTGGGACGAGTTCGGGCAACAACGGCAACCGACGGCGCGAGTGCGCTGCGGGAACGATGGTATCTGGGAAGGGGAACGCAGGACGATGGCGGCAACGATTTATTACGACAAGGACGTGGACCCATCACTTCTCGATGGCAAAACGGTGGCGATCATCGGGTATGGCAGCCAGGGGCGCGCGCACGCGCTGAACCTGCACGATAGCGGCGTGAATGTCGTGGTCGGGCTGTACGAAGGCTCTAAGAGCAAGGCGGAGGCGGAAAAAGACGGCCTCACCGTGCTCTCGAACGCGGACGCCGTGAAGCGGGCGGATGTGGTGATGATGCTCCTGCCCGACCACCTGCAAAAAAAGGTCTATCAGGCGGACATCGCGCCGAACCTCAAGCCCGGTGCGATGCTGATGTTCGCGCATGGCTTCAGTATCCACTACGGGCAGGTGGAGCCGCCCGCGAACGTGGATGTCTCGATGATCGCCCCCAAAGGCCCCGGTCACATTGTGCGTCGTGAGTACACGCATGGTGTCGGCGTGCCCGCGCTGATCGCCGTGCAGCAGGACGCCACGGGCCAGGCCCGGCAGCGCGCCCTCGCATACGCCAAGGCGCTTGGCAGCACGAACGCCGGGGTCGTCGCCACCACGTTCAAGGAAGAAACGGAAAGCGATCTCTTCGGTGAGCAGGTGGTGCTCTGCGGTGGCATTACCTCGCTCGTACGCAATGGCTTCGAGACGCTCGTGGAGGCCGGTTACCAGCCGGAGATCGCGTACTTCGAGGTGCTGCACGAACTGAAGCTGATCGTAGATCTGATGTACCAGGGTGGCATGAGCTACATGCGCTACTCCATTTCGGACACCGCCGAGTACGGCGACTACGTTTCCGGCCCGCGCATCTTCAACGACGAATCCCGTGAGCGGATGCAGATGGTGTTGCAGGACATCCAGAGCGGCAAGTTCGCGGAGCAGTGGATCGCCGAAAACGAGAACGGCCGCCCGAACTTCAACGCCATGCGCCGGGAAGCGCGCGATTCCGAGATTGAGCGCGTCGGCAAAGACCTGCGCAAAATGATGACGTGGCTCGACGCCAAGGAAGTCTCCGGCCTGTAAAGGACGCGCGACGCGAGCGGGGCAGGCAAACCGCCTGCCCCGTTCCTTTTGCCCGCCTGGATAGGTGCCGCGTCCTGCGGTTGGGTGGAATGAGCGGATGATCGTCGGGGGTACGAGGCCGCACGAAACATTTTCCGTGGCGGCGGTGTTCTTATTCTATGGAATTATGCTGACCCCTCCGTGTGGGAGATAGACGCCTATGGTATCCGGGCGTACAGTGCAGTGAAAGGTTGAAAGCCTTTTCAGCGGTGCGTAATGAGCGCGCACGCGAAAGGAGCCGGAAGTTTGAGCACGATGCAACTGCGAGATGCGCAGATTGACACGATGCGCGCGGCGGCGGATGCCGCCCCTTCGCCGCTCGCGGCGTTGCTGCGCGTCGGTGACGCCCTGCGAGACGACGCGCTAGGGCACGATACACGCAATAACTCGTTGGATGAACTGGAAGCGACGCTCGCAGCGGCACGCAGCACGGATGGTCTTCACGCCGCGCGGCAACGGCAGCGCGCGGAGCAAACGGCGCTCCTTGAGGACCTCGTGCGGCAGGCGCAGTCGGCGGGTGAATTGGAGCCAACCGCCGATCCCCACGCGCTCGCGTTTGCCCTTGAAGCGTGGAGCCTGGGGATGCACCAGCTCGCGCTCGAAGCGCCTGACGCGCTCGATCCCGCCGCAGTCTCCGCGTCATACCGCGCCCTGTTGCAAACCACCGCGCCGGTTCGCGCGTCCGCGAGTGGCAGTGATGTGCCGGTAAATAGCCTCAAGGGCAATGGTGTCAGCGTCGCGCCAAGCAATAGTATTGCCGCGCCCGCGCGCGCGCGTATTCTCTTGCCGCCTCCGGCGCCGATTCCGCTCCCGGTGCCCGGTAGGCCACAAACGGATGAGAACCTTACCCCGCCCGCTGATATGTCGAAGATCGCGCTGCTTGCGCTGCCGCCCAAAATGCGCAAATCGGGCGGCGTGTCGCTTGCGGAGAGTTTTACGTCCGCGTTCCGCAGCCTCGCCGCGAACAAGATGCGTTCCGCGCTGACGATGCTCGGCATCATTATCGGCGTCGGCTCGGTCGTCTCGCTGCTCGCGATTGGCAACGGCGTCACGGCGAGTGTCACGGGCCAGTTGAACAGCCAGGGCACGAACCTGATCTTTATTCAGGGTGCGAGCGCGTCCACGAACGGGGTGCAAAACGGCAACCGCGTGCGCAGCATTACCGTGGACGACGCCAAGGCGCTTGCCCAACCGGGCGCGGTGCCGGATGCCGTTGCCGTGTCACCGGAAACGCAGCAGACCGGGCAAGTCACCGCCGGGAACGCGAATGTCTATGGCACATATGTCGGTTGCTGGCCGGACTACACGATTGTGCATGATTATCAGGTGGCATCGGGTGATTTCATCACGGATTCTGACCTGAGCACGGGCGCGGCGGTCGTCGCGCTCGGCGCCAATGTCGCCACGAACCTCTTTGGGAGCGACGACCCGATCGGCAAAAACGTGCGCATCGCGGGCAAGAGCTTTCGCGTGGTGGGGGTGATGCAAGCAAAGGGCGGTACATTTAGTTCGCCGGACGACGAAGTGTACGTGCCACTCACGACCGCCCTCTCGATCCTTGTCGGCGATCAGGGCGCGGGCACGAATATCACGGGGAGCAAGACCGTTCCCGTGATCTTTCTCAAGGGGAACTCCCCGAACACCGTGACGGACACCGTTTCGGAGATCACGGACGTGCTCAACCCGCGCCATCGCGTGCAAGAAGGGGTGAAAGCGGACTATCAGGTGACGACGCAGGCGGACATCATCAAGAGCGTGCAGTCTACGCTCGGCCTCATCAATGTCTTCCTCGCGGTGGTGGCAGGCATTTCGCTGCTCGTCGGCGGCATCGGCATCATGAACATCATGCTTGTCAGCGTCACCGAGCGCACGCGCGAGATCGGTGTGCGCAAAGCCATCGGTGCGCGAGAAAGCGACATCCTCACGCAGTTCGTCGTGGAAGCGATCCTGATCAGCCTGCTCGGCGCGTTTATCGGCGTGATGTTCGGTCTCAGTGTTTCCCTGATCGTGAGCAAGCTCTGGCAGCCATCGGTGCCGTCCGTGAGCGCAATCGTGGTATCGGTCGTCGTCGCCATGATGACCGGGTTGTTCTTCGGCGTTTACCCGGCACGTCGCGCTGCGCGTCTCAAGCCGATTGACGCCCTGCGGTACGAGTAAATTTTCCTCTGACATGCGCTTGGGAAATCGCCGCGCGACCGTATCGGACCGCGCGGCGGTGAATGCCCTAACCCCCGACGAAACGGTGGCAGCCTGTTTCCGCAAACGTGCCCCCGACCCTATAATGTGCGCCATGAGTATCATGGTGCATCTCGTGCGACATGCGCAAACGACATGGAACGTGGAGGGCCGGTTTCTCGGCGCGGCGGACATTCCGCTCACGCCGCTGGGCCACGCCCACGCGCGGCAACTTGTGACGGCCTTCGCGGATGTACCGCTCGTCGCCGTGTACGCCTCCGATCTTTGCCGCGCGCGAGACACCGCCGCCCCGGTTGCGGCAGCGCATGAGCTACCCGTGCAACCGGATGTCCGCTTGCGGGAGATGAATCAGGGCGAACTGGAAGGGTATCGGGGAGCGGAGTTGCATGCCCGGCCCGAGTACGACGCCTTTTTCGCCGAGTGGGCGCGGGAATCGGTGGATGCCGTCGCGCCAGGGGGCGAGTCGCTCCGGCAAACGCTGGCGCGGGCATCCGCCGCACTTGGGGCAATCGTGGAAGCGCACCATTGTGACGATAACGACGGCGGGGAAACGCATGTGCTCGTGGTCTCGCACGGGCTGACGCTCCAGATGCTGATCGCGGACGCAATCGGGCTACCATTGGAGAATGCCGGACGCATCCGCCCGCAGCACGGCTCTGTCAGCACCGTGCGCTATCCCGCGCCCGACGAGCCGCGCGCTCGCTACCCCGTGTTGTTGCGTCTGAACGACCGGCACCATTTGCGTGACGAACCCTGACGGCACCGAGCGCATGGCGCGAAGATTGCTTGCGTATCGTATCAAGTGAGGGGGTGTGCAATGGCGACGGCGACGGTGGATGGGCAGGCAATGCGGGCGCGGGCGCGGACGATGCAGGCAGAGTACCTGCGTGACCTGGAACAGATCGTAGACATGGACAGCCCCACGGACGACAAAACGGCGGTAGACGCGGTCGGTCGGGTCGTCCGGGGCTGGCTCGAAGTGGCAGGCGGCATCGTGGAAACGTTTCCCCAGGATGAGCGCGGGCATCATCTGCGCGCGACGTGGCAGGGGGCGGCGAATGCGCCGCGCGTCGTACTCATCGGACATATTGACACCGTTTTCGCCACCGGCACCGTTGCGGAGCGGCCCTTTACCATTTCCGGCAACCGCGCCACCGGCCCTGGCGTTTCCGACATGAAATCGGGCGTGCTCGCGGGCATCTATGCGCTCCGCATCCTGCGCGACCTCGGCGTGCCCCTGCCCACCGTGCAGTACGTCATCAACACCGATGAGGAAACCGGCTCCGCGACCTCGCGCGCCCTGATCGAGGAAACGGCCCGTGGCGCGGACGCCGCGTACGTGCTCGAACCGGGGCGGGCCGTGGGGCCGGGGTGCGTGGTGACGACGCGCAAAGGCGTGGGGCTGTATGCGCTTACCGTGACGGGGCGGGCCGCGCACGCGGGCGGGGAACCCTGGCGCGGACGCAGTGCGATCCTCGAACTCGCCCACAAAACGATTGCCCTGCACGCGCTGACCACGCCGGGGTTGCGCGCGGGCGTCACGGATGGCGTGAGCGTCAATGTGGGTGTGATCCAGGGGGGCACGCGGCGCAATGTGGTCGCGGCAAGAGCGGTCGCGGAGATTGACGTGCGCGTACCCACGGCGCAACTTGCGCGGGAAACCGAAGCGGCGATGCGGGCCATCGCCGCGCACGCCACCGTGCCGGACACGCATGCGACCCTCACCGGTGGCCTCAACCGCCCGCCGTTGGAGGCGACGCCCGCGCAGGCGCGCTTGTTGCAGGGGGCCGAAACGATCCTCGGCGGGTTTGATATCCCGTTGGAAGCAATCGGCACCGGGGGTGGCTCAGATGGCAATTTCACAGGCGCGATTGGCACGCCGACGCTCGACGCCCTCGGCCCAATGGGCGGCGGGGCACACTCGCCGGAAGAATACCTCGACCTCTCGACCCTGGCGGAACGCATTGCCTTTGTCGCCGCGCTGATCGCCGAGGCGCCCCGCCGCGAGGATGCAGCTTCGGCATGAGCACACGTATACTGCGAAATGCTTCCCGCCGCCGTGCGTGGCTTTTTGCGGTCGTTGCCCTGTCGCTTCTCGCGGCGTGTGGTGGCGGGGGGACGGCGACGCCCCGCCCCGCGCCCTCTCCTATCGCGGCCACGCCATCGATCCCACCGGTTCCCGCGCTGACCACGCCAACGTTGACGCTTCCCGCGTTTCAAAAGGGCGTCGTCTACGCCGCGTTTTAGACTCTTCCGTGAAGTTGGTGAACGAGTCTGGCATTATTCTTGGCACCGTGCAATCGTCCGCTTTTTCGGTGGAGGTTGCCTATGTCTGTCTACGCCCTCGTGCCAGCCCCCGACCAACTCCATCTC
>JAABUQ010000263.1_pt1 | contig 118907 bp, 104 predicted proteins | sample 5560001 | NCBI WGS metagenome assembly JAABUQ01 (sample SAMN10711888, study PRJNA513371) | rock metagenome | isolation source: Antarctica rocks | place: Antarctica: Victoria Land, Finger Mt nord | collected 2015-12-18 | reverse complement strand
CGTGAAAAGCGTTCGCTCGATGAGTTACGCGATGAAGCCACTGCGCTCAAGGCTGAACTCCCGGCGGCGATGAGCATTCTCGAATTAGAGGTGCTGCGTATCAAGGGCAAAACGGCCAGTTACCTCACGCTGGTCTGTCGCTTTGCACAAATTGGTATTCCTGAGTCTACGATTGCGGCAACGGCTGCGGCGTAGTTCTTTTCTCGCGAGTGTGGAATGAACATGAGGGTCTCGACTATCGAGGCCCTTTTTGGTGTTTGGAGGTGATGATTGAGCATGTTTCGTGGAATGGTTCAGGGGCGAGGGAATTGGATACGCGACTCAGAGCATATTGTGCTGCGGTTGGTCTCGTTGGCGTTCTCCATCGGGTCGGCGTATGCGGTGCGCTGGTTCTTTGAACCGTTGGATGCTGGCGACCCTATCCACTACTATCTGTGGTGGGTCGTGGCGGCTGGCTTTGGTCTGCTCGGTTTCTACCTGAGTCGTAGTTTGATGCATCGCATGATGGGGAAAGAACCGATTTGGGCGTATGCTCCGATCTTTCTGCTCGTCGAGTTCTTCGAGATTTTGTGTAACTATGCCAAAGCGGTGTCCGCCGTTGCAGGTGGCAATGTGTCCTGGGTCATTCATGCCCCTGTGGGTCAACAAGGCGCCATGATCTTTCTGACGTATGTCGGGTGGTCTATTCTGCCGTTAGTGTCTCCTGCGATGGCAGTGGCCGATATGGATATGACTCGTCGGCGTAACGGTGAGGTCGCAACAGGTACCAAACAACGACCTCAAATTGCAGCGCAGCAAGGTCCACGCGCCTCACAACTGACCCTTCCACCGCAAGGGCAAGGCCAGCAACAACCACGATGGGGTGGTCAACCACAGCAAGGGGCAACGAAGCAAGCGGCGAATAATGGGGCGTCGGTAGCGAGTTCTCAGCAAGCGGCTCCACAACAACAACGTCCGGTTCAACCACCGCAAGGGCAACGTCCAGTTCAGCAGCAAGGGGGTGTGTCGAATAATAACCCTTTGCCTGGAATAGCGCGTCCGACTCCGGTCTCGTCGTAGACGCGCAAGGGGTGGTGCATGTGGATGTGCCTCATGGCAAGCGATTAGCGCGGTCTGATGCGGTTCTGGTGCGACAAGCGATGGCTGATGGGTACGAGGTCGTGTTTGCTGATCGGCACCAGTGGCGGCATTTTATGCGGTCGGCGTAAGGTGTGTGTTCACGCAAGGGTGTTCGACCTGTTGAGCATCCTTTGCCTTTCTCTGTGCTGGTGGTCGTTTCTAGGTCTCAAAAAGGATGGTGTATGTATGCAAGCGAGTGATACGCGACAGATGAACTATGAGCAAATTAAGCAGTTAGCCAGAGACGAGGGACGCAAGGTGACGGACCTGATTGTCTTAGCTCCGCAAAATGACCCGTTCTATACGGGAACGCCTGGGGATTGGTCGCTTGGGGAATGGTTCGCGGCTTTGTGGAATTCCTTCGGCTATCAAAAAGCCCATGTCCGTCGTGTGCATTACCAGATCATCAGTCAAAACCCACCTGTGATGTTGCCTAATGGCAAGCCATACGAGAATACGGAAGAATGTTGGGGCTTGCTGAACCTTGCCTCAAAGAATGCGCGATACCTGCAATTGGTAGACCCGGCGGCTTTCAATGATCGGCGCAACCCGGAAACGGTGGTCTATGCAGATCACTCCAACTTTTACCCACATGTGCATGTGTCGAGCAATTTGTATCGTTCGGATACGCGCTTTCCGAGTTTCCCTGATCTGCCTTCCTACTCGGTCAATGGCTATGGACCGCAACAAGAATTTCATATTGAGGTCTTCTGTGAAAAGTCTACGATGAATGACGTGTTGCTACCCTTGTGTGAGCGATACGGGGCCAACTTACAAACAGGGTTAGGAGAATTGAGTATCACGGCGTCTCTCGCGGTGGTGCAGCGACTCGCCGAGGTGGGCAAGCCGACACGCATTTTCTACGTCTCGGACTTCGACCCGGCGGGACAGTCGATGCCAGTCGCGGTGTCACGTAAGATCGAATACTTTGTGCATACGCTCGGCCTGGATGTGGATGTGCGGGTGTTTCCGGTGGTCTTGACACAAGAGCAAGTGCGCTACTACCAATTGCCGCGCACTCCGATCAAAGACACGGAACGGCGGCGGCTTGGCTTTGAAGAGCGTCACGGTGAGGGGGCGGTCGAGCTAGATGCACTGGAAGCGTTGTACCCTGGCGAATTGCAACGAGTGTTGAGTCAGTACATTGAGCAGTATTACGATACCACGCTGCCTGATCGGGTGCGAGAAGAAGAGCGCATCTTAGAGCAGGATATGAGTGCGATCTGGCAACAGGTGATGAGTCAATTTGATGGGGACATTCAAGCACTCAAAGACGAGCATGCTGACCTCAAAACGCTGTTTGACAGTCACATGGCGAGCTATGGGCAACGAGTACAAGGCTTATGGCAAGCCATGAGAAGCGCACTGGACGCAGCAGTGCCTGATTTGGACGACTATCCGCTGCCACGCGCCTCTGTTGGGGATGAGCTAGCAAGCGGTTTGTACAATAGCGAACGGGACTACTTGGAACAACTCGATGCCTACAAGCTGTTTCAAGGTCGGGAGTAGCCATGAATGCTTTTTCTGATGAGGGGGATGTGGTCTCATCGTTTGCGTCGGTGTTTGTGCATGAGTGGGGGCACTATGCGGTGCAGCAACGTAATGGAGCATACTGGCGGGTAGCTGAACCGCTCACGGTGTCGCTGCTCTCTGCACATTTGGCGGGGCATGTCACATTGGGAACGTACTTGCTTGATGCACAAAGTACCTGTTCCTTTGCGGTGTTTGATAGTGATGTGGGACTCGACTGCTTAATTGTGCTGGCGGGGGAACTGGCACAACAAGGTATTCCAACGCTTTTAGAAGTGAGTCGGCGCGGTGGGCATCTGTGGGTGCATTTTGTGGAACCAACTCCTGCGAGTCGTGTACGCTCTTGGCTGCTGCCCTTTGCATACTCTTATGGAATAGAGTTGTATCCCAAACAGGATATGCGCGATGCGAACGGGTCGGGGTCGCTTCTTCGCGTGCCATTGGGCATTCATCGACGTTCGAGGGGTTGGTATCCGTTTCTCGGTTGGTCGTCGGGTGGTGCGTTGGTTCCGATTGCTGACACGATACTGGCTTGCTGTGAGTGGGTTGTTGAGCATGTCGAGCGGGTTCGGGTGCCGCAGGTTGCTCGGAAGGTCGTCGTTCAGCGTTCGGCTTCTCTGCCTGTCGAGACTCGTGCTGTCGAGTACAAGGGACGCGGGTCTATTCGGGCATGGTGTCGATCTCAAGACGTGCTGGCGGTCATGGGTCGTTATGTTTCGCTGAGTGGGCAAGGGGTTAGCTCCTGTCCGTTCAAAGAGCATCATCATCGAGGCGATCTGCGTCCAAGCTTTCAGGTATTTGCCGACAGTGACCAGTGCTGGTACTGCTATACCTGGGGACGTGGTGGTGATCTCTTCGACTTTCTGTGTCTGTATCATGGTCTCACGATACAAGAGGGATGGGCGCGTCTGCAACACGGGACGCTTGCTTGAGTGACAGGGGAAGAGAGGTGTTTGCATGTACTATATCGAGGTGGTAAGACGGTTGGATCAGTCGTCAAAGTTGGCTATTCCAGAAAATAGTGCAGTCCAGACGATTGCAACAACGAAACTGTACGCTGTTCTCGCTTTCATGGTGCCGATGGCAAAAATCGGCTTCACGATAGCGGGGCTTGAGAGTGATGCGGATTCGGATGATCTGGTTTCCTATTCCTATGAGCAAATGCCGTGTTGAGGGCATTGAGGTGGGAGGGCAGTTCGTAGGGTAGGGGACATATTCGGCCTTGTTTCCACACGATACACGCCATTTCCGTGTCGCACTATGCCCATTTTTTGGCGGAGGGGTCGGGTTAGTACGCGCGGCGGGGTCCCCTTTGGGGTGCCGACGACGTACTAACCCGGTGGCCTTCCCTTGACACTTATAAGCGTAACTCAGTCAAGTACCTGTAACTTTTTATTAGTCTTTACTTATCTCTTGGTCAAAAGGTAAACGTTTCTGTTTGATCGGTATCTCCTGTTTGAGGAGCACAATCTGGGCTAGCTTGCATTGTATATGTTACTTCTTTTTTGGGCACTAAAGTAACTGTACTATATTCATCGAGTGATTGACCTGCGCCAAGTGGTGTGTAGTTTGTTAACGTTCCTGGAGCTGTACCACTACTCGTTACACCTGCCGGGTCTGTAATAGTTATCGGTACATTCATTTCGGCACATCCCTGTGTACTGATATTTGTAATCGTAAAATGCCAAGTCATGTTACTTTGAGATGAGTTAATAACCACTATGTCAAGTATTACCTTTAGACCACTATAACAACCGCTGATGCAGGTAAGCGGTCGGTTTTCCACAATTGTTTTTGTGGTGTCTACTTTCTGTGGAGCGGTGGTGGCAACAACAACAGTGTTGTTTGCCGCTTCTATTTGTCCGGGTTGACCTGGGAATGGAACTGTTACAACATGATTGACCGCTACTGTTGGATGTAAAAATGCTGTAATAAGAGCAATGGAGCCTGTTATGGTTATAACGACTATCAAAATGACTCTGACCACATTTCTCATTGCTAGCTTATTTTTAGTATTTTTACTTATAAAGGTTATGGCTGTAGCAATCGCTCCTATGGCAGCGATGAGTGTTGTTATGGTTGTAAGAAAATCTGCATAGCTCAATTTGGTACTCCTACATGAATTTATGTAGCTTATGTAGCTCAAAATGTATTCACTTATTCTACTATAGAAAATACTTAGCCCTGTATAAACTTAACTAAATTCATACCAAATTTCCTATTCTCTACTTATTATTCTCTACTTAGATGTACATGTGTTTTGAACAATTCTTGTATTGCATCCTTGCTTTTCTCGAAGCTTTTGTTAATACATCCTTAGCTAAAGGAGAGATTTGTGATAAATATTGTGTTTGATGATGAGTACCTGCGACAAATTGCAGAGTTGATGATAACAGGTTTTCTTGGGTGGATGTCTCTGCAACCAGAAGCGGAAAAGATGCTTGCTGCGTTTGAGCGTGTCATGAATGCACTCGATCAGGAACATGTTGAGCCGACTTCACATATTCAGTGTCAAGAGGCATATGATGCGGCGTGTTGGCTGTCAAGCATTGCTGCGAACAATGATTTTGGAGAGATGGGAGGGGTGTTTGATGCGGTGGCTAGTCGCTTTTCACATACGCTTTCAGCGTTTGGATATGACGCTTAGAGTAGGTATGAGAGGGGTGTCATTCCTTGTCGGCAATGGAGGGGCAGGCTATGGACGTAGAGCGGTTGGAACGGTATGTGGAAAGATGTCCTTGTAAGGAACTGAGGGTCCAGGGTGAAGAAGGGGTGTTCTTACTTGGGAACTTTCATACGAAATCTGGGTGGTATGTGATGTTTGAACCAGGTTGGGACTCTTCACCAACGACATTTGAAAGGAGACGCTTGCACGATATTATCGCGTTGATCGAGAGGATGTATCCAGACTTATACGCGTGGCTTGTGCAGAGATTTTCATAGGCGTCAAGAGCGAAGGATGCTCCGAGGTGTATGTATCGTTGTGTAAAGGGGGTCGGATGAGTGAACGATTTCCGTTACCTGATATTGAGGTACAAGCTGATCTGATCGAGCGGAAAGGGATAGATAACTTGTTGCGGTGCCCGAATGCGTGGGCGTTGCGACATCGGTTCATCAATCAAGACACAGGGGAATGGAGACGAGCGCGGTGTAACCGTTGGGACTGCTTGTACTGTGGGCCTCGTAAAGTGGATATGTGGCGGCAACTCGTCAAGGCGGCTGAACCAACATTGTTTCTGACGCTCACACGGTCGGGCAAAACAGTAGCAGAAGCGGCGCGTGCCTTAACGGTGTTCATGCGGTACTTGCGTCGTGGCTCGAAGGGCAAGGGACCACATAAAGTAGGGGCGCGTTCAGCATATCCAGTGGAATACTTCGCGGTGCTGGAACGGCACAAGGATTTTGAGCGAAACGGATTTCACTGGCACTTGCTGATGCATGGCGTCGATCACATCCCCTACAAAGAGATTATTCAACCTGGATGGCGATCTGCAACACATGGCGATGCTGAAATAGGACATATCGAGTCGATACGAAGGCCGCAAGCGATTGGGTATGTGACGAAGTATCTGACGAAAGCGGTGACGCTTGGCGAGAAGGGAGTGCGACAACAGGAACAAGAGATGATGGTGTTGGGACTCGACGCACAAGGGAAACGTGCATTGCAGCGAGAAACACAAACCGTTGAGGTAGTGAGTCTTGCTCGTCGTATTCGCTACTCGCGCAACTTCTTCCCTGAGCGTGTTGCTGACCTGCGGTTTCGTCTGTTTTCGGACCTGGAACAAGAGGCAATGGAACAATCCGATGCCAATGGCTTGCCAATAGAGGATGTGACAACGGATGAAGGTGATAGCAAGCGTCGGGAACGGTCTTCGTGGACCTTGTTTGCGGAAGAAGATTTTACCTCTGACGTGAAAGAGTATTCTCGCCGCAAGCGTTCGGCTCTTCTCGATGCGATTGTTGACTTGCAGACAGGAGAACGTACCCTATCACGGCGCGTCATTAACGTGTGGTCGTTTCAACGTAGTGAGCTGCGTCGGGTGAATAGAGAAGCTGATGATCTCGAATAGCTGAACAAACAAGGTTTGGGGCTGGTCTGAAAAGACTGGCCTCATTTTTATTGGCTGTTTTTTTGGATGATCGGGGGTGTTGCTGTGAGTGTCGGTGTTCAAGCAAAAGTTTCTGATGGGATTGTAGTTCAACCTTTGCTGCTGACTATTCCCCAAGTTATGAAGTCTCTTGGTTTAGGACGCAATAAGGTATACGACTTGATACAAAAAGAGGGACTTCCTGTTCAGCGTTTCGGACGTGCTGTTCGCGTGTCATACGTTGCATTGCAGCAGTGGTTAGATCAACGTCAACAAAGTGGTTTGTAAAGAGGTGATTGATGGTAAAAAAAGCGAATGGTGAAGGGTCTATCTACAAGCGTAGTGTAGACGGTATGTACGTTGGTTCAATTTCACTTGAAAACGGGCAGCGGAAATACTTCTACTCGAAGAAGAAACAGGAGGTACGTGATAAACTAAATGCTGCTTTACAGGAAAAGCAAAAAGGAACGCTAATTACTGCTCCTCAACAGGCGCTAGAGCAGTACCTCAAGGATTGGCTAGAAAATAGCGTAAAGGATACTGTGCGACCTCGTACATATGAACGGTATGAGTCTATTGTGCGTCTGCACATTGTCCCTACACTTGGTAAGGTTAAGTTACAAGCTTTAACTCCTCGTCACATACAGACGCTTAAATCTAAAAAGTTAAAAGAGGGCTTATCTCCTACAACAGTAAGTGCGATACAGGATATGTTGCATAAAGCGTTAGATGATGCAATCAAAATGGAACTTCTTGCACGTAACGTTTGTGAAGCTGTCTCTTCTCCTCGGAAACAGCATCAAGAAATTCAACCGCTTATGCCAGATGAGGCTTTGAAGTTGTTAGATGCTGCTAAGGGACATCCACAAGAAGCTCTTTTTGTTCTTGCCTTGGCTACTGGAATGCGGCGTGGCGAACTGCTCGGACTCAAATGGCAAGATATTAACTTCATTGACGGTACGTTGCAAGTGCGTCGTACTCTAAGTCGTCTTCCAACGCAGATGGGTAAAGAGAATGGTGATCTTTATATAGAGGCTGATACAAAGACGAAAAGCAGTAAAAGAAATATTGTATTAGCTAGTTTTGCTTTTGAGGCTCTCAAGCAACATCGTGTGCGCCAGGAAGAAATGAAGCGTGTGGCTGGTGATGCGTGGGAAGATCACGATTATGTGTTCTGCACTTCTCTAGGGACTCATCTGGACCCTGGCTATGGTGTGCTAGTTCAACTAAAACATCTTCTCGAAAAAGCTGGTCTATCAGAGAGGCGTTTTCATGATTTGCGTCATAGTGCAGCAACACTACTTCTGAGTATGGGAGTACATCCTAAAATAGTACAGGAGATACTAGGGCATACTGAGATTAGTATGACAATGGACATTTATTCTCACGTCTTGCCAACAATGCAGCGAGACGCAATGAACAAGCTCAATCAGGCATTTGAGGCATTGAGTAGTGCTGACAAGCTACAGAAGGAAAATTTGGAAGATGATGATAGTGAGGATGATGATGATGATGGTCAAGGTAGTTTGGTTCTAGTTTGATAGAAATTACGGTTGCTGTACCCGTTGCTGTAGTAGCTACATTTGGGCAAAAAATAAACTCGCTTAAAGTCGCTTGAGGGCTGGCTTTAGGCGAGTCGTAGGGAGTGAAAAGTGCCAAGGGACAGAATCGAACTGACGACACCAGCATTTTCAGTGCTGTGCTCTACCAACTGAGCTACCTTGGCGTGTGGACTACTATATCATGTCGTCCCTATGTCGTCAAGCCCTTTTTTGGGTCCGATAAATCGGACCCTACGAAGCCTCGGCAAGGGGAAGCGTGAAGAAGATGCAGGTTCCTTGGTTGGGTGTGCTTTCGGCACCAATGGTGCCTTTGTGGGCGGTGATGATGGCTTTGACGATGGAGAGACCGAGACCGCTACCGCCCGTCGCACCTGTACGCGAGCGGTCGGCACGGTAGAAGCGTTCAAAGATGCGTGGCAGGTCTTTGGCGTCGATCCCCACGCCAGTATCGTTGACCAACACACGAAGCATCGGCCCTTCTTGCTGCCCCGAGACGGTGATGCTACCACCTCTGGGTGTGTGCCGACGTGCATTATCAAGCAGATTAAACAGGACCTGCGTGATGCGGTCACTATCCGCTAGTACAAGCGGAGTTGATGGCGCGATCTCGTTCGTGATGCTGATGCCTGCCTCCTCGCATTCCTGTGTAAGAACGGCGAGCGTCTCGTCAACCAGTGAAGAGAGATCGAGTGGTGCAAGATCAAGCTTGATTTGGCCCGACTCTAGCGAGGACATTTGTTGCATGTCGGCGACGAGGCGACGCAGACGTTGCACCTCGCGCCCGATCAGTTGCGCGGTCTCGTGACGTTCCTCCGGCTTCGAGATGAGATCATCTGCAAGAGCCTCACTGAAGCCCTGTACCGCCGTCAGTGGTGTGGCAAGATCGTGCGCGATATTGGCGATAAGTTCGCGCCGCATCTTGTCTTGCTGGCGTAGCTCGTTGACATCGAACTCAATAGTATTCGCCATCTCATTGAAGGTGAGGGCCAGTTGTCCCATCTCATCCTGCGTTTTGGGAACGGCGACACGCTCGGTATATTTGCCGCGCTTCATCTGTTCCGCCGCGATGGTTAACGCCTCGACGGGTCGGGTCAGTTGTCGTGCCATAAAGAGACTGAAAATAACAACGATGAGCGCAATGCCGACGCTACTTACAATCACTGCGATGTTCACATTGGTAAGAAATGTCGGCGGGGTACCTTTGGGATAAAGATCTGGCTGAGCAATCAAGAATGCTCCGATAATTGGTCCACCAGACCGACCATCTCTATATACTGGTACACTTACATAGACAAACGATGTGGGGTTGCCGTGAACAGAAATCTGCAGATGACCCCTCATCTCTTGTCCTTTCAAAGTTTGCTGAAGGACCTGAGTTATCGTATTTATGAATGTACCGTTGTTGGAATCAGTATTCGCGTCTGGAGGTAGTGGTAGCTGACCATTAGTACCTACAAGGGACTGAAAATTTAGACCATAGGTGTCTGTTCTTAGTAGAACATTGTTACACGATCCGTGGGCGTTACAGTATGAAGCGATCTGTGGTGTTGCATACTCCGCCTGATCGTGTAAACCATCTAATTGTACATTGGCAAAGTAGCTCTGAATTGCGAACAGAACCACAATAGCGAGAACGAAGACTGCGCCGAGTGCAACCATGAGATAGCTCAATATAAGCTTGACGCGCAGGCTGAGCGGGGAACGGCGATGGTGTAATTGCATGGCTCTCACCCCCACCTACGTTCTGCCTACAGCTTCGGTTGATGGCACGAATTTATAGCCCACTCCCCATACAGTCTGAATATAATGAGGCGCGTCTTGAATCGCTTCGAGCTTTTTGCGGAGCGTGCCAATATGCACATCGACGGTGCGCCCATCGCCAAGATAGGTATAGCCCCATACCTGATTGAGTAGTGCTTCTCTAGTGAAGACGCGATCAGGAGCCGAGGCCAGCGTCACGAGCAGATCGAACTCTTTGACTGTGAGCGTCACCTGCTGCCCCTCGATGATAACGCGTCGTGCGGGAATGTTGATAACAAGACTACCGAAACGTAGCTCTTCACCTTTTTTGAGAGCAGGCTCTTCAAGGTGTGACTCTTGCTCTCTCATCGTGTCTGGTGAAGTTGCTGTCGTTCTACGCAAAATGGCTCTGACGCGACTGACAAGTTCACGCGGACTGAACGGCTTGACGAGGTAGTCATCGGCCCCCAGCTCTAAACCGGAGACGCGATCCTCTTCACCCTGGCGTGCCGTGACCATCAAAATGGGGGTGTTGGCCCATGCACGGATACGGCGGCACACCTCCATACCGTCGAGAGCGGGCAGCATCAGGTCCAGAATGACCAGATCGGGATGTTCGCGTGCATGCAGTTCCAGGCCAGCGACGCCATCGCTCGCGCTTAATACGGTGTAGCCAGCCTGTTCCAGATAGAGGCGCATCACCTGTACAATATTTGCTTCGTCTTCAATAACCAGTATCTTCATGTCAGTATTATAGCAGGGAGGTGTATAAAAAGTGCCATGAAATTGTAAAGTTTGTCTAAAACGTCGTTTTCAACAGCCCCAGTCTCTCCATCGCCATATACGCAGCCGCAACCTGCCCCTGAACCGAGAACTTTCCAGAGTGAATCAGCCCCAGCAGTTCACCAGGAGTAACGAGCGTGTTCTCGATCTCTTCGGCGGGGTCAAGCTTCTGCTCACCTGTCTTGCGAACATCGTGGGCGAGATACCACCAGATGCGCGTCACTGCTCCGGTTGGGTTGGCAATCATCTCGGTCAGTAGCTCTATCTTGTCAGGCTCGGCACTATAGCCGCTCTCCTCCATCAGTTCACGGTTCGCCGCTACCAGGGGATCGTCCTCGCCTTCTTCGATACCGCCAGCAGGAAACTCTAGCACGTATTCGCCGATACCGTGCTTGTACTGATTGTTGATAAGGAAGCGACCGTCCGCAGTGATAGGCACAATACCAACCCAACCACGATTTTCGATGATGTAATAATCGGGGATTATCATACCATTTGGCAGTAAAACACTCTCTTTACGAACTCTCAAATGTATTGCATTCAGTACCTGCGAGGTGGATAGCACGCGCCATCCCTGTTCCGATTGTGTCATCTATATTCCTTTAGCTTATTGTAAATAATGAGCATATCATGCACAGTGTAGCACAGGTTGCAGCGATTTGGAAAATAAATCTAGGAAATGAAGAGAGCATGACAGGGACAAGCCCTGTCACTACTATACACGTAAAAACGGCGCAAGCTGATATAGTAGTGACAGGGCTTGTCCCTGTCATGCAACCTTACTGGTATAATGAAGAACATTCCACCGGATTGGTATAAACGCATGAAAGAAGAGTTATTTTCAGCATATGGAACAGAGCAAAACAGTTTTTGATGAATCACAGGTGCTATCTGCCGTCTATACAGAGGTAGAGCAACGTTTTACAGGCATAGACGATCTCGCACATGGCTGGGAACATGTCGGTCGCGTCTACACATTAGCACTTTACATTGCAGGACGTGAGCAAGGGAATCGCTTTATCGTGGGCATGGCGGCTTTGCTGCATGATTTAGGTCGCACTGCACTCTATAGCGAGATGGGCCATCATGCTGACCTTTCCGTAACACTTGCCACTGATTTGATGAAAAGTCATAGGATTCCACAAACTCAACAAGAGGCGATTCTGCACGCGATTATCGCGCACAGTTTCAGTCGTGGAGTCGAGCCGCATACACAGGAGGCGCGAATCGTGCGTGATGCCGACCGCTTAGATGGCTTAGGCGCAATCGGCATTCTACGCTGGGCTATCACAGGTGCCGTGCGACGCACACCAGAAACGCGCTCTTACAATCCACAAGACCCCTTCGGGCAGCAGCACACGCTCGACGATCAGCACTATATGCTCGACCATTTCTACTCGAAATTGCTGAAATTGGAGGCAACGATGTTGACTGAGACTGGACGCGCCCTGGCACAACAGCGTACTGCATTCATGCGTAGCTATCTCGCGGAGTTCAAGCGCGAACTGGAATTGTTGTAGACTATGCTACACGAACTGCTTGCGAAATTCTTCGACCAGTATGCAGAACTCGTAGCGGCAACACAGTTTCTTTCCGTAATTCCGCTCCCTGGACCACCACACCGTTTCGATACGAACGATAATACTACAGATATCGCGCATCTGAAGCTCGGCAGTGCCTATTTCCCATGTGTCGGACTATTGCTTGCAGTGTTGCTCTACCTCGTCCAGAGATTTTTCAACTTTGTACAAATCCCCTCTCTTGCGCTGGCGGCATTGCTAGTGGTAGCACTGGTGCTATTGACGGGCGGCTTACATCTCGATGGCCTGATGGACTCGTGTGATGGCTTATTAGGAGGACGTACATCCGAACGCCGTATGGAAATCATGCGTGATAGTCGCGTCGGCAGTTTTGGTGTACTTGGTGGGATTTGTGTGCTACTGCTCAAATTCGCGCTCTTCGCCAGCATGGAGCCACGTACCCTTGCACTGGCCTTGTTCATAATCCTGCCCAGCGCACGTTGGGCAATGGTGTTGGCATTGCGTATCTTCCCCTCGGCACGTTCCACAGGCTTAGGTGTGACCTTTCGGCAAAGCGTCACCATGCCACGCCTCATAACTGCTGGCGCATCTTCACTCTTGATCGCTGCACTTGTCGGGCACCTCGTGGGTGTACTTGCCTGGGGAACTGCAACCTTGCTTGCTTATTTGCTCGGTCACTGGATAACCCGTCTCATCAACGGGTTGACAGGCGATAGTTACGGCGCGATAGAGGAAATCACCGAGGTTGTAGTGTTGTTATTGCTCGTATGCATGCACAGGTTTTTATAAAGGGAAATTACATCATGACCCAACAGCAACAATTCTCGCGCCTCATCCTTGTATTGGGAGGTGCGAGAAGCGGCAAAAGTACCTTCGCGGAACGTCTGGCCGCAACAAGTGAGAAGCGCATTGCATTTATCGCGACAGCTACCGCGAGCGACGAAGATATGCGGAACCGTATCATGCGACATAAGGCATCACGTCCCGTCACATGGATAACAATAGAGGAACCGCTTGACCTCGTGGCAGCAATAACACAAGCGAGTGACGAAGCCGATGTGATTCTGCTCGACTGTATAACGCTCTGGCTCTCGAACTGGATGGCACAGCATAGTAGCACGATTGAGGGAGACGATGTGCAACTGCAACATGCCTATAATGATGGAGTTCTTGCCGATATCGAAACTCTACTTTCCGCTATTCGTTTCCTGGCACCTGGAAAGACTGTGATTATCGTCACCAACGAGGTCGGTCTGGGCATTGTGCCAATGCATCCACTGAGCCGAGCATATCGCGATCTCCTTGGTTGGATGAACCAGCGTATCGCACAGGATGCGGACCGTGTGTACCTTATGATTGCCGGGCTTGGCGTAGACATTAAGCAATTGCACGAAAAAGCAACGCTTTGAACACTTGAAAAAGACAACAAAACTTCAATTATACATACGCTACAACTCAATGGTTACATATTTTACATATTTCATTATGTATCAGGTAGCGAAAAGGGGTTATTTTGTGTTGTTAAAGTGGAAAAAGGTTAAGAAATTGCTACTTCCCTACGGAATAAATATAAGGTATACTTGCATCAGTGATTCTATCTTCTTGTAGAATCTTTACTTTCCTCTTCTTTCTGATCACAGTGATGATGTCTGGGGGCATCTCTGCGCTTACGTCAGGAAGACTATGTATTACACTTTTTGTGAAAGTGAGGCAAAATCTCAATGAGCTTCTCTTCCCGCCGCTCAAAGATGAGCATATTCCTCTCGCTCGTTGCGCTTACCGCTATGGTTGGTGCTTTCTTTGCCACAGGAGCAGTCAGGGGTACTACTGCTAAAGCTGCAAACGCAGCAGCGAGTTACAAAGGACAATTGACAACTGCTAAGCGTGTTGGTGCTGTCAGTGCTGCATCGCTTGTAAAGAGTAACGCAACTACAGGCAAACATCTTGTCATGCCCTATCGCCCACATCCTGCAGCCAACAGCAAGGCACGTGTTAGCAGTGTTGCACGTCCTAGTGTGAATAGTTCAAAAATTGCAGCCGGAACACTCAAAACAGGCTTTCAGGGCGTAAGTGCTGTTGACAATAGCAACGCAACTGGTGGGTTCGATCTTGAGCCACCTGACGAAGGTCTGGCAGCAAGCAATGGTTATGCTGTGAACCTTGTCAACCTGACAGGTGCTATTTACACTGCTAATGGCGCACGTGTCGCTGGACCTTTTCCGTTGGCAACCGTTGGTGGTGGTGGCTTCTTCAACGAAGACCTGACCAACATTGTAAGTGATCCTCGCGCCTACTATGATGCCTCTAGCCATCTCTGGATTGCTCTGATCTGGGTTACGTTGGCTAATGGTTCCGCGTCACACGTTGATATATCTATCAACGCTGGCAATCCTGCTACAACAGCTTGGACGGAATATCGCTTCGACGTAACCGATGCCAGTGCTGCTGGTTGCCCATGTCTACCTGACTTTACCATTCTTGGTACCGATCAGTACAACATTTACTTTGTACCAAATGAATTTCAGCTCTCTGGCACTGGCTTCAACGGTTCGATCATCTATGCCGTTGCGAAATCTGACTTGATCGGTGGTGTGGCAACACCGAACGTTGCCAAGTTCTCGAACTTGAGCGTTGGTGGAACACTGGCCTATCACTTGCAGCCCGCCGCTTCCTATGGCTCTGCTAAGGCTGAATACTTCGCGAACTCAATCGATCCCAATAACGTCTATGGTAACTCTCTGGGCGTGTGGGCACTCACCAATCGTGATAAGATCGCCAGTGGCGTACTGCCAACACTCTCTGCTACCGTCGTCAACACGGAGACGTTTATCAATTCCACCACTGCTCAGACTCCTGTTGGTTTCAATTCTTTCTATGCACAACCAACATCGGGTCTCATTCAGACCGATGGCGATGCATTGCAAAACCTTCAGTATATCGGTGGACACTTGTACACAACGTTAACTACCGCTGTCAACGTTCCAGGTGATACCTCTATCCGCGCTGGTATCGCATGGTTCGATATCACACCCAAGCTTTCCGGCAATGCGATCTCGGCCAGCACTACTGTTGCAGGCCAGGGATACATTGCGAAGCAAGGGCTGGAACTGCTCTACCCACAAATTGAACACGCAACGAGCGGCACCACCGCTATCGCGTTCTCATTCACTGGACCAGGAACATTTCCAAGTGCTGGTTACATTGTGCGTTCTAAGAGCGCAAAGAACTTTGGTGATATCAACGTAGCTGCCGCTGGTGCCGCACCTGACAATGGCTTCACCGCTGTTGGTGGTCCCGGTCGCTGGGGCGACTACTCCGCCGGACAGCTTGATGCCTCTGGTAAAGCCATCTGGTTTGCAACTCAGTATATCGCTGGCAACGGCGATCAGTTTGCAAACTGGAGCAACTACATTTTTGCGGTTGCTGCATAAGCCAGAATAGTATATGTAGAGGAGACCCTTGTGATCTCCTGCTACTACCTTCCCCCAACACGATGGCGGTACTCGTTCGAGTACCGCCATCGTGTTGTTTGACAACACAAAGCATTCTCTCATATACTACTTAGACAACAGAATTCAATGTATTCTCACAGGGTGGCCTCGGCACAGTGCCGGGGCATAATAGGGAAGTCGGTGTAAGTCCGGCGCAGTCGCGCTACTGTAACTGGTGAGCAGCTTATCTATCGGTAAATGTCACTGTCCTACATACAATGGATGGGAAGGCAAGATAGGCCGCGTTTGAAGCCAGGAGCCAGGAGACCTGCCCTGTGAGTTTTGCTCACGATCCTTCGCGGCATGAGGAACGTGTACCGAGACAAGGACGTAATCCCGCACATACTCCTATATGTGCCGTCTTCCGGTGACTCTCCATCAGACGCAAGGTGGGCATGAAAGCATTTCTGCAGGAGGTAATGCTGGATGAACACTCGTGTCATCACTTCTAACCATACCAAATCAGGCCCCTACATCTTTCTCTTATGTTCGCTTCTATTCTTGCTGGCGGCATGTGGTCAACAGGGGACCACAACAGGCGGTTCGGCAACACAGGCTACGGCAACAGCGGCCCCCGCCCTTGATGCCTACGGCACACCGATTGTCTTTCCCACAAAGGCACCACAACGCATTGTTTCGCTGGTGCCAAGTACCAGCGAAATTCTTGGCGCGTTACATCTCGATACGCGCGTCGTCGGTGTTGACTACTACACCAACTATCCCGCGAGTTTGGCCGCACTGCCCAAAGTTTCAAGTGCTGTTGGCAAGTTCAACATCGAGCAGATAGTCAAGTTGAAGCCCGACCTTGTATTGAGCTATGGAGGCGAGACTAAGCAGTATGATACGCAATTCAAGCAGCTTGGTATGAATGTTGTTGATCTGCAACTCACGAATCTAACACAGACGTTGCAGGCAATCACGCTTGTAGGACGCCTCACCTTTACACAGGATGCAGCCAATGCGCTTGCCAAGCAGATGCAACAGCAGATTGATCAGACCAAAGCAGCGGTGAAAGGTACGACCGCAACACCGATTATGTTAGAGGTTGACGATAGTACTCCAGGCAAACCATTCGTCTTTGGCGGTACTTCCTTTGGTGACGAACTGGCGCAGGACGCAGGTGCTAGTAACATCTTTCATAACAACACGAGCAATGGCGGCTATCCACAGGTGACGGACGAGGCCGTTATCAGTGCGAATCCACAGTACATCATTCTCACTGAGGACCCGGCCTACGGTGGCAATGCCAGTGCCGTCTACAAACGGCCCAACTGGGGCAATATCGCCGCCGTCAAGAACCACGAAGTGTATCACGTCAACGTCGATATCATGCAGCGACCAGGACCGCGTATCGTCGAAGGGCTACGCTGTGTAGCGCAAATTGTACATCCCGACAAGTTTAGCGGGACATTGCCCACTTATTGTTCGGCAACAGTGTAATGTTTTTTTTTATAGGATAGAAGATGCAGAAACTGCCAGAGCTTTGCTCTGGCAGTTTCTGCATCTTCTATCCTATATTCTATCTATTTGAGATACCAGTCGGTTGTTGTAATGCCACCATAACTCACGGTTTTTTTGACAACACCGCCAGGATTGGAGAAACCAACGATGGGCTGACCCTGCTCCGCCAATAAAAGACTATCATGCCAGATGGGGGCGGCACCATCGACACCCGTCACATTGACCATCGCCGAGTTATCATTGTTGCCTGCCCAGACGCCCATGACGTAATCACTGGTATAGCCAACGGTCCAGTTATCGCGGAAATCTGTTGAGGTTCCTGTCTTCGCGGCTGCTGGACGAATGGTACCGGGATTGCCGAGATAACACTCCGTATCTGTGCTGCTGTGCAGGTCGAGGGCACTACACTTGCCGAACTCGTAGGTGCGCGATGTGTTGTCGCTCAACACGTTGGTTATCAGGAACGCGGTCTGTTTCGAGATGACACGTTTGCCTGTAGGCAGTACATGAAGAATAACATGTCCTTGTATGTCCGTCACAGTATTGATGGCATGGGCGGCAACATGCACACCGCCATTCGCAAACACACCATATGCGGAGGTTTCGTCGAGCAGATGCACGCCAAGACTACCAAGCACGATAGTATAGTTAGGCGTCCCTTGATAGCTATTAATACCCATGACCTGGGCTGTGTGTAGCGACTCGTCAACGCCTGTTTTCATCACCAGTTTGACGGCTGGAATGTTGAATGAGTTTTGCAGAGCATAACGATACGTAATTAGGCCGTGATAGCGCAGGTCGTAGTTATGCGGCACATAAGCAGGAAGACCACAACACATTTGTACCGAAAGGGGTCCGTCCAATACTGGATCGCCAGGGCTGACACCATGCGAGAAAGCGGTGGCGTAGATGAAAGGTTTGAACGAAGAGCCGGGTTGACGATAGCCCTGTGAGGCTACGTCGAAGGCACCTGTACGTGGATCATTCGGGTTGATGTTGCCCAGCAGAACGCGGATATCGCCATTGTGATAGTCGATGAGTACCTCAGCCGCGTTCGACATATTGTGTGCCTTTGCAAGCGCGGCAATGTGTCCCTGTGCGATCTTCAAAACTTTGTCCTGTAACGGCAGGTCAAGCGTGGTCGAGACAACCAGACCAGCACGTGAGAGGTCAGGAATTTTGACATGCAGTTCTTGTGCTAATTCGTTGAGGGCGTAGCGCACGAAGTGTGGCGCGAGTGTATTTTGAATTCCACCATGATGCAAAAAATTCGCCTGTTGCGTTTCGAGTAACGCTGACTCTTCCTGGTCATGCGTGATATAGCCCTGTACATACATCTGTTGCAATACTTCTTGTACGCGCTGATGGGCCGCAACAGGATGTAGATATGGGTCACGTCCAATTGGTGCGCTGGGAATACCTGCTAGCGTCGCTGCCTGTGCAATATCGAGTTGTGAGGCTGCCGTTGCCTTTGGTGTATCATGCAGATTGAAGTAGGTAAATGCGGCTGCATCGGCTCCATACGCTTGCTCGCCATAGTAAGTCGTGTTGAGATACATCGAGAGTATCTGCTCTTTTGTGTATTGGCGCGACACGGCAGGCGCAAGAATAATTTCTTGTAGTTTACGTATCACAGTCTCTTGATTGCCGACAATTGCATTCTTAATCACCTGCTGCGTGATCGTGCTACCACCGGAAACGACATGCCCCTTCGTGAGATCGGAGAGAGCAGCACGTACAATACCTGTGATGTCGTAGCCGGGATTTGTGTAGAAGTATTGGTCCTCAATGGCGATTTCAGCATGGGCGAGATTCGGAGAAATTTTTGCGAGTGGCACCGATGTTTGTAGTCCCTGATCGATTGCCTGATAGAGCGTGGTACCATGCGAGTCATACATTTTCAGGCTATCTTGTGGCAAGATGTCATCAAGGGTCGTTACCTGCTGTTGATAGCGCTGTTGCGTCGCGCCAACAACCGCCGTAAACGTTACCAGTACAGAAGCCATGATGAGAATAAAGATGAGAGAGCCAAATGCTAAGGGCAACATAGCCCATTTCGTCGCCATGTTATCTATTGCGGCATAGCGTTGATTGCTCTGGCGCAAATATTTTCGCTTGATGTGACGTTTGGTACGCCATCCTGTCGGATTCGTTTGTCGATGTGAAACGGCGTAGTATACTCCACGTTCAGGTCGTTCAGGTTGAGCGTTGAGCCTCTGGGCCGCCGCCGCACGACTATGGATAGGAAGTTGAGCAGGGGGTCGTGCCTCTGTGGGCTTGTCGCTGCCTCCGCTTGTTGAAGAAGATTTCTGTATACTTGAAGATGATTGCGCTGATCGTAATGGCCCCGTCTGTTGCTGATCCGTCTGCATGGTCCGCCTCTTTCCTGGATGGGCAACGTCTGCATTATATTTGTATATCTACTACCCTAACGTGCCCTATCCCCACATACATAGCTAAAAGGAGGGAGTAGTAGTTACACAAATTTCTCTGTTATGAATATATAATATAAATGCTACAAAGAAATCATTTGCCAAAGAAAGCCCTTACACCGCTTAATAGCCTATACGACACATCAATATATTTAGATTACCATATAGACTCAAATGAAACTACAGGCAGCACAAAGGTTTCCAGGTCTTTTCAAACAAGCCCTCTCCTTATGTTGTAACGATACGAGCATTACGATGGTAACGAACAGCCATATACATCCATATCAATCAATACTTGAAATGGACATACTAAAATAGTATTAGCTTCTTTCAGCGGGACTTTGATGCTGAGCCTGTGGTTCGAGGGCATCCTCGTAAATAGAAGGTTTTAAGACGCCGATATAGGGTAGGTTACGGTAGTGCTGTGCATAGTCAAGGCCATAGCCAACCACAAATTTGTCTGGAATGGTAAAACCTGTGTAGTCGATGGTCACAGCTTTGACGCGTTCGCGTTCTTTGTCGAGCAGTGTACAGATACGCAGGCTTAACGGGTTGCGCCTGTTGAGCAGGTCGATAAGGTAGCTGAGCGTGAGACCACTATCAATAATATCTTCGATGATAAGCACGTGCTTCTGGTTGATTGGTCCCTCAAGGTCTTTGACGATACGTACAATGCCGCTTGAGTGCGTGCTGGCTCCATAGCTTGCTACCGCCATATAGTCGATTTCTAGTGGTAGATCAATCGCGCGTGAAAGGTCGGCGATGAAAGGCACTGCTCCTTTGAGCGTTCCCAGAAGTAATAAGGTTTGTCCCACATAGTATTGCGTAATCAGTCTTCCTAGCTCAGCGACCTTTGCGTGTATCTGTTCTTCTGTGATAAGAATTTCCTGAATATCGTCGTGCATCTACCTCTTCTCCTGTTAGAATGTCTGCAACAACTGCAAACACACAATACGTTGTGTATGTTCGGTAAGACGGAAACGGGCATCAATACATACACCACCGAGCCAGAGTGGATGACCCTGTGCATTGAAAAAAATGGGTAATATGCTCCGTTGTATACGTGGTATATGTTTGTCTATAAGAATGTCTTGTATTTTCTTTTCGTGTGTCATCCCTAACGGTTGTAGCACATCACCAGGACGACGAGTACGTATAGATAGGAAAGAACCTACCTGTGCAGCATCGAGATAGACTCTATGAGTCGTCGTGGGTAATAGCCGCCACACCTCCTGCCAATCGCTTCGCCGTAGAGAAGCTCTTACGCGCTGTGTTATCTCTTCCGAAAGCAACTCAGCAACAGCAGTCCAGGGTGTTCCTTGCAGTATAACACTACCAGGGACGCTTAGTACAATCTTATCGTGTATACTTTGCATGATATTGGGACGTGCCATCACTCTATCGTGGTGCTGAAATACGAGTGTATCATTGGTACACTTTACGGTAAGCGCATGTGGCAGATCGAGCACTATATCTCGCTGTGCAGCTTCGCGCTGCATAAGCTGCTCTATGAGCAGATAGTGACGCAATTCCAGAGGTGATTGACCACCGCTTATACTGCCCGTCACCTGGCGTATCAGGTGTCTTTGAATGCTAAGTGGTAACGCTCGTAATGGTTGTAATGCTAGCACAACATGAGTAGTATCTGCGACAAGCACTACAGCAAACTCCGCCTGTTGCACCTGTTCCTGAATCCACTCTGCATCGACACGCATTACTTCGGCACTACGTAGCAGTGTAGCTCGAAAATTCGCGTTCATGGACTCGATAAGCGGCAAAAGGTCGTGACGAATGCGATTGCGATAGAAACGAGTATCATTATTGCTGGCATCCTCTATTGGTATCAGAGCGTGCTGTTCACAATAGGCCAGCGTTTCAGCATGAGTTACGTTGAGCAAGGGGCGAATAATATCGTGCTGACGTGGTTGCAAACCAACCATGCTAGCGGTACCGCCACCGCGTATCCAGTGCAGCAGCAGCGTCTCCACCTGATCGTCCTGCTGATGTGCGATAGCGATGAGCTGACCGTGAGCGACCGCACGCAAGAAGCGGTAACGAGCCGTGCGGCCCGCATCCTCAAGTGAACGCCGCTCTTGTTGTGCAAGGGATGGTACATTACTTGTGCCAATGGTATAAGGTAGTCCCCATGACTCCGCCAGCCGTGCAACAAGTATTGCCTCTTGCTCGCTTGTATCTCCACGAAGCTGATGATTGAGGTGTGCAATGTGCAGTTGTAGTTCTGGATAGTGTTTCCCTGGTCCGCAGAGCATATGCAGCAAGTGTAGAAGACATAACGAATCGGCCCCACCTGAGAAGGCGACAACAACGGTGCCGCGTACAGGCAGTAGGCCATGCTGCTCAATATAGGCAATGACTCGCTCTCGCATGTTTGCGTCCAAACGTCTCTTATGATACGATAAAGACAATTATAGCACCACAACTTATCTTATTGTAGGTATGATGACAGGCGGCATAACAGGGGCAAATTGGTGGGCATGACAAGCAGATTGGTGGCATGACAGGGGCAAGCCCTGTCATGCTCGTTGCAAGGGATATAAGAGAAATGGCACTTCGTAAAGTAATTACAACAGAAAACCCGATTCTGCGCCAGAAGGCGAAGAAGATTCATCGGTTCGACCCCTCACTACAACGGCTGGTCGATGATATGTTCGAGACCATGCGTGCCTCGAACGGTGTTGGTCTCGCGGCACCACAGATCGCGCAATCCATTCGTGTCTTCGTGGCAGAATATGAGGACCCGGAAGAGGGCGGACATCGCAAGGTTGCCGTGTTCAATCCAGAGATTGTCAAAGCTGAAGGCGAGGCTTTCGGCTCTGAGGGCTGCCTGAGTATTCCAGGGTACGTCGGCGACAACATACGGCGTGCTACAAAAATACTCGTCAAGGGGCAAGATGTGAAGGGGAAGGCAATTCGCGTGCCCGCCGAAGGCTGGTTTGCGCGTATTCTTCAGCACGAGATTGATCACCTGGACGGTGTACTCTTCCTTGATCGCCTCGAACGCCCCGAAGATTTACGCGAAATCAGCGCGGAAGATGAGGTTGAAGAAGAGGCCGCAGGCGTCATAGAATAATTATTATAGTTAGAAAATGGTCTGGCATGTGCATGTGGCTCGCAAGCCACATGCACATGCCAGACCATTTTTCTATACAACTACATTTTTTGTTGTTTACGAAGCATGGTAATAGATTGTTTGCCGAGTGCTGGTTCGCAGGCTAGACAGACATAAAAGCCCTCTTCGCGATAGTGTAGCTCGTTGACCGAAAAGTGCAGGTAGCAAATGCCACACCGTGTGGCGTCGGATTGACTTGCAATCTGTCGGTCATGCTCGAACAATTCACGCAACGACTGTATAAGGTACTCGAATGCGTAAGAACTACTCGATGTATGCTCTGTTCCGGCTGGCATTGCTCCTAGTACGGGTAACGCACCAGTGACATTGCTTGCTCGCATCTCTCGCCGACTGACAAATGAACTACCATTATTGCTCGGTGTCTCGCCACTCTTAGCACCGGGTGTATATTCACTACTCAAGATAAAAAATCTCCACGATAATACGGTTCGGGGTGGCATGCGTTCTGCCTCAACCATTATACCCCCTGTGGTTATGTAAAGCAAGCGACGAAAATTATTAAGGGATAGAGATAGTGCGTGATATACTCATAGGAAACACTTATTTACCAAAGGGAACCCGTTATGACATTTCTACAAGGGCTACTGCTATTCCTGACTGCGATACTTGGCGGTACGCTTAATTCTGTGGCAGGTGGTGGCAGTTTCTTTACCTTTCCAACGTTGATATTTACTGGCGTTGAGTCCATTACCGCGAACGCGACCAGCACGGTAGCTCTCTGGCCTGGTTCCGTTGCCAGCATTGGCGCGTATCGCCGTGAGCTGGCGGAGCAGCAGCGCGGCTTTCTCTTCCTGCTCATCGGCACAAGTCTCATCGGCGGCGTGCTTGGTGCGCTCCTCCTGTTGCACACACCACAATCGACATTTGTAAATCTCATTCCATATTTATTGTTAGGTGCAACTATACTTTTTGCTGTGAGTCCCTATATCACAGCGCGATTACGTGTTCGTACTATCGAGAAGACAACCCGTGTCTCCACTACTACACTTATCGTTATTGCTATCGCACAGTTCATTATCGCCATTTACGGCGGCTACTTCGGTGGTGGCATCGGTATCCTGATGCTGGCATCGCTCGCCTTTATGGGCATGGATGACATCCACAGAATGAATGCCATCAAAGCGGTCCTGACAACGGCCATCAACGGTGCGGGTGTCGTCACCTTTATCATCGCAGGTGCCGTGCTGTGGCCCCAGGCACTTTTGATGATCGTCGGAGCCGTTATCGGCGGCTATGGCGGCGCGTATTACGCACGTAAAATCGAGCAGAGGTGGGTGCGCCTCTTCGTCGTCATCACGGGCGTAGTGCTGACCATCTACTTTTTCGTGCATCACTAAACACGTTGACGCAAGTGTGGATTTGTCTGTGTTTGCACATTCCTTGCCAGATGGTCTGTTGCCGACATGGGCGTTATGAAGAATGGCTCCTACATGTCACATATGGTTATTTCACGGTGATCGTCAAGGGAAGCTCTGCAATGTAGAAGGGGCACATCTGCCCCGGTTTACAAATGGCCTGTGAGGTAAAGTGTATGTTGGTAGTGCCAGCGGATTTAGCGACAAAACGCCAGATGCATACACTATCGCTCTTCCATGCATAACCGACAGGTTGTTGAATAGTCAGATTGCCCTGTGAGGTAGTCGGACCTCCCCATTTGTGACCAAAGGGCAAGCGAATCTCTATCACGTCGCCCACATGAGCCGTCGTCGATGTATTTGCCGAGATTTGCTTCACCACCACATTTGCGGCAGAAGGTGCCGTGTTCACGACTAAATCGCTGGGGCAACCATGTGCAGTTCCATAACCCTTGACTGCCGTAGGGGACGGTTGAACAGGAGGAGTACTGCCACTGTTGCTGCCGTTACTACTACCAGAACCCGCGTTTGAGCCACAGGCGGCGACAATACACGTTAAGAGTAACAGTGTAAATGCCAGGATAGACGATGAAAAGTAACGCTTGATAGTTGTTATAGGGTGAATACTACGCATCAGTATGTATACTCCTTTGACGATTGTATGTTAGATGTATCATGGTTCATTCTCTTATCAAGACGTTTCCCTGTGCTAAAAAGTTCCCGACTCACCAGCATATGGATGCATGCATAGATGGCAAGTAGGGGCTTTTATTCATAACGCCCTCGTACTGATACACAATGTTGATGATCGTTGAGGAACGTAATCAATGGATGGGAAAATGGTCGATGGGGACAAGGGCGTGATACATCAGGCCCGTACAGGTTCATTGTGTTAAGGGCTGATCAGACAATGATGCGAGCATCACGAGCAGTTCTTCTGTATCGGCCAGAAAGCGTTGCGGCGACAGCACCTGTTGCACGAAGCCAAGCCGCCATGCATCTTTCGCGTTGAGCGTCTCGCCGCTTTGCATGAGGCGCGTGGTCGCCTCCTGTCCAATAGCTGCTGGCAGAGAGACAGAGAGGGCACACGGAAATACTTTCCCGTTGGCAGCGGGGAGACGAAAGGAGGCGTTCTCGTGGGCGATAACGGTATCACACAGGACGACTAATTCACTCCCTGCCCGAAACGCATTGCCCTTCACAAGGGCAACCGTAGCAATATTGTGCGTGCGTAATTCGTCAAATGCCACACAAATATCCGTTCCTGCCTTCAGCAACTCTGCTTGCTGCCCCTCGGAATCGCCTGTCAACTCGACACCAGCACAAAAATCTTGATCGCCAGTACCCGCGATAACAAGCAAATGTGGTTTTTGTTTGAGAGCAAGGCGTAGTGCTTCATGCAGTTGCCCAAGCATCTCAAGTGTCAACAGGTTTAACGGAGGACGATCTAAAATAATCCACAAAAGTTGCTTACGGAAGCGCACATGTACATTTGCCATACACTATTTTTCTCATACAGGGAGATAATACTCAAACGAGCGGCAATCCAACAGAGTTGCCGCTCGTTTGAGTATTATCTCCCTGTAAAGTTCACTTTCTCTTTACGTTTTTCGGCAGAGGCGGCAATACCAGCCTTAGCATCCTCGCTCTGGAAGCAAAGTTGCTGCAACTCACGTTCAAGAGCAAGGGATTCGGAGAGAGCCATCTCTGAACCTGATTGAACGGAGCGTTTGATACGACCAACCGTCTTCGAGGAACGATTGGGTGGGCAGAAGGTTTTCGCGTAGGCCAGAACCTGCTCCCAGAAATTCTCGGACTCGTAAACGTAGTTAATCAGGTCAAGCTGTTGTGCCTCTTCAAAGCTGAACAGTTTGCCCTCGGTCATCAGCTCGATAGCCTTGTTCTTAGGTAATGCGCGTGCCATGCGCTGCGTACCACCCGTCCCCGGTAACACACCGAGAGTAACCTCTGGCAGACCAACTTTACCAGCACCCCGTCGCGCAATACGAATGTCACAGGCCAGCGCAATCTCTAAACCACCGCCGACAGTATGCCCGTTGAGGGCCGCAATCACCAGCTTAGGCGTTTGCTCCAGTCGCAGTAATGTCTCGTTAGCGTGGAGACAAAAATAATATTTGAAGTTCGGCGTGACAGTGTTCAGCATGCTGATCTCGGCTCCAGCACAGAAAAACTTCTCGCCTTCTCCGCGTAGCACTAACACATGAACGTTTTCGTCGAAACGCGCCTCCAGAATTGCTCGGTCAAGTTGCTGCATCATCTCGTAGCTATACGTGTTCGCGGGCGCATTCGCGAGTTCGATGACCGCGACACCCTCGGTTACAGTATAATGAACCAGTGTACGCTCTGTAGTTGTCGTCATGATTGATCTTCCTTTCGTGCCTCGTAGTCGTTAAGAACCTCGTCATCCTTGATATGTTCAAACGGCGTATGACAAGCGTTACAATAATACTGCACCGTCAGCAGTTGCTGGCCGAACAGCGAGAAAAGTTCTGTATCATGCGAACCACAGTAGGGGCATACCACCTGCACGCGCGGCTCGCTTGCATTATATCGCATTTCCATGAATGTTTCCTAATTGTCTCATACCATAACGGGATCGTTTCACACCACCAACGGGCGACCACAAGGGTCAATACGGTTCAAATAACAAGAGGAGTATACATCTACTCACAACGGGCGACCACAAGGGTCGCCCCTACTATACACAACGTGCGTAGCACGCAACAGGGTATAGTAGGGAAGCCCCTTGTGGGCTTCCGTCCGTTCCCCTCCGGCAAATTCTCTGTATTTGAACAGTATTGACCACAAGGGTCGCCCCTACCATACCCTATGAAAGCAGTATGATGTCGTCTATAGTAGGGGCGACCCTTGTGGTCGCCCGTCCGTTTATACCAACGTCGTCAGGTCTATGCGAATCTCCGCGCTACGCCATCCCATCTTGCCCAGGGCAAATCCTCGGTGAGTTCCCATTGTTGTGTTGTTTCGTTAAAGGTTGTGGGAACCTCGATGCTCATTTGTTGTAGCGTGGGCATCACCTTTTGCAGGTAACGGCTCCGCAGTTCGTCGGGTGTGGCGTCGATAATGCCTTGCTGGTACAGGTGTTGCATTGTTGGGTCGTCGTTGGGACCGAACCAGCACAGCGTCTCATTCCATAATTGTGTTAGAGAAGAGGCGAGTGTGCGCTTGACAGCACCACCAGCTTTACTGAGGCGGCGTACCCAACCCTCGCCATGCATCAGGTGAATACGCTCCTCCTGTATAATTTTGCGCGAACGCTGGCGTAGCGGTTCGTAGGTCGAGTTTTGCGCCGACTCGAAAAACGTGGTGAGGGCGGTATCGAACAGGAAATTTGTCGCCACGAAGTCGGACCAGCCCACGAAGTCTTTATCCAGGAAGGCTAAATGATAGTGTAGGGTGCGCGTCTCCGGCTCAACCTGTGCGGGGTCGGCCTCAGCTTGCATAAAGTCGTCGAGTAGAGGGTAAAGCGTGCGGGCGTGCCCTAGCTCATCCTGTGTCATCGCAGCGGCGGCAACAGCGGCCTCTAACGCAGGGGCACCGTTACTCCAGTACGCATAACGTCGGCCCACCATCTGCTTGTTATCGGCCAGCGACGAGAGTATCGCGAAAAGGGCGGCATCATCGGTACGCTGTTGTGTGTTATTCATATGTTATGATCCTATCACGGTGACGATACTTGCACGCGGAATAATTACCATTTCGACCCAGCTAAACTCATCGTAGATGCTACGAGCGTAGACCTTTGCAAGCTCGACATCATCGGCCATGACATTGCCTATCTCGTGTAGTGGCTCCTCATATTTGCTCCGTGCGTAGACCTGCCACACAACATCAGATGTTTCGTTCATGCCGACACGCCCCATGTTCGCATAATGTCGATGCCCTCTTCGCTCATACGCGCCTTCGTCCACACTGGGTCCCACACCACCTCGATATTCACCGTGTGTACATCAGGCTCCTGCAATAAACACTCGCGGATATCGTCCATGATAAACTCTGTCGCCGGACAGCCCATCGCCGTAAATGTCAATTTGAGATTGACAACGCCATCATGCTGTGTCAGGGCCACAATCAAGCCCATATCGACGACACTGATGGGAAGTTCGGGGTCCATCACGTCACGCAGAGCATCCCATAGAGCCGGACATGTCGTGTCCTGCTGAGCATGTGTTTGTAATGAAGGATAAGCGGTCGTCATGGTGCTTACTCCTCCTCCAACTGGCGCAACATGTCTTTCTTACCACGCTGAATTCTGGCGACAAATTCTTCGTTCTTGGGACCTCGCGCCTTCCAACGCTTCATGACATCATCCCACGTACAGGTACCATCCTCAAGATGCCAGCGTTTGGCGTTGGCGTCGAAGTGCGCGGGAAAGGCACAATCAATAACGTATTTCTTCTGCTCCTCGTCATAATGCGCGGGCACGTCGATCTCTAGTTCATTGCACAGGGGTACGGCGGTCGAGAGCCAAATTTGGCGCAGTTCGTCATTGCTGTGGCCCTTAAAGCCATAATCAAGCTGCTCACTATGCTTTTTCTTGTCGTCAGGCAAACCAAACCATTCGACGGTCAGGAGAAACATCCAATTCACGGCCTGCTGCAACGCCTCGTGGCCGCTACGGTCCTTGTTGAGTTTCCGCATGCCCTGCTCACCGTGTCGCAGATGGAAGGTCTCTTCTTTATCGACCTTGACGAGGGCGCGTTTCCAGGGGCCGAAGGTCGTACTCTGGTAAACATCGCCGAGAAGCGTGTAACCTGCACGGTCATAGAATGCATTGGCGACGATAAGTTCGACCCAGTTATCGAGTGGCACATCGAAGGCGTAGGGGTATTTGAAGTTGCGTGGCTCACGCTCAAAAATCAACTTTTCGGTATCGACACCCAGATCACGCATGAGACGATAAGCAATGTGGGCATGCCCCATCTCGTCCTGTATAATCGAGACAGCCGAGCCAAAGGTGTTCAAAGAAGGAGCGTGGATGGCGGCGTTATAGTACGCAGGTGCGCTGATGAGTTCTGTATCGGCTGAGACCGTGAGGATACGCTTGATACCTTCGAGATAGATGGGACTCATATGCTCGACGGACTCTACAAGTTGCTGCTTACGAATACGTGTCAGGAGAGCCTCTTCGCTCTGTAACGTCGGTGTAATGGCGGCCATAAGATCGACTCCTTCAGGTACGATACATCTAAGACCTACAATGCGTTTGATATCTCCATATGGAGATATCAAATTGTACGTTGCGATGAGCCAAAAGTCAAGCAGGAATTCCGAGGGATTTCTTGTGTTACATTATTTAATGAAAATATAAAAGCACCCAAGAAATTATACCTGTGAACAATAGTTTATCGACGCATTATCGTGTATGCTTTTCCCGTATCATCTGTTCTCTAGTTACAAGAAAGGACGTTTTATCGGAAAAGTTTATTCATCTCTGTTGTGCCTTCTCGTCGTGTATCACTCGTATATTGTGCTTCTCTCCATGAGAGGTATTCTTACTATTGTGTTCTGCTCGTCGAAATGGAGTTACACGAATGTCATCACGTTTTCGACCCACCCACTCGTTTTCTACATCTCTTGGTTCCTTCCTGCGTTCTCGAAGTGCTTCCCTTCATACTATCTTCTCGTTGCCACGTCTCGCACGGCTTTTCTTTGTTGCCCTCCTCCTCGCCACCTTTGCGTTCTCAGGAGGGAATAGCGTCCTGGTTCCTATCGCCTTTGCCGCTACACACCTCCTGACATCAGGAGGAGCGGCGTCTCATCCATCTCAGCCCGTTCGGGTATCCAACGCTCCGCTTGCTCCTGGCGCATCTCAGACGCGTTCCTTGCTTGCCACCCCGAACAGTGCGACGCCACAGGCACCGTATGACCGCGGTCTTGGCCTCTTGCCCTTCTACACCTTCGTTCATCACCCCTTGAACGTGTGTGCCTGCGGCAAAAAAGAGATTTCTGTCAACGTCGCCAACGGCAACATGATCTTGCATAGCGTCGAATTGCAAGTACGCGGCACGGGCGAGGACCTGTCGCTGAACGCCTATTATAACAGTCTCACTGGCTCCAACAACTATCAAGAGTTCGGTCAGAACTGGAACATGAGTCTGGGTCGTCAAGTCTATCTTGACGAGAGCCATGTGGCAACGGCGATCATCCTCTATGGCACCAGCAACTACGATGCCTACTTCGCACATAATGCCGATGGCACCTTTACCAGCCCTCCTGGCATCAACGCGACCCTCGTGGACAATAAAAATAGTACTTACACCCTCACCTACCATAGTAGCGGTCAGAAGTTGCTCTTTGGTGTCAACGGTAGTCTGGCCTTGATCACTGATAAGAACAACAATAAGATTTCGCTCAGCGACAGTGGAGCGACGACCTCTTCTCTCACTGATACGCAGGGGCGCGTCGTCACCTTCGGACACAACACGTCGGGACGTATCTCGCAGGTCGCCGACTCGACAGGACGCAGCACCAGCTATACGTATGATGTCAGCAACAATCTGACCAGTTCCACAGACCTCGCGGGCAACATTACCAAATACGCCTACACGAGCAGCAATCTTACCACCGTCACCGATGCACTCAACAATGCCACCACCATGACCTATGATAGCTCCCAGCGTGTGACCTCGATTACCGATCCAATGGGCGGCGTGACCCGTTTCACCTATAATGCTGGCAACACCGTCGTTACGGATGCCAACGGACATGCCACCACCTATACCTACGACAGCAATTTCAAAGTCACCAGCACGAAGGACGCACTGGGTCATGTCAGTGCTACAGCCTTCGATGCCACCAACTACAACGTGACTTCGACCACTGATGCACTCAACAACAAAAACACCTTCACGTTCGCGCCCACGACGAACAACCTGATGAGCGTGACCGATGGCAACAACAACAGCAGTTCGGCCACCTACAACAACACCTCCTTCTCCTATTATCCCGATACCTCGACGGACCAGCAAGGAAACAAACTGAGCTATGCTTACGATGCCGTCGGCAATGTCACCTCGACCACCAATGCCCTTGCTGCGCAAAACAACGTGGCCTATCACTACAATCAAAACGGCACGCTCGGTGCAATCATCGACGCCAATGGGCACGAAACCAAGTATGGTTATGATAGCCAGGGCAACCTGATTACTGTCACACCACCCACACCACTTGGTGCTGAAACACTCAGTGACGATGCATTGAGCCGCGTGACGAGTACCATAGATGGCAATAACAACACAACCAGTTTTACCTATGACACCCTGGACCGCATCACCCAGATCACCTACAGCAATGGGACGACGAAAATACTCTACAGCTACGATGCCGATGGCAATCTGATCAGCACCACCGACTCAACGGGTACCACCAATTTCGTCTACGATGCCCTCAATCGCATGACCAAAAAGACGTTGCCCGATGCCACCGTGCTGACGTATGGTTATGACAAGGTAGGCAATCTCACCAGCTACACCGATGCTGGTGGCACCGTGAGCTACGGCTACAATGTCGTCAACCTGCTGACCTCACTCACCGAGCCAGGGGGAGCACAAACGAGTTATGGCTACGACAACGCCAATCGTCGCATCAGCATGACCTTGCCCACTTCGACGAGCATCGCCGTGAGCTATGGCTACGATAACGCAGGGCATACGCTCTCGGTCAAGGCTGTCAAAGGCACCAGCCCCCTGCTCAATTTCAGCTATGGCTACAAGGGCAGTCTCAAGACCAGTGCCACCGACCTCGCGGGCAACGTCACCAACTATAGCTATGACGCCCTCAATCGCCTGACCGACGCCCTGACCAAGACGAGCGGCGTGCAGAGCAGCGACTACTCCTATGGCTATGATGGCGTGGGCAACCGCACCTCCGCGACCGCCAACGGCGTTACGACGACGAATAGTTATAACTACGACAACGAGTTGCTCAAAAGCACCGTGGGCAACGTCATCACGACCTACACCTACGATGGCAATGGCAACCAGACGACGGGCAATGGGCCGCACCTTCACTCTCGATCTGAAGAACCAGACCACCGAAATTGACACCACCAACCCGCCCTCGTACAATAACTACGTCTACAGCGGAACCGACCAGACCGACCGCGTGAAGGCCAAAGGCGTCATCGACGTGTTCAGCGTGCTGGGCTTGAGTATCGAGGGGGAAGGCTCGCCCACACCCACGTACTACACGCGCAGCAACGCGGGTCAACTCGTCGATGAGCGCACGAGCAGTGGCACGTACTACTACCTGACCGACGACCTCGGTTCAGTCGTCAACGTGGTGGATAGCACAGGCGCGGTCAAGAACAGCTACTCCTACGACCCGTTCGGCACCAGCGTCAGCAAGAGCGAGACCGTCACCAACCCCTGGCAGTTCGCGGGTGGCTACCTCGACGCCAACACTGGTCTGTACAAGTTCGGGGCGCGGTACTACGACCCCTCGCTGGGTCGGTGGACGCAGTTGGACTCGCAAGGCGGTGGGTATGTGTACGCTAGTAACGTGCCGAATATGCTGGTTGATCCGAGTGGGAATTTTACAATTGGACTGATATACGGGGTAATAGAGTTGGAAGGAATTCCTCTCGCGTTTGTCCCTATCGGCATCTATGTCGATGTTACTCAAGCAGATATGCTTAGCCAAGGGGGAAATCCTGGTCTGTTCTTTCTTATTGCGGGTTTAATAAGTACTTTGATTGGTCTCCCAACAAGTGTTGGCTTAACTATAGGTACTATTGGAGCTGCAATAACAATTGGTGTTGGAGACGCAGCTGCGTATTCACAAGCGAATTGTCCTGGTGGCACTGTGAGGATTGAGACATACTTTACCGCACCCGGTGTCCCACTTCTTTCATGCGTTTAGTTATACTTTAATCGTCCTTTTCGATAGAAGAACTGCAGGCAAATGCTATACTTTCCTGTAGTTCTTCTGTTAAAAGCGATAAAAGGATATTTTCCTTACTCTATAGGAAGTTGGGCAAAGATAAAATAAAGGAGTACATTATGTCCTCGCCTCGTCGTACATATCACGTTGGTTGCAGTTTAAATTCTATCGGAAGAATTCTTGTAGTTGCTGTAATATGCTTTGGCATCTATAGACTTACTCGAAATCCTATTGATTATGTTAGACTTTATGTAGTCATAATTATTTCCGTTGTTGTCCTCTTTATGATGACACCTTGGTTTGAACTCATACCAAAGTACTATTCCTCTATTATAACTGTATTGGTACTTCTTGTTTGTGGAGGATTGAGCATTTATTTCGAGTTGAAAGAGCGACCAATGAATTATGCTGGACTCTTTTCGACCATATTCAGTATTTTGTTATTTCTCTTTGTTACCAGTTCTTGGAGCAAAAATATACGACGAAAGTTTCCCCCTTTATTTGTTACTCTCTTTACTCTCTATGGCGCGGGTGTCATTTTGCTTTTGTTACTCTCTCGACCTGCTAACTCTTTAGAACTATTTCTACCCATTATTACCATTACTATTGTTTGGATTTTTCTCGTTTTTCAATATATGAAGAGACCAAGAGATTCCTCAGAGGATTCTCATAAGAACTCATAATCAAGCTTTGTAGGAAGGAAGAACCAACATAAATGAGAAGCACAGCAAGTTCCAACTAATGAAGAAGAGAAAGGGATACAATTATGATAATTCGAGCGAGTACAACGATCAATAGACCAGTACAAGCAGTTTTCGATTGTATGACAAGCACCTCATTTCTTCAATGGCTAATTTCAGCTTTTTCAGCTAAAGCAGATACTATACCTCCTGAATTACATCAAGTATCTGAGGGAGCAATGGGGGCGGGAACAAAGTTTATACCGAGCAATACATCAGTCAACCATTCTGTAGAAGCGGCGATTGAGGTCATTGAGTATAAACCTCCAACCGTTCTGGCACTTGAAGTGACGAGAGGACTGGATGTATCTATAGTGAAGTGGAGCCTCAAGTCCGCCTCCGTCGGTACGACGGTTACATTGCTAATGAGGCCGAAACAACAGAACTGGTTGGTGAAAATAGTAGAGAATATTGCAGATCTTGTCGCTCCGCGTTCGAGAACTGTCCCTCCTCAGTATGCACAAGGACTGGCGCAATTTATAGAGAAGCATTGTTGGTAGCAGAATGAGATTACAACATTTTCCCCTTGCACAAACAGTCATTGAGAATAAAATTCGCTCTTACGCTTCGAGGAAGCGTCCGTGTGTGCCAAATCTTGCCACGATACAGTTTCTCAAGGCTCGCATTCATCCACACGAACAACTGTATTATGTAACATTTCAAGATACATCAGAGCAACAGTGGTTTTTTACCTACTTTCTCAGTCAATTGAGCGATGGCTCGTGGTATATAGCTAGTGGAAGTGGTAGTCCACATGGTCCTATTGATCCGCCAGAAATGCAGCAACCGTCTCTTCCTTGGCTTCGTATCAAAGGCAATAGCGTAGGCAATGCATTTCATGCTGGTGGAGAAGTCATTGACAACGGGTTTGACATTGTACGGGTACGCCTTGTTACTCAGGATGGTATCATTCTGGAGGATACTGTAGAGGATGGCCTTGTACTTTTCCGAAGTGAGAACGTCGTTATTGGGCCGATGCAAGCAGAATTGTATGGTCGAGCAGATAACGTCGTACACAACCAAAGCGTTTTCACGTCTCCTCTTTTCCCTCCATCAGTGGAGAAAGTTCAGGAAATGTTAGAAAAGTATAGAAAATCACGAGATGTATGAACAAACAAGATCACCACAGGGAAGACCCTAAAGCAGCAGTTGTCCATCGTCTTCGCTCTGGCCTTTTCAATCATTCCCATCCAGCGGACTTCGATACAGTCCAGTGGATGGGAGTGCAGGTGCTTCCTTCTCATCAACTTCATCATGTCACCTTGCAAGAGGTATCAGGGCAACGTTGGCATTTCATCTGCTTTCTGAAACAAAGAACGAATGGCTCCTGGCAAGTGAAGTTTAACAGAGGGTATCCTGAGCAGTCATTCGAGACGTATCTTGCACTTGAAGCAACACATGATGTTCCAGAGCTTCGTCTCCAGGTAGGGGAAAACTCACTGCACGAGTTTCTAACCGGAGGGATTGTCATTGACAAGGGTTTTCACGTAACCTCTGTACATCTTGTAAGTCGTAATGGACAGGTGCTACAAGATACGGTGCATGAAGGTCTTGTCCTCTATTGGACTGATAAGGAAGTGTTTCTGCCTCTGCAAGCAGAACTGTATAACGCGTCTGGTGAGATCATTGGTCGTCACACGGTATTAAACGAACCTACGTATGGTATCTGAGAAACACTCATGTGTTATAGTGTTTCTCGCATCATTGTTGTTCTTTAGCGATAAAACAAACAACCACTATTATACGAAAATATCATTTCTTGTTCCTTGACAAATGTAGCATTCATCGAGTATACTCGTAATTCTTCTCCTCTTCTTTTGCTGTGGCACTCGAAGAAAGAAGCGGTGATTGTCTAACTTGTCAGGGGAAGCGTAGGAGCTATCTATGCTTCTTTGCTCGTCCTATTTCTTTGATTGTGTTCTGCATCTCCTGTGTCTTTGTATGAGTGGGAGAAGGTACGTTCTAACGCTCTTCAAAAGGGGGATGTAATACGGATTTGTGATTTGTGTAACGCCGACGCCCCCATTCGGAGCAAGCAAGAAACTTACGAGGACGTATGACACATACTACACCTTCGGTCAGCAATGGACAACTTACGTATTTCCAGCACGGTATTCTCCACACCTTTCCCGTTGGAAGCGATGCATGGTGGCAATGGCTCGCAAGCGGAGTCCACAGCTTTCGCGTGCAGGCGGTTATGTATCCCTTTACTTTGCGACAAGAGCAGCAGATGTATTGGCGTGCCTGCTATACACATGATAAGCACAAGTACACGCTGTATGTCGGGAAGACGGAGACGTTGACGCTGTACCGTTTGCACGAGGTGGCCGATGAACTGTGCAGGCGCGTAGCACCTGACACCCGTATACTTGAGCAAAGTACATCTTCACTTGCCAGTGAAACAATGGCGGAGGCGAAGGACGTTCCCCCCAATGCTGTACTCCCCGACTCACAACGAGTGCAGACGATGACGCTTCCACATCCACAACAAGACATGATGGAGCCCCCTTTTTTTGCCTTTGACGCGACGCTCATGCAACGACTCACGGCCCGTGAAACTGAGGTCATGTCTTTAGTTGCGGAGGGGATAACAAACACACAAATTGCCGCACATCTTTACATCAGCATCAGTACGGTCAAAGCACATATCAGCAGTATTTGTAAGAAGCTGGAGCTTACCAATCGCGTACAGATCATCTTATACGCGCAGAAGCTCAGGGAACGGGAAATGGTTATGTAGCAGAGTCAATTTCATGACGCCCTGCTAGTAACACATCATAGCGGAAAATATTGAAGAATATCTTTGCAACTCCAAAACTTATCTTCCGCTAGCAAGGTGTCATGAATGAGACCTGTACAGGGTATATCGTTAGATACCCATAATCTTGAAGACGTAATTTTGTGTCTCGGCGGGTTCGCACCTGAGCCAGCCCGCACCACAGCTTGCAACGGCGTTCTGGACGCTACCACCACCAGCGTTGTAGGCGGCGAGTGCTTTGGCGTAGTCGCCGTTGTACTGTACGGCATAGGAGGCCATCAGGCGTGCGGCACCGCTCAGGGCCTGAATAGGATCGTAGGGATTGATACCAAGTCCAGCGGCGGTGCTTGGCTCGAATTGCGCGATGCCAACGGCACCTGCACCGGAGGCTGCGGTGGGATCGAAGCCGCTCTCAGCGTAGATTTGGCGCACGAAATAGTCGGGTGGAATGCCTGCATTGGTTGCATCCTGACGTGCTATCGCGACATATTGACTGGTGGGAAGCGTAATTGCGGGTGGGTTGCCTGCAACGATTGCAATTGGTGGAACTGTCGTCTGGGGATTTTGTCCTGCGGTAGTATCAGTATGAGCGAGGATGTTCCAGTCCTGCTTCTGTGTATCTGCCCAACTCGCCACACCACTGAAGATATGAAATGTACTCTGTCCGCCATCAAGGGGAGCCAGTGTCAGCATTGTCAAAATCATCACAAATAGGACCGTGCCAATAGCAATACCATGTCGTGTGCGCCTACGCATACGGCGTACAGGCATCTGCATACCTTGAGCCTCTGGTAGCAATCGTGTACGTTTATTGCTACCAGGGATAACAATAAGTTGGTCCGTCTTCTTGGGAGTGAGCGTGGTAGTGTTCTGTAACGCCATAATCAGCGATTGCTTTGTAGAAATATTTAACGGCTTCGACACCGGAGTAAGTTCATCAGTTATCACCTGGCGTTGTGTACTGCCGACTGTTTGAGCAACACCAGCATTATTTCCAGTATAAGGGGTAAACGGCCCCATACGATTAGCAGAATTAGCAGAAACAAACGGTACTGTAGTTGGTGCTAGGGAAGCAAAGGATGCTTCTGGTAACTGCTCTTCCTTCGTAGCGACTACAACATCGCGCTCGAACGACGGGAGAGAACGGAACTGTGGCATTGGCCTACCTCATAACTACGCTACATGAGACAATAAAATCACGTACTTTTCAGTGAGTCTACTAAAGTAAACGGGCCACGTCAATTTTCGGGAGACGAGCATACCAAAAGTAATGTACGAGCTTGATGTATCACGCCCTAGCCCAATCAACAACCGTCGCAGACATGGTGAAACGTCCCCACAGGCTGGGCAACATAGTCAATGGGAACAATGACGCGATCATGTAGGGGCCTTATTCTATAACGCCCTCGCCCCAATAAACAATCGTGGCAAGGATTGAAGAACGTACCCAATGGCTGGGAAACGTGGTCGATTGGGACGTGGGCGTTATAGAATAAGGCCCCTACAAACGGATCAGCCTGTTCATCACCATTGCCACACCTGCACCAAAAAGCGTTGCCAGGAAATTCACGGCATCATTATTTATCCATGAGATACCACGCAGAGGCACGGTCGTAGTGCCACAATTATGTATGTGCCGCTCAGTCTCCTTTTTGCAGGTGGGGCAATAGTACATCACCTGCACCGTAGCACCGAGGTAACTGTCACAAATGCTGCCCGCTAAGCCGCTTATCAGCGCAATCATTGAAAGCGTAAGGTAGCGTTGTCTGCGTAGGAGAGCGTAAAAAAGTCCGAGCGCGGTTGCACCCAGTGCTGCAACGCCTGTACCCAGTGGAGTGATACCGCCGGAAGTGCCAGGGGTCGTTGGCTTGCCAGTGGTGATGAGACGTGGTGGTTGTGTGTTGAGCGTACCTAGCTCTGTCGCCCATGTGTCGGCGGTCGCGGTGGCAAACGCTCCGATATAACCTGCCTCGCATGCGTCACGGATGGTCGGCGATGTACTCAGCCCATAGCCAAGCGTTAAAAGAGTTGCAACGCCTCCGTTTGCCGCGACTTGCCAGATGTCCCGTTCGGACCCTTTGCTGAATTTATCTTCGGCAATGGCGGCTTTGTCACGCTTCCGAAAATGCGAGAGCAAGCTTGACGATACAAAAAAGAAGATGAGCGATAGGCCCCATGCCCACCCACCTACACCAACGGTGGTGGTACCTGTAAGAATCGCTCCCACTACGCCACTACGATTGAGTGAGCGTCTACGGTAAGCAAGCAACCCAATACTACTACTCAAGAGCAATCCAAGGAGCGTGCGTTGTATACTTTTTGGGAGTAATGTTGTTGTTAGAGACGATAGGTGAGCCATAAAAACGATACCTCATGCATAGTTTGTTACAGAACAAGAGCAATAATAGTTCTATCTTAAAGAGGATACGTCAGAGATGCAAGAAATACCGTTTAGCTTAGTAAGACGTATTCCTTGTCGAACTGCCAATCGCTGATCGCCTCGATCTCTACATAGAGGTGGGGATGAAGTGGGTCGATGTGCTTGCTCAGGTGAATATCTACCACGCGATTATCGTTTAGTCCAAGGGCATCGCAGATAGCGTCCTGGGTGATTTTGAGACCACCATCGAGGTCTCGCTTTAGGGGTGTTGCAAAGTAGAAATCGAGGGAGAGAGCCAGGTAGTGCTGGCTAAAGGATTTGCGTAGTTCATCATGCACTAATCCTTGCCGTTCAAGCGTGCGAAACGTATCGCGCACCTGTTGCTTGAAGCGGCGTGCGACTACCGTACTTACGCGATGTCCATCGACTGTGGCATACTGCTCGTTAATACTAGGCGGGAGGGGAAGTGTGAGGCGCAATGTGGATGGAGGTCTTTTGGCTCCCTGGTTTCGGGTGGTGTCCTGGCCCTGCTCGTTCATGGATAACTCCTGCGCTCTCAGCAAATAGTACTTTTTGGCAATCTCCATTGCCCATATTGTATCATATCAACATGTTTTAGCGTGTAGGTAGTGCTGTTGTCAAGCTGAAAGAAGAGTGATACACTCTTTGCTATCCAGACTGTTCGCCCAAGGCAGTCTCATCAAGAATATCTGCTAGAAGTCGAGAATCGGCGGAAGCGAGGAGCAAACGTGATTAGGTGTAATAACTGTGGGACAATGAATCCTGATACAAGAACAAATTGTCAGAATTGTATGGCACCATTGCCTGTTTCTGCAAGTAGAGGCGAGAATAGCCCGACCACGCGGACAAATATGCAGGACCAGCCAGCATTGCCTGCATGGTTAGAGTCATTGCGTGCAGGTGATCATCCAGCGGTATCGCCCAAGAATTTCTCGGCTGAAGACATGGCAGAGGAGGGAAAGGTACCGGATTGGATGCAACTAGATCGCTCTTCGCGAGACCAGAACAATTCTAATCCTTATCCAGCAATGCGTTCCGCGTCCTCACCTGCTCCAAATACAGATGAGACCTTTATACCCAAAAGAAATATTTCCGCGAACTCACTGATCGACGCCAATTCGCTCCCTTCCTGGATGCAACCAGAGAAGCCACAGGCTCCGCAGCAGAGTATCGCCGCGTCAAGTCTCATCCAACCAGAATATATGCCTGATTGGATGAGGTCGATGCAGCCTTCTCAAGGCCAGCCGTCGTCACCTATGCCACAACAAAGGCCAGCGGCCATGCAACCACCGACGCAGGGTTTCTCGGCACAGCAACTTATCGATCCACAATCACTACCAACATGGATGCAGCAAGAGGGTGGACAAAACGTTACATCCCCCACGCAACAAGCACCAGCACAGCCCTACAACAGTTCAAGCAACCAGGGAGGCTTTTCGGCATCGTCGCTCCTTGACATGAATGCGATGCCATCCTGGATGCGCGAGGGACAAGGGCAAAATTCGCCGACGGTACAACAGGGCCAACAACCATCATGGCAGACACCGCCACAATCACCAACGCCACAAAGAGGATATGAACAATCCCGGCAAGCTCCACAGCAGGGGCCATGGCAGACGCCACCGCAACAACAGCAGCAGCCAGCCTATCCACCTGTTTCACCGCCTGCTACTAATATGATGCCTACACAACAAGGTCCGGGCGGAACACTCTCGATGGGATCGCTCATCGACGTGAATGCGCTCCCTGAATGGCTACGTTCAGCGGCAGAAGCACAACAGGGACAAACGCAGCAGCAAGGGCAGACGGGCAACCAGCAACAGTATACAGGACCAAACAATTATGGTACACCACAACGTATAGACAATGTACGCGTTCCCAGCCGCCCACGCGGTGAAATTGGCACAAACGAAGGCAGCGAGGTTGCGGCGAACGTCTTTGCCTCCATGCTTGGTGTTGCCTCAAACGCACCCCAGTATCCCAATCAACAACCAGGCAACCCAACGTTTGCGAGCGGACAACAAGGTAGTATGCTACCTTCGACGCAACAAGCACCAGGGATGCCAGACGCGCAACACTACTCGACAAGTCCAGCAGGACCACAAAACTATGGACAGCAGACAGGATATCCAAACGGGATGCCAATGGGACAGCCTATGTATTCTGGCAATCCTGGCTCCATACTTCCACCATCAAACCAAGGGATGGCACAACAACGGTCGGCACAAGACAACAACGAGAAAACGCAGAAAAAGGGTGGAATTTTCGAGGCTATCCGTAATTTCTTTTTCCGTCAGTAAGTACAACAGCAAAAGGACAGTGAAGATGTATACGCAACCTCACCCGGAGGGAGGGCAGGGGCAAGATATCCCAGACACACAAACACAACAACAGAACATGGCTTCTGCTAATTCATTACTGGTTGCTGACTGCGGTGCTATCTTCACCAAGGTCTCGCTTTTCGGACTTGTTGAAGGGCAGTACCGTCTCATGGCACGCGGCGAGGCTCCTACAACAGCTCTTCCACCGCAGAGCGACATCACACAAGGTATTATGCAAGCGATCACTATCATCGAGCAGATTACCGGACGCCAATTCTTTTCGCAAGGGCAACTCATCACACCAGAGGAAGAGAGTGGAGACGGTGTTGACGCTCTCATTGCAACAATCAGTGCAGGGGGTCCAATACAACTGGTTGTGCTGGGTGCGGTCAACGCAACCTTAGAAGCATTAGCAGAGCAAGCTGTCTCAGGCTTGTACGCAGAGACACATGCTATTCCATCACCATCGTTCGTCGCGGCAGCGTCAACTATGCCTGTCTCAGTAGGCACAGCGGGACAAACGCAAAGTGCAAATGGGTGGACACAGGAGCGACTCGCGCTAGAGTGGGAGCGACAGATGGGGCATATGCGTGAAATCAAGCCGCACGCCGCGCTGATCGTCGGAATGGCAGAGGGTCCTGCCGGTCCCATTCCCTTACAAGAGGCATGTCAGCTACTAGTCAATGCGGCGAAAGAGCGTGAGGGACAACGTGATCGTCGGGCTGATGGCAATGATACAGCGTGCGCCGTGCTATACGCAGGTGCACCACAATACATAGAGGCGGTCCGTCGTATACTGTACGGAGTCGCGGATGTGACACGCGTCGATTCGCTCGTCTCACAGGAGCAGCTAGGCTCTATCAGCATCGCTGTAGGTACTCTGCACGAACGTAATATTATACAACACATTCCTGGCTATGACCGTCTGCGAGCGTGGGCTAGTGCCGAACCAGTTGCAACAGCTACCTCATTGAGTAGTCTCGTCCGTTTCCTGGCTCAACATTATGCTATGAATGTCACAGCAATTGATGTTGGTGGTGCCACAACAACGGTGATGCTTGCTGGCGAGCAAGGCGAATTTGTACCTAACGTGAATGCAGGCATCGGCGTTGCATCAGGTGCTGGGGCGATCTTACAACAGGCTGGTGTGCAACGGGTGGCACGCTGGCTCCCATTTACGACTTCGGAAGAGGAGCTACGCCAGTTTGTCATGAATCACATGCTACATCCCCAGAGTTTGCCAACCAGCGCACGCGAATTACAGATTACGCATGCATTCGCACGCGAGGCGATGATACTGACGGTCGAAATGGCACGCAAGAACACGCTCGAATGGTCCGATGCAGACTTGATCCTGGCAACCGGGGGCGTTCTTGCACATGCCCCTAAATACGGGCAAGCTGCGCTCATGCTGCTCGACGCGCTTCAGCCGCGTGGTGTGACCTCGCTGGTGCTGGACAAGAGCATGCTCATCTCACAGCTTGGTGCTGTTGCAACGGTGGCTCCTATCACAGCGGTACAGGTCAACGAGAACGACGCTGTAACACATCGGCTTGGCACCTGTGTCGTGCCTTTCGGACAGCTTCAGCCGGGGCAGATCGCGATAACCGTTGGCGTAGAGTATAACAATGGGCGGAAACAAAATATCGAGGTTATGACGGGCACAATCGAGGTTATCCCTTTGCGTGCCAACGAACAGGCCATGCTCACACTGTTCCCCGCACCAACCGTAGATGTTGGGCTTGGACCAGGAGAACGCGCACGAGCAGCGGAAGAGATTGACGGGGGCCTCGTCGGACTCATCATCGACGCGCGAGGTCGTCCATTCACGTTGCCCACAGACGAGACAGAACGGCAGGCACGTCTACTACAATGGATGCAGGCAATCGGAGCGTAATAAATGGCGATGGGTATAGTAATGGTGGTGGGTATAGTATAGGCACGGGCGACCACAAGGGTCGCACCCTACTATACCGACGCGGTGTATAGTAGGGTGCGACCCTTGTGGTCGCCCGTTGGCAGCGCAAAGTTTTAGGGAGTATAGCGATGGTCTATCAGCCAGGGTGGTCTGTAATCGCGCAGACGGTGGTGCGGAGAGAGCGTTGGCCTGGTAGCTACAAAGATGGTTTTCTGTTACGAGGCGTGCCATTGGTCTACACAGGACAAGAGGTCCAGCCAGATCAGCCAGTGCTACGCATGGAGCAACGTGCAGTCGTCGGTCAGACTTCCAAAAATGAGGTTGTGCCTGCTGGCATGTATGGACGTGTCGTGGATGTCACACCGCGTGGTGGCATCGTTATCGAGGGACAGGTGTCATTGGTGCAGGGCATGATTGGTGCAGGCCATCAGGTCGCGGGCGTGTTGAATGTTGTGCAAGGAGAGACACGCAACCAGCAATTAGCGGCAGGAGCAATTCTGGTCGTCCCTGGCACACTTACCTTTGCTATGTTACGTCAGGCACTACTTGCGGGAGCGATTGGCATCGTAGCTGGCAGCATTACGTCTCAGGATTTCGAGGGCTTCCTGAATGCCGACCTGATTCAGATATTCGGCGATATCGACATCGAACACGCACAGGCAAATCTGCCGTCGTTAACGGTCTTATGTACTGAAGGTTTTGGCACAGCCTCTATGACGGAACCCGTGCTGAATGTGCTAAACCAACATCAAGGAGCGGTCGTCTTACTATCGGGTATCACCTCTACACGCTGGGGTGTCTGGCCCGAACTGATTCTTTCTTTCTCGCCCGCAGAGATACAACAACCTTGGCGGCCAATACAACAGGACCTTTCGTTAACACCTGGAGCGCAAGTACGTGTGAGGAGTGGGAAATATGAGGGAGCAACGGGTATAATAGAATATTTTTTTTCGTATGAGCAAGTTTTTCCTTCCGGTATTCGTAGCCACGCACTGCTGCTACGTCTTGATACGGGCCAACCGCAGATAATTCCAGTCGCCCTTGCTCAGAGGATAGGCTAAGCCACGATTCCGTGTGATTGTCCACATTCTCAACAAGTTATCCACATATTCATCTTGATTATGTGGATAACTTGTTGTGTCCGTCTGAGTATTGTACCATTTGTTTAGAGATCACGATGTTTCAAATCTGGTCGAATAAATCTATAGAGAGAAGTATAGAGGTTTCGCTATCAGTTAGCAAGCGTCAATATCCCTGTTACAATGTGGCTACAAAAATTTGGGGGACACAAACGATGCTGCGATTAAAGGTCAAAGAGAATGCCAATGCCAGGAAGATTAGTATGTCCAAGTTATCAAGACTCTCTGATGTGTCATACGACACCATTCAGCAGATATACCACAACCCCTACAAAGATGTAAACCTCTCAACCTTGGAGAAGATAGCGGACGCACTCGGCATGAACGTGTGCAACCTCTTCGAGAAGGTGAGCGAGGAGGAGCGTGCTGCAATACCACCCAGGAACAACAAGAAGCTCAAGAAGGTCGCCGAGCAACCTGACACATACTAGAAATTTTGGGTATTTAAGCAAATCGGCGTATGGCTCAATCTGTATGAGATTGAGCCATACGCCGATTTGCTTGTGAAACTTGGATAGTGGCGACAGGGATCGAACCTGTGACACACGGCTTATGAGTCCGTTGCTCTACCGACTGAGCTACGCCACCACAAACTAAGTGAAGTGTTTTCTTGCTTACGAGGTTTATAGTATCACACCCTGTCAAGAGGTTTCTAACACTCTATAAAGTGGGTGGAAGATGCAGAAGGAGCAAGAACAATGTTCTTGCTCCTTCTGCATCTTCCACCCATCAAAGGTTCAAAATGACACCTTTGGTTTTAGTAGCGGGAACAGGACTCGAACCTGCGACCTCCGGGTTATGAGCCCGACGAGCTAACCACTGCTCTATCCCGCGTCAACTCCCATATAATACAACACTTTTCCCACTTTGTCAAATTTCCACAAACCCTCTCTTTCACTATCACCTGCATTGGGCATCTAGCCGCCTCACAAGAGCAATCACAGACAAAAGTACCTTGTTTATCCGCAAAGATAGACAGAAACTAAAACAAAACATTAATATACTATGACGGTGAAAAATAGCGTGTGATTTGCATCATTTCTTACTATTGATGTTTTGATATACGTGGTTGTCTTTCGTCCACAGTTGTAGGTATGTAAAATTCTTCAGTGTGTTCTTTTTTTGAGAAGCGGCAGCAACTACCTCCGTTGTCTGTGCCGGCAAAGTGGGAGCGTAATGTGGTGGGAGTAGCATATGTTGAGCATGAGCGAGAGGCGCGAAAAGTGATTCTCTCGTTCGCCAAAAGCATTCAGGAACGTGATATCGTCACCTACGAGCATTCGCGTAGGGTGGCTACCTATGTCCAGCGACTGGCCCGTTACCTCGGCTGGACAAGGCGCGAGGCACGCGACCTGGCTTTAGCTGCCCTTGTACATGATCTCGGTAAAACATGGATTGCCAACGACATCCTGAATAAATCCGGTGCGCTCTCAGAAGAGGAGCGACGCAAAATGGAGCGGCATCCCGTGATAGGGTCCCGCATTCTGATTGGTTGTGACGTACACCCCTTCTATGTGGAAACGGTGCTGTATCATCATGAAGCGTGGGATGGACGCGGCTACCCTGCGGGACTAAAAAACGAGGCCATCCCAATCAGTGCGCGTATCCTGACCATTGCTGATGTCTACGATGTGTTGACCTCGTGGCGCCCCTACAAAAACGCCCTCTCTACCATAGAGGCGCGTCAGCGGATTCTCGCGGACTCCGAAACATACTTCGACCCGCTTATCGTCGATGCCTTCGTACACTTACTGGATATGTCACCAAACTTCACCTTGCCCCAACTAGACGTACACGAAAAGCAGACGCGGCACTATCCACCACATCTCGACGATTTCTAATGCTATCTCCACAGATGATATAATAGCCTTTATATAGGTCCGATTATGTTGTTTAATAAAATGAATCAGCAACGATGAACAAACGAACGTGCGACCACAAGGGATCGTCCCTACTATACTCCATTGACGTGCGATGACTTATGTATGGTAGGGTGCGACCCTTGTGGTCGCACGTCACGGAATCAAAAAGTTAAAGAGCATTATCGTGTCCCATCACTATCCTACAACGAGGAGGTTGTATGACCAACCGTACAGAGAAAACCCGCGTCGAGCGCGACTCAATGGGCGAGATGCAGGTACCGATAAATGCATACTATGGTGCGAGTACACAACGCGCTGTACTCAATTTTCCCATTAGCGATCTGCGTTTCCCACGTCAATTCATCCGCGCACTGGGACAGATCAAACAGGCAGCGGCACAGGTCAACGAGGCTCTTGGCACCGTCAATCCGCAGACGACTGAGGCCATTGTGCGTGCGGCACAAGAGGTGATCGACGGCAAACTGGACGATGCCTTCGTACTCGATATTTTTCAAACTGGTTCCGGCACGTCCACAAACATGAATGCGAATGAGGTGATCGCGAACCGTGCCAGCGAACTGCTTGGTGGCTCGCTTGGTTCGCGCAAGGTCCACCCCAACGATGCTGTCAACTTCGGACAATCGTCGAACGATGTCATTCCTACCGCGATACATCTTTCCGCGCTGCTCAGTATCGAGCAGGACCTGATACCTGCGCTACAGAGTCTACAACAGGCGTTGCAAGAGAAGGCCGAGGCGTTCATGCCTGTGGTCAAAACGGGGCGCACACACTTACAGGACGCGACGCCCATTCGCTTAGGGCAGGAGTTTCTGGGCTACGCAGGTCAGATCGAGCGCAGCATAGCACGGATGCGACATGCACAGAGCGAGCTATCAGAGGTCGCACTTGGCGGAACCGCTGTTGGCACAGGAGTCAACACTCATCCAGAGTTCGCGGCTCGCGTCTGTCAGCGACTTTCAGAGTTAAACGGCATTACAATTCGTGAGACGAGCAATCACTTTCAAGCACAAAGCACGCTTGATAACGTCGTCGAGACTAGCGGCTCACTCAACACGCTGGCGGTAAGCTTGATGAAGATTGCTAACGATATACGCTGGCTTGGCTCCGGTCCACGCGCAGGTATTGGTGAGATCGACCTACCCGCCGTACAACCCGGCAGTTCGATCATGCCCGGTAAGGTCAATCCCGTTATTGCCGAGTCGGTGTGTATGGTCTGCGCTCAGGTGATGGGCAACTCCACCACCATCACGATTGCGGGACAGGCGGGCAACTTCGAGATCAACGTCATGATGCCTGTCACCGCGTACAACTTGCTGCAATCCATTAGCCTGCTTGCTGCAGTCGCACGCAACTTCACCGAGCAATGTATCAAAGGCATACAGGCAACGACGAAGGGACCGGAGATGGTCGAGCGTGGGCTGGCAATCTGTACTACACTCGCTCCCGTCATTGGCTATGATGCCGCCGCCGACATCTCGAAGACAGCTTACAAAACGGGTCAGACGGTGCGCGAGGTAGCACGCGAGAAGACGCAGTTGACCGATGCTGAACTTGACCGCATCCTCGACCCTGCCAGCATGACCAAGCCCGGCTTAGAAGGCGGTCCAGCCGGAGGCTAAATTAGTTGTGAGACACAAACATGGCCGCGGCCATGTTTGTGTCTCATAGCAAGAAGAATTACATGAAGAAGCGTAGTGGTGCGAGAATGTTTTCGCCAAGCATAGCGTACCACGGACGGCTCACCCACTCGTCGAGCGTCAGTTCGATGGCATCGGTGGTGTCGCTCAAGAAAATTTGTTCCATCTGATGGGCTAGCGACTGGCTATAGACCTCGACGTTAATCTCGTAGTTGCCAACGGAACTCAAACGGTCGAGGTTGGCGGTCCCGATGGTTGACCATGCACCATCAATGGTACAGGTTTTCGCGTGCAGCATGTGACGATAGCCGAAGACCTTGACGCCTGCACGTAGGCATTCCGTAAAGTAGCCACGTGCCAACCAGTCAACGACGATATGGTTGGATATCCACGGCACGAGTATCTGCACATCGACACCCCGCCGCGCCGCTGTTACCAGCGCACTCATCAACACATTATCTGGTACGAAGTACGCATTGGTAAGACGTACTACTTTTTCGGCACGGTCAATGGCACGAATGTACATATCACGAATGGGAAACATCAGTTGCAAAGCGTTCGTGCCACTTACTGCGATCAGCGCATCGAAGTGACGTGGATAGTGGCGCGTGATATCAGGGAATGGAGTGCAATGCTGATTCCAGAATTCAGTAAACGAATGTGCAAGATCGGCGGCGGCTGGCCCTTGAATGCGTAGGTGCGTATCGCGCCACGTGTTCGCATAGGGGCTACCGATATTATAGCCACCGATAAAACCAGTATAACCGTCCACAATGAGCAGTTTGCGATGTTCTAACGCATAGCGGCGCGGATCAAATATCTGCCACGGACGCCGAATAGCCTGGTACTTCAGAGTATGGACGATGGCTGGAAATTCCTTGAAGCGCTTTGGCACGACTATATTGCCGAAGCTATCGAAGACCACGAAGACATCTACCCCTTGTGCGGCTTTCTTCGCAAGATGCGTCTTGAACTCGCGCCCAATCTTGTCGTCCTTCCAGATAAAGGTTTCGAGATAGATGCTTTCTTTCGCGCTGTCAATAGCAGCAAACATGGCATCGTACAAATATTGCCCATAGTCGTAGAGTTGTAGCGCGTTGTCACCGACACGTACCTCACTAAGATTAGGATGTGGGAAGCCACCGCCCTGTTGCTGCTTCCTACGCAGCTTGGAGACAAGCTGCAAAATGGCGATGGTGAGTACCTGAAGTCCAAACAGTGTACCCATAGCTCGCAGAACTATTTGTGTGAGCGAGGGACCGTTCTTTTGTCCCAGCATACCAAGTAACCATGTACGAAAATGTTTTGTTTGCATAAATATGTTCCATTTTTAGGGGTATCATACTACAGAGATTGATTGTGTACAAGTAGGGATACGGTTTATCACACCCTTGACAAATTACTCACCTATCAGGTACATTTCTCTTGTACCTTTTTAGAATAGGTATAACCCCATTTTATGAGTAGAAGCAAAGGAAAATCCGAACATGTCTTACTGTATGGCTGTTGCGACCAGAAGGCTTGTCGAGAAGAGAAGCTTTCGCACGCAAGGAACATCTTGTGGAGCGCGTTCCGTCGCCCAAGGCCATACTATACCCTTTTTCAGGAGGTTTTCAGAGAGCTTCTAGCTGGCAATATGCAGCATTATAGATATGAAGATGCTGCTACCTCAAAAAAGCAATCAGTGTAGGCCGTTGGGCAATAGAGAGTCAAATCTATGCCACACGGTCTTTTTGTTTGTCCTTAAAATCCTTTCTATCATAGACCGTGTGGTGTAGTAGATGATCTATCTCACGGTCTTTTTGCACAATACGTGGCGACGCAAGGGAGTGGGTATGGCTCTGTTGCAACGTGCCTTTAGTGAATTTTATAGACGCGGCATACAGAGCATCGGACTAGACGTAAATGCAGAAAATCCAACAGGGGCAACACGTCTCTATCACCGTGCAGGGATGCATATTGCTCGCCAATACTACACCTACCACAAAGATTTGGTAATAGACAAGGAGCGGAAAGTATGAACATAGTCACACTTCCACAGGGTTTCCAACTACGTCATCCAACAATGGATGATTTACGGGACGTGACCGACCTGCTCATTGCGTGTGATATTGCAGATTATGGGCACCCCATCTCTGCATACGCAACAATAGAGGAATACATGCGCTCATATTGGCAGTCACCTGATATTGACCTTGCTACAAACACTTGGGTCGTGCTTGCACCTGATGGCACACACGTTGCACGTGTCAATCTCAGCGCGTCACAAGATGAGCCGGAGGTAATGTATGCCTCGCCACGTGTCCATCCTGATTATCGGAGTTTGGGTATTGGTACGTACCTCATTCAGCTTGCCGAGCAGCGTGCACGTGAGCTTATAACTACTCTTACAGAGGAAAAGCGTGTCACGCTCAATAGTTGGGCTGAAGGCGTCAACGAAGACGCTAAAGCCTTGTTGTCGAGAGAAGGTTTCACACCATTACGCACTTTTTTCCGCATGGAGATTGATATGCTCGAGGCACCACCTTTTCCACAATGGCCTGATGGTATTACGGTGCGTGCATTTGTGCAGGGGCAGGATGAACGCAGCGTGTTTGAGGCCGATGAAGATATCTTTCAGGACCACTGGGGATACACTCCTGGTAATTTTGACGAATGGGTACGCTCAGGGACAGAGATTGCCACCTTTGATCCCTCGCTCTGGTTTCTGGCAATGGCTGGGAATGAGATTGCGGGTTACTCGCTGTGCCTCCTGAATGTAGGTGAACAGATAAACATGGGCTTTGTCGATAGTCTGGGCGTGCGTCGTCCGTGGCGCAAGCACGGTCTCGGCCTTGCTCTGCTACATCATTCATTCGGAGAGTTCTATAAGCGCGGTATTCGTCACGCCGAATTGAGCGTCGATGCTGAGAACTTGACGGGTGCAACACGCCTGTATGAACGTGCAGGGATGCGTAGAGCTAAGAAGTATGATGTGCGCTATGAGAAGGTGTTGAGGGAGGGACAAATATAAAATTCGTTGTACATAATGAAAATTGATGGGTCGCTCGACGCCGTAAGCGTCGAGCGACCCATCAATTTTCATTATGTACAAGGCAGAGTTATACCATATAATATCAAAGCCCCTCTTGTCATTTGTGTTGAAACACGGTAAAGTAGAGATGGTATTCTTTGGTCAAGAGAGTCGTCATCAGAAAGGCAGAAGAGACATGACACAGCAACAATCACAGCAAGGAAGAAAAGTGCTTTACCCAGGTATTGTTTCAGATGCTCGCATTGATGGAGGAAAACCTATTTTTGAGGGAACACGAGTTCGTATTGACATTGTTCTTGGTCAACTCGGTCAAGGAGTCTCTCTACAAGAAGTCTGCGACGAGTATGCTCTTACAGAGCGGCAGGTATATGCTGCTCTTCAGTATGCATCGACGTTAGTCTAAGAAAAAGGATATCTTCTTGGATTCATGGTCCTTCTTGCTTGACGAAAATATGCCAAAACGTGCGGATTCAACCTTGAGAGCAATGGGATATCCTGTTGCTCGTGCGATAGAAGTTGGATTGAGGGCGCAACCCGATTCCTTCATTCTCGCCTTTGCTCGTGTTCGTAAGCTCATTATTGTGACACAAGATAGCGATTTTCTACAGTTTACTCCTCCTCATGCTGGAATTCTCTTCCTTGATTTCCCTTCTGCAACAACGTCAACGTCTGCATTGATCAATGCGCTAACAGCGGCTCTCGGTCTATTGATAGATCAAGACTTAACTGATAGTACCTATATGATTGATCCCGATGGTCTTCAGCGCATCATTTGAGGGGATGAAACGCTCATCAGGAGATGATATCAAGGTTGCCAGCCTTGTTTCCTGTATATTTCTAATGTTTGCTGGTCGCCGGGGACGTAGCTCACCATCGAGTAACTGTTGATGCCCGTGAAGACGGTTGTCGCGGTGCGTAGCGTGAGGCGACCTAACGTGCTGTGTTGTACCTGGAAGACGAAGGATGGCGCGGGTTTACCACTGACATAGGCAACGGAGGAGATGCGGCGGAACTCTGGAAAGTCGCGCAGATGTTTGAGCAGTGCTTTATATTCGGGCATGTGCGTCACCGTTTGGGTGTTGTACTGGAAGTCGCTGGCGAGACGATGTGCGAGCTTCTCCCAGCCGTGAAAACGTCTGCGGAAAAGCGGGTCAAAGACCTGTTCCAGCAGGTGTCGCTTTTCGTTTCGCACTATCTCTTCCGGCACCTCAAAGAGTGTAATTGCTGCCTGATTCCACGAGTGTAGGTACCAGAGTCTATCGAGCGAGTGCGCCGGATACGAGGTGTTATGAACCAGCAGACCCGCCAACTCGCCGAGGTCGAGCAGGGTGCTATCGACCTGCTCGTGATCGATCAGTTTGCCCGTAAGATGGGTAAAACTATCGTAGAGATTATCGCGCTCCTTACCCTGTAGCCCCAACGCACGCGCGATATTCTGGATTACATGCGGCGAAGGGTTGGCACGCTGTCCGCTCTCCAGGTGATAAATATAGGTACGCGAAAGACGCGTGGCCTGTGCAAGCTGCCCCTGTGACATGCCCCGTTGCTGCCGTAGTTGTGTCATCAATTGTGCGAATTGTTGTGCGTTAGTGGTTGCGTTCATCAATTTCTTAATCCATATAAATAATATGATGCAATATTGGTCAGCGACATGACAGGGGCAAGCCCTGTCACTACTATATCTCGCGCCACTCCGTGGCTTGCCACGCGATGCCGTGTATGGTAGGCATGACAGGGCTTGCCCCTGTCATGCCTACCATACCTCGTTGAACAACTACACGTTAGCTACTTTTATCATTATGCCTCAAAATTTGTTAGCTGGCAACATAGCTATCTTTTTTATTTCCGCATATACTTTCACTATAACCGTTTTTGCTCAAAGGAACGACAATGGATGTCGTCCTGGGTGTCGCCTAAGACGCCTATCTTGGAGAGGAGCCACTGCGGAATGTCTGACTCATCACTTTTGAAGAATGCCCGAAGCACTACGCCAGCGTCTACCGCGTCAACGCCTAACGCTACCGCTGTAGACGAGGCATTTTTACAGGACCATCCCTGGGTCCGCCATTACGAGCAGGGGGTATTCCCTCATCTCGCTATTCCTGATCGTCCGCTATCGTGGCTGCTTGATACTACAGCCAGCCGCCATCCCAGTCACACCGCCATTCTTTATTACGGCACAAAGCTGACCTATGCCCAGGTCTCAAGTATGGCAAATCGCTTCGCGCTCGCGTTGCAACGCCTGGGTATACAAAAGGGCGACCGCGTGGCTGTCGCGCTGCCCAACATCCCATACTATCCTATCGCGTTTTATGGTGCTTTGCGTGCAGGTGCGGTTGTTGTGCCGACCAATCCCCTGTATACAGAGCGCGAGATGCAGCATCAACTCGCTGATTCAGGGGCTAAGGTGCTGGTCATGCTTGATTTCTTTTATCCTGTTGTACGCACAATCCGTAAAGATACGGCCCTGGAACATGTTTTCTTGACCAGTCCGAGCGAATTTCTACCACCTATGCTGAAAACGCTGTATCCACTTAGCCAGCGTAATGCGAAAAATCCAGAGCCGCGTCTGACCAAGCAAGAGTTACAGAATGATTTATCACTACATCAACTATCTTCATTGTTAACAACACGCACAAAAGGCGGTGTTGAACTGTTCCGCTTGCCCGAACCCGCTAAAGAGGATGAACTGGCGGTCCTGCAATACACAGGTGGCACAACGGGTCTCTCGAAGGGTGCCATGTTAACCCATCACAATCTACTCGCTAACGCTATGCAGACGCGCTGGTGGACTCCGAAAGCGACCGAGGCGCGGGAAATCTCGCTGTGTGTGGCACCATTTTTCCATTCCTACGGTGCAACAGTTGGCATGAACCTGTCTATTTATGCCGCCGCGACTATGGTGCTGTTGCCACGCTTCAAGGCAAGCGATGTAGTAAGTGCCATTCGCAAGTATCACCCGACGCTTTTCCCTGGTATTCCGACGATGTATCTAGCGATTCTGCGTGAGATTGGCAAGCATACCGATTATCTCGGTTCGGTCAAATATTGCATCAGTGGTGCTGCTCCACTGCCTGCAAAGGTGCAGTTCGATTTTGAGCAGGTGACACATGGCAAACTCGTCGAGGGCTATGGTCTTAGCGAGGCATCGCCCGTGACGCACTGCAATCCTTTCACAGAAGAGGGACGTAACGGCAGTATTGGGCTGCCGCTATCCGATGTCGATTGTCGCATTCTCGATCCCGACACTGGCAAGCCGACGCCAGTTGGCGAGATTGGCGAGATCGTCGTCAAGGGGCCGAATATCATGCAGGGTTATTGGAACCACGAGGAGGAGACCAGGGCAATCTTCACAGAGGATGGCTGGATGCGAACCGGCGACCTTGGTAGAATGGATAAGGATGGTTTTTTCTATGTCGCGGAACGCAAGAAAGACATGATTATCGCGAGCGGTTTCAATGTCTACCCGCGCGAGGTTGAGGAGGTTCTGTTCGAGCATCCAGCCGTTGCTGAAGCGGCTGTCGTAGGCGTACCCGACGAGTATCGCGGCGAAACCGTCGCCGCCTTCGTCGTCCTCAAAGCCGGACAGGTGCCATCCGAGGACCTCAAGCGTGATATACTGGCGTATTGCAAACAACGTCTTACAGCGTACAAAGTGCCTAAGCTATTAGAATTTCGCGACAGCCTGCCCAAATCGTTGATTGGTAAAGTGTTACGTAGAGAGTTACGAGTAGAGAAAAAATAAATTTCTTTGCTGCAACATCCACCAACGGTGGATGTTGCAGCAAAGAAATAATTTAAGGAGATTTACATGGCGACGGTCATCAATAAACCAACAGAGTCGGGGACAGCATTCCTAACAACCCCGATTGCAGAGAGCGCGGACAAGATATTCACCCTGGAGCAACGCGACGATGAGCAGCGTTGGATCGAGGAGTCAAGCGCGACCTTTGTTGAGCGCGAAGTTCTACCCAAGGCGGACGCTATCGACCACCAGGAGCCGGGAGTGATGCCTGGATTGCTCAAGAAAGCGGGCGAGCAAGGTCTACTGATGATCGAGATTCCAGAGCAATACGGCGGTGCCGAACTTGGTCTGCTCACGGCTGTTCTGGTTGGCACGACACAGAAAGATGCCTCGTTCGGCGTGGCCTATGGAGCGCACACTTCGATTGGCTCGTTGCCTATCGTCTACTACGGTACCGAGGCACAGAAAGAGCATTACCTGCCCAAACTCGCCACAGGTGAGTGGATCGCGGCCTATGCGCTGACCGAGCCGGGAGTTGGATCTGACGCAATGAACTTGAGTACACGCGCCACGCTGTCGGAGGATGGCAAATACTATATCCTCAACGGCACAAAGCAGTGGATCTCTAACGCTGGCTTTGCCGATATCATGGTTGCCTTCGCACGCATTGACGGCAACAAGCCCTCCGCCTTTATCGTCGAAGCCAAATGGGACGGCGTTTCTACGGGTAACGAAGAGCGCAAGATGGGCATTAAAGGTTCATCGACACGGCAGGTCTACTTTGAGGATGTCAAGGTCCCCGTTGAAAACCTGCTCGGCGAAATTCACAAGGGCTACAAGATTGCCTTCAACATTCTCAACATTGGTCGCTTGAAGCTGGGTGCTGGCACCGTTGGCGGTGCGCGTTCGGCCTTGAACCTTGCCGCCGCATATACGACCGAGCGCAAATCGTTCGGTAAGCCGCTGCACAACTTCGGCATGATTAAGAAGAAACTCGCTCGTGTCGCCGCCGAGACCTATGCCGCTGAGAGCGAAGTCTTCCGTACCGCCGCGAACATCTCGCGTGTGCAGCAGGCGTCGGGCGACAACACCGAGGCCATGTTCAAGGCCGTCGAAGAGTACGCCATCGAAGCCTCGATTGCGAAGGTAAACGGTAGCGAGACGCTGGCCTTTGCCGTTGATGAGGGCGTGCAGATTTTCGGTGGCTACGGCTTCATGCAAGAGTATCCCATCGAGAAAGCCTATCGTGACGCACGTATTCAACGCATCTTTGAAGGCACCAACGAGATCAATCGCCTCGTCGCGGCTGGCACATTATTCCGCCGTGTACTTGGTGGCAAGATTGACCTGATGAGCAAGTACCCGGAGATCGAGGCGCGTGTGCAGTCCGGACAAGCACCCGACCGTGCTGGCGAGACGGTTCCAGCCGAATTACGCGACGCCGTGAATGCGATTGAGCGTTTCAAGGACGTAACCATCTACGCGGGTATGAAGATTGCCATGAAGTTCATGCAAGCCCTTGAGGGTGAGCAGGAATTCATCGACTACCTCGCGAACCTGCTAATTGACGTATACGCCTCAGATAGTGCGTTGGCACGTGCCATTCAAGCGGTGCATCGCGGCGACGAGAACAGCGCAACGCATGTCAAGCTGGCGCAACTCGCGACATGGCTGGCCTTCTCACGCCTCCGTACCAATGCCGAGCAGATGATTATGACTTACACCGACGCGGAACAGGTTGAAAAGGAACTTTCCCTCGTTCGTGCCTACGTCGGCGACTACCTGTTCAACGGTGTCAACGCACAACGCGAACTCGCCGAAATCGTCGTCGAGAAGCAGGGGTATCCTTTATAAAGAATTTGTGGCACATGGACGAGGCGTGCCTCGTCCATGTGCCACAAATTCTTTATGTAGCAAATCGTACAGGGAAGTGAGAAAATTATCATGGGTCTAAGCGTTTGTCCGGCAGCAATTGTAGCGGCACCCGTTGAGACCGTGTGGAGTTTACTCGATAATCCTGTGCAGTTCAACGAGTGGGCAGACGGCAAGATCGAATGGGTCAAGCCAGAAGGTTCCACAACACCTGGACAACAATTTGGAATCACGAGCAGAGCGTTAGGCCGCTCATGGAGTGCAGTCTTTACCGTCAAAGCGGTTGATCCCAATAAGCACGTACTCCAAACGGATGTTGCGTTTCCACTTGGTATGGTCTTACATCAACGTCTTATGTGTACCCCCATCGACGCAACGTCTTGTCGTGTGCAATATGGTTGAGATTTTGTATTCCCCACAGGTCTGTGGGGTTGGTTCTTAGAAACATTTGGTTCAAAGTTGTTTGAAGCGAGCATAGAAGATTCGTTGCAACGCCTCAAACGTGCGGCAGAAAAATGTTACATATCGTCGGGCACAGGTCATGTATAAATGGGCGGTCATATGTAAACGGACGGGCGACCACAAGGGATCGCCCCTACCATACACGATGGTATGTCGCGTCAACGGAATATAGTAGGGGCGACCCTTGTGGTCGCCCGTTGGTACAAATTTGCCTACCCGTTGAGACAAATACAACCGTTGGTACAAATTGAATTGTTCATAACAATAACCGTTTTCGATAGCAAAGGAGATAACATATCATGGCAGAAGCAGTAATCGTGAGTGCAGTACGCACACCGATAGGACGAGCGAGCAAGGGCGTACTCAAGGATGTACGCGCCGATGATCTGGCGGCGGTAGCGGTACGCGGTGTACTAGCACGTGTGCCACAGCTTGACCATTCGTTGATTGAAGACCTGATTTTTGGCTGTGCTTTCCCAGAGGGCGAGCAAGGCATGAACATCGCACGTCTGATCGTCGCACTATCGGGTCTACCTGAAAGCGTCGCAGGTACTACCGTTAATCGCTTCTGTGCCTCGTCGTTGCAGGCGTTCAATATGGCAGCGCAGAATATCATGCTGGACCTCGGCGATGCCTATATCGCGGGTGGTATCGAGAACATGTCACGCGTACCAACGGGCGGTTTCAACCCTTCGTTTAATCCGCGCCTTACACATCCCGACAAGAATGGCAATGTTTCTCCTGCCTCACCTGCGGTAGAAGAGTACGGTTATTCCAGTTACCTGCCAATGGGTATTACCGCCGAAAATCTGGCGCGTGACCACCAAGTCAGTCGCGAAGATCAGGACGCATTCGCGCTGCGGAGCCACCAACGCGCCGTTGCCGCGATTGACAACGGCACCTTCGCCAAAGAGATTGTGCCCGTTACACTACCCAACGGTAAAGAGATGACGACGGACGAGGGTCCACGACGTGATACCTCGCTCGCACGCCTGTCATCGCTTGAACCCGCTTTTTTGAAGGGTGGAACAGTTACGGCTGGTAACTCAAGCCCGTTGAACGACGGAGCGGCCGCAATCGTGGTGATGTCCGCCGACAAAGCACGCGAACAGGGCATCAAGCCGTTGGCGCGTGTGATTACGATGTCTGTTGCTGGCGTGCGCCCGGATATCATGGGTATTGGTCCCGTGCCTGCCGTCAAGAAGGTTTTGCAACGCTCCAAGATGCAATTGAGCGATATCGACCTGATCGAGTTGAACGAGGCGTTTGCGTCCCAATCGCTGGCTGTCATTCGAGACCTGGGACTTGACGAAGACAAGGTGAATGTACACGGTGGGGCGATTGCGCTGGGACATCCACAAGGTTGTAGTGGCTCACGTATAGTTGTGACCTTACTCAACGCTTTGCAGACGCACGACAAGACGATGGGTATGGCGACGTTGTGTGTCGGCGGTGGACAGGGCGTAGCAACAATCATTGAGAGGTTGGCCTAAGCATGTCGTATCAGATTAAAAAAGTCGCCGTTCTCGGTGCTGGCGTGATGGGTGCAGCAATCGCCGCCCATTTCGCCAATGTCGGCATTCCCTCGCTGCTACTCGATATCGTGCCACCCAACGCGACCAAAGACCGCAGCGTGATTGCACGAACTGGATTAGAAAAGACGCTCAAGGCCCGTCCTGCAGCGTTCTATAGCAAGCGCAACGCATCCCTCGTCACGGTCGGCAATATCGAGGACAACCTGCAAGATATCGCCGATGTGGATTGGGTGATCGAGGCTGTAATCGAGCGGCTCGATATCAAGCACGACCTGTACAGCAAGCTGGAAACGGTTATCAAACCCCACACCATCATCACGTCAAACACATCGGGTCTGCCCGCGCACCTCTTGACGGAGGGACGTAGCAAGCAGTTTCGACGCAACTTCTTGATTACGCACTTCTTCAATCCGGTGCGCTACATGAAGCTGCTTGAAATCATCCCCGATGTAGACACCAACCCTGAGTTGTTGACGTTTATTCAGCAGTTTTCAACCGAAGTGTTAGGTAAGGGCGTCGTGCTATGTAAGGACACACCAAACTTCATTGCCAACCGTATCGGCGTCTACGGCATGTTGTCAACCATTCAAAGTGCCTTGAACGAGGGCTATACAATTGGTGAGGTTGACGCGATTCTGGGACCACCGATGGGACGGCCCAAGTCGGCGGTGTTCCGCACCTCGGACCTCTCCGGCCTCGATACGACGGTACACGTTGCTGACAATCTGTATGAGAACGCGCCAGATGACCCTGAGCGCGAGACATTCCATGTGCCGGAACTGATGCGTGACATGCTCAAACGTGGACTGCTCGGCGAAAAGACGGGACAGGGCTTCTACAAGCGCGTCAAAAATCCCGATGGCTCATCGACAATTCTTGAACTCAATATCAAGACGATGGAGTACGAACCGCAGCAAAAGGTGCGTTTCCCATCTATCGGAGCGGCACGTAATACCAGCGATGCAAGTGAGCGCGTATTGACGATTTTACAGGGCGACGACCGTGCGGCAACGCTGGCACGTGAGACAACGGCGGATTCGCTTATCTACGCCGCCAAACTCGCGACACAGATAGCCGATAGCGTCGTCGCGGTTGACGAGGCCATGCGCTGGGGCTTCAACTTCGACATGGGCAGTTTCGAGACGTGGGACCTGCTGTTGCAGCATCCCGATGTGCTACAAAAAGTGTTCGAGGGGTGCAACATCGACGATATCGAACTGCTGCAACGCGTCAAGAGCAAGGGGCAGGGCACGTTCTATATCGGCGGTAGGGGGCAGCGGCAATACTTCGACTTCCATACTGATAGCTACAGGCCTGTACCAACGCCAAAGGGTGCTATCTCCCTGGATACGGTCAAGGCTACCGCAAGCAATGTTGTACGCGACAATGGCTCTGCTGCACTGCTCGACCTCGGCGATGGCATTGGCTGTGTCGAGTTCCATACCAAGCTCAATTCGATTGACGAGGGCATTATCGAAATGTTGCGCTACGCCGTCGAGGAGGGGCAGAAGCAGTTCCGCGCCATCGTCGTCGGCAACGAGGCGGCGGACTTCTCGGCTGGTGCCAATCTCCTGCTTGTACTGATGGGGTCACGACAGGGCGAGTGGAAGATGCTTGAAGGAGCCATCAACGGGCTACAACAGGCACACCAGTTGCTCAAATATAGCCCAATTCCAGTGGTCGCGGCTCCGGCTGGTCGCGCCCTCGGTGGGGGCTGTGAAATCATCATGCACTGTAACCACACTCGCGCCTATGCCGAGTCGTATATCGGTCTGGTCGAAACGAGCGTTGGTCTGGTTCCGGCTGGTGGGGGCTGTAAAGAGCTATTGCTACGACACGGTGCAGACCTCGCATCGCAACTGGCGAGGAAAACGGGGGGTCCATTCACGCCATCGCGCAAAGCCTTCGAGACCATCGCCTTCGCCACCGTCTCGACCAGTGCTGCCGAGGCGCAGGAGTATCGCTTCCTTCGCAAGACGGACAAGGTAACGGTCAACCGTGATGTGTTACTACGCGATGCCAAAGCTGATGCTGTCAAATTGGCCGAGGCAAAGGCGACTGGTACTTGGCAGCACGCGCAACCGCAGCAGTTGGTATTGCCAGGATCAGGGGCACGCCTGGTGCTAGAGCAACAGGTTGAGGGTCAGAAGCTCGTTGGTCGTGTGAGCGAGCATGATGTCGTAGTGGCGCAGCATCTCGCTCGCGTCCTCACTGGTGGTGATACCTCGCCGATAGCTCCCGTGAGCGAGCAATACGTCCTCGACCTCGAACGTGAGGCATTCCTGGCACTGTGTGGCATGGAGAAGACACAGGCGCGTATGGAGGCGATTCTCACATCAGGGAAACCATTGCGAAATTGAATTCAATAGAATAAAACAATTGCCCATCCTTGCAGGATGGGCAATTGTTTTATTCTATTGATAAGCATTACTCCCTAACGCCCAGCAAGAGTTAGAATATTGATTCGCCGCTATCGGTGTCGAACAGGTGAATGTGGTCGCTATCAACGAAGAGGCGAACGGGCTTGCCGGAGGTGACATCGGAGCGTGGGCTAAGTGTGGCGACGACGCTTCTTCCAGCGGCGGTGAGATATACCTGTAGCTCGTTGCCGAGATTCTCAACCACGTCTACGGTACCTTCGATGATGGAGTTCTCCACACCCTCTACGGCACTATCCTTCACGATGTTGACATCTTCGAGGTGTGATGGACGCACGCCGAAGGTAAGGTTTTTGCCTACGGCGGCCTTGGCGCGGTCGGCATAGAGGGCTGGTACGGGAACTTGACCGACACCTTCGAGAACAACCTTTATGCCGTTGTCGGTGATGACCTTCGCATTGGGGAAGAAGTTCATCGACGGTGAGCCGATGAAGCCCGCGACGAAAAGATTGATGGGATGATCGTACAACTCTTGCGGCACACCAAGTTGTTGAATGATGCCACCATTGAGAACGGCGATACGGTCGCCCATCGTCATAGCCTCGGTCTGGTCGTGGGTGACGTAGACAACGGTTGTCTGGATGCGCTGATGCAGCTTGATGATCTCGGCACGTGTGGCGACACGCAGTTTGGCATCGAGGTTGGAGAGCGGCTCGTCCATCAAGAAGACTTGAGCCTCACGCACAATGGCACGACCAAGCGCGACACGCTGGCGTTGTCCACCGGAGAGTTCTTTTGGTTTACGCTTGAGCAGTTGCTCCAAGCCCAGAATGCTGCCAGCCTCTTCTACGCGCTTGGTAATTTCTGCTTTAGGGAAGTGACGTAGTTTGAGACCGAAGGCCATGTTGTCGAAGACGGTCATGTGTGGGTACAACGCGTAGTTCTGGAAGACCATCGCGATATCGCGGTCTTTGGGGTCAACGCCGTTGACGACGCGATCACCGATGTAGATATCGCCATCGGTTGGCTCCTCAAGCCCTGCCACCATACGTAGACAGGTACTCTTGCCACACCCGGAGGGACCAACAAGTACGAGAAATTCCTTGTCCTTGATGTCGATACTGATATCGTGGACAACTTCCGTCTTGTTAAAGATTTTGTAGACGTGTTCAAATGCAACGCGTGCCATGAAGGAATACCCCTTTCGCTTCTGTAACAGGCTCATCCCTGTTACCCTTCTATGAAAAAAGAAGCTATCGCTTGGTGCCTCGTTGCAACTGATACCATATCAGAGGGGAGTCAACGGGGCCTCTTCACACTCATGTTCAAAAGGAACAAGTGTTGGATAGAGTATACCATATAGATAGGTTGAAATGGAAGGGGCAAAAAATAGGTCGTTTGCCACATAGCAATTGCTCGTCTTTGCGGTTATGATATGTCATGATACATGTGAACGGATGAAATTAGACCCGTACAGGGGTGTTTCCACGTCATATAACGAGATATCACACAGGCCATTCCAGAGAGGACGTGCATTTTCATGGCAACACAGACCGACCAACGACCTAAAGACGCTACTCCACCACAGCAACAGCAGCAGGGCGACCAGCAGACGGATGTTGCTAGCTTTAGGCGCGTTCTCAAAAATCGGAACTTTTTGTTGCTGTGGCTGGCACAGCTTATTTCGCTGACGGTGTTTAACGCCGTAAACTTTGGCGTGATACTACTGGTGACGGATGAGACGCATTCGATATTTATGGTTGGTTTAGCGATTATCTCGTTTACGTTGCCAGCGATTCCGTTTGGAGCGGTTGCTGGCTCTATCGTGGATCACCTGGACAAACGGCAGGTGCTGTGGGTGACGAACTTGTTGCGTATGGCGACGATGGTGCTGATTGTCGTGTCGCTACTCATAAACCGTTCGAGTCTGTGGCCGCTCTTCGCGCTTTCCTACCTCGCGTCTCTGATTGGACAATTTTTTCTACCAGCCGAGGGGTCATCGATTCCTTTGTTGGTTGGTGAGGGCGATTTATTGCCCGCACTCTCGCTCTTCAACATCTCGATCACGGTATCACAAGCACTCGGTTTTTTGTTGCTGGGACGCGTTGTAGCAACAATCTTCCCACCGTTCAGCGTTCTTGGGCTGCATGTAGAGTCTATCGATATGCTGTTCGTGGTGAGCGCGGTCCTGTATGTTGTGTGCGCCATCCTGATATTGCTCATTCCGAAAAGTGCTTATCATGAGCAACATTCTGACGTACATCTTGGCAAGGGAACGCGCATTGATCTGGGCAAGACGTTTCAGACATTGTGGCACGACACGGTTGAGGGTTGGCACACGATACGCATCGACCCTATGTTATTTTTCTCCGTCGTGCAACTCTCGGTTGTTGGCATCATCATGTTGCTGATTGGCGAACTCGCGGGCACCTTTGTACAACAGGTCTTGCACAGGCCAGCCGCAGATATGTCGATTGTGCTGGCTCCTGCTGCCATTGGCTTGATTGGTGCCTCGATACTGCTACCACGCATCACAAAATATATCAGTACGTTGCGTCTGACCTCGCTCGGCTTTATTGTGCTGGCAATTGGCTTTGTCGCGCTGCCTGCCTCTGAGTGGGTTGCCACGCTGATCGATCCGAAACATGGAGCATCCTCACCGCTCCTGGTGGTAGCGATTATCGGAGTTGTGCTGGCTCTGGGAGCGGCGATAGCGGTTGTTAACATTCCGACGCAGACGATGATGCAGGAACGCGCACCGGAAGAGAGCCGCGCTCGCGTGCTGGCCTTCCAACTCATGCTCTACAGCGTCGGCTCCATTCCCGTGCTGCTCTTTGCGGGTGCCATCGCGCAACTGCTCGGCTTCGATCAGCTTATCGGCCTACTCTCTGCCAGCCTGTTAGCATTCTGTGGCTGGGGCGTGTGGTATGTAAAAAAACATAGACAACAGGTTGGATGATGCGCTTTGAGCATCATCCAACCTGTTGTCTATCGGTGTGATTCTGCAGGAAATACTTTCATCAGGATAATTCTGCCAGAAAGCCTGGTTAAAAATTGGGAGGTACATATGAGAGAGCTTGACAGGTTGGTTTTTCTTCGCTATTATAGATACATACAGTCTCTAATAGAAAGGTGATGGTTTGAAGTATTCAAAAGCGACGAATTATGCGCTCCATACGATGCTGTATTTCGTGATTGCTCCTGTGGGCAAGACGATTGGGGTGCAGCCTCTAGCGGAGATGCTGGGGGTTTCTCCGACATATCTGTCGAAGATTCTGACCAAACTAGTGAAGGCTGGTATCGTTGAATCTACTCCGGGAGTGAGTGGGGGGTATACGTTACTGGGGCAGAAGGAGGATGTGTCTTTTCTGAGAGTTATCCATGCGATTGAGGGGACGGCATCGTTGTTTAGCTGTGATCTGGAGCATGTCAGCACTGGGTGCTTGATACAGGGGACGATGGCGGATGCAGAGCGAGCTATGGAGCGGCACTTGCAGGAGAAAAAGCTGGTTGATCTGATGAAACATCTCGATCAGGAGAAGCTTGCAGCATTTACAAACGCCTTTCGCTAATTTTTGGGCTTATTACAGATAACATACATCTGTAATATCTTTAATTTAAAAGGAGACAAGCAATGGTAGTTGATTGTGCAATTATTGGTGGCGGTCCTGCTGGGTTGAACGCGGCGTTGCTGCTGGGTCGAGCCAGACGTAAGGTATTGTTGTTTGATGACAACAAGCCGCGCAACGCCGTTACCCAACACTCACATGGTTTTATTACCCGTGATGGAGTGAGTCCGGCTGAGTTTAGAGCGATTGGTCAGCAGGAGATTGCTCACTACCCTTCGGTTGCAAGTCACTCTACACGAATCGAGACCGTAAGAAAGCAGGGAACGATTTTTGAGTTGATCGCTGACAGCGGCGAGAAGTTTGAAGCTTCTAACATTATTCTGGCGACGGGTATTCAGGAAATCCTCCCGGCGGTTGAGGGAATCTACGACTACTACGGCAAGAGCTTGTTTAATTGTCCTTATTGCGATGGTTGGGAGTTGCGAGATAAGCCGTTGGTCATTATTGCTGAAAATGGGATGGGAACTTTCCATGTTTCCAAAGTATTATACAACTGGAGCCACGATCTCGTCGTTTGCACCAATGGGCATCACGTCTTAAACGAGGAGCAAAAGCTGTTTCTTGAGAAATACGGCATAAGAGTTATCGAGGAGAAGATTGTAGCTCTCGCCGGGCAAGATGGACAGCTAGAGCGCGTCGTGTTTGAGAACCACACTGATATTGAGCGGGCTGGTGGCTTGGTGGGCGTACAATGGAAACAGGCTACTCCCATCGGGCAAGATTTGGGCTGTGAAACGAATGCTCTGGGTGGCATCGCTACGGATGAGCTAGGACGTACCAACATTAAAGGAGTGTACGCTGCCGGTGACACTGTCACAAACCTCATGCAGTCTCAACTGATAATGGCAGCCGCTAACGGCAGTAAAGTGGCAGCGAGTGTCAATACCGACCTTATAGCAAGCTACTTTGAGCAGTAAAATTGCTATGTCTGATTTAAGTAAGGAGAATACAACAGTTATGAGCCATGAAATTGCGAATTCACACGCGGCTAATCAAGACGATCTGCACAACCACAAGCATACTGGGACGCCAGAGCTACTGAATTTATCCGACCGTTTTTTCGCGCCGCTCGATCAGCAAATCGTCGCGTGGCTACAACTTGCGCCGGGTAGCCGGCTACTGGACGCCGGATGTGGTGGCGGCGGCATGACCCGACTGCTGGCCGAGGCGGTCGGGCCTAACGGTGAAGTGGTCGGGCTGGATGCTAACCCTCAATTGCTAGCATGGGGACAGGCTCACATAAAGGATACAGACCTGGCCGGGCGGATAAAATTTCAGGAGGGCGATGTGTTGAATTTGCCGTTCGAGGACGGCAGATTTGATCTCGTTTGGTGTAGCCGGGTTGTTCACGGTCTGAGTGATCAATTAGCCGGGGTACGCGAGCTAGCACGAGTGGTACGTCCGGGTGGGCGGTTAATCCTACGTGAGGGTGGATTGCCCCTACAATTCTTACCTTTTGATGTGGGTCTGGGCGATCCGGGCTTGGATGGGCGACTAGGATTTGTACACGCGCAGTGGTTCGCCAACTGGCGCAGTTCACTGCCGGACGGGGTAGCCTATCCCTACGGCTGGAGCCACATGTTGCGCGAAGCCGGGTTGAACTCGGTCGCACCCAGGAGCTTTTTGCACGAGTTTGCTTCACCCCTCGAAGCGTATCAAACTGACTATTTAAAAGCCTGGTTGAGCCACGACCTCAACGACCCGGTCAGCAAGCAACTGCTGGCGATCCGGGATGCTTCCACTCTCGAACAGTTGCTCAATCCAGCCAGTCCGCACTATGTTTTCGACCGCGATGACTTATATGGTATCCTGGTCGAGACGATTTATGCAGGCTCTGTGTAAGAATAAATGTACATCCCAACTTTCAACGGCTCTTACGCAATCTCGCCGACGTGAGGGGTGGTACGCGAAGGAGTGAGGTTCTTCCCTTCTTTTCCCACAAAAAGGGGAAAAGAAGGGAAGAACCTCACTCAATGCAGAAATTATCCTTTCGTCAGAATCACACCTTAGTCCTGCTGTCTATATTTCCTACTTCACTAATTCCCACTCTTTATTCGTGCGAGAATGGAGAAGAGACCACCAATAACGGGACGCGCCTGGAAACCGTTTTGCGTGTCGGCTACGGTGTCGTACCAGTCCGTGAAGGGTACACGCGAACTGGTGGTGTTGGCGAACTGGAATAAAGAGTCAACGAAGAACTGGCGTAGACCAGCATCGCTAGTTGAGGCGGCGGTCCACATCTCCCAGTCGGCCTTGGTGTAGCTGTGCCGAATGTCGAGTGGAATACCATACTGGTTTTCCTTGCCACGATACCAGCTAGCCTCTTCCTGTAGCACAGAAGTTGGAACGAGATTTAGGCCGAGCAGTTTATCGGGAAAGGCGTTGTATTTCAGGCTCCATGTACCATCCTGGTCGTAGGCCAGTTTCAGATGCTGATTCGAGGAGTCCTGCGACTTTGTAACCCATTGCCCGATGAGGCCACTTGCCTGCCCTGAGTAATATTGAGCATCTCCAGTGTTGCCCGCGAAACTGGCGATCTGCCCCATAGCACCAACACCCAGGATACCTTTGAGAGCGAGGTTGGAACTGTGGGCGATAAAGCCCGTGAAGTCGTCGGTCTGGTTCTGGTTCGCTGGATCGAGCGTGTTAGGTACAAGGTAATCAGCCCACTGCTTGAGTATCCTGTAGTGTGCATTAGCATAGGCTTTGGCGTCGCTGGCACTCGCGCCATGCAGATAGGCCGCAGTCATAATCAGCATGTTCGCCGATTCTTCGATAGGCATATCCTCCTCGTTACCGTCGTTGTGTCCAGTGGCGTTGGGATAGTGCGAACCGAGATCGTGAACACAGAACGTTTTAGGCCAACCACCACTCTCTGAATATGCCAGGATGGGATCGAGCAACAAACGCAACAGGTACGGGTTGGTATAGTAGAAGACGGGCATACCAGGGTACACCACGTCAACTGTCGAGACGTTGCCATCACTGCTGATCTCTTTGAGGAAAAGCCACGGTGCGTTGCTTGTGCCGACCAGTTCCACACCGCCGAATGCTTGCCGTAGTGCAAGCGAACACAAGGCTGCGTAGTTCACGCCATTGGCCTGCGTTGCCGCCGCTGTGATACTATCATCCAGCCCATTTGCACGGACAAGGGCCGCCCCTGCATCGTCATAGGCAAAGGCAAGCATGGCTTGCCAGCTTGACCAGTATGACTGCCAGAGCGAAGGGACATTGTTGCCCAGGTAGCTCACGGCTGGTTGACGTACATGTCCCAACACAAACACGGCTGGGCTATTCGCCTGTCCTCCGACGGTACCAAGATTGTAACTAAAGGCGAAGACAGGCCAACGGTCATTGATGGCACGCGGTTTGTTGCCATCGACGCTATTGTTGAGCGTGCCTTGACTGACAGCAAGCGAGCGCACATCGGCATCGGCACCAATTTGTGAGCTTACGTTAGACTGGCTATTGGTGGCCCAGACCGCCGTACCCCATGAAGGATAGTCGTTAGTCTCTGCCAGCGTTTGCGGTGAACTTGGAGTAACAGAAAGGGCGGTCAGGTTGCCGTTGGAATGTCCCACCTGTTCACTGTTCCACGTAACGAGGGTGGTATCGGTGCCGTGTGCCCATTCCGCGGAAATGTCAAAGTAGAGTTGTACGGCATGGTTGTTGCCATCATTGCTTTGAGCCTGCGCGAAGATATAGCCAAACGGCATAGAGAGCCGTTGTATGTCTGTTGCCTCCACTGGCGACAGGAAGTTCACGTTGAGCGTCACGCCGCCACCCTGGAAGGTATAGCGCGATTGTGTCGGTGTGATCTCAAGTTGTGTCTGCGTCATAGCTTGCGTATTGCCAATATTGGCGGGAGCACCCAGAAAGATGTAAGAGGTGCCATCAATACGCGCGATACCCGTCAAAGCTTTGACTCTGCCAGCCCAGAAGGTTGACCACGTTCCGGGTAGGACATTGGTAGTTTGCCATGTACTAACATAAGGACTACGAACAATTAATGGTACGGCAGGTGGACGGATCGGAGTGATGGTTGGAGCGGCATTATAGACATCTCTTACGTCCTGATCACTGAGAACACGATTATAAACGCGCACCTCGTCTATCTTGCCGGGCCAGAAGTCAACTGGACCTCCGCCCCATTTGGCTCTACCGATAACGGTTTCACCAGTGGCGTTCCATGCTGGGAGTACCGATTGTGTAGCGACTAATGCGCCATTCACATAGAGCTTGATCGTATTGGCACCTGCGTCGTGTACACCGACGAGATGATACCAGACATTTGTGAGCGGCTTGAGAGGTGAGGTCGCACGTACAGTGTTGCTAGTGGTAGAGTCGGCACCAACCAGACTGAATGCGAACTTGCCACCATCATTACCTGCACTCGGATTCGTATACTGCAAGAAGAAACCACTGACGTTTGTTCCATCCTGGCTCACCGCTGTTGCCCAGTTACCATTGTTCGTAAGTTGTACCCACGCAGCAACGGAATAGCTGCCACCAATGTTAAGCACATTTTTGTGAACGTCAACTGTGGTCCCTTTACCGTCGAAGTGTAGGGATGCCTTGACCTTGCCTACCGTCCAGTTTGGACCTCCGCTCAACGTAGCATTATTACCATTGCCCGAAGTATCGTTGGCATTTGCACCACTTGCTTCATCGAACCCCCAATAGCCTACAAGTCCTGCTGTAACATCTTGTGCTGCTGCCAGCGCGACCCCTTGTTGTGCAAATAAGGCTTCGATGGCTCCTACGGATAACCCCAGTGCGCCTGCGAACTTGATAAAGTCGCGTCGTCCCATGACCCCCATTGTCGATAACGGCGATGCATGTTGCTCTTTCATGACATAAGCCTCCTTTGGCATATTTGAAAAGGGCGCATACGCTCAACGTCATAACAGATAGCGATGAAATGAACCCCACGTTCAATTCTTGTTATGACTAATTGATTAAGTAAAGTATACTTTATATTTTCCGAAAAAGTCAACGTTTTAACGGGCAATATAGGGCAATTCATGAGAATTTGGCCTGGAAGATAGCTTTTCCTCTAGCTACATAGCGGCTTTGATTAGGAAATACACAAACCAAAAAGAGATGTTTATGCTCAATTTGTAGAGTAAATTGTAGCAGAAGGCGAAGGAATGTTATGCCTGCTCTGAGAGTTATAAGATACAGTGTAGGAAATTTCAGAAATCTACACAAATTAAATGAAAAGTATCAGGCAGAGTTGTAGTTATTTACTAAGATAGACTTTGCCAAGAGGAGTGACAATGAGTAGTCCGAACGATTTCAGTAAGGCGAACGATTTCAACAAGACGATTATTGAGGATTTCCGTGCAAATGGCGGTAAGGTCAGTGGTCAATTCGCTGGTGGCATCTTGCTTCTACTGAACACAATTGGAGCGAAGAGCAAGCAGCCGCGTACAAATCCGCTTGCATACACGAAGGATGGTGATAAGTACCTCATCATTGCATCAAAAGCTGGTGCGCCCACCAATCCCGACTGGTATTACAATATAGTTGCGAACCCTGAAGTGACGGTTGAGGTAGGTTCAGAGCGTTTTCAGGCGCGCGCAACCATTCCCGAAGGTGAGGAGCGTGACCGCCTGTACAATCAGATGGCGACACAGATGCCAGGCTTCGCTGAGTATCAGCGCAACACCACGCGCCGCATACCTGTCGTTGTGTTGGAGCGTGTAGGGTAAGAAAACAGCATAAGAGGAGGGGAGGTAAGCATTCATGAAGTCTCAAAAGAAAGCAGATAAGAAGCCAGCTTCTCAACAACAAAATTTGCAGAACAATCAGCAACAACAAGAAATTCGGGTTAGAGAAGATATATTACGTATTGCAGAGGAAGTGATGCGTGATTTTCAAAAGGACTTAGACTACTTAAAGGATAAGTAAAAACACATTTCCCCTTCAAACCGCGAAAGATGCCATCTTTCTTTCGTAGGGACCAGATTTATCGCGTCCGAAGCGCAATTCATTGCGCGGATTCCATTTAAACCATGTCTGTAAGACGTTGTAGAAGCTATCTCATGCGATAAATCTAGTTCCTACGAAGTGTATCATACGAACATTGATGATGTAGGGCTATTATTTGATTATGTTCATAATCAGGTTTTATAGTTAGACTCCCAATTGGTCAATAATCGCCAGCGTCACCACCAAAAAGATGCTCAAGCTCACAACGGCTATGATCGGGTCGAGAAAAGGACCACTGATCAAACTGCCGCGTAGCCGCAAGCGCTGGAAAAGGTTGGGTAGGGCAAGACCACAGAGGGCCGCAACTAGTAGCGTGAAGCCGAAGCCGAGACCGAGACCGACGCTAAGTAAACCGTTGCGGTAGAGAAGCAGGGTCAGGATGAAGACGAGCAGACTAGCGAGGACGCCACCGAAGGTGCTGAGCTGTAGTTCACGCCCGATGCTCTGCCATAGGTCTCTGCCGTGTGACGCACGAAGCCGCCAACCTGCAACGCCGAGGGCCTGTGATCCCATACGACCACTTGTCATGAGCAACATTGGCACAAGGCAGAACATACTGTTGAGTGCGGCATGTGTGTGCAACCCAATGGCAATATTCACGATTGACACAAGAGCGACGTTGCCCTGTAAGAGCGAACCGAACACCTGCGTCAACACAAGGGCTAGAATGAAGCCTGCGATGACGTTGACACCAAGCCAGGAGAAGCGGTTAATGGCTGTGTGCCATGAAAACTTCTCTTCATCCTCGGACTCCTGCACATCGACACCCGCGATGTCTGAAATGTCCTCAGCCTGCTCTTCGTGCAGTACGTCGATCACATCGTCAACGGTAATCAGACCCAGCAGGTGGTTTCCCTCATCGACAACGGGAATGCCAAGCAGGTCGTATTTCGAGATGCGACGCGCAACCTCCTCCTGGTCGGTATCGGCTTGCACCTTGATAACATCAGTATCCATCAGATCGTGCATGCGCTTCCCTGGCTCCGCCGTGACCAGTTGACGCAACGAAACCACGCCTAGCAGGTGGCGTTCGGCATCCACAATGTAGAGGTAGTATACCATCTCAAGATGTTCCGAATTTGCCCGCATGTAGGTCAAGGCATCCTCAACCGTAGCATCTTGTGGAAGCGTGAGTATCTCGGTCGTCATGATACCACCAGCCGTTTCCGCACCATAACGCAATAGATCGCGAATAGGTTGGGACTCGTTCGCTGGCATGAGGTTTAGGAGACGCTCGGCATCAGCATGCGACATGTCAGCAAGAATATCGGCGGCATCATCCGGTGCCATGCGTTCGAGCATGTCAGAGGCGCGTTCGGGGTCCAACTCGCTCAATAACTCGGACTGCAAGGGATACTCGATCTCGTTCAGAGTATCCGCAGCCGTTTCAGTATCAAGGCTTTCCAGGAAGGCACCTGCATCCTCTACATTTAGCTGTTCCAGAATATCGGCGATATCGGCAGGATGCAGTTCGGCAAGTTTGTTGTGACTGACATTTAGTTGTACCTGCGGCACCACACCGCTACCTGCAATAGCGGTACTTGCTCGCGCACCAGCAGGCAAAGCCGCTAACTCACCCGTTTGACCGCTGCTACCAGCACGTACCATCTGGATTGGCTCAACATAATTCCAGGTGATGGTGCGTTCCGCAAGCTGTACACGCATAATACGGCTCAATGCATCAACAGGAGCCTCCATGCCGAGGCGACGTAACAGGCCACTAAAGCCGATATCGGCACCGACGAGACGCGCTGTTTTCTTAATCTGCGCTAGCTTGAGATCGTTAACCTTGACGACGCGAAACCCCTGCGTATCCACAATCTGTTTATCTAACAGGTCACGCCGTAGCAATAGCTCATCTGTGCGTGGTGTATAGGGGACAATCTGGCTCTGTGCAACGGTCAGATCGACGCGAGTGCCCTCTATCGTCTGCACCTGGGACCAGGGAATAATCGTATCGTGCGTGCCTGTACCCAGCACAGGATGGACAATCAGGGCTGTTACAACTGGAAATGTCTCTTTTAACTCGACGCATACATCACGCACCACGCCCACACGTCGGTCTTCGTTATCATAAACGCTCTGTCGGAGCAATGCACTCAAAAAGATCATACTCTCACCGCCTTCTCCTGGGATTTGATGATGCCAATTGACACACGAAAACATGTGATAAGTCGTTACCCGGCACGATACATATGCAAAGCACTGTTCGCAGATATAGCTATCGTGTGGGGTTGATTTATCGCGTCCTCGTCAGAAACGAATAGCTTGTCGTCAGGACGTGACATATTGTCAGCCCTTATAGACAATGCATGAGAAAACACTGGCAGGTGGGAGTTCTTACTCGACATCTTTCACATTCACGGGGAGAGATGTGTACTCATCGAGTAAGGCGGTGCGATCAGTCCAGGGGGCTAACCAGACAGTGGAGCCTGTTTCGATGAGGAGTAGAACAGTCCCGCAGTAGGCACTTGTTCGTGTCCACGCGCATAAGCTGAGACACACAGCACCTACTATGACTAGGGCCAGCGTCCATGTCCTTTACCTCCTTAGCCCAGCACTTGTAGCCGTTGTTACTGAATGTATCTACAATGATACACATGCAAGGAGAGAAACCGAGTAGGTCCACTTTCCTGCTTCACACGCCATCACAAGGTGGGTATAACAAAAAAACTTTCTGTTGAAAGTATAGCACGTAGGGTTACTATTCAGCAAATTTGTTAGGACTATATAGGACTGGATGAATAGCTTGACTTCTTGCAAAAACTCAGGTACTCTTTCATCAGAGTTAGTGGAAGCACGCTCGTAGATTTTTGTTGTACAAAAGGATTGTAGATGCATAGTATGGTCATTACAGAACTCTCGCGGAGAGATAGTTTCCGCACGTATTGTGTGGGCCTCGTAACTCGATGTTTCTGGCCCACGGTAATACTATGCCCTTTTTCAGGTTTGGAAGTGTTAGAACTGTAATGAAACCTTAAACAAAGACTTCTGAAAATTGGGCCGTGGGCGATAGGTAAACATCGCTCACGGCCTTTGTGCTTCTTTTAACTAAAGTTAAGAAACCGTGAGGCGAGCATGCTGGCTGTCCACGGTTTTCTGTTTTTCTAGCTGCTCGCCTTCCATGAGAAGGGAAAACACACCAGCAATGAATGTATTTCGCGCATTTTCCAATTGTTCCTTTGTCCTACTGTGGAGCGGTCAAACCATCTCTCGCCTGGGTGATAGCCTTTATACCATCGCGCTGGCATGGTGGGTTCTGCAGAAAACTGGATCGGCGACGGCAATGGGAGTTGTCCTGATCTGCTCAACAATTCCTATGCTTCTGTTTCTCCTTTTTGGAGGGGTGATCGTGGATCGTCTGCCCCGTGTACGCTTGATGCTAGCCTCTGACCTTCTACGAGGCGCTCTGGTCGGCCTGATTGCCTTGCTATCTTTTCAGCAGTGGCTTGCACTCTGGCAAATCTTTGTACTAAGTACACTTTTTGGTACTGTCGAGGCGTTTTTCTATCCAGCATATACAGCACTCGTCCCTGATCTGGTGCCCTCTGACCTGCTATCGGGTGCTAATTCGCTCAGAAGCATCAGCCTTGACGCAGGGCAGTTCATTGGTCCCGCTATTGGCGCGACAATTATCGCACTGGGCGGTACCTCGCTCGCATTCGCCTTAGATGGTGTGTCCTTCGTCATTTCGGCACTCTGTCTGGTAGCACTTCCGCATGTTCCGGCACTGGGTAGCCGCGCTGAGAAAGAAGTGGGTATACTGCAAGATATGCGCGAAGGGATCAGCACGGTACTACATTCTCCGTGGTTGTGGGTTACATTGGTGGTTGCCAGTGTGAGTACGATTTTCCTGATCGGCCCCTATGAGGCTGCCTTGCCCCTGCTGGTGAAACAACGTTTCGGGGCGCAGGTGGGTTTCTATGGATTGCTCACCTCGCTCTCCGCTATTGGTTCCATACTTGGAGCGTTCTGGCTTGGGCACTTCAAACGGTTGTGGAGGCGCGGACTGCTGACCTATGGAGCGTGGCTGATAGCCAGTCTGATGCTTCTGGTCGTGGGACTACCTCTATCCATAGGGGTGGTGAGCGTAGCGGTCTTTATTCAGGGCGCGGCAATAGTGATCTTAGGGCTGGCATGGATGAATACGCTACAAGAGTTTGTGCCCTCTGACCTGTTGGGGCGCGTCGCCAGTATTGATATACTGGTCTCTTCCGGCCTGCTCCCCATCGGCTACGGACTGGCAGGCATTGCTGCTGATCGGCTCGGTGCATCTACAGTCTTTGTGCTTGGTGGAGTGATTTCCGCCAGCGTCATCGCGCTTGGGCTGCTCCATCCTGCGGTGAGAAAGATGGATTAGGAAGTTTGCCTTAAAATGAAAGGAGCGTGTAGGGGCGTTTATTCATAACGCCCTTGTCCCCGGCGATTACGTTTCCATCCATTGGTAACGTTCTTCAATTCTTGCCAACATGGTTGGTGGAGGCGAGGGCGTTATGAATAAAAGCCCCTACAGAATTCTTCAATCCAATACAGAAGCATACACCCTCTCGTACTCATCCAACATACGTTCGAGTGAGAAATTGTTTTCCACATGGCTACGGCATTGCTTGCGAGAGAGTGTATACAGTTTATCAACATACGAGGCAGCACCTACGCAGTCCCCTGGCTCGACTAGGAAGCCAGTTTCGTTGTGTCGGATAATCTCTGCAACAGCACCACGTCGGTAGGCGATAACGGGTGTGCCAGTCGCCATTGCCTCGACAGGAACTAGGCCAAACGGTTCGTCCCACTCGATAGGAAAGAGTAGACCGAGCGATTGGCTCATCACTCGCCATAGAGCCGAACGCTCCAATTGACCAAGCACGGTGATACGCTCCCGGGCACGTTGTAATAGTGGCACAATGCGCTCTTGATAGTAAGCGCGGTCGTAGATGCCGCCCGCGAGGAGCAGGTGACGTTGCGCCTGTTCCGCAATCGCGATTGCAGACTCGACCCCTTTTTCGGGGGTGATGCGTCCAGCAAAGAGGAGAGGCGCGTCTGGTGCAACCTGTGCCGCGAAAGGGATGGAGTCAAGATCGAGACCGTTGTAGATAACATGATCAAAAGGCGTGTAAGGCGCGTAGGTCGCGGCGCAGGCGTGCGAGACGGTGAGCAGCGTCAAAGAGTGCCTTTGCTGATGTAAGATATGTAGAGCGTTGTTGATTTCAGGAGATACTGCTGGTAGATGAATAGTGTGTAAGACTGGTATAGCATGGACTAACGCGCTACAAGTATAGGCGGGCCAGTCAAAGGCGTGTACGTGAACAAGATCGAACTCGTTGGTGCGTTGCTGTAGATGCAGGAAAAGATCGAGAAAAATGTTTGCCTGCGCGAAAAAGCCAGTGTCAGCAGGTCGTTCTTGTGTTGGCTCCGAAAAGCTCGCAGGTCGCACGCTTTCTGGCACCGGGATATGCTCGATTGTTACCCCTGGTACAGACGAGCCAACGCGTGCGAACAGAGTAACAGTGTGTCCACGTTGCTGTAAACCTTGTGCGAGATCGGCTAGCATGGCCTGTGCGCCGCCTGGGTAAGGTTGCACTATGGGTGTTACCAGTGGTGCGACGAAGGCAATTCGCACAGCTTATGCCTCTCCTCTATACACAGCGATGTTGTTCTCGGTCTCGTGTAACGTCACCTCGTAGAGCAACCTATCAGGAAAGCTATTTGTCAATCGCTCCCAGAACTTGATTGCCAGCATCTCAGCCGTTGGAATAACGCCCTCAAGCCAGGGTACATCATAGTTGAGATGCTTGTGATCGACCCAGTTGATCACCTGCTCGTTGGTGATATGTTTCATCTCAGTTAGATTGAGTACCATGCCTGTGCGTGGGTCTACATTGCCTTTGACCGTTACCTCAAGCACATAATTATGCCCATGCCCATTAGGGTTCGCGCATTTATCGTAAATGGCATAGTTTTCCACTTCTGAAAGTTCGTTGCTCCAAAGTCGATGCGAGGCACTGAAGGTTGTGCGTCGTGTCAGGTACACCATAGTTCTGCTCGCTTTTTCCTTAATAACAAACGGTCTGTAGGGGCCATAATTCATTACGCCCTCGTCCCAATAAACAATGTTGGCGAGAATTGAGGAACGTACCCAATAATGGGAAACATGGTCGATGGAGACGAGGGCGTAATGAATTATGGCCCCTACAGAACCGTGCGTCGTATCCTGTTAATAGGGATATTTTATGCATTCGTGAATAATTCGATATTGCTGCCACTGAACATTTTGCCAGAGTCGTCAGCGAGAAAGAGCAATATGTCGGCTAATTCGTCGGGCGTCATTCCAGCTTTCAGATGTGGAGCTGCCTGCCGCAACATCTCGGTGGCAACCGCACCAGGACTGACCGCGCTAACACGAATATTGTGTGGTCTGCCCTCGACTGCGAGAATTTCTGTCAGGCTCGCGATTCCCGCTTTTGAGACGTTGTACGCGCTCAAGCCGGGGAACTTTTCGACACCCCTTACACCAGATAGTGACGAGATTGAAAGAATGACGCCCTGCTTTTGCTCGGCCATCATACGAAATGCCGCACGACAACATAGGAAGGTCCCGCGCAAATTGACCGCGATCACCTCATCCCAGGTCGCCGTATCCATCTCGGCAAACGGTTTTACTGCAACGATGCCAGCACAATTCACCAGCATATCGACACGCCCATAGCGTGTTTGGGCTAGCTCGAACAACGCCTGCACGTCCTCTTCATGCGCCACATCGCCAGCCAGCGCAACGGCCTCGCCACCATGTGCTGCGATATCTGCAGCCACCTCGTCGAGTTGTGCCGAAGTACGGCTCATAAGAACAACCTTTGCACCCTCACGTGCGAAAAGCAACGCAGTAGCACGACCAACGCCGCGTCCCGCGCCTGTAATGATAGCAACACGATTTTGTATAGTCATTATGCCTCTTATTATAACACTCTCTGAAAACTTGAGGAATTGTACATCATAGTGTATGCTTACATGTACAGGAGCAAAGGAGAAACAAACGTATGTCCATAAATAATACCCTCCGTAGCTACTCCATTACGGAAATTCGAGAAGAAATTACCCGTCTACCAGAACAATTCGAGCAAGAAACAGACGCGATAACCATCACATGCCGTGGACAACCTGTGATGGCTATTTTGCCTTTTGAAAGCTACAAAGAGCTGCTAGAGAAGATAGAGGCATTACAAGAAACCATCGAGGTACTACAAGATCAGGAACTTATGAAAGTCTTCCGCGAAAGTGTTGAGGCACTACGTAATGGAGAGACCATTGCTTGGGAAGTGGCTAAGCGAGAACTGGAATTGCAATAAATATGTTAAAGCCGATGTATATGAACTGGCGAAGAAGATCTACGCTTAGGTCTGCTTGATACAGAGTAAGAATTTTTGAAGTTTATCTTGTCTCACCCCCTTTTTCTCTGCTATAATATTAGCTGCAATATAACTGATATTACTATAAAGGTTGCTGTATTCTCGCTTCCTGTTTATCCATATATGTAAAAAAATAGTCAGGGTGTGATTGTGAGTATTATTCGACGACAGACGTGTCTTTGCCGGGAGGGTGCATGAACGCTTCCACCGTTTTATCGGGTTCGCTATCAGATTTTGGCCTGGTAGAGGTGTTGCAGGTGGTGGAGTTAGGGGGCATGACTGGTGCCATTCAATTGAAACAAGATAACGGACATACAGGCATCATCTATTGTAGCGAAGGCAAGGTGGCGAACTGCTCCGAGTTCGATCCAGGAGCGTTGATGCTGGGTGATGTCTTACAACAATTGGGAATGGCGACCTATCCACAGATCGAGGCCGCTTCTACACAGCAACAATCAGATATTGTGGGCAAGCGCATTGGCGAGCGGCTCATCGCGATGCGTATCATCAATGAAAAGCAACTCCGTGAGGCGTTACGCACAAAAGCATTATGGACGGCACGCGAACTGGCAATGTGGCAGCTTGGTACCTACGAGTTTATCGCCAGCCCTGATATACAAAAACTGTTGCCCTACAATGATGCTCCACTCAACATAGAGGTGATGCGTGCCACGATGGAGATGGTGCGCTACACCGACGAGTGGGACGCTATGAGAGACTTCTTACCACAAGGCATGCGAACACAACTCCAATTAGCACCCGCTATCACGCATCCTATGAACTTTCATCGTAGCACACTTGAATTGCTGATGCAGATCAATACACAACGCCGTGTACGTCGTATCGCCAGTGCGGTACGACGCCCAGAGTTAGAGGTAGCAAGCGAACTCGCACAATTTGTGCAGCAACAACTTGTAAATTATGTCTTCCAGGACCCACGCGTTCACAGTAGCAACGGACGCAAAGTTCGTCTGCCCGATGCAGCCGAGAAACTTCGCCTGGAGAATTTCCAGTTGCTCGACCTGATAAGCCGCATGGAGCAAGAGTGGGAGAAACAGCGCACACCCACCGAACAATTGCCGACATTGGTGCGCTTCGTAAATTGGACGATGGACGCGCTGATTGATGCCTATCGTGTCAACAAAACAGAGCTTGACCCGGACATGCTCAAGATGCTGCTCACCAACGAAAGCTTAATGTACATGGGAACGTATGAGTTTCGGGTCGAACATAACAATATCGACGTTGACGATTTTACCAACCTGTGCGACACTGTTCTTAATGACCGCATGCAGGATGCCACCGACTTTTACGATGAAGCATCCTCCGTTCTACAGCGGATGATGCGTACCCTGTTCGCGGCAATCAACGCACGCGTGGTCAGTCCCCGTGAACGCCTCGAAAATCAAGAGGTGTGGGAGGCCATGTTCGAGCAATTCGCATTGACGCGCACAACAATATAGAAAAATAAAGAAAATGCCTGTGGCGTGGCTCGCGAGCCACGCCACAGGCATTTTCTTTATTTTGGGGGATACGAGACAAACACGCTTTTGATTTCGCTAAACTCTTCAACGGCACCAGCACCAAGTTCGCGGTGTCCATTGCCACTCGCCTTCATGCCACCAAATGGCAAGTGTATCTCTGAGCCAGTCGTAGCCGCATTGATATAGACAAGGCCCGACTCGATTTCACGAATTGCGCGAAACGTCAGGCGACTACTCTCGGTGAAGATACCCGTTGACAGGCCGTACTCCGTCTCATTTGCCACCTGTATCGCCTCTTCATAAGAGTTCACAGGGACGATGGAGACAAAGGGGCCGAAAACCTCTTCGCGTGCGATACGCATGTTCGGCGTCACATCGGTAAAGACGGTTGGCTTATAAAACGCGCCATCGCTGTATTCGTTCTCGGTCAGTGCAGCACCCCCTGTCACCAGTCGCGCCCCCTCTTGCTTGCCAACCTCGGTATACTCATGCACCGCCTTTACACGTCCCTTGTTGACCAATGGCCCCATCTCGACGGTTGCATCGAGGCCGTCACCGACGCGCAGTTTCTCGGCTACCGCAACGAGCCGTTCAATAAATGCCTTTTGCACCGATTTCTGCACGATCACACGGCTTGTCGCGGTACAACGCTGGCCCGTTGTACCAAAGGCTGCACCTACAATGCCCGCTACTGCAAGATCGAGGTCGGCGTCTTCTAGCACGATAACCGCATTTTTGCCGCCCAGTTCGAGTGTGCACCGCCGCAGGTCGCGCCCACAGATCTCGGCGACGTGCCGTCCCACCTCTGTAGAACCGGTGAGCGAGATCATATTGATACGTTTGTGGCTGGCTAACGCATCGCCCAGTGTGCCACCCGGCCCTGTGATAACGTTCAACACGCCTGCTGGCAGACCTGCCTCGTGCAAAATTTCCGCCAGTTTAATAGAGAGCAAGGGTGTATCGCTGGCTGGTTTCAGGACAACCGCGTTACCTGCTAAAAGTGCGGGGAAGGACTTCCATGCAGGAATAGCAATAGGGAAGTTCCAGGGCGTGATGATGCCGACAATACCGATAGGATGGCGTACAGTCATACAAAATTTGTTGGGGAATGCGGAGGGCAAGGTTTCGCCCTCGGCACGACGCCCCTCGCCTGCAATAAATTTCGCAACGTCGATGGCAATCTGCACATCGCCGCGCGTCTCCTTGAGAACTTTGCCCATCTCGCGTGTCATCAGGACCGCAAGTTCTTCCTTGCGTTGCTCTAAGATGAGCGCGGTGCGTAGCAGCACCTCGCCGCGTTCGGGTGGTGGGGTCGCAGCCCAGCCTTGTTGCGCCTTGCTCGCAGCTGCAATGGCATCTTCGAGATCGTCAGGCGTCGATTTCTGGAAGTGCCCGATGACCTCGCTGGTGTGCGCGGGATTGGTGCTGGCAAAAGTCGCACTGACCCTGGCATCACGCCATTGCCCGTCGATAAAATTCTGAAATACCTGTTGGGTGGATGAAGACATGCAAATGCTCCTCGATGAGTGTGTGGATCGTCGTTGACCTGTTCGTGGTTGTGGCACCTGTCAGACGAAAATAAAAACTCGACGAATACAGTATATCACGCGTGAAAGACAAAAATATAGCGCACAAATTGCTCCGACCATAGGTGGTCGGAGCAATTTGTGCGCTATATTTTTATCTAAACAGACTCAACCTGGGGACCATCGGTTGTTTGTGTCGGTGGCACTTCAGGAGTTGGCTGCTGTTGTGTTGAGGTTGCAGGAGCAGGCTCCGCATAGTCGTTCTCTTGCGCTGGCCGCTTGAAGATATAGTATGCCGAGTTCGAGGTCAGTGGCTGGATACTTACCAGTTCCCACCCTTCGCGGCCCAGGCCATTCATGTAACGACGTGCAAATGTGCTGCGTCGCTCGTTTCCAATCAAGGTCTCAAGTCCCTCGCTGGAGATTCGCCCCCGGTAGTCGATATAGACAACTTTATAAGCCCATTGAGCCATGATAGTTGCTCCTTCCTTCTTGTCTCTCTACTATGTATATGTTTGTGTTGTTTGAGTCCCACCGGAGAGAACCTTCAATGCCATATCCGATGACATCTCTTGCGTGAATGATCCATTGTTGTTGTGTTATGTAATCGCGCCTCGCTCGCAGGAAAACGTTCCACAGTTGGGTCATTCGTGCAAACAACCGACTGCACACTGGGTTCCACAGTCAATGTGTCGTCAATCGCAGGTTCTCTACCAGCAGGTTCCTCTGCACATGGGTAGTATAGCTTTGCTGAGTGGTTAGTGCGCCGCCAGTTCCACCAGTTTATGAGGCAGTGGAAACTGTCTGGAAGAAGCCTGTCTATTTCTACAGGTATGGGTCCGTATTGACGTGTAGGGGCCATAATTTATTACGCCCTCGTCCCAAGTACAAACGTGAAGGGCGTAATAAATTATGGCCCCTACACGATAGAGGTGACGGTCGGAGCCGCCGTTGGCGTTGGGGTTATCATCACATTCGTAGTTGGTACTGGCGTCGGACTGAGTGCAACAGGAGCAATGGTGAGCGTGATATTTATGGTAACGGCTGACCCTGCTGAAGGCGTGATAATAACGGTCGCAGAATAGGGTGTACCAGCGGTAAGTCCTGCCGTGTGTACACTAAAGAGAATTGTCGAGGACACATTGGAGGCATCACTACCACTCGCTGTGTCAAGCGTCAACCACGTAGCTGAAGGCGAACTCGCCGTCCATGTAAGGGTTGCCCCACCAGCATTGGTAATGGCGAGCGACTGCATGGCAGGATCCGTACCAGCAGTCGTTGTAAAGGTAAAGCTTGACGGGCTTAGCTGCATCGCTGGTTGAGCAACGTTGATCGTGATGGCAATAGTGGTTGGACTACCAGCCACGACAGCACCTGTTGCGGCGTCGGTGGCAGTCAACGTTACACTTGCGTTAAAACTACCGCCAACAACACCTGCAGCATTTGTTACTACAATAGTTATAGCATCATTGCTACCAGCCGCAAGCGAGCCAGAGGTAGATGCAAGTCCAACAAATGCGGGCGCATTCGCTAGCGTAGCGGTCCAGTTTAACGCTGTCCCCCCTGTATTCGCGATGTTAATTGGTTGCGAGGTCACACCATTTGTACCATGCACGATTGCAGCACCAGCACTTGCTGAGAGTGTTGGAGGGGCCGCTACCGCCACTACAATACTAACGGTTTGCGGACTCCCTACAATTGCGACACCACCATTGCTCGCCGCAAGGGAGATCGAGCCATGATGTGGAACAGCCGTCAGCGCGGCACCATTCACATTTACAGTAAATGTTGCAGTCCCACCAGAAGGAATCGTCGCTGTTGTCGGCGTTACACTTAGCCAACCCGTACCATTTGCAAGTGTTATAGTGGGCGTGATGCTAACATTTCCAGCACAAGTACCGCTTGCAACTATTGAAAATGTCTGTGACGTGGGATTTTGTCCCGCCTCTGTACTGAAATTTTCAGTGCTCGTCGATGGTGCTTGTAGTGTGCATGCAGGTTGTACATTGAGCGTAACGGGCACGTTCACAGGTGTACCAATGGCCTGATTGGTCACACTATCACTTGCCGTAACCGTTACGGAAGAGTTATAGATAATCGGGGAAAGACCAGCCAGAGAGATACTCACGCTGCTACTTGCTGTTGCGGTCGGCGCGAACGTTCCCGTTGCAGGGGTTGTCGTCAACCATCCCCCGGGTGTGGTGGGTGCAACGCTCCACGCGATGGAGTGCGAACAGGCACCACTTGCCGCTATAGTCAGCGTTTGTGGAGCAGGAGCGGCCTGCCCTATTATTGCGCTGAAAGAAAGCGCGGGACCAGCCGAAACCGCACAAGCATTTTGCACAACAAAGTTCACCTGGATCTGCCTTGGGCTGCCAGCAGCTACATGTCCAGCACCATCAGTTCCAGAAATTGTGAGTGTACCCCCATAGTTATAAGGAGGGAGCGAGTTCAGTTGTGCAGAAACCGTCAATGATATTGATTGATGTGCAGCAAGACTGCCACTTGCTGGCGTAATATTCAGCCAGTTGCCTCCACTGCTAGAGACAAAGCCCGCTTGCCAGTTCAAAGTGCCCCCTGCCGTATTTGTGACGACAATGTTTTGCGAGGCGGGGCTTGCCTGACCGACAACGCCACCGTATGTAAGCATGTTCGTGGAAGTGTTCATGATGGGTGCGTTCGGCTGGACCAACGTGAATGTTACCGGAATGGTTTCCGTGCCCGATGCCGTTGTAAAAACAATCGAGCCGTTATAGGTGCCAGGATTCAAGCCAGCATCGTTGATACTCACCGATGGATGCGTTGGTGTTGTGCCGCTTGTAGTTCCAAGTACCAGCCATTGTGAACTACTCGTTGCACTCCACGCCAGAGTCTTTGGGCAACCTTGCGCGACGCCGATGCTCATATTCTGACTGGCTGGTGCCGCCTGTCCGTAAGCACCTGCGAATGTCAGTAACGATGGCGCAACTTGTAGTACACACTGTGGGTTAATCGTAATTGTCACTACAATGCTCTGTGGACTGTCTTTTACCTGTCCCTGCCCACTAAAGGTGATGAGACTGCTATAGGTTCCAGGTAGCAGTGTACTGGTGTTAATACCAACACTAACAGGACGTGTTACGCCAGCCGGCGTAGAGGTGATGAGGCCACCACTAGATGAGGCATTCTGAATAGTGCCGGACAGCGGCGAGACAGAAAGCCACGCAGCATTTGTCGCTACACTCCATTGTAATGGGCGTACACCAGGATTGCTTATATTAACTGTCTGCGTTGGTGGTGCGCTCCCACCATCCGTTGCGATAAAGGAGAGTACAGCCGGATTCACCTCAAGCACTGCCTCGTGTCCCGGGTCAAGTGGCACAACGCTCATCTTGACATCTATCTTACTATTACCTGCGCTAGAGGCGAAATTCACATGAGCGGTGTAGGAGCCTGGTTGCAGCGTTGAGCGGTCTACGGCAACCGTGACCTGCACTTTTGAAATATCGGCGATCATCCCTTGCTTTGGTGTTATTTGTAGCCAGGGCTGGTCTGTACTACCTTGCCAGCTAATTTGTCCACCTCCCATATTGCTCAGGCTCAGTTGTTTGGTAGAATTGGTCGCGAAGTCTCCTGAACCCATATCAAGAGCGGTTGCAGTAATAGCGAGGTGCGCGGGTCGTAGCGAAGTGTTACGGCCTGTGACAAAAAGTGAGAAACGCGCGATTTTGTGAAGTGTAGCATCCTCGGCGTTCACTGTATGTATACCAGCCTGCCATTCAGGGGAAATCGTTACGGTATCAGTGAAGCTTCCCTTTGCATCCACCGGAATACGCGTGAGATATCCTGTATCAACGATAGGAATCATAGCGTCACGGCTCAAACCTGCAATGCTACCCGGACTGAAATTGCTGCCGTGCAACGTCAATGTTGCACCTGGCGCAACACTACTTGATGATGCTTGGAGCGTTGGTCCATGTGGACCGGCAGAGGCATTGAACAGTCCACGACCAATTGTGATGAAAACACCGAATACCCCGACAAGCAACAGGATGGACACCGCGAGCAGGCGCATCCAGAACAAGGGTGGAAGCGAAGCAGCACGGTCTAACCATGACCGCTTTGTTGGTAAAGGTTTCAGCACAATAGGATACACTTGCGAAGGGCGAGGCACAAAAAGCACGTCCTCCTGCTCACCGGGTGCATCTAACTCTTTATGCCAAGTCAGGAGATGTGGCGGATTCTCTTCAAGCTCTTGTGTCAAAATATCGGCAAAAGAATATTCCTGATCCTGTAAAGAGGATGGTGTCTGGAATGAGTGAACTGTCTCTAAAGCTGGCGGTGTATGGGTGTTTGATCGTTGTCCTATTCTAACAGTCATATGCTCTGGTGCTGTTATTGACTCCCCACAACTGGTGCAGTAGTGAGCAGAATCAGGCATTGCTTTTTCGCAGTGTGGGCAAAGAATACTATTCATTGGTAATGGCTCCCCTTACCCCTCGCCAATGCAAGTACGGTTTTAGAGACTGCTTGAATATGAACTGTTAAATGTCCTATTAAGAGTATACTATATTTGACTCCGCAAATATAAGTGTACGGGACAAATGGCCTGCTGTCAATCGCATAAAATGTATCATCTTGTTTCATTTTACCGTTGACAAAAAATTCACGTTTGGCAACGTACTAATGTCACAGATTTGACAAGCACCCTCTCGGACTTATATGCTTGTAGTATCCTAACAGAAAAAACGAGCAAAGAGACCATTGAGGAGCATTACTTTGGCTACGATACCGCGTAGTACGCCTTCGTCATCACTGCCACATCATATATTTTCCTGGTTCCTTCTCATTCTTGCAAATGCGCTATGGGCGACAAGTTATGTCACTTGCAAACTTATTCTACACAACCTCTCAGTTATTATGCTCAACACGCTCCGTATGAGTCTGGTCGCGCTCTTGCTTATTCCTCTCTTAGTGGTTAAACGCAAACAACTACACGTAACATGGCATGAAGTGCCACAACTGCTCTTTGTACAACCATTGCTTGGGACTGCACTCGCGGTTCTCTTGCTACATGAACAATTGACCCCGCTTACCCTCGTGGGAGGCGTTCTAATTGTGACAAGTGTCTTCTTAATTGCACGCTATTAGCCATAGAGAGAAAGAGAGAGGGACATTCATGATCGAGCCACGTAGCTCTTTCGTCGATACCGAGGCCATATGTTTGCACTATCTCGAATGGGACCCACAGGAAAGCTGCGATGAAGAGCATACAGCGACATTGCAGGGCAAAGATGAGATACCGATCGTGCTACTACATGGGCTGGGTGCAACGGCTGATACATGGCGTTTAGTGGCACAAGACCTGTGTCATGAACATGTTGTTATAGCCTTCGATCTTCGTGGACATGGTAAAAGCGAGAAGTCTACGAGCGGCTACGATCTCACAACAATTGCCGAGGATGTAATACAGGGTATGGCTGCTCTTGGCCTCGGTCAGGTCGCGCTTGTCGGACACGGCTGGGGTGCGCGTGTTGCGCTCGTCATGACGGCGCGACATCCTGCATTGATTAGTCATCTCATCCTTATTGACTGTCCCCATGTCGAGCCACGACACTGGCCCGGTATGACGCGAGAGCGTTTTATTCGCGAAACGGATATTGGGCATATCTACGCATCACGCTCAACCTTTATCGAGGCGATGCGACAAGAAATGCTCCCATTCTGGTCGCCAGAGGTAAAAGCATCGTTACTGAAAACCGTGCAGGAACGTCCTGATGGGCGACTTGAGGAACTTCTTCACCCCGACAATCAACGTCAGATACGCGAGTCGCTATGGGATGATCGCGCCCTGTCGTATTATAGTAAATTGATATGTCCCGTCTTGCTCATTCCAGCGGCAGGCGAACCACAGGCGGGCCAAGAGTTTCCAGAGCAGCTCGAACATACCGATGAGTTTGCAGCAGCAAAAGGTTACATGGCAGCTCAGGTTGCAGAGATTATTCAACGTTGCTCCGTACTATGGATGCCTGATACCGTGCATGATATACAGTTACAACACCCGCGTCTACTTGCCCAGGCTATCACGCGGTTTATGGCATAGCGAAAGGATTTCTCGGATGACAACAATCCTTTATATGAACGGCAACATCTATACAATGGATGCCGCACAACTCCGCGCTCAGGCACTGGCTATTGATGATACCAATGGACGCATTCTGGCCGTTGGCACCAACGACGAGGTGAGACGTGTTGGGAGTCAGCACACACACATAGTGGACTTGAAAGGCAAAACCGTTCTACCAGGGTTTATCGACGCACACATTCACCTGCTGCATACAGCGCATAGCCAGAATCAGATCGACGCACGTACTGCCACGAGCGAAGATGAGGTGGCAGAACTTGTGCGTCAGCGAGCCAGTCAGACGCCCGATGGACAGTGGATACAGGGCGGACAATGGGATAGAAACCTCTGGTCCAACACACGCTTCCCCTCGAAAGCCTCGCTCGATGCCGCCGCACCACGGCATCCCGTCGCACTTTCGAGCAAGGACGGCCACCTGTTATGGGTCAATTCGCTGGCATTGCAACGTGCAGGCATTACCACAGAGACGCCGCAGCCTGAGACGGGTCATATCTTGCGCGATGGGTCCGGCGAGGCTACGGGCGTACTACAAGAAGAGGGTGCTACCAGCCTAGTGTTTCGCGTGATTGGACATTCTGACCCGTTCATGGACCGCATCTTGATAGAGCGCACACTGGCGCAGGTGCAGAGGAGCGGCATCACCACTATCCACGATATTGAGGGAGATACTTCCCTCAATATCTTTCAAGAGTTACGCAACGAGGGCAAGCTGGGCGTGCGTGTGCATATGATTCTGCCACGCCAGATGTTGCCACAGCTACGCACACAGGGTATTAACAACGACGACAACGACCTGCTGCGCGTTGGCGGCATCAAGATATTCGCCGATGGTACGCTCGGCTCGCAGACCGCCGCTATGCTTGAGAGCTTCGAGGGTAGTCCTGGTAACTATGGCATCCTTACTATCCCCGAACAAGAGATGATGGATACCGTAAACGATGCTACCGAGATGGGTCTGACCATCGCTATTCACGCGATTGGGGACCGCGCCGCAAAGGTCGCGCTCGACGCCATCGAACGCGCTCAGACGCTGATGGCCGAACAGGGTACACCTGAAGATGTACATTCAGGTCTGCGCTATCGCCTCGAACATGTGCAGTTAATCACACCCACCGACTTGGAACGTATGCAGCGTCTAGGTGTAATAGCCTCGATACAACCCTTCCACGCCGTTGCGGACCGTGACATCGCCGAACGCTATTGGGGCAAACGCGCGCGGCGCGCCTATGCCTATCGCACCATGCAAGAGCTAGGCATTCCGCTCGCAATGGGATCGGACGCCCCCGTTGAACGCTTCGACCCATTAGCTATTCTCTACGCCGCGACGGTCCGTCGTGATCCGACCACCCAGCGTCCGCCCTGGCTACCCGATCAGGCACTACAGGTTACAGATGCTCTATGGGGCTATACAATGGGCGCAGCATATGCAGGAGCAGAGGAGCAACACAAAGGCTCACTTACCGCTGGAAAACTGGGCGATGCTGTTGTTTTACGCGAAGATATTCTGCATGTGCCACAGGAGAAGATATCTGATAACGGCGTACAGGCTACAATTGTAGGTGGACGAGTTGTGTATGGCGAGCTATAACTTACTAGAGACACGCGTTAGCCACCAGCGAGTTTGACCTTGTAGCCAAGTTCGGTCAGCTTTGCTTGTAGCTTATCACGGTGATCACCCTGTATCTCGATGACGCCATCTTTCACAGTGCCGCCAGAGCCACACAATTTTTTAAGCTGTTGAGCAAGCGCAGGAAGAGCATCATCACTGGCTGGAACACCCGTAATGACAGTTACGGTCTTGCCGCCGCGTTGCTTGCGGTCACGCATAACTCGCACGATGCCATCACTCTTCTTTTTTGGCTCGCCCGAAGTTTGTCTAGCATCTGGTTGCGGGCGTTTTCTGCTGCTATCAGTCGAATAAACGGTATAATCTGGCATTCTATGCGCTCCTCTCTTTTATCGTTGGATGACAACGGCTTTATACACAAATTGTATCATACGAAATTGTATCATACGACGGGCGACCACAAGGGTCGCTCCTACTATAGAAGACGTTTCAGGCGAGAAGCGTATCATTGTATAGTAGGGGCGACCCCATAAGCGTTCACTTAACAGAGAAAAGCGGGGATGTGTCGAGCAAGGGCACCCGTTTGTTCTAACGTACTAAAGTACAACTTGAGTACAACTTGATGATTGAGATGACACAAAAGCAGGTTGTGATACGTGTAATAAGAGAAAATGTACAGCTAAGGACGCCCCCAATGATACAAACACTTCAAAACACAACTATATCTCACTATCAAATCAAACACGTATTGGCGCGTGGTGGTATGTCAACGATCTATCTGGTACGTGATGTTGTCACGGGTCGCGATGTTGCAATGAAACTAGTTCACAGCGACGACCACGACTACTATGAACGTTTTCAGCGAGAGGCAAAGGCGGTCGCACATCTCAAGCACGATCATATCTTGCCCGCCTTCGACTATGGTAAATATCAATCATGGTTCTATATGGTCATGCCCTATATCGAGTATGGAACGTTACGCGAACGCCTCAGCAAAGGGCCACTTCCACCACACGAAGCAGGCCGCATACTTACTTACACAGCTTGCGGGTGCTATACAATGCGCTCATAAGCAAGGTGTGATACATCGCGACATCAAACCTTCTAATATTCTCATGCGCGACGGTGAACATGTGTATCTCGCGGATTTCGGCCTTGTGCGAAATATGGAAGGGAACACAGGTTTAACACAAACGGGTTATCTTATTGGAACGCCCGAATATATGGCTCCTGAAATAACCAAACAGCCTGCAACACCTGGCAGTGATGTATACGCGCTTGGCATTGTCCTGTACCAAATGCTGACTGGATACGTGCCATTTAGGAGTGCTACACCTGTTGCGATATGTTTGAAGCACCTTAATGAGCAACCACTCGCACCATCGGTATACAATTCCACACTCTCACCTGCAATTGACCAGGTTGTTCTGCATGCATTAGCTAAAGACCCATCTCAACGTTTTCAAAGCGCATCAGAACTTGCCGATGCGTATCAAGTTGCTCTCAATAATATCCCTTTTCCTCAAAGCATAGCAACGAGAAAAGAACGAAGGCATACGACAAGAACGTATACAGGTCTACTTGTAGCAGCAGCAACGGCACTCTTTTTATTACCTACCTTGTTCGGCTTTTTATTGCTCCCAGGTCATCTATCAACAGCAACAATTTTGGAGGCAAATGCCTATTTCAACATTGGTCATACTCTCACAAAGCCGCCAGTTTCACATCCAACCGCCACTCCTACAATATTGAAAACGCCACACTCCACACAACATATTACAGTGACGCATCCATCATCAGTAAATACACATCCTAATACAGTTAGAAACAGTGATAGCGGAAATAACGGTAAAGGCAATGGTAATGGACATGAGCACAGCAAGGGTGCTGGCGGAAATAACGGTAAAGGCAATGGACATGGACATGGGCATGGTAAGGGTAGAGGCGATTAGAGAGAACGGAGAATTGACATAAAGGCTGTTTAGCCCTATACTGCATCTATCAAGCTATCTCAATGCGTGATACTAATGAATATTTTTTTTTGCATATTCACCATAAGGAATGTAAACAAACATGCCCGGATTAGAGGGAACATCTTTAGGGCACTATCAGCTTCTGGGGCGGTTAGGGCGTGGCGGAATGTCAGAAGTATATCTTGCCTATGACGAACGCAAGGATCGAAATGTCGCGCTCAAGGTAGTGAGTAGTAGCCAATCCGACTATCTCGAACGCTTCCAGCGTGAGGCAGAAGCGATCATAAGCCTGCATCATGACCATATTCTTCCAGCTTACGACTTCGGTGATCAAGAACCCTGGCACTATCTTGTTATGCCCAATATCGAGCATGGTACGCTACGTGATCGCCTGGAAAAGGGCGCACTCTCACTGGAAGATGCAGGCGAGATGTTGAACCAGATTGCAAGTGCGCTACAAAGTGCTCACGATCACGGCATCATTCATCGTGATATCAAACCCTCTAATATCTTGCTCCGTGACGACCACTATGCATATCTTGCCGATTTTGGGTTGGCGAAAGCAATGGAAGGTGGAAGCGAGCTTACGCAAACAGGTGCCCTGCTTGGTACCCCAGAGTATATGTCTCCCGACTTAGCAGATGGTCCCGCAACCACAAGTAGTGATATTTACGCACTTGGTGTACTACTCTACCAGATGATTGCAGGCCGTGTGCCCTTTACGGGCGAAACACCTGTTTCTGTCTATATGAAGCATGTACGCGAACAGCCGTTACCACCCTCGTTCTTCAATGCCAGTATTCCGCATTCCGTCGATCAGGTTGTCTTGCGTGCATTGGAAAAGGACCCACGTCGCCGCTATCAGTCTCCACAGGAGTTAGCGGATGCCTTCGAGCAGGCACGTTTACAGCCATCAGTACACGAAACGCAAGAGATGGCACCGTATAAAAAGCTGCAAGAAACTGAAAACGCGGTAGGTACTGGTGATACACCTATTCCTGCATCACGCCGTTTCGCGCGACAGGCGCGACAAGCACGACAGGCGCGGCAGAGCCGTAATCCTTCATCGCATGGACGTAGATTGGTTCTACCAGGAAATCCAACAGTCGCTCCTACCTCTGTTTTCTCACGACGCAGACGTATCACGGCACCAATTGCCGATGATTTGGCGGTTGACGTGCAACAACGTCCCATAGTGCCATCGGCTGTAAGTTCCGACCCTATTACGCCGTCTTTACCAGCACGTCGCAGAACGGAAAGTATACATCCAACCCGAACTACACGAAGTAGAAACGGTCGGCTCACATTTATCATTGTGACCGTTGGTCTGCTGCTCTTCGTCGTCCTACCATTGAGTGCCGTTTATTATGTGTATAGGACGAATCCGCCAAAAGCGTCTCCTACAGCTATACCAACTGCAGTACCAACACAACCGCAGCCAACAGCCACAGCCGCACCATCGGGTACACCAAACGTCGTCACAACAGCTCAGGCGCAGGCGACCACCACCTCAGTTATTAGTGCCGCCACAAGTGGTACACCTCTGCTCGCAGATAGTCTCACTACAAATACAAATGGACGTTGGACAGAGGATACGAGTCATTGTATGTTTGTATATGGCGCGTATCACGTCAAAGTTACACAAACAAATTATCTTCAACAGTGTGCGCTTACAATGGCTGTGGTAGCAAGCACAACGACGCAGGTCGATGTCACCTTGTTGAGCGGACAAGATGCAGGAATGCTACTGCGCGTCAATGGAAGTCAGTTTTACGATTTTGAGATCACCAGTCAAAGACAGTACTTTTTCCGCCGTCACGATACGAGTGGCAATGTCTATAGCTACCTGCTTGGCAGTATCGCGAGTAACGCTATCGCCCCTGTAGGTCAAAAGAACACACTGTTGGTCATAGCAACTGTTAACAATTTCAGGCTCTTCATTAACGGAGTTGCCGTTGGAAGTGTGACGGATAACAATTACAGCAATGGGCAAACTGCGCTGGCTTGTGGCATCGTTGCTCCAACGAATACAGGTGAAGCAAGCTTCTCCAACCTCAAAATATATTCTGTTTGATAAAGACACAGCAAACAATGGAGTCTACCACGCGGTAGACTCCATTGTTTGCTGTGTCTTTATCCTCTTGTAGCTGCCTGTTGAAAACCTGAAACAGGCGGTGCTGGCTGTCGCTCGCTTTGCGCTTCTTTCGGTGGTGTCAACGTATTGTTCTTGCGTATCTTTCCTGTCACAAAGAAAAAGACGATAAGCATAAGAATTGACTCGACGATGTAGACGAGCAGGAATGATGGAAAGGCAAACGCGCCACTACCAATCACGCCGTTGGCGAGATATGGTCCAATGGGAGCAGGTAGAAGTTGTAGACCAAATGAGCCGTTCCAGATGGCGTGTTGTAATACCGCATAAAGCATACAGCCAAAGCCAAGCAAGAAGCGATTACGGCTCGCTTTTGGATGCGTCAGGTAATACCAGCCAAGAGCAACCATAGCCGCGCCGAGGCCGTGCAATAAACCAGCGGTGCTGCGTTGGAGCGCGATATTGAGCCAGTCCTGATAGCCCGAACTGATATAGCCGGATGTCTCGATCAAGTCAAAGCCGATACCACAACTGAGGCCAAGCACAAACGCCTCGGCAGCACTCTCGATACGCCCGATCAAAACGACAACGGCGAGTGGCTTTACTGCTTCTTCGACGAGCGGCGCGATCACAGAGACGAGTACAAACAGAAAACCGATGGCATGTGGGTCGGACGGTAAGGGTTGATTAGGGTTGTCCAGCGAAAAGCCTGAACTCGTCTTTAACAGACCTGACGCGACAACCGTTAAAATGCTCTCAAAGATAAGGGCTAGCACGATTGAGAGCGTGGCACCACTCACAATCGCGAATGCGAAACGCCTCCAGCGCGTCGGCCAGCGTACCGAGCGTGGAAAATGTAGACGTCGCACACCGAGCGCGAGAATGGTAAGTGCGGGCAGAATGCCTGCTAGCGCAATAAGGAAGACAGTGAATGGTAAATTGGCGGTCTCCAATCCATTCGCACGCAGAATAGCCGCAATTATGATGAGTATCACATAAGCAGCCAGGAAAATCCACCACCAGGGTAGCTTGAATGCAGCCGATGGCTTCCGCAAGAGCGAACGAATACTGTGGAAGAGGCCAAAGCCACCACCAAAACAACCTGCGATAGCTAACGCGAGGAACAACACAACTCCGCTGAAAAATTGACTCTGTTGACCTGCGAAGCGACTTGAAGGTACAACCGTCAGTAGTAGCAGAATGCCTGCGCTTAGCAAGCCACCAATTGTTACAAGGACTGAACAAATTAATGCAATAATCGCTATTACATGAAGATACGTGTCTTGACGTGGACGAATTAGCTGTGCTGGATAATGATAGCCGTAATAGGGATAGGGTGGATAGCCATAATAGCCGGGATAGCCCTGCTGTGGCTGCTGATTGCCGTTTGGGGGATAGCCGTATTGGGGTTGCTGATATTGTGGATAAGGGGGTTGTTGATAGCCATTGTTCTGGCCGTACTGCGGCGGCGGTTGACCAGGATACGTATAGTTAGGAGAGGCAGGGGGATACTGGAGCTGTCCCTGCTGTGGATATGAAGAATAGCCCTGCCTCTGTTGCCCTTGTTGTTGTGGTACTTGCTGTGAATATGGATATGGCGGCGGTTGCGGATATGGCGAGGGCGCAGCCGGATAGCCAGCGGAGCCAAGCGGTTGTGTGACATGCTCACGGTAACTTGGCTCTTCCTGCTGCATTTGATTGTCATTTGTCGCTGGTTGTGCGGATTGCTGGTGTTTATTGGGGTCTGATAATGGCCCCATATATTCGGAACCCACGATTATTTTAGCCTTTTCTTAATATAGTGGTGATGGTCACATATTTTGCAGCAAGACCACAAAAGTCTTTCCTGTATGTTGAGTATACGTGCAAAAGCATGGACAGGTTTCCTCTTAAAAAATGTTGAATGCCGCGCTCATCACACAGCATTCAACATTTTTTATCTCGCGATAACCTGCGTCTCAATGGCACCGCTTCCCAGCAATGCCTCTAGTTTCACATGTAATTCAGGTGTATAGTGCATAGTGTTGTTCTCTGGTACAAGTCGGGTTTTCCATTCGCCGTTGACAACGAATACATCGTAGTGATCACGTCCCGGTCGCTCTGAGATATAGCGATACATGTCCTGCACCTTCAAAATATCGTTTGAAACGGAAACCTCATCGCTACCACTGAGTTGTAGCGTGAGCCAGACATGATATTCCTTACGGTCCATCTCTTCCTCTACTGATTTGAGACGCTCGACTCTGTTACACAGAATGTTTGGCTCATCGCGTCGTATCTGCACATCACCATAAACAATCACCACCGAATCTTCTACCCACATTTCTGCCGTTTGCTCGTAGACTTTCGGAAAAACGGTTACGTCGATGGAGCCGAACATGTCTTCCAGTTTCACCACACACATCGTATCACCCTTTTTCGTAGTGATGCGTCGCGCCTCCGTAATCATACCACCCAGCACAACTTTTTGTTTATCGTGTTCCTCAGTAATCATGCCTGTGTTGTGCTTTACGGTGTCTTGCATGACTTCAGTGAGGTATGCCAGTGGATGCTTCGAGACGTAGACGCCGATGAGTTCCTTTTCCCAGTTCAACAACTGTTTGCGTGGAATCTCTTTCGCTTTTGCGTTGAGCGCAAACTCGATGCCGTTGACAACCTCTTCGGCATCACCGAAGAGACTCACCATGCCATGCGCTTTGGCAGCTCTTTCGGATTTACCGAAGCTCATGGCACGATCAACCGCGTCGAGCAGCATGTGACGCACACCCTCGCCGTCTTCCAACGAATCGAATGCACCAGCCTTGATCAGCGTCTCAATCGCGCCCTTACCGACGTACTTAGGGTCAACGCGCGTGCAGAAGTCGGCGAGTGTACGGAAGGGACCACTCTCCTCACGCACACGACAAATTTCTTCGATTGGCCCCTCGCCAATACCTTTGATCGCCAGCAGACCGAAGCGCACACCACCATACTGCACAGTAAAGCCACGATCACTCATATTGACATCGGGTCCAAGCACCTCGACATCCATTCGCTTACATTCAGCGATAGCGTTGGCAATTTTCTTAGCGTCCGAAGCCTCAGTGGTCATGGTGGCTGCCATGAACTCCGCCGTATAGTTTGCCTTGAGGTAGGCTGTGAAGAATGCGACAACGGCGTAACTCGCAGCGTGCGCCTTGTTGAAACCATAGCCGCCAAACGGCATCACCAGCGTAAAGAGTTCTTCGGCATCCTTCTGTTTCATGCCACTGGCGACACAACCTTTGACAAAATCGACCTTGTAGCCCTCCACCTCGTCCATCTTCTTTTTGCTGAGTGCTTTACGGAACTTGTTGACCTTGCCCCAGGAGAAGCCAGCCATGTTGACGGCAATGAACAACACCTGATCCTGATACACGATGATGCCGTATGACTCTTCGAGCCACTCTGCTAAGCGTGGGTCAAGGTAGGTTATTTTCTTGCGCCCGTGTTTAGCGGCGATGAAGTCAGGAATACTATCCATTGGGCCAGGGCGATACAACGCGATCATTGCCATCACATCTTCGACGCGTGTCGGCTTGAGCTGCTTGATGTACTCGCGCATCTTGGGGCCTTCCAACTGGAAGACGCCCGTTGTCTCGCCGCTTGCCAGGAGTTCAAACGATTTTTCGCGCTTCCTATCCTGCTCCGCGTCGCCTATCGGATCAAGCGGTATCTTCTCAAGATTGATATCCTCGTCACGTGAGGCTTTGATAAACTTGACCGCGTTATCCAGGATAGTAAGGTTAGATAGTCCTAAAAAGTCAAATTTGATCAGGCCCAGTTCCTCAAGGTGCATCTGCTCGTACTGTGTGATACGTCCCTTGCTGGGGTCTTTGGGGTCGCGCAATTGCAGTGGCACGAAGTGTTCGAGCGACTCGTTGGCGACGATAACACCAGCCGCGTGAACGCCCGTGCTACGAACCGAACCTTCGAGCTTTAACGCCTGGTCGATAATCTCTTTTGCAGGTGTGCTTTCATTGTAGAGGGCGTTGAGTTCGCGCACGCCGTCTAACGAGCCTGAGAGCGTTACCTTTGGACCCGTTGGGATGAGGCGTGTGATGCGGTCCCCGATATCCTGTTGCCCCATGACACGCGCCACGTCTTTAACAGCGGCCTTTGCAGCCATTGTGTTGAACGTCACCATCTGCGCGACACAATCATCGCCGTACTTCTTCGCCACGTATTCGATGACTTCCTCACGACGGTCATCCGGGAAGTCCATGTCTATATCAGGCATATCGGCACGCTCGGTATTGAAAAACCTCTCGAACGGCAACTGATAGCGTATCGGGTCTACGTTGGTGATGCCAAGCGTATAGGCCAGCACGCTACCAGCCGCCGAACCTCTCGCGGAACAGCGAATGCCGTGTGAACGTGCATAATTCACGAAGTCCCATTCAATCAGGAAGTAGGGCACAAAGCCTTTTTGCGAGATCATGTTAAATTCGTAGTCAAGCTGGTGCTGAATCGTTTCGTTCATCGCACCGAAACGCTCTTTGACACCCTCCAAGCACAGCGCATACAGATAGTCGTCCTGTGTGTTATAGCCAACTGGAATAGTGTAGTTCGGCAATTTCGCCTTGTATGCAAGTGGGTCAACATTACACTGCTCCGCGATACGCACACTGTTCGCCAGTGCTTCGGGCAGTTCGGGGAAGAGGCGCGACATCTCCTCTGGACTTTTGAGGAAGTATTCGTTGCTATCGAAGCGCATACGCTTGGGTGAGTCGAGTTGTTTGCCCGTTTGCACACAGAGCAAGACATCGTGGGAGGCATGGTCATGCGGCTCGACATAGTGCAGATCGTTTGTCGCCACCATCGGGATATGCAGGTCTTTATGCATCTGGTAGAGCAACTGATTCAATTTTGCCTGCGGCGACGGTTGCCCATCGTCGAAAATGCCGTGATGCTCCTGAATTTCAATGTAAAAGTTTTCTGGCCCAAAGACATCCTGATACCATTTAGCGGTCTGGTACGCCTTCTCCGTTTCCTCTTTGAGCAACATCTTGGGGATTTCACCGGAGAGGCAAGAGGTGGTGACGATGATACCCTCAGCATATTTTTCCAGCACTTTTTTGTCCATACGTGGGCGTAGATGCCAACCTTCAGTATGGGCAATAGTCGTCAGACGCATCAGGTTGTTATAACCAATATTATTTTTCGCGACCATGAGCAGGTGGTGGTAGTCGTCGCTGAAGCGTTTGGAGTGGTCCTTCATATCCTCGGTCAGATACGCCTCGATGCCGATAACGGGATTGATGCCGCCTGCCTTGCACGCCTTGTAAAACTCAATGGCACCATACATGGCACCATGATCGGTAATTGCAAGGTGATTCATACCCTGTGCCTTTGTCTGCTGCACCAGTTTCTTGACACGACTAAAGCCATCCAACAAAGAATATTCGCTATGAACATGGAGATGTGCAAAATTGGTTGCCATAAATACGTTGCCTCCGTCATAAAATACGTCTGGTGTTATATAAATAATAAGAATTTTTGTTCTATTTGTCAAGTCGGTAACAGGGCACCCGCAAAGGGATGCCCTGTCCTCTACACTGATTGACACGAATACGGGTCTCTGTTTAATGATTCTGTAGGAGCAACGTAGGGAGTGGCAAGTTTTGGGGACTTTTGGATGGAGTTATTTTTGGATGAAACAGTTACCGCCTTCATAGCAACCGTCAACGTATTAACTTCTTTACTCATAGAAGTAATTTAAGTGTACGAGAGAACATAAAGGTATCGCATAATGACGAAACGCAGAAATATTTGGTACTGGCTATGGCTTCAGTCCTGCAACCAAGCCGAACTTCCGTCCGGCTCAATCTCCGGTCCCAATCAAACTGCTTCGTGGATTTTGGGATATGGACCGTCTCACCAGGTCCCACAAGTGTCGTGGTTGGTGGTCTGAGAAAGAAGGGCATGGGGTGCCACTTTTCCGTCGGGAGTCCCATCTCTTGAAGATGACCAGTATAGTTGGCACCCACCGCCATCAACTTATTCGGATAGATCACTGGCGTTGCCAAATCCGCCTTTTCTTCTGAGACAGTGGGACTGCTCTTGAACGCTCCACCTACGATTGAAACAGCAAGTTGCTCAAGCATTGAGAACGAGGTAGGCCAACTGGCAAGCAGCTCTTTCACAGTAACGTGGAGCTTCGGCTGAAGATCCGAAATCAGATAGAATTGGTTTTCGACGCCAATGGCAGCTTTGGGACCAACTGATGTCTTCAAGGTAGCCAGGGTAAAAAATTGCATAGACATCTCCTTCCCATTTTTAGGCAAAGCAATGGACTACCTCTCAAGTTGTAAGCAGTAATTGTTCTCCTAACAAATATCTTATATCATTTTTGTTCACTAAGCAAAGTTTTGTTCCAGCAAGACCCAGGCTTCATGATTACGCCTGCTCTCGCACACGTCAACGGCTCTTCCTACTACGTCATACACACGGAAAGCGTTCAGGAAGTTCCTTTATGCTGGTAAGAGCAAAACGTTATCTTTCTTTCTATCGATATTTACCAGTTCGACAATCCTGTTCGACGTTCAAATGTGCTATAAGAATTTGTCAAATAAGGATTGTCGGACTATTACTAACTATATCAAGAGCAACAGACCACTACAGACGTTTTGTCCTCGAATTAAAACGTGGGGTAGTAAGGCATGACTTCCAATTCTGGGGACCAGCGTTCCTGTAATTTGACAAGCACCTGTCGGATTGTTTCTCCCATCGACTCAAGATGTCCATATTCTCTTGTCATATGGACGAAGGTGCTGAAGCGAAACAGCGTTTTTTGGCGCGAGGTCACATAATCCCCCGGCACATCTGCTTGTAATAACTCAGTGAGAGGCAACCATTTGTCCCAATGCGCTACCCATGCAGCACAGCCATCGACAAGGGCATGAAAGAAGAATGTATCATCATTTGCTTCTGGACACCCTTTGACTAATTCGGCTCGATAGACCTGCTCCATCATTAGTGGAAGATGCTCAGGCAAGTGAGCCGAACACCAACACCAGGGAAAGTTGAGGCGTGCGAAAATTGCATCAGTCATAGCATGGCGAAACATTCCACTCTCAAAGTCCAGAAATTTGAAATGCCCATCGACGAGAATAACATTATCTGGGCAAGGGTCGCCATGTGTGTATGCAAAAAACGGTCCGGGCTGCATCATCGTCTTCGTGAGCTTTGTAAGGTCATCAGTAGTGCCAGGGACAGGCACAACATCGACAGCAGCGATCATGTGCTGAAAGAGTATTGAAAGTTCTAGGTAAGGTGAAACAGAAGAGGCCGACTGTCGTGACTCCAATGCATTGCATATCTGCTCGTACTCTTGTTGCTTCCCCACTGTCAATGCATGCATCTTGCCTAACGCTGTCGCCCACTTGAGTAACGCTTCTGCTGCTGCTATAGGGTCATGTCCTAACAGGTAGCTATCAAGCCCTCTGCCTTTGCCTAAATCCGACATGATAACAATATTTGTTGCCGAGTCACCTGTGTAAAAGGTTGGAGCAACAGGGATATTATCAGCAACCTGCGTAAGAAACTGGACACCTGCCCATTCGTTCACTAAACCGTCGCGCTCAAGTACACGCTTTACAATAATGCTGTTCGGATTATGTGTTGGTCTTGCAAGAAGTTCGATGCGGTATACCTCTGAACGTGGACTACTATCCAGAGTTGTTATCTTTCCGAACCGTACCTTCTCGCCAAATGCAGTGGCTAATGCACTTTCGGCAACGTTCGTGATCGTTGTCATATACTCATGTGAGAATGTCATGTGCTTTTTCCTTTCCATTTGTAGGAACTTTGTATTGGGAGAGTGCGTACCCAAAAACACATGGGACTCACTGCTATAACAAAGGCCGCCCGTTGGTGATAACGGGCGACCTGAAAATGCAAAGGGCTACAAGGAAGCACAAGAAAAAACTGCTCGCGTACTTATATGGTTTGCATCCGCCTCATCAGTAAAAGAGTACGCACATCAAAACAGAAGGCAACACGCTATGAAGCCTCTATATCGAAATGGTTTTCTTCCTGACATTCCTAATAAGTTGACGGACGCATGAGAGTTCAATTCCTCCTGATAGAATATTCATGGACATAGTAGCATGATAAACATGGAAACCGCAAGGGCATTGACGCGCATGTGTGCGTCAATGCCCTTGCGGTTTCCATGTCAACTTATTATTGTTGATGGAACACAGTTCCATCATTGATATAGACGATTTGCTGATCGCCAATGTGAACGATGAGGTCTGGCTTACCATCGTGGTTGACATCCTTGATCTCGCCCGTGACGGGTGCAAGGTCCTGTCCATCACCATAGAGAATGGGGCCAGCATAGATATGGGAGTGTTTATCATTGCCACCGGAGATTTCAATGATTTCTACATGTCGATTCAGGTTGACAAAGATAAAATGCGTTGGATGTGCCGCGCTATCATAATGTCCAACAACGGCATCGAGTTGTGAGGTACGAGGACGACCATAATGTAAATCGTTCTGGTAGGTGATCCACCAGGAGCCGAGTGCGCTTAGTACCATTACCAGTAAGATAGTAACAACAGAGCCAATCAACACTGGGACGAGCGGAAACTTCTTTTGCACAGGAAGAACACCTGTGATTGGTGCAGCCTTCTCGTCTACCATTTTAGGCTCAGCAACTGGTGTTCTATCGGGTACGTTCTGTGGGCCGAGACTGGAACGGCGGCGCAACAACACATTGCCCTGTGTGATCGGGTCTTGCTCCTGCTCATCGGCGTCCTCGTCAGTATCACGCTGTGTAGCAACACTCTGTTTTGGGAGTGGTGCAGATTTGGGTTGCTGTGGTGCCTTGACCGCAGGGGTGACGCGCGTGGCTCGCGTTATAAGCCGAGGTTGTGCACCTTGCTCAGGAGGGGTTGGCGCAGAGTTGTAACGCCGCACACTCGTAGGTAGGCGCGTATCGTACAGGGCGTCATCATCCTCAATATCATTTTCTATCAGTCGTGACTGCCTCTTGACTTGTGCGGTTCCCATAGCGGTTCCTCCGTTCCTGGTATGTCATGTATGGTATTTTCAAATAAATTAGAACATAATTTCTATTAGCAAGTATACCAGATATAACGCCACCGTCAAGGGTATTTCGCATGAATATCAGGACTTTTTGGTTGGAGGAAAAAACTCGTCATACAAAAAGATGTGAAAGACATCGAGGTCGCAACGAACATGCTCGTTGCGACCTCGATGTCTTTCACATCTTTTGAGATGCTTTATATGTAAGTAGCGGGAACAGGACTCGAACCTGCGACCTCCGGGTTATGAGCCCGACGAGCTAACCACTGCTCTATCCCGCGTCAATGGGTGTATATTACTACATTGCTTGCGACTTGTCAAGGTAATGAGAACTTTGCGCGACACCTAAACACAATTCACAACCACTATGCGAACATGATACAATAGTCCCATCGTCAGAACCGCACGCACCACCTTCATCAATCCTTGTTATGAGAGGTGAGGGTTGCAACTCTTGACGCAGAGGGACAACAACACAACCACGAAACGACAACGAAGCGGACATATATATTTAGATGCTAGACATTATTCTTACGCTGGCACAGGCATTTCATGTGCAGCAGAAACAACTTTATATGGTGGGTGGCACGGTCCGTGACGTGTTGCTACATCGTGGCAAATCCGCCGATGCAGACCTCGCAACCGACGCGCACCCCGACGAGATCAAACGCCTTGTCGCGCCAACACATCCTCATGCTGTTGTGCTGGTTGGTGAGCGTTTCGGAACGGTGCGCCTCCACTATGACACTAACATTGTCGAGATCACTACGTTCCGCAGCGAACGCTACAATCCAGACTCACGCAAACCAGAGGTGTGCTTTGGGTCCGATCTGGCGGAAGACTTGCAACGTCGCGATTTTACGATTAACGCAATGGCTCGCGATCCCCTCAACGGGCAGCTTATCGACCTGTTTGGCGGACGGCGTGACCTCGAAGCACACATCATACGGGCCGTTGGCGAAGAACCGGATAAACGCTTCGACGAAGACCCACTACGCCTACTACGTGCCGTCCGTTTCGCCTCGCAACTCGATTTCACGATTGAGCCTGAAACACAACGTTCTATCGCACGCCAGGCATCGAAACTACAAAAGATCAGCCGCGAACGCATTCGTGACGAGATGAATAAGCTATTGCTCTCGGATCATCCCGATAAAGGGTTGAACTTACTGGTCGAGTTAGGGCTAATGGAGTGGATTATTCCAGAGGTATTGGAGTTGCGCGGCGTGAGTCAACAGCCAACGCCGCTACGGATGCCACACACAAAAGACGTGTACGCGCATGTGTTGCGCGTCGTCGAACGCTCTGAGCCACGTCTCAAGACACGTTGGAGTGCTTTGCTCCACGATATCGCGAAGCCGCGTACAAGGACCGTGAAGGACAACGAGGTGCACTTTTTTGCTCATGAAGACGTTGGCGCATATATGGCACGCGACATCCTTAAACGCCTACACTTTGACCGCGAGTTTATCGACAACGTGTCACGCCTTGTGCATCTTCACATGCGAGCCAACGCCTATAGTTCTGAGTGGACGGATGGTGCGGTTCGTCGCCTTATGCTCGAAGCAGGGAACGATTTCGCCGACCTGCTCGAACTCTCACGCGCAGATATCACCAGTTATCGTACCGACAAGGTGAATCGGGCCGAGGCGCGTGTCTCGGAGCTGGGTGAGCGTGGGCAACACCTTAAAGAAGAGGCACAACGTACACCACTCAAAAGTCCGCTTGATGGCAACGAACTGATGGAGATGTTTCAACTTGGTCCCGGTCCCTGGCTACGACCCATTAAAGAACACCTGCTCAGCCTTGTTATTGATGGTGTCCTCTCACCAGACGATAAAGCACGGGCGGCGACAATTGCTAGAGAAATTTTGGATTCGGAGTAACAGAGAGTGAACGATTTGTAGGGACCGATGATGCTTATTGACTTTTTATGACGGATACGGGCGACCACAAGGGTCACCCCTACCATACACGTTGACACGCTCTATAGAGGAGTATAGTAGGGGCGAACCCTTGTGGTCGCCCGTTGGAAAACGACGGATTATTTTGTCAAACAGCACAACCGGTCCCCACAAAGGGAGATAAAGGGAGAAGAGCCATATGGCGAACGAAAAAACATCGGGTTCGCAACAATCAGAGCCAGAAACACTAAGCCTGAATGGAACAGGCAAGCATAGACAGCAGGCACGCGTTGTTCCAGCACCCGCACCAACACAAAAACCAACACAACCATCAAGTAAGCGTAGCGATAAAAGTAAAGGAAATAGACCGGGTATTGGTGGTACAGCAGTGCCGGGAGCAAAATCGACACAACCGAAACAAATTTCTACAACTAACGTTAGTCAACAACAACAGCAAGCCGAAAGCTATAACCGTACCATGCGGCGGCGCATGGAGCAACTAGGCACAGGACCCAAAAGTGAAGACGAACGCGGCAAGTCGCTTCAAGAACGCCGCAACAAGCGCGTTGAGCGTCGCAAAGAGCGGCTCGAAGAAAAACGCGCCGAACTACGGAAATCCATGCCAGGAGGTGGCAAGATAACGCTTGGGAGGAGAAATACGTACTTCATCATCGCCGTTATTGCTATCGTGGTTCTGCTCATTGTAGCCTTTATTCTGCTACGACAATTTCACGTTCTGTAGACTCTGTAGAACCAACGGGCGACCACAAGGGTCGCACCCTACTATACAAGACGGGCATGGGATAGAGTATGTATATAGTAGGATGCGACCCTTGTGGTCGCCCGTTCCCAAATTAAAAGGCCCCTACAACTGTTGCTTGTTGTTTTACGTATTACAGGTGGAGGGATACATATATGATGATGGAACAACAGGCAACAACACAGGCGAAAGCGCAACCAAAACGCTTTGACATTTTCTTTCATATTATCAAAACATTCAGGCTCATCGGTGCGCTCTTGATCGACCGCCGCATCTCTTTTTTTCGTAAATTCGCGTTTCTTGGCTTGATCGCGTTCTTACTGGTGGTCTTATTCTTCCCAGACCTGCTTGGTGAAGCCTTTTTGAGCACGGTACTGCCCGTCATAGGCACAGTATTAGGTGTCCCGTTGGATGCTGGCGTTGATTGGTTAGCATTTGCGCTACTACTAGTAAACTTCATGCACTTCTTCCCTGATGACATTGTTTCCGAACACTACCAGAGAATATTCGGCTTTCAGCGAGCATAACAATAGAAGCACGGTATGGTCAAACTAGACCATACCGTGCTTCTATTGTTACATTGTAATTTTGTCGCTTGCCAGAGGTGGACGGAACTTAGAACCATCATTCACGAAAACGAATGTTTGGTCCTGAGTTGACAGGTGAATATGAATTATCAGGTCGGGCTTGAGATCACCCGTGACATCTCTCAACTCGACGGTAACGGGCGTCAGTTCGCTGTTATCGCCCACGATATAATAGGGAACGACGTAGACGACTGATTTCGCGGGGTCGCCCCCCATCCATTCTGTCACAGTGGCCTGACGGTTGTAGTTGATGGCGATAAAGTGACTGGGGTGCTTAGGGCTATCGTTGTGACCCACTACCGCATCTGTCTGATAGGTGCGTGGTCTGCCATATGTGATGTCTTGATAGCGTTGTTGCCCCCATGCAACAGCCAGTGAGCCAAATACCCATAGCACAAGCATTGCAACCATACCTATGCCAACTGGCAGCAACCAGTGTACATTTGAAGTACGCTTCTTTGTTCTTGTCGCTCCACCTGTAGAGGGTGCATACTGCGAGGTCGTGTTCCGTGCAGAGCGTGGAAGTTCACGCGAAACGGTCTGACGAGGTTGCAGAGGAAAATCGCGTGAACTCGTTCGACGACGCGAAGGAACAGGTGTCGTAGGAGAAGTTGCGCCGGGTAGCTGTTGCGAAAAAGTATCACGGCGAATAGTACTGGTATTTGGACGCATTGGCTCATCAAAATCATCACTATCATCGTCGGCAGGATGCATATTCGTCTGCGGACCCGTAGACCCTCTTGGCGTTGCTGATAATGGAAGAGCATTTGGGCCAGTATTATTCTTACGTAGCCTCTGTTGCGGGTCACCACCTTGCGACATGGCTCTCTCTTTCTTTCTCTGCGTTTTACGACGCCTGCTATCTCATACGACGTTTATCCAAGAAGCACTATACAATTACGCATGATACGCTTTACGCAAGAGAGATGTCAACATATTTCAGGTGAGTCCATTTCATATGAGAGTATAACATGCAAATCCTGAATCTGCATTTCTCTTCACCCAAATTTCCTGATTTGCACATACAGAATACCCAAAACGTTTGAAGGGTTTTGACGAACGAATTGTAGGGGCCATAATTCATTACGCCCACGTCCCCATACACCATTTGCCTGACATTGGACACGTTCTTTAGCCCTTGCCAAATGAACGTGTTGCTCACAGGGCGTAATGAATTATGGCCCCTACAGGTACTACAACGTTTTGCGCGACTCTTCTAACACAGGAATGCGGTCCGTTTCTTGCATTTGTGTTGCTTCATAAGGAGTAAATGAAGGTAACTCAATACCTTGTTTACGGGCCAGGAATTCCAGTTTGCTGACCAGGTTCTCGATCACCTGGTCCCACAAGAACTGTTTCGCGGTCTGCATACCCGCGTGGCGAATGCGTTTTTGCTCTTCAGGATGACGTTGCAGGTAGAGTAGATAGCCCACGATCTCATCGGGGTCTTCGGTCTCTGTGACAAGCGCGTTCTCAAGGGAGATGGCGTAGTCTTCGCCAGTGCTGCCTGTAACGGCGATGCCACGGGCCGCCATTACCTCCAGCGCAACGAGACCAAATGGTTCGTGTCCGCTATTAGCAAGCGTAGCATCGGCGGCAGCATACGTTGTGCGTACAAATTCTTCTGGAAGGAAGAAGCGCAGGTTGTAGATGTCCGATGTACCAGCACTTTCAATTGCCTCGAAGCACTGTTGTAGATTGGGACGCTTCGCCACCACGTCTTGAATACTCAGGCCAAGTTGATAAGCACGATGCAGCACCTCGGCACCGTGTGGCTCGATACCACCACGCACGAAAAGTGTGACAGGATGACCGCTTTCCTTGAGACGGGCAACGGCTTCAATAGCCATGAGCCAGCGTTTATCGGGATCAAAACGTCCGATCTTGAAGAGGAAAAGGCGGTTCGGATCGCCGCGTTGTGCGATGGTGCGTAAACGTTGCACATCCCCAGCATCGACGGGAGTCAGGTGGCGCGTCGGAATACCATTCGGTATGACGAGCGGATTGACGCCGAGTTCCCACATTTTATGCTTCATGTATTTGCTTACGGTACACAGCGTCGTAACATAATTGAGGCGTCCCCAATTGACACGATGTAACGACATCAAGCTGTTCAAATTCCAGAGGAGGAGAGCCTTCTGGCGCACACCATACCAGTTCAGGAGATCAGAGATACGGCACATCACCTCGGCAGTATGCCAATCCTCGCCCATAATGACCACCGTTTTGCCCTCAGCAACGGCTGGACGCATAACTTCATGATAAATATAATAGGGGATACTTTCGTTATAGTCAGAGAGTTTGGCTTCTTCACCATCATATACGCCATTGGGATAATATTTACTGAGCCATTGTGACCAGCGTTGTAGTGTCAAAAGACCATCAACGCGCAACTCCGTTGCAGGTTTATAGGGATCACCTATAAAAACGAGTTGAGTTTTATAGCCTTGTGTTGCAAGTGCCTCGCTGAGTTCGGTAACGCGCGTACCAAGTCCACCTGCGGTCGAGTAGACATCTGGTCCTTCAAAACACAGGAGTACAAACTGTGTATTTTCCGGCGTTATCGCTCCGTCTAATGTCATTGCCATACTATATCATCCTTGTGTATTCTTTTTCGTCAATAGCCCTTGTCTTGTTTACACACTACAAGCCACTATCGCATACATCCTGAATACAGTATAGCATGCATGCTATCGAATCACTGAGATTGTAGCTTGTAGCATGACAGGGGCAAGCCACGCAGTGCCGTCTATAGTAGTGACAGGGCTTGCCCCTGTCATGAGTCACTTTTTTAGCTGACGGTGATGGCTACATCATCGACATAAAAGTTGGTTGTTTGATTTTGTCCATCTATATTCGTGCCGCGGAAAGTCAGCGTAATGGGTTTAGCCTTGAAGGAAGCTACTGCATCCGTTATATCTAAACTTACCTGTACCCAACCATTGGTGACGTTAGTATTGCAAGCCTGCTGCAAGACATGAGACGCTCCACCATGCGAGTTTGCTAGTCTGACGGTAAAATAATCCTGGCATTGCGTGCTTGTCTTATTTGTATCTGAGTAGTACCAGTAGGTAAGGGTAATCGTTGTATAGGTCCCAGACACAGGTCCGGTAAATGTCTGTGAAATGCGATCATCACAACCCGTGTAACCACAAAGATAGGCTTCGTACTGCCCACTATGTGGATTTGAGGAGTCGATGAGTTCGCTACCCTGCCCTGACTGCTCATGCCACGACGTTGAGCCATTCTCGAAGCCACCGTTGTCGATAAGTGACGACGATGTAATAGGCGTTGGTGTTGGAGTAGGAGTCGTTGTTGGCACTATCGTTGGTACTGTCGTCGGAGTATCTGTTGGCACTGTTGTTGGTGTAGCTGTTGGTACTGTCGTTGGCGTTGGTGTGGGTCCAGGATCACCTTGATTGGGCATTACAAGATCACGCGCAATATTGAAGAGATCGGGCGAACCAATACCACTGGCGAGATCGTATCCTGTTGTGGCAGGATAATACAGGTTTTTACCAGTCGTTACATCATGAAAGGCAGGATATTGTTGCGAAGTATTAAAGAGGTGATACAACGTAGGATTAGCATGCCCGATCACGCTTGTATTGTGCGCTTGCAGATATTGATTCACCAGGACCAGGCTACTCGCCCATAAAGGTGCAGCAGCACTCGTGCCGCCAATAGTTAACCAGCCAGTGACCGGACAACCAGCGTTGACTACAGTGCAAAAGATACTATAGCCTGGTTTTCCATCGCCCGCCGCCGTAACATCTGGCACCTGACGGTAGCCGTTACTATATTGATTTTGCACACCTGGACCACTCTGCCATGATGGTTGTTTGAACAGTGTACTCAGGCCACCACCACTGCCCGCTCCCTTTGGACCGCGTATGATTTGTGTTGGGTCCGACCAGACGGACTCACTGCTATAAGCTCCGTTGTTAAGCTGTAGAGACGTGGCACCAACACCTGTTACATAGGGATCGTCGGCTGGTGAGTCTACGTTGAGATTGGTATCCTGGCAGTCGTAAGCACCAGAGTCACCCGATGCGGCGATAAATGAAATACCCTGTGCTGCTCCCTGCTTGAAGATGTTATCCATCGTATGCAGTTCCGCATTGCCTGTACTATTCTCACAGATACCCCAACTGATCGAGGCAATTTGTACTTTGTTGTCGGTAACAATTTTATTGTAGGTATCATTAATGCCGGGTGTTGTATTAGGTCCTTCATAGACAATCTGGTTGGCATGGGGGGCTACCGCACCGGCAATTTCTATATCTAGTTCGGCCTCCACCGCCCCCTGACCTGCGTTACCGTTGAAACCGTCAACCAGGACATTCGAGATATGCGGTGCAGCAATGCCGTAGTTCTGAAAATATTGATTGACATCGCTCGCTTGATATCCGTCAAGTTCAAAAAGCCCAATGGTTTGATTATCACCTAGGAAACCGTTTGCCTGCAGCGGTGTAATGTCATATGCGTTCAGAAAATCAGATGGTGCAAGACCACCCACGGGTCCTATTTGTGTGCTACGGCTATGATGTGTATTTCTCGTCGTATGTTGGTAGAGAGGTTGATACGGGATACTGTTATCCAAGCCACTAATTGACGAGATGAGAGAGCCGATAGGATTTGGCACGCTAGGGGGTGTGCTGTTCGCGTAAAATACTCGATTGCCCATTTTATACGTTTTGATCTGAGTGTGAAAACTATTCTGGGCCTGTGCTACTGAGCCTGTAGCGTCAATGATAAGGTTGTTGGAGGCAACATTTGTAACGGTAAAGCCTTGCCCTTGAAGATATGCCACAACCTGTTGTACTTGATCGGGCGTTGGAGAAAATAATTGTGTAAATTGATCGGGCGTCAAATACTGATGATACTGGGGCGACTGCGGATCGTAGAGCGCACTTAAAAAACCATTGATATCGGTTCCATCACGAAAGTTCAAGCCAATGGCAAGCCGCAGTGGCTGACTGCTATCGGTATTTTTGAGTACCTGTGCATGTTGCGTCAATGGCACTGTCTGTGTGTTCAGTGTGACGCGCCCCGTGTCTGCATGAGCCATCCCCACACGCATCGCGGTCAGGCTTGTTCCCACTACTACAAGCGCGGCTACAACTACCAGAAGAGTTTGTACAGTGTTCCGCTTCATATCCTACACCTTCCCCAGACAGGCGGCACGTTTCCCACCAACATGCTCTATGCCTTGTCCACACATAGTACGACTACATTTTGTAGCCATCGCAGAGCAATGGATACCGCTAGAGGCACCCATATTGAAAGAACGAAATACGTCACTATTCTCTACAAAACAAGGGAAGATGAGGACTTTTGGATGTTTAGACAAATGAGGATTGGCACATGTGCCAATCCTCATTTGTCTAAACATCCAAAAACATCAATGTACTTTTGGCGTAACAGCGGGTGTCACCTTTGGCGTTGGCACTAGCGTCGGGGTAGCGGTCGGAAGCGTTGTCGGGCTAGGCGTCGGCGATGGTGGTGCCGTTGTCGGAGTAGGCGTTGGTTTCGGTGGTGCCGTTGTCGGTGTCACTCCGACTGTTGGCGTCACGCCGACCGTTGGTACGACCTGTGTGCCAGCGGCACAAACGTCTGTCCCACCACAATTGTATACGAATATAGATATTGAGTTGCCTGTCGGTACCATACCTGGACCTGGATCAGTTCCCTTCACGATTAGCCCTGTTACTCCAGCAGGACCGGGGCCAGCGTTCACTAGTATATAGTTCTTGAAGCCCGCAGCATTCAATTTGTTGATGGCCTCATTGTAAGAGAGTCCAGTAACGTCGGGCAATGTTGCTGATGGCGTCGTAGTAACTGCGGTTGTCATATTCACATCAATGGTACTACCGACTGGTGCAGTTGCCCCTTGTCGCGGACTTTGAGATTCTACAATACCTGCATTACTTGCCGAATCATTTTTTATTTTGAAACCATGTTGCCCTGCAATATACTCTGCCTGTGCCAACGTCTTATTCGTAACATCAGGCACCTGCTTCCCCTGTGCTGCTACAGGCGTACTTGTTGGGCTATTGCTATTAGGGAAGATACTATGAAAAATTCCTATTTGATTGGCAAGGAAGATACTAAAACCGAGCAACAGGAGTGCGGCCAGGAGAATAAGTGCCGTTACAATACCTGTAAAGCGCGTCTCTTTCTGTTCTCGCTGAACCATCTCGCCGCGTTGGAAAGGGCGCGTCGAGCCAGAACCCGTCGGTGGAACGTAGTACGGCGGTTGCGCTTGATTATTCACATTCTGCATAGAGGCTGGCTGATTGCCTACATCCTGCATGGCGGTGGGTTGATCGAAACCAGCCATAGAAGTATCACGTCCATTGCCCACGATAAAAGTTTGCTGCTCAGGAACAGCGGCTCCTGCAAATCCATTGTTACTCAGCACTGTTGCGCTATTGGCAACATCCTGCTGCAAGGCAGCACTTTGCCCATTTGGTGCATAGGCTGCGGCACCATTAACGGGTGATGACGCTCCTTGTAACGATTTCGCTGGCCCATTATTTCCCCGTGAGCCATTGTTTGAAGGACGCTGGGGAATGGTATTGAAGGCAGAGGCACCTGCGGCAGTTTTTAGCCCACCAGAGCTAAGTTTCGTGGGCAGGTCTTCACCCATCTCCTCTTCGCCAAGCACTTCAAGGGCACGAGCCAATACGCCGCCGTCACGATAGCGCATCTCTGGCACCTTCTCCAGGCAGCGCATAATAATATCTTCAAGAACCTGGGGAATATTCGGGTTATACTGCGTTGGCGCAATCGGTACATCCTGTATATGTTGCATGGCAACTGCAACAGGGGTATCACCATCAAAAGGTGTACGCCCGGTCAACATCTCATACATGACGATGCCGAGAGCGTATACATCAGCGGCTGGGCTGACAATTTCGCCCTGTGCCTGCTCCGGTGCATAGTATTGGACAGTACCAAGTGTCATGCCAGTAGTGGTGAGGCGTTCCGCATTGATATCTTTGTAGACGCTGGCGATACCGAAGTCGGTGAGCTTGATAGAGCCATCACGTCCCACCAGAACGTTTTGTGGCTTGACATCTCGGTGAACGATACCGCGTCGATGGGCGGCACTCAGACCGAGCGCAACATCATGAGCGATAATGATAGCACGGTCAATTGCGAGGACACCGCGTGAACGTAAATAGCGGCGCAGATCGGCACCTTCGATGAGTTCCATGACAATGTAATAATTGCCATCACTCTGCCCATAATCGTAGACCTGCACAATATTGGGATGTGTCAATGCCGACGCCGCCTTCGCCTCGCGCTGGAAACGGGTGACAAACTTGGGGTCGGTGCTATAAACTTCGCGCAACACCTTAACAGCGACGATTCGCTCCATGCGCGTATCACGCCCACGATAAATCGTCGCCATACCCCCACGCCCAATGGGGTCTTGTAATTGATATCGCTCACCCAATACTTCGTTCTGCATAGCTCTCCGCACTGTACCTGATGCCCAATGTATTCTTGCTATATTGCAAGACAGAAGGACATTCTTGCTATGAACACTAAGGCGTAGGTCGATGGCACGCTGTCGTCGCTTACGTCCTTCCTATATATAAGAGACCGCCCATGAGTAGTCTGTTAATTCTCTTTCACGTTTCCATTTTACCTTACCTTGCAATATAATGGAACACCTCTACCCAAACTGGCGGGGTTGTAGGAGCCATAATTCATTACGCCTTCGTTGTCATGTACATGTGGTGCCAGGGCGTAATAAATTATGGCCCCTACATCATAGACGCATGAAACGGCGTTGTACCCAATGTTCGCACGTCACCTGCTCGCCGTGTGATACGTAATGCATCCATATGTTCCAAAAGAGGTAAGATGTATTTGCGCGATGCACCTAAGAGATCGCGAGCCTCGGCAACCGTCATTGTTGTATGCTCGCGTAGATAGTCTGTTAACAATAATAACGCCTGATTGTATGTTTGCTGTAGGAAGAGTATGTCATCGCCCAGCTTTATCAGCCGTCCCTGCTCTAACAAGGCCGTGATCACATCAGCACTCGCCATCGTCTCTGCCTCTCTGCGTGATGGTGGTGTGTAGGGATTTTTCGCAAACACTTGAAGCACTTGCTCGACCTGCCGTTGTTGAACATCCGTAAAGCGTGGCGTAAAGTCGGGTAGACGTACAAGACCGCCGCGACTTCCTCCGCGTGCTGCTCCTGCCTCAACAACCATTTCCAGTATACCTTCTGCTTGCAGGGTCGCGAACACTTCGTTTGCTATTTTGGGAGAAAGGTTCAGACGTGAGCGCCACTCTTCTTTTGAAAGTCCACTCCGCAGTGGATAACGTTGATGCTGGTCACGTACCAACTGAACTGCCTCTTCTGCCAACAAATCCCAGATGTGCTGTGCGAACCATAACGTGCCAACTTGTTTCACCCTTCCTTCTGATAACAACGTCTCTAGTAGCTGTAACGTCACATCAACAGCTAAGTTACTCTTTTGGGCGATGTCTGTCAGTTCGTAGCCAATAAGTCCCTGCATTGTCTTTACTGCTTGTTTGTTCGACATAGTTCTGAGTGGAGGACGCCTGTCGAGAGCCGCAAGTAACAATTCCTCCGGTGTACCTTGCAGCAATCGCTCTAACGCACCTACGACCTGTTGCTGAAAGCGTTTATGATAACGCGGTGCTATATCCACCACTTCGCCACCCCCGATGGTCATACTCGGTGAGGGTATACGCAAAATAAAACGATCTCTTCGTGCCAGGACTGCCGGTCGTTCGAGACGCAATTGCACCCACGCGCTCTGCCCCGCCTGCAACTCTTCAACATCAAGGAGACGCACTTTTGCAGGAATTTCTTGTGACTCGACATACAAATCGACAAGCGTATTATGTGTAATGGTGCGCGGCGCATCAGGCAATAGGGAAATGCGTGCGTCAAATAACGTGGTTGTGTGTGCCTGCTTAGGCAGTACCACCACATTGCCACGTTCAAGATCGGAGCGAGCAACGTTGGCAAGGTTCATGGCGACGCGACTCCCAGGTTGCACCTGCTCTACCTGTCGTTTATGTGTTTGCAGGGTACGAATGCGTGTATGGGTGCCTTGCGGCAATATCTCGACCTCTTGTCCGATCTTGAAGCCACCATCGAGCAGGGTACCAGTCACAACAGTACCGAAGCCTGTCATGCTAAAAACACGATCAATGGGTAGGCGCGGACGTGCGATATTCTGTCGCTCTTGCGCTCTATCGAGTACACGATCAAGTTCCGTAAGTAGCTCTGGTATACCCTGTCTGGTATAGGCAGAGACAGGGATAATCTTAGCGTCGGCCAGTGTTGTTGCCTTGAGGTGTTCCGCGATCTCCTCACGCACCAGTTCAAGCCATTCCTCATCTACCAGATCGGCCTTCGTGAGTGCAACAACACCGCGCTGTACATGTAGCAGGTCAAGAATGGCGAGGTGTTCACGCGTCTGTGGCATGACACCTTCATCGGCGGCAACCACTAGCAAGGCGGCGTCGATACCGCCAACTCCTGCCAGCATGTTTTTAATGAAGCTCTCATGCCCTGGCACATCGACGATACTTACCTCGCGTCCACTTGGCAATGTCAGCCATGCAAAGCCCAGATCAATCGTCATGCCGCGCTCTTTTTCCTCAGCTAAGCGATCCGGGTCGATGCCTGTCAGCACCTTGACCAGCGTCGATTTGCCATGATCGACATGTCCAGCCGTACCAATACAACTCATCCGTGTATCCTCTGTCTAGCTCCTGACGATAAAAATATATCGTATCTAATAGTATATCATGCTGGCTCTATCGTTGACTAAGAAAAACACGACTCCTCTCAAGGCAATGCCTTTGAGAGGAGTCGTGTTTTTCTTAGTCAACAATTAGTCTCTATCCTGCAATGCCTCATATGCTAACGCAGTGACAAGACCATAGATAAGATGTGGAATTGCATCGGAAGCCCAGCTTGAAGCACTCCAAGTTTTGGGATTGCTTACGCCCGATGTTGCGAGAGGAACATCACTTGCAGCCATTGCAGCCGCACCGATTATAGTACCAGCAAAGGGGATGGAGACATCCCCATCAATTTGTGAGCGTAGTAGGCCATAAAGTGCGCCCACACCGAGACCATTCACAAAACCCAATAACGCACCTATGCCACTTTCACGGTTCTTCGTTGTATCATCCTGAGCACCGACACCTTTGGAGGAGAGCGGTACATTTGCTTTCTTAGCGAACACACCAACCATCTCCGAGGGCGCACTGCTCGAAGGTCGCGCTCGAATTGCCATATCTGCGTAGGTTGCTATATTGAGTGCCACTGTGCCTAAAGCTCCAGCAACAGCACCAACCAGGGCATCTTGTAACATAGTATGACTCCTTTATACGCTATATTTTTGTTATAGAAAGTATCTTTAGCTCGTAAAGCCATCTTTCTATTTCACGTATGGCTACATAGTTTTGTAACATCTAAATCATATGTTTATATCTATAGTATCATTATTTTTCTATTTAATTGCTCTCTATACTACATATGAGTGTAGGATGTATAAGGTGATTACAGCAATATTTCCTCGCTTTGGCATCTGCCCACTCTCAACAAATAAAAACAGTTACAAAGGAGTTTCTATCATGGGACAGATTCACGTTAATACAGACCTTATGCGTAACCTCGGCAATATCTTCATTAATCTCAATGAGCAAATCGCCAATCAGCTTGAGCCACAAATCGCTCATGCCGCCGCACAGCTTGATAGTGACTGGGTTGGTGTCAGCTACCACCACTTTAACGAAGTCTTGATTCAGTGGCGCGCCACCGTCGCGCAACTTACAACACACGGCGAAGAGTTGGGGCAGCACTTGCAACATACGGCGCAACTCTTCGAGCAGGCCGACAATAGCTTGTAAGATACATAAGGCTTTCCAAAGTTTCCAGAGCTATTAAAAGCCAACGACGGGCGACCACAAGGGTCGCACCCTGCTATACACGTGTATATAGCAGGGTGCGACCCTTGTGGTCGCCCGTTCATCTTCACCACGTTTGCCTTGACTTTTAAATCACCCTGCATGCGTTCATGTGGCTCTTTTCGTTGCTCGCATATGGAGGTATAATAAAGGGTACAAAATGCATATCCCTACCCATCTTACAAGGGTTTTATCATCTATATGAACGAAAAAATTCAATCCGTCTTGAACTCGTTGCCCCATAAACCTGGCATCTATCTGATGAAAGATGCTGAAGGCACAATTTTATACGTTGGCAAGGCCATTTCGCTGCATAGCCGTGTGCGCTCGTACTTTCAAGAGTCAACTGATCTCAGCCCTAAGAACCGTAGCATGGTGGCAAGAATCGACGATATCGAGTTTATCGTCGTCAAAAACGAGGTCGAGGCTCTGGTGCTAGAGAGCAACTTTATCAAGCAGCGTCGCCCCAAGTATAATGTGCTGCTTCGTGACGATAAGAGCTATCCCTACATCAAGGTTTCGTTGACAGAAGACTTTCCACGCGTCTACCGTGTACGCAGCTTTCAGCGCGATGGCAACCGTTATTTTGGACCCTATACCAATTCGGGGGCCGTCGATGCTACACTCGACCTGCTCAACAAACTCTTCTCATTCCGCACCTGCCGCTACGATGGCAGCACGTGGGCACCACCCAGGACAGGCGAAGCACAAGCAGGGTGGAAACAGAAACTATTGCCGCGTCCCTGCACACAATATTATATTCATCGTTGTACCGCTCCCTGTGTCGCGTATACGACGCGAGAAGAATATGACACCATCATCAAGCAGGTCATTCTCTTTCTTGAAGGCAAGCACGACGAGGTGATCACATTGCTCGAAGAGAAGATGGAGCAGGCAGCCGAGAAACTGAATTTTGAAGAGGCGGCGCGTATTCGTGACCGCATCAAGTCTGTCGAGCGCATACTTGAGAAACAACGTATCATCAATACTGAGGGACAGGACGACCAGGATGTTGTCGCGCTAGCCAGTGGTGATGATGAGACGTGTGCTCAAGTCTTTTTCTTCCGCAACGGCAAACTTGTCGGGCGTGAATACTTCATCTTGCAAGGCACGCGTGATAGCTCTCCGGGTGAGATTATGGCCTCATTCCTGCAACAATTTTACGAGACCTCGCCTCATGTACCTGCCGAGGTGATTGTGGAGGTCGAGCCAGACGACATGCCTGTTGTGCAGGCATGGCTCCGTGAGAAGCGCAAAAATGCGACAGGTGCTAAAAACGCCGCCGTCACGATTAGTTCACCCAAACGTGGCGACAAGGTACGCCTCATTGAGATGGTTAAGAACAACGCGAAAGAGGTGTTGGAGCAGCAGCGCATCAAGTGGCTCACCGATACACAGAAGACGCAGCTTGCCTTAGAAGAGTTACAGGAGGCCCTCAATCTCTCCTCGCCGCCACAACGTATCGAGTGCTACGACATCTCCAATACGCAGGGCACAAACTCGGTTGGCGCGATGGTCGTGTTTCAGGGAGGCCGTCCGAAAAACAGCGAGTATCGACGTTTCAAAATCAAAACCGTCGAAGGCTCCAACGACTTCGCCAGTTTGCAAGAGGTGATACGCCGCCGCTTCCGTAAAGCGGCCTCGGCACAGGCACAGACGCTCGATGAGGAGGAGACTATTGCCATCGAAGAGATAAGCGTCAGTGATGTGGCAGGCAAGGACGAAAGCTTAGAGAGCGTGGGACATATCGAGGATACCGACGATGGCCCGAACGGAAAAGCGCAATTGCAGCACGAATGGGCTTTGCCCGATCTGGTTATTCTCGATGGTGGGAAAGGGCAACTTAGCGCGGTCATGGAAGTCATGAACGACCTGCACCTGGATATTCCAACGGTCGGTGTAGCCAAAGAGAATCACACCCAAATCAGTTCACAGGAAGAAATCTATATCCCTGGCTCACCTGAGCCAATTATTCTGCCGCGCTCGTCACAGGGATTGTATATGGTACAACGTATTCGTGACGAGGCGCACCGTTTCGGTATCACCTATCACCGCAAGGTGCGCTCGGAACGCACCTTCAAATCAGTACTTGACGAAATCCCAGGCATTGGTCCCAAGCGCAAACAGGCACTACTTAAACACTTCGGCTCGGTCAGAGCCATCGGTGCCGCCAATCTCGACGACCTTGCAGCCCTCGACGGTATGACACGTGATGCCGCCGAGAAGGTCAAAGAGTACATCGGCAAACTGGAATAAATCGGCTTCCGGCGCGTGTTTGAAAGGGTATGAAGATTGACAGCAGACCTAAATAAAGCTAGTATACGTATACTTTATATAAGAGGACCTTTACAGGTACCCGACAATGTGTAAAAAACAGCATAATGATAAGTACACATCGAAAAAACAACAAGGGGTGACTGGTATATGCCAACCTATGAATATCTTTGTAAAACATGTGGACATCGTTTCGAGACGTGGCAGAAAATGGTTGACGAGCCGTTGACCACTTGCCCCACCTGTGGTGCTGAAATTCGACGCGTGCTCTTCCCGCCAGGCGTCGTATTCAAGGGATCAGGCTTTTACAAGACCGACCACCGCGACAGTGCAAGTGCGGCAGCAAGTGCTAAGGATGAGCCAACCAAGTCAGGTGAGAACGGGAAAACCGAGACCGCGAAAACAGCCAGTGATGGCAATGCCAGTAGTACAAACAAACCAGCCGAAAGCGGTAGTAATACATCAAGCGACAACAAATCAACCGCATCAACCAGCGCGGCATAAAAATAATGATAGAGTATGGATTGCGAATTGCGCTCACAG
>JAABUQ010000262.1_pt1 | contig 119066 bp, 117 predicted proteins | sample 5560001 | NCBI WGS metagenome assembly JAABUQ01 (sample SAMN10711888, study PRJNA513371) | rock metagenome | isolation source: Antarctica rocks | place: Antarctica: Victoria Land, Finger Mt nord | collected 2015-12-18 | reverse complement strand
GCTGGGCGGGACGGCAATGGGGGCCTGTCCGGGGGCAGTGGGCGGGGTTGGGCGGGCGGTTTGCGCGGCGAGGGGGCCGCTCAGGGCGCAGAGCGCGAGCACGGCCCAGGAGAGCATCGGGAAAGACATTGAGGCATTATAGCACGGCGGGTCAAGGGGAAGCCCCCCGGCGGCTTGCCGCCGGGAGGGGTTGCTACTCTGCCAGATGCGCTGCTGCCCGGCGGCGCAGCCAGAAGCGGCCGGCGACCAGGGCCAGGCAGGACAGGACGGCGGGCAGGCCCGGCTCCGGCACGGCCTGCGGGGCGGACGCCGGGGCGGGCTTCTCATAGACGTAGTCCTGGAAGTGCTGGCCGAACGTCGCCTCCGGGGCCTGAATCCAGCCCGCCGTCGTGGACGTATAATCGGTGTGCCCCCCGGCCAGAGCCTCGTAGTAGCCGACCAGGCCGCCGTAGGCGCTGGCGTCGCTTGCGCCCGTGCGGACCGAGCCAGATGTCAGGCCGCCGCCGCCGTCCTGGACGATGTCCCAGACGCTCAGGCTCAGGGCCGCGAAGTTGTCCTGGACGCTGGTGCTGCCGGACGCGCCGCTGAAAGAAGTGGCGTTCAGGTAATTGTCGGCCAGATAGGCGACCTCGCCCGCGCGGCCAGTGGCCTGGGTCAGTGTCACGCCCGCGATGTCGCCGTCGGTCAGGGCCGATGCCAGGCCGCCCGCGTGGTAGCCGCCGCCGAACGCGCCCGCCGTGCTGGTGAGGTTGTATTGCGTGTTCGCGGCGTAGGTGTCGCCGGGGTGAATCTCGTGGCTGATGTCCACGCAGAAGATGTTGGAAACCGGGCCTGACCCGAGCTGCCCCTTGTAGCGGCCCGCGTAGCCGTCAAAGGTGCTCTGGCCGCCGTTCTCCGTCAGCGTGACGATGCGCGTATCGGACAGGTCGCTTGAGAAAGTGAACGTCTGGGTGGGTGTGCCCGCCGCCGCGCCCGCCGCCGCGCCCAGGGTCAGGGCGAGCGCGACGCCCGCCTGCCAGGCTCTCGCCTTAATCACTCCCGATCTGATCAAAGGGTACAATGTGTCTTTCTTCCTTCTCTGCTCTTTATGCTGCCCATTTGAATATAGGTCGGGCGGGCGGCAAACCAAACGGCTCCGCCCAAAAACCGGTACTTGTGCGGGGCGTCGGGCTGGCTTGACAGCCGCTCCGCCGCTCGGGTAGAGTCTGGACCGAGGCCGCCCCCGCCTGTCCCCTAGCGGTCCGTTTTATGCCCCGAACTGGTGCTCCCAAACCCGAAATTATCCCACTCAAGCAGCTCACTTACAGATCAGCCCATGAACACACCCTCGCTTTCTTCCGACCCCGCCCCGCGCGACGACTCCGACTGGCGGGCCGAGGCGCTCAACGAGACCCTGCGCGCAGAGGCCTACGGGGACAACTGCGAGGACGCCCTGCTGCGCGAGATCCGCCGCCGCCCCCAGGGGTCGACCCTGATGATGTACCTGGACCGCACCCAGCTCCGGCGCTTTTTAGACAAAGAGGCCAGCCCGGTGCGCCGCCTGACGCCCAGCGGGGACGGGTTCCTGGGCCAAGCCTCGGACGGCGAGGTCGTGCCCTACGTCGCTTGGCTCAGCGCCACCTGGCGCGGCTGCGCCATCGAAGCCGCCTTCGTGCCGTGCGCCGTGCGCGCCGGCTACGTCGTGTTCCTGGCCGACTCGGAGCCGCCGCTGGCCGAGTTCGCCCGCGAGATGGCCGCCTTTGTGGAGCGGCCCCAGGGCCGCTGCCTGCGCTACACGCACGGCTGGGAGAACGCGCCGGACATGGACGCGGAGATCGGCAAGGTGACGTGGGACGACATCGTGCTGCCTCGGGACACGCGGGCGCGGCTGCGGGAGGCTGTCGAGGGGTTCGTGCGGCACCGGGATGCCTACGCGGCCCTGGGCTTCGCCTGGCGGCGCGGCGTGCTGCTGGTCGGCCCGCCCGGCACCGGCAAGACCATGATCTGCAAGGCCGTCGCCGCCGCCCTGCCCGCCCTGCCGTTTTTGTACGTGTGCGACTTGCCGCGCCGGTATCTCCGAAGAAGCGCGGACGCGGCGGCATGCGTTGTCGGGGTTATAGCACGAAGGGTCAAAGAGGGGCAAAGGGTGGCCCTGAAAAACCATTTAACCTTGTGGTTGAAAATAGTCGGACCTTGCGGTATTATATAACCAAATGGTTAAATCAACGGAGGTTCAGTTAGATGCTGTCTTTCACGCACTGTCGGACCCAACGCGACGCGCTATTCTGCGCGACGTTGCGAACGGCGAACGAACGGTGGGGGCGATTGCAGAACCCTATCCGATCTCGTTAGCCGCAGTTTCCAAGCATATCAAGGTGCTGGAAAGTGCCCACCTAATCCGCCGCCAGCGGCGCGGGAGTTTTCAAATTGTGCGACTCAATCCCGAACCGATGCGTCAAGCGGAGGAGTGGCTGGCGTTCTACGAGAAGTTCTGGGACCAGCGCTTGGACACCCTGCAAGCGATCTTAGAAGAAGAAAACAAAGAAGGAGACGAGAGTGACTGAGAAACTATGTCTGCGCCTGACGAGAGTCATCAAGGCCCCACGCGCCAAGTGCTTCGAGGCGTGGACAAAACCGGAACTCCTCGCGCGATGGCTCGCCCCCGGCCCGATGACCGTCTCCGAAGCCACGGCGGACGTGCGCGTCGGCGGCGAGTACCGCATCGCCATGAGCGGACAGTCGGAAGCCAGCAAGTGCGTAAGCGCCGTCGCCACCGGCGTGTACCAGGAGATCGTCCCGAACGACCGCCTCACGTTCACCTGGCGCTTGCCGGACGATCCGCACCCTGAGACGACTGTGACCGTCGAGTTCCGAGACGTGGCGCAGGGCACGGAACTGACGCTCACCCATCATGGATTTGAGAGTGGGAACGTTCTCGCACAGCACGAGCACGGCTGGAAAGGATGCTTGGACAAAATGGAACAGCTTCTGGAACACACAGACTACACCCGGACCATGACCCTCTCCGCGCCCTGCGAGAAGGTCTTCGACGCCCTCGCCACGACCGACGGCCCCAAAGGCTGGTGGACGTCGGACGTGAGCGGGTCCGCTGAGACCGGCGGCAAGCTGCGGTTCGAGTTTGACGAGGTGAAGGGACACGTTCTCATGCGTGTGGACCAGGCGATCCGCCCAAGTTCCGTGCAGTGGACGTGTGTGGAGAACACCATCCTGCCGGACTGGGTGGACACGGTTATCGTGTTCGAGTTGGCCGAGTGTACACCCGATAGCTGCGAGTTGAACTTCCGCCACCACGGCCTGACCCCCGAACTGGAGTGCTTCGACCTCTGCCAAGCCGGCTGGAACCGGTTCCTGCCGAGCCTGAAAGCGTATGTTGAAACCGGCCAGGGCTGGCCGATCAAGGGAAATCGGTAGTGTATAAAGGGCTGGTATTTAGAGTGCATCTATTTACCAGCCCCCGCCGAGCAGGAGCACCATAAGCCCAACCATTAATGGCTACGTCCAGAAGAGTTTGCTCCAATTTCTAAACGAGGGCAGGGGTATGCCAGAATGATAGCGCTGAATCCAAACCGGCTTGAATTACGCGAGAGACGAGCCAGAAACCTAATAGGAGCGAAGGAGTGATCATGGCAAAGGTAATTTTTGGAAACCATTCGGCGGTTCGAGTCCGGCGGACAGAACGGGACAAAATTCGCAAATTTTATTGTGATGTCTTGGGCTGCATTATCACGAGGGAGCTCGACGACAAGGACGACCTTCGGATGGGAGATAGCTTCTACACCGCGTTCCTCTACGGGAGCGGGGGGCAGGAGGTCGATAAAGGCGTGACCTACGCCGCCGAGGACGCCCTGAGTGATGACGACTTTTTGAAGGCGATATTTCTGGAACTGAAGGCCGACGACGTCGAAGAAATGAGGCGGAAAATTGTCGACTTCGGGGTCAAGGTGCTTGAGGTGCCGGACCCCCACCTCTACTTCCAGGCTCCAGGAGGGCAAGTTTTTCGGCTAGTCGGAATCAACGAGGACCTCTCGAAATATGAGGGGAACAGTTGATGTATCAGAAATCCGAGGGAGCAAAGCAATGAGAGCGGCTGAGGGCAGGACTGCCGCAACCGTAAACGCTACGCTACAATCAAGTTCACCCGCTTGTCCGCCACCCCGATCCGGGCGATGCTGCCGCTGTTGAAAGGGAGGCCCAAGCCGCGCAAGCGCTCCAAGAGCGTCTGCGCGGCTTTATGTATTGCGGGGATTGCCGCAATGGGTCAAGGGAAGGGCGACACGAGGTAAACTAGAGGCAGAGCGCGGCGGGAACCTTGCCCGGTTGCGCGGGAGCAAAACAATGGACGGCAAACGACTCTTTCATTCGATAGGCCTTGCTAATTTCTTGTCTTACGGTGACGTGGCCGCTCAGATAACTCTCAAGCCGCTGAATGTCTTGATTGGTCAGAACGCATCCGGGAAGTCTAATTTTCTTCACGCCATCGAACTGTTACGATCCGCTCCCGCAAACCTGGCAACTTTCCTTTATCAAGGCGGAGGAGTAGAAGAGTGGCTTTACAAAGGTGAAGGAGTGGAACGCACGGCTGAGATACAGGCGGCAGTCCAATACCCTGAGAAGCAGGACACCTTGAACCACTCGATCTCGTTCACGGCGGCCTCTAATGGGCAGAGGCTACAAATAATCAACGAAGCGATCGCTAGTACCATCGGCAGGGAAGCAGAGACCGCCCCCACAAATTACTACAACTACTATCGTGGTGAACCTCGGGCCGTTCCAGATCAGGTCATGCTGGGCGGGTTAGGCCTTGTTCCGTTTGAGGGACGGCGGGAACTTCCTCTAAAGGACATTAAGCCTGACCTATCCATATTGTCGCAACGCAGTGATCCAGATACGTACCCAGCTCTTGCCTATCTGGCTCAACAGTACCGCTCTATCAGAGTTTACCGGGACTTCAACATGGAAGGGCCTTCTTCCATGCGCCGGGCACAACAACCAGACCTGCCCTCCGATTTCTTGGAGGAGGACGGGCGCAACCTGAGCCTTGTTCTGAATGATTTACAGCATCAAGGGATGACGCGGATAATTGTAGAAAAGCTGCAAGCGGTTTACGAGGATGTGAAAGACATAAGCGTCCGAGTTGCAGGCGGCACTGTGCAGACGTTTCTTTGGGAGCGCGGCCTGAGCAGCCCTATTCCTGCCGCTCGCCTATCCGACGGCACACTGCGCTATCTCTGTTTACTGGCGATCTTGTATCATCCCGCCCCGCCCCCACTCATTTGTCTGGAAGAGCCGGAGGTCGGGTTACACCCCGATCTGATCTCTGGTCTCGCCAAGATGCTCAAAGAAGCCTCGCAACGCACCCAACTGATCGTCACCACGCACTCCGACCTACTTGTCTCAAAGTTCAGCGAGGAACCGGAGGCGGTCGTTGTGTGCGAACGGACGCCGGACGGAACGACACTGGAGCGTCTTGATTCGGGAAAGCTGGAAAGCTGGCTTGAAGAATACTCCCTGGGCGACGTTTGGCTCCGTGGCGGTATCGGGGGGACGCGCTGGTGACTGAGATTGTGTTTCACGTTGAAGGCGGCATTAGTAACAGCCAGAGCGGCGACATGCGGCGGGCCTTTCGCACCTTCTTCGCCGAGCTTGACCGGGTGGCGAAGGGGGGAGGAAGTCGCATCGAGTTCGTCATGCATGGGTCACGCCTGAGTGCGTATAAGCGGTTCTGCAATGCGCTGAGGGAGGAGCCGGAAAAGTATCACGTTCTGCTGGTGGACTCGGAAGACTCGGTGAAGCATTGGGGGGAGTGCTGGCGGCACGTGGGGGAACGCCCGGCAGACAGTTGGGCACGAACGGAGGGCGTTGAGGAGGAGCAGTGTCAGCTTATGGCGCAGGCGATTGAGGCTTGGTTCTTCGCCGACCCCGACACGCTGCGCGCCTACTACGGCGCGGCCTTCAACGTGAACGGTCTTCCGGCACATCGGAACGTAGAGGCAATCCCAAAGAGCGAACACATCTCTTCCCTGGAAGCGGCGACTAAGCAAACGCAAAAGGGCCGCTACCACAAGACCAGGCACCTGCCGGACCTGCTGGGCAGGCTGAATGCCGCCAAAGTCCGCGAGCGCGCCTGGCACTGCGACCGAATCTTTGTCACGCTAGCCGAGAAGCTAGGCGCAGAACTGCCGCCGCTGTGCAGCCTCGCGCCGCGACCGTAAGCGCTACGCTACAATCAAGTTCACCCGCTTGTCCGCCCCCCCGATCCGGGCGATGCTGCCGCTGTTGAACTGCAAAAAGTCATCCTCGATGCCGCCGCTGAAGATCACGCCGTTCTGGGGCATCTGCGAAGTGATCTCCAAGAACTGGCCCGCCTCGACGTGGCCGAAGACCAATTGGGCTGAAGACGCGCGGCTGACAAACGGCTCGCGGACGCTGTAGCACAGATAATCCGCCTCCCAGTCGAAGCCGTATCGGTCGCGGACGGCCCGGACGTCGTCGCTGGGGACGAACGATTCGACGACGCCGGATGCGCCGGTCAGGACCGAGCGGAGCCAGCCCGTGGAACCCGCTCCCGTGGAGACGAGGAGGCCGCTGGACGACTGGTCTTCGGCCTGGCCCCCGATCTCCAAGCGGTAGCGGGCCGACTGGTGGGTCTGCTGGCCGACGAAGAAGTCGTTGACGGCGTGCAGCGACTGGCCGTCGTTGAGCGTCACGCGGGCCATCGTGACCCGCTTGCGCCGGCTTTCGCCGCGCAGGGCCGGGCGCAGGTGGACGGACTCAAAGCACATCTCAAGCGCATGGACGACCCCGAAGCCCTGGCCGAGATAACGACGGGCGGCAGCGGCCTCGGCTTCCGGCACTGACAGCCGCCGGGCAGTAAGACAAGAAAAACGGGCGCGGCTTTCGCCGCGCCCGTCCCGTCTTGCCGCCTCCGTGACGCTTCCTCACGCCTCCCCGAACGTCCGCCTCAGTGCGTCGTAAATTTCCCGCTGGACAGAGCGGGGTGTTTTGCGGACACGAGCCAAAATGTTCAGTGCGCTCTCGGTAGGTGTCTGGATGTTCTGCTTTCCCTGGTTGCAGGTCGAGCAGAGTGCCCGCAGGTTATCCCGGTCGTCCGTTCCGCCCTGACTGATGGGGATAATGTGGTCAACATGGAGCCGTACCTTGCGCCCTGGGTTGTAGGGGTCAGGATCACCCGCCCCCGCCCCGCACTGCTGACAGGTGAAGCCGTTCCGCTCCAAAATTTCGTTTCTGAGTTGCGGAGATATGCTTCGTTCGATTGCAGGAATTCGGTCCAGAGTCTCCAGCAGGTACTGCCCCGGTTTCAGCGACGCCAGATCAACGTGAGAGCGAATCTGCATTCCTTCTTCATTGCGTAGCTCTCGGATACGCCGCTGATAGTCACGGAGGTCGGCGACCTCGGAGAGTTGATCCGTAGTGACGACTTCTCCAACATGCGCTTCTAGAAAAGCGCGTATTTTGTTTCTTGCCCCCTGCTTACGCTTCGGGTATCCAAACTGAATTTCCTCGCTCATTCCTGCCCCTCACTAGAGCCGAGTAAAAAGTCTTCCAACGTTTTTTTCAGCAATTCTTTTCGCATCTCGCACTCCCATACTATCAAAGCACTCCAACCCAGGTTTGCCAGATTGAGTAACGAGCGGCGGTCACGCTCAATGTTGCCGTTAATCTTCGTGTTCCAAAACTCTTTGTTTGTGCTTGGTCTTGCCGACCGATGACATCCTTCATGCCCGTGCCAGAAACAGCCATGAACGAAGATAACTTTGCGATGCTTCGGCAGCACAATATCCGGTTTCCCAGGCAAATCTTTTCGATGCAGCCGGAAGCGATAGCCCATGCCGTGAAGAATGCTACGCACTATTTTTTCCGGCTTAGTATCCTTCCCTTTAACCCTTGCCATGTTGGCACTACGCTGTACCGGGGTAACACTGTCAGCCATAAGGGGTGACTTCTAATAATTGTCTAATGCTTCCCGCGACGGCGGCGGCCAGCCCCACGGGGACGGCGTTACCAATCTGTTTGGCAACTTCAATCTTGCTGCCGCAGAACCGAAACGAATCCGGGAAGGTCTGCAAGCGGGCTGCTTCCCGGTGAGTAATGGGGCGATGCTGCTCCGGGTGCAGATAGCGGCCTTTCTCGGGCTTGAAGAACTCGGTGCGGATGGTGAAGGCTGGGCGGTCCCACCATAGCCGCCCGAACAAATCTGTGCCGCCTGAAGTTTTCCGTATCCAGCAAGCTGGCGTCAGTTCCGGGGCATGACGCTGAAGGTCAAACCGATTCATTCCCTGCTCAGGAATAGCCCTATACCGCGCCATGCTGGTTTCTGTCGGTGTGCGCCCGAAGTGCAGATCGAGAGGTGGCAGATCGTTGCGAATCTCGACGCCGTCCGGGGGCGGTAGATCGGCGATGGCATCTTTGACGCCTCGCCAATCCGGCAGGTTTTGCGCCGCGCGGCTGTCCCGCTTGGCATGAGTCGGCGGAGGGGGGAAAACGGTGTGAGGGTCAGCAAAGCGGCGCTCGGCGACGACGAGGCGTAAGCGGCCCGGTGGTTAAGCCCGGCTGAGGATGCCCCCACGGCAGACGTGCAGGAAAAACGCGAGGGAACATGAGAACTGAGCTGCAGCCGACGATGAAAGCCCGATTGCGTACCTGCGGCACTCCATAGTCGGCGGCGCACAACTTCGCCCATGTGATGTTCTGGCGTGGGAAGCCTAGAGCCTCCGCAGCGCAGATAATGTCTTGGTGTTCAGGTGTTCCAAGTAGTTGAGGCACATTCTCCATCACAAAGACTGAGGCCCCAGAACGACGCACGACCTCCATATAGGGCCGCCACATCTCTTTACGTAGATCACCATCTCGGTTTTTGTTGAGCAGACTAAAGCCCTGACAGGGCGGGCCACCCATGACAACATCTGCCTCCGGGACATGAACGGTATCATCATCCAGCAAGTCCAAAATATCCCCGTAGATGCAGTGGGAACCGAAGTTGTAATTATAGGTGTCTACGGCGGAGCGGTTGAAGTCGTTAGCCCAGACAGGTTCAAGGCGGCTCCCGAAAGCTTCTCGGAAACCTTCAGTCAAGCCGCCTGCTCCGGCAAAGAGGTCAATCACTCTGTAAGTCATTGCCGCCATTATACCTGCTACGTTTGCTTCTTTAAGAACTGGGCCAGAGGCAAACAGCGGGCGCGGATCATCTCTTTTATCTTTGTTACACCTCTGCAAGCCGCCCTCCTTTTTCTTCTCCTTGAAGGGGCATAAGCCACCCTGCCGGCAGTGATTGGCCTCGGCAGAAAAGCTATCGGTTGGGTAGCCGAACACTCCGGCGAGCGGGTGGTTGGGCATGGCGCATTATTCGCCCCCAAGCCGCCTATCTCCTTTAGCACGGGTAACAAAAAGGGCGCGGCCTCCCTCTCTGGGAAGCCGCGCCCGATTTGTGTTCTGCCTTCGCTCTTCTACTTGCCGACGTAGCTGACGCGCCAGATGGAATTCGAGCCGTCGTCGGTGACCATCAGCGACCCGTCGTGGGCGACGGTGACGCCGACGGGGCGGCCCCAGACGTCGCCATTGTCCGTGACGAAGCCGGTCAGGAAGTCGTCGTACTCGCCGACGGCCTTGCCATTAATCACCGGGACCAGGATCACCTTGTAGCCCGCGCGGCGGGCGCGGTTCCACGAGCCGTGCTCGGCGGCGAAGACCATGCCCCGGTACTTCGCGGGGAAGGCGGCGGATGGGCCGGAGGCGGGGTAGAACGTCAGGCACAGCGAGGCCATGTGCGGCTGCAACAGGACGTCGGGGACCGTGACGTGGCCCGCCAGCTCGGGGTGGGCGTCGGGGTAGCGCGGGTCGTGGTGGTCGCCCATGTAGTACCACGGCCAGCCGTAGAACGCATTGGGCGTGACGTGGGTGATGTAGTCCGGCACCAAGTTGTCGCCCAGCGTGTCGCGCTCGTTCACCGACGTCCACAGCGAGTCCGTGCCCGGCTGGAACGCAATACCGACCGGGTTGCGGATGCCCGAGGCGTAGACGCCCTCGAACACGCCTGCGGGCGTGTAGCGGAGGATGTCGGCGCGGTGGAACTCGGCGCGGTCGGTGTCGGGATCGTTGTTGTTGGAGTGCGAGCCGACCGAGACCAGCATGGTCTTGCCGTCGGGCGAGAACGCCAGGTCGCGCGTCCAATGCCCGCCGCCGCGCAGCCGCCCGCCGCCGGGAATGCCGGTCGGGACAACGTCCTGGGCGTCCCCCGCCGCCTTCAGGTCGCCGTTGTGGTACGGGAAGCGCACGACCGAGTCGGTGTTGGCGACATAGACCCACTGCGGGTTCGGGCCGCTCGGATAGAACGCGATGCCGAACGGCTGGCGCAGGCCTTCGGCGTAGACCGACGTGGTTTGGGCCGCGCCCGCGCCGTCCGGCGCGCGCAGGATTTTGACCCGGTTCGCGCCGCTCTCGGCCACGAACAGGTCGCCGTTTGGGGCGGTGACGATCTTGCGCGGGTTACTCAGGTCGTGGGCGAACATCTCCACCTTGAATCCGGCGGGAGCTTGGGGAATGACGCCGTCGGGGCGCGGCACCATGTTCGCGCCGTTGTCCGAAGACGGCGTCGCATGTGGCTCGGGCAGGTCGGGGACGGTGATGCGGCGGCGGACGCCCGGCGCGTCCGTGGACCAGTCACCGAAGGCGGCCTGCCCGGTCCGCAGCTCGCCCGGCCTCTGCCCCGGCGTGTGGGCGGCCACGGCGGCGGGCCGGGCCGGGGTGGAGCCGTGGTGAAGGAGGGCAGTACCGGCACCGCCCACGGCCAGGGCGACTGGCAGGAATAACAATGCTTTCATACTATGGAGAACGGGTAGGGGCAGTGTAGGGTTCCCGGCGGTGGGGCCGGACAAACAAAAACGCGAAAGCCGGACGGGGGCTTTCGCGCTGTTCGTCCGCTTCCCCTCGGGAGCGCGAACGATAAGGTTATTATGGCACGACGGGCCACACGGGTCTAGAGGCGAATAGGATAAGGATCGGATGCAAAAAATGCCGCATCCGGCCCTCGGTACGCACAGACAGCCCTATGACAGTGGGTGCAAATGCGGGAACAGCACGTGTGTGTCTAGATAATCTGTTTCCTGAATGTCGCGTAATGTTCACCTACGGCAAGGCGGCCTTGGTCAAAGTCCGGGAAAAGCCGGGCGGCGGGCGTTCGGCTTGACAAACCAGACGAGATGGCTTAAAATGAGGCACAAGGCGAGTGATGCCGGACAGGCGAGTGCCGGGCCGGCAAGAAAGGGGTTACAGGGATGTTGGCGCTGGTCATTCTGGGGACGACACTGGGTTGCCAGATCGCGGCGATCGTCCAAGCGGTTGGCCTGTGGCGCAGCTACGGGCATCGGTTTTCCTGGCTGCTCCTCGCCGGCGCGCTGGCCCTCGTCTCCTCGCAGAGTCTGCTGGCCCTGCGGCACGACATGGCGCTGGCCCGCCGGTACGACCTGTCCGCCGCCCTCGCCGACTCGCACGCCCTGACCGCCCTGCTGCTCTCGCTCGTGCTGGTGGGGGGCCTGAGTCTCGTCGGCGGCATCATCCGCGAGCGCACCCGCAGCGAGGACGCCCTGCGGACCGAGAAGCGCCACCTCTCGATGCTGGTGGACCGGCGCGTCGCCGACCTGGAGGCCGAGGTCACCGAGCGGTCGCGGGCCGAGGAGGCGCTGCGCGAGGACGCCGACCGCTTCACCGCCATCATCTCCACCCAGCGCGACATCGCCACGGCAGCCTTGGATTTGAACCACGTCCTGAACCTGATCGCCGCCCGCGCCGAGCAGCTCACCCAGGCCAGCGGGGCCGTGGTCGAGCTGGCCGAGGGGCCGGAGCTGGTCTACCGAGCCGCCAGCGGACGGGCCGCGCCCTTCGTGGGGCTACGGACGCTGATAGCCGCCAGCCTCTCGGGCGAGTGCGTCCGCACCGGACAGCTTTTGCGCTGCGACGACGCCGAGCGCGACCCGCGGGTGAGCCTGGACGAGTGCCGCCGGGTCGGCGCGCGGTCCCTGATCGTGGTCCCGCTGCGCTACCAGGGGCATGTGGTGGGCGTCCTGCAAGTCCTCTCCGCTGAACTCTATGCGTTCGATCAGTCCGACGTGCAGACGCTGGAGCTGATGGCCGGGCTGATCGGGGCCGCCCTGAGCCACACGGCGGAGTTCGAGGCCAAGCAGGCGGTCCTGAACGAGCTGCAAATCGCCAAGGAGACCGCCGAGGCGGGGACGCGGGCGAAGTCCGAGTTTCTGGCGAACATGAGCCACGAGATTCGGACGCCGATGAACGGCATCATCGGCATGACCGAGCTGGCCCTGGACACGCCGCTGGACGCCGAGCAGCACGAGTATCTGACGCTGGTGAAGTCGTCGGCGGACGCGCTGCTGACGCTGATCAACGACATCTTGGATTTCTCGAAGATCGAGGCCGGGCGGCTGGACTTAGAGCCGATCCCGTTCGACCTGCGCGACACGCTGGGCGAGACGGTGAAGACGCTGGCCTTGCGCGCCCACGCCAAAGGCCTGGAGATGCTGGGGGACATCCGGCCCGATGTCCCGCTGGTGCTGATCGGCGATCCAGGCCGCCTGCGGCAAATATTGATGAACCTGACGGGCAACGCGATCAAGTTCACTGAGCGCGGCGAGGTAGTCGTCGCCGTGAGCATGGAGGAGCAAAGGGAGGAACTGGGGACCGAGTCCGTCCTGCTCCACTTCGCCGTGCGCGATACGGGCATCGGCATCCCCGCCGACCGGCAGGAGAAGGTCTTCGAGGCCTTCTCGCAGGCCGACAGCTCGACCACGCGCAAGTACGGCGGGACCGGCCTGGGCCTGTCCATCTCGACCCGCCTGGTGTCCCTGATGGGCGGGCGCATCTGGATCGAGAGCGCGGAGGGCAAGGGCAGCACGTTCCACTTCACCGCCCGCTTCGGGCTGGGGACGCCCGCTGCCCCCGCCCGGCCCGAGATCGACCTCACCGGGATGCCCGTGCTGGTCGTGGACGACAACGCGACCAACCGGCGCATCCTCCAAGAGACGCTGACGCGCTGGGGCATGGTGCCGACGATGGCCGAGGGGGGCCGCGAGGCGCTGGCGGCGATGACCGCAGCGTCCGACGCGGGACACCCGTTCGCCCTGGTCCTGCTCGACGCCATGATGCCGGAGATGGACGGGTGGACCCTGGCCGAGCGCGTCCACGACCACCCCGAGCTTGCCCAGACCGTGCTGATGATGCTGTCCTCGGCGGGCCGCCCCGCCCCCGAGGAGGCGCTGGGGCGCGGCCTGTCGGCGTTCCTGTCCAAGCCCTTCAAGCAGTCTGAGCTGCTGGACACGATTCTGACGACGCTGGACGGCAAGGCGACCTACGCCGAGGCCGCCCCTGCGGGGCGACTGGCGGACGCCGCCAGCCCGCTGGAGGACGCCCGCCCCGGCCTTCGGATCCTGCTGGCCGAAGACAACGCCGTCAACCAGCGGCTGGCCGTGCGGCTGCTGGAAAAGCACGGGCAAGCGGTCTCGGTCGCCGCCAACGGGCGCGAGGCTGTGGCGGCCTGGGGGCGCGGCGGCTTCGACCTGATCTTGATGGACATCCAGATGCCCGAGATGGACGGCTTCGAGGCCACGCGCGCGATCCGCGACCGCGAGCGGGACACAGGCGGCCACACGCCCATCGTCGCCATGACCGCCCATGCCATGAAGGGCGACAGGGAGCGGTGCCTTGAATGGGGCATGGACGATTACGTATCGAAGCCTTTACAAGTGGAAAAACTGCTGGCGGCGATCCGGTCCCACTCCCCGGCTTCCAATCCTAGGGGAGCCAGAGAGGGACCTACTCCTGCCCCCCCCGAGATAGGGGCCGCCGGGCCTGCCGATGACGCGGCCCTGCCCGTCTTCGACCTGGACACCGCCCTGGAGCGCGTGGACAACGACCGCGAGCTGCTCGGCGAGATTTTAGACCTGTTCCGCACACAGGCGGTGACGGCCCCGGCTGAGATCGACGATGCCGTCTGCCGGCGGGACGGTCCCGCCCTGGAACGGACTGCACACGCAATCAAAGGCGCGGCGGCGAACATCAGCGCCGAGCAGGTGCGCGAAGCTGCCCTGCACCTGGAAGAAGCGGGCCGGGGCGTGGACTGGGAGGCGGCGGGCCGGGCGCGGGCCGCACTGGCGGAGTCGCTGCCGCGCCTGCTGGCCGCCCTGGCAGACTGGGAACAGGGCGAGCAGACCGCACGGACATAGGGAGGCAGGGGAGCAAAAGAGATGAAGATATTAATCGCAGACGATGACGCGATCACGCGGCGGCTGCTGGAAACTATCCTCAGCAAATGGGGCTATCAGGTGATGATCGCGCAGGACGGCGACGAGGCGTGGCGCGTCCTGCAAGGCGAGGGGGCACCCAAGCTCGCCATCCTGGACTGGATGATGCCGGGACTGGACGGCGTCGAGATCTGCCGCCGCGCCCGCCAGCGCATGGACGCGCCCTATGTTTACATGATGCTGCTGACGTCCAAGATCCGCAAAGAGGACATTATCGAGGGCATGGATGCCGGGGCGGACGACTACCTGACCAAGCCGTTCAACCGGCACGAGCTGGAGGTACGGCTGCGGGCGGGCCTGCGGATCTTGGATTTGCAGGAAGCTTTGGGCGCGTCCGGCGAGGAGCTGGCGCGGGCGCGGGCGCACGAGACGGATCTGGGCGAGCGCGTCCGGCAAACGCTGCTGCTGGGGGAGCCGCCCGCCGTACAGCCCGGCCTGGAGCTGGCGACGTTTTCCAAGCCCGGCACCGAGCTGGAAGGGGACTTTTATGACTTCTTCCCCCACGCCGGAACCCGTCTGGACATCGTCATAGGGGATGTGCGAGGCCGGGGCCTGACCGCCGCCCTGATCGCCGCCGCCACCAAAAATCACCTGCTTCGAATCCTGCACCGGAGCGGGACTGACGGGATAACGCCCGCGCAGATCGTGACGCAGGTTCACGACGCGATGGGCGGTCAATTCCTGGGCCAGCGCACCTACGAGACGCTGTGCTACGCGCGCCTGGATACGCGGGAGCGTCGGCTGGATTACGTGGACTGCGGCCACACGCCGACGCTGCACTGGGACGCGGCGGCGCAGCGGGTCCAGTCCCTGCGCGGGGACAACATGCCGCTGGGCCTCAGCCAATACGAGAACTACCATCAGTCCTCGCTTTCTTTCGCGCCGGGCGACCAATTTTTGTTCTACTCTGAGGGCGTGACGGGGGCGAAGAACGAGAGCGGCGAGGAGTTCGGGGCGGAGCGCCTGACAGCCTTGCTCCAGGCTCACGGGGCGGACGCGGCCGCCATGCTCATCGCCCAGGTGCGATCGGACCTGGAAGCCTTCGCCTCCGGCCCGCAGCCTGCCCCCGTCACCTGCGTTGCAGTCCGGGTGATGTAGGGCGGGCGAAGAATGAGCCTGGGTGGGTTCTTAGTCCGCCGCCTGTGCGAACAGGTCCTGCCCCTGGATGGCGGAGACCATCGCCGAGGAGCACAGGCCGACGCCGGGGATGTAGAGGACGCGCGGGTCGGCACACTGACGGACCCACTCGATGAGCGGTGACTCGTCCAGCAGGTGCAGCGTCCGGCGGGCATCGGCGGCGCGGACCAGCCCCTCGGTAGCGGCGCGGTCACACAGAGTCAGCACGTCTGCGGGCACGGCAGGCCGGGCGGGCGCAGGCAGGGCGAACAGGCTGTCTGCGGCGGCGTTGACGCGCGCCAGGACGTCTTTGGCGTCCAGCGGCTTGCGGCCCACGGGGAACGCCACGGTGTCCGCGCCTTCGGCTGCGGGCAGTTCAGACACGGCCCCGAGCACCAGATATTTCGTCCCGGATTGGGCGCGCGTCAGCTTGAAGTCGGGCAGCCCGACGCCCAGCGCCGAAACGACCGGATCGGGCAGGCGCTTGACTCGCCAGCCGCCCCCTTCCCCTTTCGCCCGCAGCTTCCGCAGGTCTTTCAGCAGAGCCGACCCCGCCTCCATCCGCCGCCCCCAATGCGGCGGCTCGTCCGCCGCTTTGGTCGGCATCCCCAGGGCGCGCAGCGTGTCCGTGCTCAGGGCCAGGCGGAACGAGCTTGCCCCCACCCGCGCGTCGGCCCAGCCGGTCACGGCGCGAGTCCCGTAGGATTGGATCAGATACAGCAGGCAGCGGCCCAGCCGCCCCGCCCGGCGCGGGAACAAGCCTGCGACTCCCATCTTCCCCTCCGAGATAAACTCGGTGAGCGTCACGGTGCCCCCACTCCCGACGACAGCGCGTACATCCAGCGCGCGGGCTAGGGCGCGAATCTCGGCGGCATCCCCGGATGTCAGCGCCAGGCCGTTCAGCGTGATGGCCGAGGCGCGGCGCAGGACGGTGTCCAGCGAGTGGAAATTATAAAGCGCGACCAGGTCGGCGGGTGTGGGGACGGCCCCCGCCCGCGTCAGCACCTGGTGGTCCTCGGCGTCCAGGTGCAGCAGCGTGTCCCACTGGTGGGCGGTCAGGCAGAACCGCTTGCCCAGCGCCCCATAACAGGCCGCCCGGCCCGCCTCCCCCACGAAGCCCCCTAGCTCGGCATTGACGTGGGCGTAGGTGGTGGCGCGGATGTCGGCGGGGCGCAGCAGCCCGGCCCCATGCAGACGCTGGGCACCGGCCCGGCCCACGGCCTGGGCGAAGTCGGGCGTCGCGTATTGATAGAACTGGCCCAGGCAGGCGACGACGCCGCGGGCGAGCCGGGGGTCGCCGAAGAAGTCGGTCATGGCCTGGGCGTCCATGTCCTTGCGCCGCCGCCCGACCGAGCCGTCAAAGGTGCGGATGGCGATGGGCAGCCGCGTCAAAATCTTTTTGTCCTTGAGCTGGTGCGGGTAGACCGCAGCCGGGGCGTCGCCCGCGCCCTTGCGGGTGGTCTTCTTGAATTCTTCCAGGCGGAAAGCCATCAGTGCATGTCTCCTGCGATAGACGAAAGCATCGCCCCGGCACCCCTGCTTCTCTGCGCCCCCTACCCCGCCTCGGCCTTGGCGATGGGCTTGCGCTTGCGGGCCGTCTTGACCTCGCTTGTTCCGCGCGAGACCAATTCATACAGATAGGCGTGGCCGGGCTTGGGGCGCAAAACGCGGCCCAGCCTTTGGATGTACTCGCGCGTCGTGCTCGACCCCGAGACGACGATGGCGACGTTGGCGTCGGGCACGTCCACGCCCTCGTTCAAAACGCGGCCCGTGACCAGCTTCGAGTAGCGCTGCTGGCGGAACTTGTCCAAGATGTCCCGTCGCTCGTCGGCGTGGGTGCGGTAGGTGATGGCCGGCAGGCACAGGCGGCGTGAAAGGTCGTTGACCAGGACGTTCCACTCGGAGAAGACGATCACCTTGTCGCCCGAATGCCGCGTCAGCAGCTCCTCGACCTTCAGCACCTTGCGCTCGGCGTTCATCGCCAGCATCCGCGCCTCGCGGTGGGAGCGGAGCGCTTGACGGGCGGCAGGGTCGTGGCCCGCGCTCCGAATCAGTGCCTCGAAGAGGTTGGCCGCGCCGGTCATCATCAGCTTGGTCCGGTTCGCGGCCATGTACCAGGAGAACTCGGCTGTCAACTGGTCGTAGCAAGCCTGCTCGTCATCGGTCAGGTCGATGGACACGCGCTCGACTTTGTAGTCGGCGATGTGCTTGTCGCGGGCCAGTGTCGCCGGCTGCCGCTCGAAGACCGTCGGGCCGATCAGGCGAACCAGGTCGCCGTGCCGCCCGTCGGATCGCTCCAGGGTCGCCGACAGGCCCAGCCGCAGCGGCGCGTCGGCCCGCGTGGCGATGGTGCGGTATGAGGCCGAGGGCAGGTGGTGGGCCTCGTCGAAGACGAGCAGCCCGAAGCGGGATAAATCGCGCCGAGGCATGGCCGCCGAGTCATAGGTGATAACCGTGATGGGCCGCTCGTCGCCGAACCCGCCGCCGATCATGCCCACCGTGTCGCCGCCCAGCCCGAACTTCTCCCGGATGCCGTCGTGCCACTGGTGCATCAGGTCAATGGTGGGCACGACGATCAAGGTCTGAACGTTCACCGCTTCCATGACCATCAGCGCGACGACGGTCTTGCCCGCACCGGTCGGCAGCACGACCACGCCGCGCCCGCGCGCCCGGCCCCAGGCCGCTAAGGCGTCGCGCTGATAGGGCCGGGGCGCGAGGCCGAGCGCGGGCAGCGGGGACGGCAGGGCGTAGTCGCCCGCGTCGAGCCAATCGGCCTCGGGTGCGTCGTCTTCCGCCCCGTTGTCCACCGCGTCGGCATCCAGCCCGGCGGCGAAGAGGTCTAAGTCTGTATCGTCAATGGTAGTGGATGAGGGCATGGTGTTTGGATGTCTATGTGAATCGCATGGGGTGTTGTGCCCGGCACTGAAGTGCCGGGCTACCCAAGTGTAGGAAAAGCCCCTCCGGGGCCGGGGAGTCTTCAGTCCCGGAGGGACTTCCTCCGAGTAGCCCGGCACTTCAGTGCCGGGCACCTCCTACACGCCCTCGAACAGCGACAATTGCGCCATCCGTGCCTCGCGCTTCACACCGATGCCGTAGACCGCGCGTGTCCGCCCGGCACGGGCGGCGGCGGCGAGTTGCACGGGCGTCTCGACCCCCAGGGCGTCGTGCAGGCGCTGGGCCGTGCGGGGGCCGACGCCGGGCAGGGCCATCAGCGCGCCCACGTAAGGCGGCAGATCGGCGCAGAGGTCATCGAGCGTGCTCATCTTGCCCGTCTGCGCCAGCTCTTGCAGGCGGCGCTGGACGCGCTCGCCCAGAACGCCTTTGCGGCGGGCCAGGGGCGAGACGCCGTCTCGTAGGAGACCGACGGCGTCCCCGCGCCGGCCCATCAGGGCGCGCGCGCCGCGCTCGTAGGCGCGGATGCGGTACGGGTTGTCCTGCCGGTCGCGCAGCAGGGTGGCGACGTTGAACAGCGCGGCGGCGAGGTCACGGTTGTTGAGGTTAGGGGCAGCGTCTTGGAGCGGGTTCATGGGGTTGTCTCTCGCGTCGAAAGCCTATCGAACTTATGTTCTATTATACCCTAAACCGACTCTATCCGTCTACTTTCGGTGTGGGCCTGGACAAAAAAAAGCCCCGGCACAGAAGCCGGGGCTGATGAGCCGGGGGTGGAACCTACCCCCGGCGCAAGCGCCAGATACGAAGTAATGCCCTCCGGGGCATACCCCTCCCTAGGAAGGGTAAGACATCCGCCCAGGCTGTCCTTCTGGCTCCCCCTTCCTTCTTAGGGAAGCGGGCGGGGGGGGGTTAGGTTCCTACCCCGGCCCGTCTCCGAAGGTGATGTCGCCGTGCCTCTGCGCGGCCATGCGCCACCCGGCGAACCAGAGCAGGGGCACGGACAGGACGAACCCGTAGGCGCTGCCGAGCAGCAGCCGCTCCGCCAAGAGGCCCCAGCCGCCTTGCAGGTCCACGGAGAGTATCTGGTACTGGAGCCAAGCCCCCCCGCCAACCAGGGCCACGTAGAGCAGCATGACCGCGCCGCGCAGGCCCTTGGTGAAGACCGGGTAGGTCGCCACCGCCGCGCCGACCGAGAGGCCCAGCACGAACAAGGCGGCGACGAACGTCTGGCCGGCCAGCCACGCGCCCAGGGCGGGGCCGACCCCGACGGCGGACGCGGACAGCAGGTACAGGGCCAGACCCACCAGCCCTGTCCCGGCCCAGACCGCCGCGCGCGGGGCGGCCTGCCCGAAGACCTTGCCCCAGAAGATCTGCCGCATCGCCAGCGGTGTCAGCAACAGGAAGCCCCAGATGCCCCGCTGCCGGTCGCGGGCAATTAGGTTCTCCCCGACGACCGCACCGGTGATTCCGACTACCCAGCACTGGCCCGCCAGCAGCAGCGAGGCCAGCCCCGTCCGCGCCTCCGCGACGCTCCCGACGGCACCGCCCAGGACGGACAGGGAGCCGAAAAAATGGAACGGGGAAATGAAGCCCAGGCCGGCGACGAAATCTGGATAAGCGGCCGTCAGGATCAGCGCCGCCAGCAGGCCCAGCGGCGCGTAAAGGAGCCAGTCCGCCCACCGCCCCGAGCGCGTCCGGGTCCGCATCTCGTAGGTGAACAGCGGGTTGTCCGCGCGGGCCATCACCCAGCCCATCAGGGTCGCCGTCGCATCGCGGTGCCGGGCGGGGGGCACAGGCTTGGGGCGTTGAGCAGCCTTACCCTGGGCCGCCGGCGTGGGAACGGCCCGGAGGCGCGGGCAAGCCGACGCCGTGACGAGCAAGACCCCGACCAGGGCAGGCAGGGCGAGGCAGACCGGCAGCGTCGGCAGCGTCCCCAGGTGATAAGAGGGAAAATGGGCAATCAGCCGGACAGCATCGGGGAACAGGCGCACCCAAGCCGCGACCGGGCTGAGGGCGGCCAGCGGCCAGAGGAGCGGCAGCGGCGACAGCAGGCCGACCACGGGCAGGCCGTACAGGAGGTATTGGGGCGTCCGCTTGTCATCCGCGCGCAGGACACACCGAACGCCCGCGCCCCACAGGGCCGTCGCCAGGCCCGCCCCGGCGACTTCGGCGGCCACACGACCCACGGGCGGGGCCAGCGGCGACACGCCGCCCAGGATGCACCCGGCCAGTGTCATCCCGCCCGCCACACCCAGGGGCCGCAGGCTGACGCGCAATGTCCGGCGCAGCGTCTGCCGCGCCGCGCGCGGGCGTCCGGTCGTCCGGTCCCGTGGATTCAGCGCCAGGGCGCGGGCGCAGACGGCGGGCAGGGACAGGCCGCCCAGCAGCAGAAGCAGTCCGGCGACGCTCTCCCCCACACTGCCGACCGCGCCACCGGACCCGCCAAGCAGGGTCGCCGTGTCGCCGCTCTCGACCCAGGCCCGCCAGATCAGGGCCAGCGCGCACAGCCCGGTCAGCCGGGCGGTCAGCCGGGACACCGTCCGCGCCCGCGTCGCCACGGGGGCGGCCTTCAGGTCCGACACGCCCCCCGACTCCAAGGCCGCCCCCGAGTCCAGGGCCGACGACGCCCAGCGCAGGGCGAGCAGCGGCAGGACCAGCAGCAGCGGCGGCAGCGCAGCGTGGAAGAAGTCCAGCCGCTCGCCCGACAGCCGCACCGCGTAGAACGGCCAGGTAAAAATGAGAAAAAGCGACAGCCCCCCGCCCAGCCCCAGGTGCAGGGCGGCCCAGAGGTGCGGCAGCCACGCCCCGCGCAGCGTCCTAAAGACCTGCCCCAGCAGCAGCGCCATCAGGCCCAAGGAGAACCCCACGCCGCTCCAGGTGACGCGCCGGGCCGGGCGGCGGCCTGCCTGCGCCTGGAGCTTCGCCAGTGCCGAGTCCGGGGTAGCCGCGTCCCCGGCCAGCGCGGGCAAGGCCCACGAAGGCGGCGCATAGGAGAGCAGGGCGAACAGGACATACACGAAAACCAGCTCGCGCCCGGTCAGCGCCCCCATCTGCATCAGCAGCAGATAGATCGGCAGCCCAACCAGGGACACCAGCAGGGCTGACCGGGCCGGGCCGACCCCCATCGCCAGCAGCATCTCGGCCCGCCGCAGGGGCGTCAGCAGCAGGTCCGGCAACGTCCCGCGCCGCATCTCCTCGCTGACGACCGCCTGGGGGACGCCGCGCGCGCTGCTGATCAATGTCGTGTGCAGGAACAGGAGGACGATCAGCAGGGCGGCGGGGATGGTGGGGAAGGAAAGTGCCCGCAGCGTCTGGGTGAGGCCGGACGATCCGGGTGGAAAGAGCGTCTGGAGCCACAAGCCGCCCATCAGGGGCAGCCCCAGGACCAGGCCCGCCACGATCAGCCGGAGGCCCAGGCCGAACCGGCGCGTCTCGGCCCGGCCCGTCTTCCGCAGGAACGGGTTGTCCCGCAGCCAGGCCGGGCCGTTGCGCATGGTTCCGCGCAGGCCTAAATCTGCCAGGGTCTGTGTCCAGACCCAGCGGGTGCGCCGCAGCCAGCGGCCCGGTCGGTGACGGTAGCGGGTGAGGAAGGGCAAGGGCGTTTGGGGAGACGTAGAGAAAAGGAAGAGGCCCCCCGCCCCAATTCTGGGGGGCTGGAGAAGAGGCGGCAGGGGCTTTCCTGTTCCCCCGGAATTGGGGGCTAGGGGGCCGAGTTTTGAACGCCCCTACCCCCCGAACATCCGCCACGGGTTGGGCGCCTGAGCCGCATCCTCGGCGGGCGGGGCGAAGTTCGTCAGGGCCTCCTCGAAGTCCTCGCGGGTCAGGACGCGGCGCACTTCGGGGGCGGCCTCGGACAGGCGAATCAGGGCCTGCAAACCCGCCTCGTTGACCACGGCCTTGATGTTCGCGCCCGAGTATCCTTCCGCACGCCGGGCCAGGTCGTCCAGGTCCACATCCTCGTCCAGCTTCGCGCCGGACGCGGCCAGGGCAAAGATCTGGCGGCGCGACGGCTCATCGGGCAAGGGTATTTCGATCTCACGGGACAGCCGCCCGCCGCGCAGCAGGGCCGGGTCCAGCATGTCGCGCCGGTTGGTAGCCCCGATCACGAAGATGCGCCGGTTCTTGACCAATCCATCCATCTCGTGCAGGAACTGGTTGACGACCTTGTCGCTGTACTGGTTGACCCCGCCCGAGCGCGAAGGCAGGAGGGCGTCGATCTCGTCCAGGAACACGATGGCAGGGGACTTGGCCCGCGCCTCGTCGAACAGCTTCTTGACCGACTTCTCGCTCTCGCCCAGCCACATCGAGTTGATCTCGGCGGGCGACGTGGCGAGGAAGTGGCAGTGCGACTCGTGCGCCAGGACGCGTGCGATGGTGGTCTTGCCCGTGCCCGGCGGCCCGTAAAGCAGCAGGCCCGTGGGCGGCTCGATGCCCAGGTCTTTGGATAGGCTGGGATTTTCCAGCAAGAGCTGCATCTGCCGCAGCTCGCGCTTGGTGCGGGCGGGCAGGATGACGTCATCCCAGGTCGGCCCCGGCCCGACCGCGACACCCCGGCCCGACCGGCTGGCGGCCTGGTCGAAGGCCTGCGCCCGCTCGCGGTAGCTCGGGTCGTGCGGCGACAGGGCCGCGGCAGACTGGGCAGCCTCGGCGGCGTCCTCGGCCCGGCCCAGGTAGCGCAGCGAGAGCGCCAGGGCGTGGGGGAAGCGCGGGTCCGAGGCGTCCAGCCGCCGGGCGGCCTCGAACTGCTCCAAGGACAGCCGGAAATATTCACGGTATTGGACGATCCAGTCGGTCTGCCCCAGGGCCTTAGAGGCGGCCAGGACGCCCAGGCCCAGCACGGACGCCGCCAAATCGCCAAGGCCCGTCGTGGCCCCCTTGAACTTGTCGGTCTCACGCAGGGGGTTGGGCAGCAGGCCCTCGGCCCGCCGCTGGAAGGCCAGGCCGAGCTGGTACGGCCCCTCGGCGTCTTGGGGGAAGCGCGCGATGGCCGCCTCGAACGCCGCGATGGCACCCGGAAACTCGCCCTGCTCGGCGAACTCTACGCCGGCTTTGAATGCCGGGTCTTGCTGGATACCACTCATGCGCCTATTCTACCCGGTTTCGCGCCTGCGGGGTTTGGGCAGGACTTTAGTTGGGACAGGGCTGGCTGAACGTCGGGGCTGTCCCATAGGCGAGCGTATAGGTGCTCGCCGCGAGGCCGGCATCGGAGGGCGTCACGGTCAGCCGCAGCGTCCTGCCGTCGGTCGTGCCGGAATAGCGGGCGGGGATCGGGGTCGGCGGGGGCAGGATCGGTGCGCGCGGCGGCCCCTGAGCGGGCAAGACCGTGCCGGGGACATCGAAGCCGCCCCCAGCATCCAGCAGGAGCGGCTGGCTGATCGTGCCCGACCCGCCGCAGGCAAACTGTACCTGCGCGCCGGCGGGTGTCACCGTCAGCCCGATGTTTTGGCCGCCCAGCACCCCCAGCGGCGCGCTCGTCAGAGCGGGGGCCGTTGATCCGCCCCCACCCCCGCCGCACCCGGCGAGCATCAGGGGGAACAGCAAGAAAAGCGCGCGTTTTGGTTTCATGGATGGGTGCCCCTGCGAGAGCTAGGCCGGCAGAAACTCGGCGCAGAGCAGGCCGAAGTAGTGGTCCACTTCGTAGGCCAGGAATTGGGGGCGGAGCGGGACGCGCTTGCCCACCCCAATCAGGGCCAGGGTCTGCCAGTACGAGTCGGCCAGGGCCGTCTCGGCGTAGTCTTCGGGCCAGCCGAGCAGGCGCGGCAGGTCGTCCGCCTCGATGGCCGCTCGCATCGCGGCGTCATATTCTGCCGAAGCGGGCGTGTAGCCGTAGGGGCCGTCGGCGGCGTGGCCGTGCCCCTGGTCGGCGCTCACGACCAGGGCGACGCGCTTTCCCTGGTCGTCGGCCGTCTCGACCAGCGCCTCGCCCCAGTCCACCAGGGAGGTTCGAGGGACGTTGCGGGCGGGGCAGGCGACAACCGTGGGCAGCACATCGGGCGGCGGCGTCAGCAGGGCAAGCGGGATGGTCACGCCCCAGTCCAAAGGCAGCGGCCCGCCCAGCGCGGCCTCGTCCAGCGGCAAAACGGGGACGCCGCGCCCGGCCCCTTTGTAAGCCCAGTCGGCGGCCAGTGCTAAGTCGGTCTCGACCGACACGGCCAGCCCGTCGATCTCGCCCTGCCCCGTGGGCGTAACCCCCAAGGTGATCGCCCCCGCGACCACCGCCCCGTGCGGGGTCAGAATCGCGACGGCATCGGGCCGGGCGGCCCGCAGACCGTCGCGCAGCCGGGCCATCGCCCGGCGGCACTCGGGGACCGGGCCGGGCACGTTCTCCCCCAGCAGCAGATTGCCCCCGTGGGGGGCGATGCAGGCAAAGACGATGGACATCGGCGCGGGGATACCTTACCTGGTGCCGCGCGCCCCCCCCTTCAGAAAGGAGAGGGTTAAAAGATAGGCAGGGCCTACTCTAGAACCGATACCCCGCCGTCAGGTTCAGGCCGCTCAGGTCGAAGCTCTGAATCTTGGGGACGAACAGGTAGCGCGCCTCCAGAAAGCCGCTGTCGCCGAAGTTCTCGCCGATCAGGACGCTGACACCGCCCGACGTGCGGATGCCCGAGTGGACGTTGTACGTCCCCGAGCGCAGGTCCGCGAAGTAGACGTCGGCGGCCGCGCCCACATAGGTGGTGTTCACGCCGCTCTGGCTGATCCCGGTGCGATAGGCGACGCCGACGGGGGCGAGGAAGGCATGGTTGCCGTTGCGGGACTGGTACAGGATTTGCAGGTCGAAGGTGGTCTGCCCTTTGGGCGAGATGCGCCCGATGTCGCCCAGGCCCAGCCCGATGCTGAGCCAGGAGCTGCCGAACTCGGAGCGCGCCTTGCTGGATGTCGGCAGGTACAGGCCGATCTCCGGTCCGATGCGGAACCGGCTTCTCTTCTTTTCGGCGGCTGGCGGGGGGGCCGGGGTGTCGGCTGCGGGCGACGATTCGGGGGCGGCGAGTGGCGGGAGCGCGGGCGGCGTGGCGTCCACGGGTGCGGGAGGCGCGGGCGGCGTATCCGCAGGCACGGGCGCAACGGCAGGCGGCGCGGGCGGGGCGTCGGCCGGATTCTGGGCATGGGCTGCAGGCAGCGCAAGCGCCAGCAGCAACGCGGCGAGGAACGTTCGGGGGGGTCGGGTCGTCATGGGAAGCGTGTTCTCCTGGGTTCGCGAGGTCGCCTATGGGCACGGGGCGGACGCTCGAGCTTGAGTCTCGGGCGTGGTCGCCGGCAGTATTGCGCGGCAGGCACGACAATTCCTGCATGAAACGCGCGTGCAGGCAGGGAATCTCCACGCGCCCGCCGAACTGACCGCCATGCACACCCAAATGCGCGCCCGCGCTGTCCGCTCCCTGTCGCTGTCTTTTTGGCTGGTCCCCGCCCTGCTGGCCGGTTCGCTGACGCCCGCGCGCGCCGAATCGCCCGCGCGCCGGGCCGCCGACTTCGGCTCCGGCAGCGGCAACATCCTCTACCTTGCCCTGGGCGTCGGCCTGCCGCTGCTCTCGGACGGGAGCAATGGGCGCAACCACGCGTTGCGGGCTGCGGACGCGCTGGGCACCAGCGTCCTGCTGACTGAGGGCTTGAAGGCCCTGGTCCGCGAGAAGCGGCCCGACTCCAATGCCCACGACAGCTTCCCCAGCGGCCACGCCACGGCCGCCTTTGCGGTGGCAACGGTGGAAAGCAGCCTGCACCCCCACGAGGCCGGGCTGTGGTACCTGGGAGCGGCCCTGATTTCCTACTCCCGGATTCGCCTGCACCGGCACACGGTCGCCGACGTCCTGGTGGGCGCGGGCATCGGCGCGGGCATCGCCCGCCTGGAGCTGGCCCAGCCGCGCGGGCTGATCCTGTCGCCGTTCATCACCCCGGACGGGTCCGGCGGCGGCCTCACCATGTCCAGCGGCCTGTAACGCAGGGCGGGAGGCGGTTTCTGTGTCCCCCGGCTTGGGTAAGGTAGCGGGTACGGGAAGAAACACCATGCAGGCAGCGCAGACACCAATCGACCGCCTTCTCGGGCACTACCGCATCCTTTGGGAGATCGGGCGCGGCGGCATGTCCGTGGTTTATGAGGCCATCGACAGCCGCTTCGGGCGGCACGTGGCGATCAAGGTGCTTTCCGTCGCGCCATCCCTCTCCCCGGAGCTGCGTGACGCGATGATCGCGCGCCTGAAGCGCGAGGCGAGGGCGGTCGCACGGCTGTCTCACCCCAACGTCGTCGCCATCTTCGACATCGGCGAGGACAGCGGCCAGCACTTCCTGGTCATGGAGCACCTCGACGGCGTGACCCTGCGGGAGCGGCTCGCGGACGGCCCCCTCGCGCCCGAGGTCATGGTGCCGATCGTGGAGCAGGTCGCGGCGGGGCTGGACGCCGTCCACGCCGCGGGCATCGTCCACCGCGACATCAAGCCGTCCAATGTCATGCTGCTGCCGGGCGGCACCGTCAAGCTGATGGATTTTGGCGTGGCCCGGCAGACCGAGGACACGCTGGTGACGCAGGCGGGGATGATCGTCGGTTCGCCCGCCTACATGGCCCCGGAGCAGATCCACGGCGACGACTCACGCGCCGCCTCCGACCTCTGGGCTTTAGGCATCGTCGTCTACGAGATGCTGACGGGACGCCCGCCATTCACCGGCACCAACATCCCCCAGACCATGTACCGGATCACCCACGACGCTCCGCCGATGCCGCCGGGCGTGACGCCCGCCGTGCGGCGCTTCCTGGGCCGGGCACTGGACAAGAACCCTGACCGTCGCTTCCGGTCGGCGGGGGCGCTGGCGGACGCTCTTCGCGCCGCGCTGCCGCCGCCATCGTCCCCCCCAGTAGTCGCCGCAAGCGCCACCGAGGCCACGCAGGTGATCGGGAAGATCCCGCCCGTCACCCCGCGCGCGCCCATGCGTCGGTCCGCCCCTCGCCCGCACGGTCTGCTTCCACTGGCCCTTGCGGCAATCCTGTTGCTGGCGGCGGGTTTGACGTTGCTGCTGCGGGGATTGCACCGCCCGCCTGCAGTCGCCCCCGCGCACCGAGCAGCCCGCGTGAGAACCGCCAGACCGACAGTTCGCATCGCCTCTTCCCGGCAGGTGCATCAGAAGCGTCCTGCCGCGACGGTGCCGCCTCCCGTCATCGCCCCCGTGCCGTCGCGCCCGCGCCACGCCGTCCACCGGCACCGGCAGGTAAGCGTCCCGCGTCCGGCGAACGCTGCTCCCTTGGCGAGTGCCTATCCAGCGCATCCGCCGCGCCGGCCCTATCGTGTTCGCCGTCAGGTTCTGGTCGCTCAAGTTCCGCGCCAGGCGTCCCCGCGCCCGCCTGCCCGCCTGCGGCATCGGCGGATCGTCTCGGCACCCCGGAAAGTCCATCCGAAATTGCACCCGGCGATTTTGCCGCCGCCCATTGCTGCCACCCCCGTCGCCGTGCCGTTGCCCCCGCCCCCCCAGGCAGCCGGGGCGGGGCCGAATATGCTCGGCACCTGGCACGGCAGCCACTCGCACCATCCCGCGACCCTCGTGGTCACCGGCCGCCGGGGCGACACGTTCACCGGCGTGATGAGCGTGCGGACCCCGGACGCCCACGTCCACATCGCCGTCACAGGCCGGGTCTCGCCCCGGACCGGCGCGGTGTCCATGCGCGAGACCCGCGTGCTGTCCGCCACGGCCCCACGCGCCTGGGACCTCGGCAGCGAGTCGGGCCACGTCTCGGGCAAGGGCAAGATCACCGGGACAGGAACCGACATCAAAGGCCGCTCCGCCACCTGGAACTTCTCCCGCTAAGGCCGGTGCTGCCTCGACCGAAAGGCAAGATCCTAAGCCGATCCGTGCGGCAGGCTTGCAGTTCGCAGCTATGCCGTCTCCCGAGTCCGGGCAAGGTAGGACACGAACTGCCTCACGGTCAGAAGCTTCTCCGCTTCCACATCAGGAATGGAGGTGCCGAATTCCCGTTCCGCGTCTTGGATCAACGCGACTGTGTCTAACCCATCTCGTTGACCGATGCCTAAATCCTGAACCAGCCTGTCGTCAGGATCAAGCCGCGTCATGTCCACCGGCACATGAGCCGACAGGAGCGTGCGAAACCGGGCGGCGACTTCCGCCTGCTCCGCAGGGAAGAAATGCTCCCCGAACTGTTGCGGCGTATACGCCTGCCGTCCGGCCATCAGGTGCAGCACCTTGCGCTTCGTTGTGCTCTCAATAAAGTAGCCCAAGGCCAGGGTGCCAGGAACGATGAAAGTCCAAGCAAGTAGGTTTTTCATACGGGGTTCACACAGCCAACGCCAAGACCACCCCTACAGCGGGGCGACTGCGTCCACATGGACCATGCCGCTGGTACGCCCGATGCGGTAGGTGACGCGCACCTTCTGGTGGTACTTGGGCTGCCAGGTGTCGCCGTCCGGCAGGGCGTAGAAGCTCTCGCGGTGGTCGAAGGCGACGTTGACGGCGTTGAACAGGCCGTGGCCGCCGCCGTCGGTGGGCGAGATCTGGCACACGGTCACGATTCCCGGCGCGGTCCGGGCCGGGACATGGGCGAAGTCGGCCTGCGCGCGTCCGCGCAGCCAGGCGGGCAGGACAGCAAGCAGACCGATCAGCAGCAGCGCGCAGCCGCCGATGGCGCACACGGCTTTAGCGTCGAGCTGCAAAAACCGCCGCCAGTCTACCGGGTCGAGGCCGGAGGTTTCATCGTGCATGGCGTTGTGACTTTCTTCCAGCTCTCTCAAGCGGCTCAGACAGAAGAAAGCGGTCCGGGCGTAGGCCCAGACCGCTTCCTCCCGAGACACCGAACGCTGAACGGAGCGTGAGAGATTCGAACTCTCGCGAGAGCATACACCCTCCTACAGGTTTAGCAAACCCGCCTCTTCAGCCAGCTTGAGTAACGCTCCCCGTGCCGTCCCGAAACCGGGAAAGCCGCCAGAGAAACGCGCCCGCGTGGTGTCCGCACAGGCATTGTAGCACAGGCTCGGCGAAAAAGCAAGTGGCTTTCTCCTCCTACAGCGCCTTGCGCATCCCGACAAAGCCGGCCACGCCCCGGCGGGCGGCGCGCGGAGTCGGGCGCTCGTGCGTCACCACGTAGCCGTGCCGGGCGTAGAAGCGTCTGGCCCCGGCGTTGCCGATCTCGGCGTGCAGGCACACCGAGTCGCAGCCCGCGCCGCGGGCCAGCCGCTCGACCTCCCCCAGCAGACGCCCCCCCACGCCCCGGCTGCGGGCGTCGGGTGCGACGGCGAGGATTCCCAGGTAGAACGCGCCGGGTGGCGGCGGCAGGGTGGACCCGTTCAGAGCAAACGCGGCGGGCACCAGCCGCAGCAGGAAGCGCGGCCCGCGCCGCAGTAGCATCCGGGGCAGCGCCCAGCCCCGATGATAAGCCGTTGCCGACACGGCCAGCGCCAGCCCGACGACGCGCCCGTCTTGGACGGCGACGACCCCGTTCTCGTGGCTGAACACGCTGCCTCCGAGCACGAACAGCGCCCCGAACAGCGCCTCCGCATCGGCCCGCGTCGGCCCGAACAGCCACGAGTACAGGGCGGGTCCGGCAGCGTGGATCAGCGCGGCGGCCACGGCGGCGTCACCGGGCGCGGCGGGGCGCAGCGTGATTGGCGGATCGTCAGCCGCGTCGGGCGGCCCCGGTTCAGGTTTGTTGATCGTCTTCATCATCCCAGCACTTTTTAGCGCGCCTCGCTCCCTGCCGACGTACTATGCCGCCAGGTGCGCCCCGGCGAGACGCTGTGCAGAGGCCAGATCGCGCCTTGAACAGCCACGCCTGCACCATGACGCGCTTTGCATCATGACTCGCTTTGCATCATCCATAAAGCCTAATTCCCCTGTCTAAAATCTCGCTCTCCAGCGAGGCATAGACACGGCTGGCCCAGCCCACCTCCGCCTGCGTCTCCACCAGGATGTCTTTTGCGATGTGCAAATCCCGCAGACACAGCCGCGCCTGTAGCCCGCGCTCCAGCGGCGACTTGTCGCTGTCCGGCACGATGACCAGCAAGTCCGCGTCGCTGTTCTCATCCGGCGGCCCCCAGGCGTGAGAGCCGAACATGTGCTCCTACCTCCCAAAAATTCCCTCAGCGTCGCACGGCCCTGGATCAGGAGTAGCAGGGCCGTCCCCCACAGCGTCGCGCCCGCGCCCAGGCCGGCGGCCAGCAGCCGGGCCGGGACGTGGTGCGGGCCGAAGGAGAGCGGCACGAACGCCAGCGTCGCCAGCCCGACCAGGCACAGCAGCGCACCCGTGCCGTAGTAGAGCGAGCGGACGAAGGCGCGGGCGAGGGGAAGGAAGTGCAGGCCGACGGCGACCGCGATCAGGGGCGCGATGATGTCCGGACGGTGCAGCAGCATCGCGGCCAGCAGGGTGAGGACGATGCCGATGTTCTCCCCCGCTACGGTCTGCCAGAAGACGCGGGCCACGCGCGGCGGCCAGGGCGTGTCGGGCAGCCCCCGCGCCCCCCGGCCCAGCGACAGTCCGGCGAGGAAAAGACCGGCGGGGAGCACCAGGAACGACAGCGTCGCCAGGGGCACGTCGCCCAAGGCGGACAGGCCCAGCATGACCCAGCCCAACCCGGCTCCCGTCAGAACCATCGCCCCGCTGGTCTGCCCGCGCAGGGCGGAAACGCGCGGGGAAAGGGTGTCGGACACATCTGTCTCAGCCGTGTCGCTCATGCTTTCTCCAACTTCACGAAGCCTAGCTTCAACTTCTTCATGCCCGCCGTGTCCTTGAAAGCGACCATGAAGCCTTCGCCACGTACTGTCACGCCGTTCACCCTGCCATCCAATCCGACGGAATGACGGGCTGATGCCCAAGTTCTTCCAGAAGACGACAAACTTCCTGGACCAGCTTGCGAAAAGACGCGCCGCGATAGGCTTGACCAAGATCAAACACAGCGGAAAGCGCGGCTTGATCTGCTGTCTCGCTGTAAGGCTTGTTCTGCGGCATGAAGCGGCTGACCGCTCCTTTCGCCCCGCGCAAGGCTTCCGGGTCCCGGTCGTACCGGGCGTTTTCTCGGACTCGGCGACGGCCGCGCAGAGACTCAATGGCGGCCAGAAACCATGCCTCATACTCGCGCCGTGCCATGATGACCGCACACGGCAGGGCCGGAACTGCCTCCTGCGACCATTGCCGCATCTGGGGGATGACATCACGGGCACAATCGTCATCGGCGTCGAACAGGATAATCAGGGCGCGGGTCGCCGTTCTGCTGCTGACGATTTGCACCGCCCTCTTAAACTTTTCCTCCTGGACCAGACCGGTTCGCTTCTCCAGGAATGGACTGTACCCGATGGCTTCAGAACAGCCTAACACACCAACCAGGCGTTCCAAAAGGACCGGAAAGGCGGCGACTTCCCCGTCCCCTTCTACGACCAACTGAATCACGCCGGCACCGCGTCAAACAAGTTCTGCTCAGAGGTTGACACGTCTGGCTGTGCGGCGTCAAGCGCGTTCGCGCGCATCAACTCCCCGGCTCTCATTAGATTCTGCCGGATTGTCTTCCGTGGGGCAACATCTAGTCCCACGACCTGAGTTGCTCCGTCCCGTTTTTGAACCACCCTCAGATTGTCCGGCGTGATCCATTTACCGTCTATCAGTTCCGGGCTGTGGGTGGTCACAATGACCTGACTCCGACCGGCGGCCATCCGAATGACGTCTGAAACCGCACCGATTGCTCCAGGATGCAGATACAGTTCAGGCTCATCGAACGCTATCACGGCCGGAGGCGGTTCCTGCATCGCTGCTGTCAGCAGCCCGAGAACGCGCAACGTCCCATCGGCCATACGAGATGCACTGAAGAAAAAGCCTGCATTTTGTGAAGCTTCCTGGGTGAACATGAGGACAGGCTCTGCGTTCCTTTCATTGACCAGATAAAGGCCGGTAAGGCTAGGGACAACGGCGTTAAGTAACTCCCGGATGCGTTCTAGAACGTCCGGATCACGGGCGCTCATCTTTTGCAGAATGCTCACCACGTTCGCTCCGTCGCGGTGGAGATAGCGGCTGTCAGATGAGGCCTTGGACTCGCGCATCCGGTTCGGCTCAATGGCATAAACGCGCATGGCCTCCAATGCTCGCCGCACCGGCGCAAACGCCTTTGTGCCTGACGCGAGCGGCAGTGCCAGTGCCTCGATGTCTAGCTGAAGGCTGAAGCCGCTGACATTCGTGCGGAACTGATCTGCCTCTCGATCAAACCAAACAGTCTCACCGGCTTCATCCGTAAGGTAACACTGTTCGTGGAGCACCTCAAAATCGTAAAAGCTGCCGCCAATGAAGCCTAAAGAGAAGGCGTAATGTCCCGTCTGCTTGGAAGCCTTCAGGAAAAAATCCGCGCGAACGTAAATCGGTGCCTCCTCCGGCTCCCCCGCAGAGTGTTGGTGAGAAAGTCTGGGGAACCCTCCTCTACTATCCACGGCCGTCCGTAACGGGAGGCCCATGCAGTCGGACAGAAAGGACAGTGCTTCCAGGACGTTTGTCTTGCCCGTGTCATTCCTGCCGACCAAGAACAGCGGGTTGGGGAAAACGATCACCTCATCCTTGACAGACCTAAAATTGCGGAGGGACAGTTTTTGCAGGAACGGCTTTCGGCTCATGTTTACGCCTTCTCCAGCTTGGCGAAGCTCAGGTCGAGCTTCTTGATGCCCGCCGCGCCCATGAACTGGATTTTCACAATCGAGTCGCCCTCGTAGCCGACCACGAAGCCGTCGCCGAACGCGCCGTGGCGGACCTTTTGGCCCATCTCGAAGGGCAGAGATTTGGCGGCGGCTGGCTCGCGTCCCGGCATGGTCGGGGATGTCGGGGCCCAGGCGTCCACGACGAACGGCGCGGCCACGTCCGCTGGCTCGCGTCCCGGCATGGTCGGGGATGTCGGGGCCTTGCGCTCCGAGTCGCGCTTCAGATCGTCCCACTTGGGCGCAATCGTGGACTGCGGGCGGCGGCTGCCCTCGGCCAGGGTCGGCGCGTAGGTCTCGGCCGTGCCCTTGCGCGAGGACTTGGCGAGGAACAGGTGCATGGGTATCTCGCCCACGAAGCGCGAGACGGGGTTGCGCTGGACGTTGCCGAACAGCATCCGCGAGCCGGCGTAGGACATGAACAGCGACTCTTTGGCCCGCGTGATGCCGACGTAGCACAGCCGGCGCTCTTCCTCAAGCTCGGTCTGGTTGCCCATCGCGCGGAAGTGGGGGAAGATGCCTTCTTCCAAACCCGTCAGGAAGACGACGGGGAATTCTAACCCCTTGGCGGCGTGCAGGGTCATCAGCGTGACCGAGTTCGCGGCGTCTTCCAGCGAGTCCACGTCAGCGACGAGGGAGACATTTTCCAAAAACGCCGACAGCGACTTGTCGCCTTCGTCGCCCGCCTGGTCCTCGAACTCCTTGGCGACCGAGACCATCTCGCCGACGTTCTCGACGCGCGACTCGGCCTCGGGCGTCTTGTCTTTTTTCAGGTCGTCCAAGTACCCCGTGGTGTCTAAGATGTTCTGGATGAGCTGCGAGACGGGCTGGACCTCGCGCCGGGTCGTCAGATACTCAATGGCCTTGACAAACGCGGCCACGCTGTTCTTCGCGCGCGCGGGCACGTCGATCTCGTGGACGCGGCGGCAGGCGTCCCAGAAGGCGACCTCGCGCCCGCTGGCGTAGGTGTTGATCTTCTCCACCGTGGTCGTGCCGATGGCGCGGGCGGGGACGTTGATGATGCGCCGCATCGAAAGCCCGTCGTAGGGGTTCAGCAGAACGCGCAGGTAGGCCAGGATGTCTTTGATCTCGCGCCGCTCGTAGAACCGCACCCCGCCGACGATCTTGTACGGGATGCGGTAGTTGATGAACTGCTCCTCTAAAGCACGGCTCTGGGAGTTCGCGCGGTACAGCACGGCGAAGTCCGCGTAGCGCCGGTCGCCGGCCATCGTGCCCTCGCGGACGACGCCGACGATGGCGGCGGCCTCCTCGACCTCGTTCGGCGCTTCCACCAGGGTGATGGTCTCGCCCTCGATGTTGTCGGTCCACAGCCGCTTGTCCGCCCGCCCCCGGTTGTTGCGGACGACGTGGTAGGCGGCGTCGAGGATGTTCTTGGTAGAGCGGTAGTTCTGCTCCAACTTGATGATCGTGGCGTCGGGGAAGTCCCGCTCGAAGTTGAGGATGATCTGGACGTTCGCCCCCCGGAAGGCGTAGATGGAGTTGTGGACGACGATGCCCCCGGCGACGTAGTTGCGGAGGCCGGCGACGGACAGGTCGTAGACCTTGCCCACATATTGACGCTTCCTATCGAAAAAGCAGTCTGCGCTAATTATGTGATTTTTTAATCCCACCGTGTCGTTTTGCGCTGTTTCTGGAACATGAACAACTGCGGGGAGATTACACCAGCCTTTGACCATCTCGGCGTGAGCCGCTACATAATGGCGACCCCCAATGTCTGCGCTCATCAGCACATCATCAAGGTTCAACTCGCTCTGCAATCTCCGGGCGTACTGCCACGCTTCATCATAGTCCGCTGTCCATGTGTTGTAAGTTATACCTTCAGGCCATTTGGATGGGGGTACTGTCACCTCGAAACCAATTTCCGTTGGACCCCAACCTACCGAAATAGCCTCACCATTTCCCCGCTCTACCCAGTTATCCGTTACGAACATGGTCATATGGGGACGCCACATACTGCCTATCCACTGCGGCGTGTCCACATCTGGCGGCGGGCAGTGGTCCTTAACAATGTCCAGTCCGCTCCATGCATTTTCTGGCGCATCCTCATGCGGCAGAGCGAACATGACGTGATTTGGCGTCACAACCAGTTCATGTCCTTGATGTGTCTGGAAACAGCACACTTCGCCAGCGTAGTCGTTCACCATCACCTTCTCAACGACGACTGGCGTTAGGCTGGACCCGCCGCAGGCCGCCAAAACCGTGTCCCCTTCCCTGATCTGCTCCACCGGCACGTACCCCGACGGCGTCAGGATGGGCGTGCCTTCCACGACGCACTGGTCGTCGTCGCCGACGACGCAGATGTTGCGCCACTTGCCGGCGAACAGGCTCAAGAGCTGGTACTGGCTGTCGTTAACATCTTGGAACTCGTCGCAGTGGACGTAGCGGAAGCGGTTCTGGTAGTGCGTCCGGGCCGGCTCGGACTCGCGCAGGAGATGCACCGTCTTCATGATCAGGTCGTCAAAGTCTAGGGCGCTGGAGAGCGTGAGCTTTTGCTGATAGAGCCGGTACGCTTTGCCGACCGCCCGCTCGTAGGGGGAGGCGCTGAAGTCCTGCTCGATGTCGTCCGGCGTTTGCAGCGTTTCTTTGGCTTTGGAAATCTGGGACAGCACGGCGCGGGGGGCGTACTGCTTGTCGTCTAAATTTAACTCGCGCACGGCCTCTTTGACCAGCGCCAGTTGGTCGCCGTCGTCGTAGATGACGAAGTTCTTGGTCAGGCCGATCAAATGCCCGCGCTCGCGCAGGACGCGGGCGCAGAGCGAGTGGAACGTGCCGGCCCACAGGTCGCGCATGGCGAGGTCGCCGACAAGCCCGGCGATGCGCTCCTTCATGCCCGCGGCGGCCTTGTTGGTGAAGGTCACGGCGAGGATGTTGTAGGGGCGGACGTGGCGCTCGCGGATCAGATACGCGATGCGCTTGGTCAGGGCGTTGGTCTTGCCCGACCCGGCCCCGGCGAAGATGAGCACCGGCCCGTCGTCGTGGAGTACAGCCTGCTGCTGGGGGTCGTTCAGCCCGGCCAGGAACGGCGAGGCGGCGGGGGCGTCCGGGGGCGTGGTCATGGGAGAAGGAGAGGAGGGCGGCGGAGTTTTGGAAGGCGGCGTCATGGGGGGATTATACCTCGGAACCTAACCCCCCGGCCCCCCTCCCTAGGAAGGGGGAGCAAGAGGGAGGCATAATCTTAACCCTTCCTTCTTAGGGAAGGGTATGCCCCGGAGGGCATTACTTCGTATCTGGCGCTTGCGCCGGGGTTAGGTTCCTAACGCGGGAGCCGATGCCCCCCGTCCCTCTCACCGCTCCAACCGGGTATACTCCCCTATCCTATCACTTCCCGCTTCAGGAGATCGCATGAAAGACCCCCGCGTCGCCAAGCTCGCCGATATTCTGGTCACACACTCCACCCGCGTCCAGCCCGGCGAGAAAGTCTTGGTCGAAGCCTACGACATCCCCGACGACGCCGTGACTGCCCTGGTCGAGCGCATCACCCAGGCGGGCGGGCTGCCGTTCGTGACCGTCAAGCGCAACGCCGTCCTGCGCGCGCTGTACCGCAGCGGCTCGGAGGAGCAGATGCGGCTGACGGGTCAGTGGGAGAAGGCGCGCATGGCCGAGATGGACGCCTACATCGGCGTCAGAGGGTCTGAGAACAGCACGGAAATGTCCGACGTCCCCGACGACAAGAACAAGATGTTCCGGGCGCACTGGTGGACGCCCGTCCATTCCGAGACGCGCGTCCCGCATACCAAATGGGTGGTTTTGCGCTGGCCGACGGCCTCGATGGCCCAGCAGGCGGGCATGAGCACCGAAGCGTTCGAGGACTTCTACTTCGATGTCTGCACGTTCGACTACGGCAAGCTCGGGCCGCTCCTCCAGCCCCTCAAGGAGCGGATGGACCGGACCGACCGCGTCCGCCTGACCGGGCCGGGGACTGACCTGCGGTTCTCGATCAAGGACATCCCGACGATCCCCTGCACCGGCTCGGCCAACATCCCCGACGGCGAGATATTCACCGCGCCCGTCCGGGACTCGGTCGAGGGCACCATCGCGTTCAACACGCCGACCATCTACCAGGGCACGGTCTTCGAGGGCGTCACGCTGACGTTCGAGGCGGGCCGAATTGTCAACGCCACGTCAACGGGCGGGACCGAAGCGACGCTCAATCAGATACTGGACACCGACGAGGGCGCGCGCTACGTGGGCGAGTTCTCCTTGGGCTTCAACCCCTACGTCCTGCACCCGATGAAGGACATTTTGTTCGACGAGAAGATCGCCGGCTCGTTCCACTTCACGCCCGGCGGGGCCTACGACGAGGCCTTTAACGGCAACCGCTCGGGCGTCCACTGGGACATGGTGTTCATCCAGCGCCCCGAGTTCGGCGGCGGCGACGTCTACTTCGACGACGTGCTGATCCGCCGTGACGGCCTGTTCGTCCCCGACGATCTCCTGCCCCTGAACCCGGAGAACTTGAAGAACATCTAGGGGCAGGCTATGGAACAGGCCGTTTTAGAAACGCCGCGACTGTCTCTTCGTCCGTTCACGCTGGCGGACGCGCCCGACGTGCAGCGCCTGGCGGGGGCATCAGAGGTCGCCGACACGACGCTGAACGTGCCGCACCCTTATGAAAACGGCATGGCGGAGCAGTGGATCGGCGGGCAGGCGGAACTGTTCACGGCGGGCAGCAATGTTGCCTACGCCATCACCCTGCGCGACGGCGGGACGCTGCTGGGCGCGATCAGCCTGGGGGTTACGGCGCAGCACCGCCGGGCCGAGATGGGCTACTGGCTGGGCGTCCCGTTCTGGAACCAGGGGTACATGACCGAGGCCGCCGAAGCACTGGTGGGGTGGGTTACGGCTTCCACGCGCGGGGCCTGCACAAGATCACGGCGTCACACTTCGCCCGCAACCCCGCGTCGGGCCGGGTCATGGAAAAGATCGGCATGAGGCGCGAGGGCCTGCTGCGTGAACACGTCCGCAAGGGCCACGGCTGGGAGGATTTAGTCATGTACGGCCTGCTGGCGTCGGCGATGGGAGCAAGCCGCTAAAAAGAGCCACTGGATGGTCCGGCGGCTCTTTCCGGCCTCTGGCCTTTTCGGCGTCCGGCTGTGCGCCAGCCTACGGTTCGGGGATATGCCGGTTGACCGGGGCGAGCGTCTGCGCGTACCGCTTCCAGCCGGCGTGGCCGTCGGCGAAAACGTAGTTCGCGCCGCCGCCGTGCCGGGCGGTGGAGATCGCACCCGCGACTGGGGCCATCTCGTCGCTCACCCCGTTCGCGTTGCCGAGGTTGGGGTTGGCGGCGTTGAACCAGGGGTGATAGATGTCGTCGCAGAACGAATCGGCGGCGCTGGCCGAGGCCGAGCTGCGCCGCTCGGTGATGTAGATCGTCTCCGCAGGCGCGCTTACCTACGCCTGTGTCAGGCCGAACGCGAAATAAGCGTTGTTCAGGTAGGAAATGACGCGCGGCCCGCCGACGTTGAAGACCGCCGGGCAGTTCGGGTTGAAGGGCGCGGGATCGTCGGGGCAGGCGAAGATGCCCTGCTTATCCAGGTCCGTTTCGGACGTGCTTGCGCCACGCCCGGTGTAGGGTAGGATTTTGGCGAAGTTGGAGCCGTTGTCGGGGTTCTCCATGCTGCCGTCGTAGTCGTCGATCTGCGGCTGGGCGAGACTCACTTTGGACTGGGGGTAGCGGTCGTCGGAGTCCTGGAGGTACTGCGTCGCGCCCAGCCCGATCTGCTTCATGTTGGACAGGCAGGCGGTCCGCCGGGCGCTCTCCCGCACCCCCTGGAAGACGGGGAACAAGATGGCCGCGAGCACGGAGATGATGGCGATCACGACAAGCAGCTCGATCAATGTGAATCCAAATGCGGAGGCGCGTCGCTTCATGTTCTGTCTTATATCCTTTCTCGTCTCAGCCCGGCGCTGGTCTCCAGGCGACCCGCGCATGGGATCCCCCGCGCATCGTCTATAGTTCAGCGTGGCTTTCACCGTCCGTCCACCCCTGAGCGACGGCTTCCAGCAGACGTGTGGAAACAGCCGCTTGGTCCAAGCCGGTGGTCGAAATTTATTTCGGGAACGCGCGATCAAGGCTGGTGTGTCAGCGGCGACAGGAGGAAAGTGCAGGGATATGAGCGCGTCGTGTGAGGAGTGGAGCAGGTGCCGTCGTTGGCACAAGGCAGGGATATTGTACCCAACGCGGGGTTCTAGGTTGCAGACGCAACATTAACGCCGGGTTAAACTTGGGTGCCACGGAACAAAAGGCCAAGGCGTGCTTGGGCAGGCGCACGAATGCAGGGCGGTGACTCGCGCGGCCCCCATCAAGCTGAGGGAGGCCGCGCGAACACAGCGGCAGCCGCTGTCTAGCCCCCGGCTGAGGGAGGTGCGGCCAAGGCAGGCGGAGCGGGGACCGGCGGCGTACTCGGAGCGACGGGTGTCGTGGGCGCGGCAACTGCGGGCGCGGCAACTGCGGGCGCGGCAACTGCGGGCGCGGCAACTGCGGGCGCGGCAACTGCGGGCGCGGCAACTGCGGGCGCGGCAACTGCGGGCGCGGCAACTGCGGGCGCGGCGGGAGCGATGGCGGGCGGCGCGTTAGCCACGGGCGGCGCGGGAACGGTGGCGGGCGGCGGCGCGTCAGCCACGGAGGGGACAGGCACAGCGGGCGGGGCGGCCACGGGTGGGGCAGGCGCGGGGGGCAGGGCCGCGCGCAGGTTCTTGGCCCAGGTCTGGGCCAGCAGCGCGGGCCGGGCCAGCCCGGCAGCGTGGGCGTCGGCATCCGTCACGGTGATCAGCGGCGTCCCCGCGAGCGACAGGGCGGCCTGGCCGCCCGGCTGGGCCGCCACCCCAACGGCACCGGGGATCAGCGCGGCGGGGTTGAAGACCAGCCGGTTCAGGCGCGACGTCAGCAGGTCCGCGCGCTCCTGCGCGGTCAGGCCGCCCGGCTGCGGCCCGCGCAGCTTCAGGACGGTCTTGCCCCGGAGCTGCACCAGCCCCGTGTCGCCGCCGACGAGGGCGAAATCCGGCGTCACGCGCAGCGGCGGGTGGGCCGGGACCTTCGGGTCGGGCGCGTTCGAGGGACGCCAGTTGACGCGCGGCAGGACCTGCTGGAGCCGGGCGGCCCACTGGGTCGCCACCGTCAGCGGCGACCCGCCGCCCGCGGCCTTGACCGTGACCGGGTCCACGGTGACGACGCGGCGGCCCAGGACGTACAGCACGGGGTAGCGGTTGACGCGGCTGGTGGGGGACGGCAGGAAGACCACGACGTCTGAGGGGTGGATGTTCGGCACGCCCAGCAGCGGCGTCAGGCGGCCTAAGATCACGCCGACGCGCTGGTCAGGGGCCAGCCCGCCCGCCGCCCCGATCAGGCGCAGGACGGGGTAGCCGCCCAGGTTGAGTTCGGCGGCCCCAGCGGGGAGCGCCTTCCGCAGAGCAGGGGGCGTTGTCAGCTCAGGCGACTGGGCAAAAGCGGGGGCGGCGGCAGAGGCCAGCAGCAGGGCCGCAGCGGCGCGACGGGCATGGATGGACATGGGGAAAACTTCTCCTATCCTGAGAGACGGCGGGATGTGCCTCTGGGTTCCCTCCTTATCTTCGGCTGTTGGCCAAGGTATACTCAGCCCATGCCGCCGTCCTCTCTTCTCCTCTCGCTGCTGTTTCTGCTGGACATCGCCGCGACCCTGTATCTGTGGGGCGTTATCTGGACCGTCCAGCTCGCCCACTATCCCTTGTTCGCCCGCGTCGGTGCGGCGGGCTGGGCCGCGTACCACGGCGCGCATACGCGGCAGATGACGGCGGTGGTCCTGCCCGCGATGGTCACAGAATTGGGGACATCGGGCTTGTTGGCCCTGGCCCGCCCCGCGCGGCTCTCGCCCGGCCTGCTGTGGCTCGGCTCCGCCCTGGCGGTTTCGACCTGGGCGGTGACTTTTTTCGTCTCGGTGCCGCTCCACGACGCGCTTTCGCGCGGCTTTGACCAGGCCGCCGTCTCGCGGCTTGTTGCCACCAACCGGCTCCGCACCGCCTTCTGGACGTGCCACGCGCTGGTTTTGCTCTACCAGGTGTGGCGGCTTTTGCCCGCGCTCAGAGCCTAGCGCGCTGGGAGGGATCGGGCCACGCCACAAAAAGTCCCCCGTTCGTCTCATTGAGAGCGCGAACGGGGGACTTGATCTGTCTTCCACTGCCGGACTAGGATTCGAACCTAGGACCTACTGTTCCAGAGACAGCCGATCTACCGCTGATCTATCCGGCAATTCTTGGCAACGGGGGGAGTATACCCGCCCCAAGAACGCCCTGTCAACCCGTGACGCTCGATCTAAGGCACGTTGACGCCGCGGGCGGCGACCCAGAGCTTGTACCAGTCGGTGCGCGAGAGCGTGATCGAGGCCGCCCCAGCGGCCTCATGGATGTGGGCGGGGTCGTTGGAGCCGACCAGGGGGATGACCTTTGACGGGTGGGCAAGCAGCCAGGCCAGGGCAAGCTGGCCGGGCGTCGCGCCGCCGTAATCACCAGACAGGGCGCGCAAGGCGTCCAGGGTCCGCGCAATGGCCGGGGGGGCGTCGGCGGGCACATCGCGCCGGCCCGAAAGCCAGCCGCCGCCGAGCGGGCTATAGGACAGCGGCGTGATGCCGAGTTCGAGGCACTGGTCCAGGACGCCGTCGCCCGCGTCGCAGGTCGCCGCCTCGCTCGTGGCCCGCCCGCCCGCCGCGCCCTCGTAGATCGGGTCCAGGCGGAGCAGCGACAGCGAAATCTGGTTGCTGACGATGGGTGCCCGGAGGTATTTTTGCAGCGCCAGCGTCTGGTGTGGGTAGTAGTTGGAAACGCCGACGGACTGGATCAGGCCTTCGGCTAAAAGTTCATCCAGAACCTCAGCGGTCTCGGCAGGGTGGCACAGCGGGTCGGGCCGGTGGAGCTGATAAAGGTCTACGGAGTCGATCCCCATGCGGTCCAGTGACCCACGCAGGCTCGACCGGATGTAGGCGGGCGAGTGGTCGTAGTAGCCCTGCCGGATGCCGACCTTGGTGGCAATAAAGATGCGCTCCCGGCTGCCAGGCACGGCCTGAAGGCAATCTTTGAAGATCGATTCGCAGGCCGTGCCGCCGTAGATGTCGGCGTGGTCATAGAACGTGATGCCGGCGTCCAGCGCCGCCTCAAAAGCGGCGATGGCCTTGCACCGGTGTTCGGGGCCGACTTCGGCGGGATTCCACGTCCCGGCCAGGCCCATGCAGCCCAGCGCGATGCGCGAGACGGGGCGGGCGGCGGGTCCGAACGGCTGTGTCGGCAGGGTGGGCATAGGGAACCTCTTTTCGCTCGATCTTGGATGGGTGCGGCCTGTTGGCTATCGCCCTGCGACCAGTATACCCCGCGCGCCCGTGCAGGACTCGACGCCTCCGCTGCCGAATGTAAGGTCGCGGGTGTGACACCGCCCAGATAAGCCAAAACGAGTGGTTGAAGCCTGCTCGCGAGAAGAGGCGTCCTGCGGACGACAGGAAACGCGCGCGGCCCCCGCCTTCCGTCCTCACACCCGGAGGGTGCCTTTCCCAGCGAGTAGTTTTCAACTGCTCGACTCGACGCTGCCGCTACTGAACGTCAGCCTATGTCTGATCTCCCGAGGAGAAATGCCCCATGAACTGTTTCTGCCCTGCCTTGGCCGTGGGCCTTGCCGCCCTGTCCGCGCCGCTGCTGGCCGTTCGACAGGCTCACGCCGACGGCCTGACGCCGCGCGCGGGGGAGATTCAGGTGAGCGGCACGGTCCAGAGCCTCCTGCCCCACCGAGCCGGCCTGGTGCTGACCGTGCGGAGTGTTCTGCGGCCCGGAGGGACGGTGGCGCTGCTGGACACGCCCCGGCCCAAGACCGTGCGCGGCTCGGTGCCATTGGGCCTGAAGGTCGGCGACGCAGCCGCAGCGGTCGGCGCGGATACGGGGCCGGGGCAAACGCTGCGCGCCCGCCGGATCGGGTCGCTGACGCCCACGCCTCCCCAAGCCTCGATGACGCTGCCGCCGCTCGCCCCACCCTCATCCGCCGGCCTGCCCGCCCCCTGGAAGGATGCCGACATCGGCAAGGTCGGCGTACCGGGCACGGCCTCGCTCGCCCAAGGCGTGTGGACGGTCGTGGGGTCGGGCGACGACATCTTCGGGCCGGCGGACTCGTTCCACTTCGTCTACCGCCCCCTGCACGGCGATGGCGCGATCACCGCCCGCGTCGTGTCCTATCAGCGCCGGGACATGTGGACCAAGGTCGGGGTGATGGCGCGGGCGAGTCTGGACGCCGGGGCGGCATTCGCGGACGTGCTGGTCACGCCCGACAAAGGAGCCGAGTTCCAGCGTCGGCTGGCCGCGAACGGGGACACGCAGACGTCCGACCAGACACCCTCCCCCACCCCGTTCTGGGTGCGCCTGACCCGCACCGGCGACACGCTCGTCGGGGCCGTCTCGCCCGACGGCCGGACGTGGCAGGAGCGGGGCCGGGACACGGTCCCACTGGGCCAGGACGTGCTGATCGGCCTGTGCGTGACCAGCCACAAGAACGACGTCACGACCGAGGCAAAAATCGACTCGGTGGCGGTGACGCCGTAGGGGCAAGCATTGTGTGGGGCTGTAGGGATATAGCGGTTCGGGAGACGGAGACAGGAGATGAGTCCACGTCAGTGGTTCAATCAAGCGACGATGCCGACACATCAGCCTTTGACGGAAGGGCAATACCTTCGGGCCGCACCGACGGTTTCCGTCTTCAGCCTGCTGTGTCTGTTTTGCGCCTTCTGGCGGCATAACTGGCCGCTGGCCTTCATAGGCTTCGTGATGCTTGCTCTCTGGGGCGTCTTGGTCCCCTTTATCCTTCCGCTTCAGTGGAAACGGTGGCAGGCACGTCGCTCACGCCGACGCCGACGTCAGGGTCCAGGCAGGGGCGCATCGGCGGGTGTGCCGCTTCGGCCATTGCCCCCTTCACACACGGTAGACGCAGTGAAGGCTTACCCAGAGGTGGAACCGCCTGCGGCCTGAACTCTCTGCCACGCGGCCCTAAAGGGCCGGGTGAACTTCTACGCAGCCCACACCATCTCCCCTTCTTCACCTGTTGTTTCCTCTTCCACTGCCTCTCTTTTTAACTCTGCCGCCGGGTGATTGCAGACCGTCAGCACGAGCTGCGTACCCTCGGCGTTGGTGCAGAGCGCGAGCGCATCGGCCATCGCCAGCATCAGGCGGAAGCCCAAGCCTCCTCCCTCTTCGCCTTCCCCGAACAGTGCTGAGGGCGCGATGCCCTTGCCGCAGTCGGAAACCAGAATGGTCAGACCGTCATCCGTGGCCCAGACCTGCGCGACGCCGCCCCCGCAGTGCCGGACGGCGTTGGCGGCGGCCTCGGTGACGCAGGAGCAGAGGTCATCCAGGCGCGGCGGGGTAAACCCGCGGCGGGCGGCGACGTCGCGCAGCTGGGTGCGGAAGCGCGAGACGTCGGGAGCGTCGAGCAGCGGCAGGCTCCACAGGCGCTCGCCCTGGAGCAGGGCTGCGACTTCGTGCGCCTCGCACAGCCGCAGCCGCCCGTCCGTGACCGCATCCAGCGTCCGTCGGTGGAGGTCGGCAGCCTGCGCCCGCGCCTGCGCCTCCTGCCGCCGCCGGGCCTCGCGCGCGGCGGCGCGGCGCTGACGGGCGAGCGACAGGGCGAACAGGAAGGCCGCGCCGACACTCAGGGCGGCAAGCAGCAGGCTGAAAAGAGGTGTGGGCATGGAAGCGGCTCTCTCGGCGTGGGCGTCGTTCGTGGGTGTGACGACGCTCCCGCCGGAGTGTTCCATAAGTCGGGCCTCTTGTTCGATGATTTTCGGCGAAAACAAATAAAAGCCCGGCACTGGCGGTGCCGGGCGATACGGACAGAACCCCCTCCGGGACTATCGGGAAGCTCACCCCACGATGAACGGCGAGACCTTTGCCAATACCGTGTCGGGGTCCAGCGGCGTGTCGATGCCGTGGTTCATCGTCGCCAGCGGCGCGGGCGGGGCGGGTGTGCCCGAGGCGATGATCTTGTCCATGAGCAGGCGGTTCTGGACGGTCTGCAAGGCGGCGGTGTGGCGGGCCTCGGTCCCCTGGATGCCCGCCGCCGTGGTCAGGAAGATCTTGGTGCGGAAGTAGGGGATCGCGCCGAGATAAGCCGACGCGCCCGTGGCCTCGACGTCGATCAGCATCGCCAGGATCTCCTCGCGGCTCTTGGACTCCATGCCGAACTCGTAGCGCTTGGGCCGAATGCCCAGCTTGGGGATGATGCCGTCCAGCTTGAGCGCGCCGCGCAAGAAGTCGCGGTGGGCTTCTTCGACACGGGTGAACTGCATGATGTGGTACACGTCGGGCATGTAGGTGTCGATGCCCAGGCCCGGAATCTGCGTCCCCAGCTTGTTGACGCCGCCGGTCGTGAGCCGCATGACGGCCTGCTCATACAGGTCGGACTCCAGGTCCTCCAGAGCCAGGGCGTAGTTCAGGACCTTGACGTCGGCGGCCAGGTCCAGACCGGGCAGATTGAGCAGGCCCAAGGTCGGGATGTCGCCGAAGGTCAGCGTCTTGGACGCGCCGTGGCCGGCGGCCAGCGTCGCCGCGCCCAGTCCGCCGATGGCGAGGGCCGCGCGGGCCGCGCCTCGCAGGAAGTCGCGCCGGTCCCGCGCCTGCGACCGGGTCTCAGGCTCGGGGGCCGCAGCGGGTGCCGAAACCTGCTCCCAAGAGGGAATGTATGCTTGTGTCGATTGATGGTTCGTTTGCATGGATATCCTCACATCCTACGCTGACGGCCTCACGCCATGAACGGGCGGACCGCGTTCAGAATCTGCTCGGGCGTCTGGAAATACTCGAAGTCGTACTCGGCCACCTGGCGCGGCGTCACCTGTTCGTCGCCGGGCATCCGGGTCGGGCTGGGGTCGCGCAGCAGGATGATCTTCATCACCGACGAGTGCCGGGCCTCGGTCGAGTAGATGCTGGCGGCGACCTGGGTGAGTTTCAGGTCGGTGATCGCGCCCGCCGCGCCCAGGTAGGCCCGGACGCCGGTTTCTTCGACCATCAGGATCGTTTCCAAAATGGAGCGCAACGTGTTCCCGAACGGCGCGCGGTAGCCGCCGGGGTTGGGGGCGATAGGCGTCCCGCCCATCTGCTGGATGGCGGCCCTTAAGAAGTCGCGGTGGGCGGCCTCGACGGCGGCAAACTGCTGAAGATAAGTGAAGCCCATCTGCGGGTGCGGGTCGGGCAGGTCGCCGGGCGCGATGGACAGCGTGTAGCCGCTGGTATCCTCGGGCAGCGACGTCCCGATATCCTTGCCCGCGGCGAGGTTCAGCGCCTGCCGGTACAGGTCCGCTTCCAGGGTTTCCAGAGCCAGCGCGTAGTTCAGGACGCGCTCGTTCTTGCTCTTGCCGGGGATGCCGGGGAAGTTCTCGTTGTCCGGCGTGGTGACCAGGTCCAGCAGTTGTTTGCCGGTCGCCCGCGCCGGGCGCGCGGCGAACAGGCCCATGGCAGCGGTGCCCAGCCCCACCGCCGCCATGCGCGTCAGGAACGTGCGGCGGCTGGATTCGTTAAGTCGCAGGTCATGGAAGTCAATCATGGACGGCTTCTCCTTACGTGTTGCGTTCGTATGCCCGCAGGCTTGGGTGGGTCAAACGCGCGAGCGACCTTTTGGGTCGTTTGTAACCAGGCGTTAACCGGAAAGCCCCCCGCCCCACCCCAATAAAGCCTAATCCTGGGGGGCTGGAACAAGAAACGAGGACCGGCCCTGCTCCTCCTCTGGCTCCCCAAAATTGGGGCGGGGGGCCTCGGCCCTTTACGCTCCCGCTGCGGGCAGACCCAGGTAGCCGCGAATCCACGGCTCGTCAGGGGCGATGACCTTGCCCGCGACCAGGTCGGCGATCAGCCGGCCCGCCGTTTCGAGCCGCCCGTCGTCCCCCGCCCCCAGCCGGAGCAGGGGGTGGGACACGTCCGGCCCAAAGTTGTAGCGCACCAAGGGGGCCAGGAGCTGCTCGCCGATCACCGTCTCTTCCAAATCACGGCGCACTTTGTCCACGTAGAACCCCAGCACATCCTGGTGGACGCTGCCCAGGGCGTAGGTCGCGCCCGTGCCACTGCCGTCGGTGGTCAGCGTCTGCCCGCCGATGCTCTTGGCGATGGCCCGGTCCAGGTACTCGACGGCCTCCAAGAAGCCCGCCGCCTGGGGCCGCGCCGTCTCCAACAATCCCAGGTGCATGTCCGAGGGCAGCACCAAGGCGCTCTCGTTGTGGACCTGGGAGATGATCGCCAGCAGCTCCCGTTGCTGGTCCGTGCCGTAGCCGCGCGCGGGGTCGTAGGTGCCCATGACCGTCGGCAGGCCGAACTTCTCTAAGTATTTGGCCCACCACGTCAGCAGTTGATGTTTGACGCGCCAAGCGGCGTGGGCCGCCCGCAGGTCGCTCTGGCCCAGAGGGCTGTCCGGGCGCGACAGGTAGCTGTAGCGCAGGAACTTGTCCGGTGGGTAGCTCGCCCCGTCCAGCCCGCGCAGGGCGGCGACGTTGCCGAAAGAGTCGGTCTCGAACAGGAAACCGGCGGGGTCCTTGGCCCGCAGGCGGGCCAGGCCGATCCGCCCGACGTGCGGCCCGCCCTGGATGACCTCCCAGACGATCTCGACCAGCGAGACGCCCAGAGCGAGCGCGTCCAGCACGTCATCCAGGGCGTCCCGGACACTCCCCTGCATCCGGGCCAAGACGTCGCGCACGAACGCCGCCACGGCCTGGTCTTCGGGGGCGTCCGACGCGGCGTGTATCTCCCAGGGCTGTGCCAAAACGGCGCTCTTCTTGGTCAGCAGGCAGGCCTTGACCTGCGGGTCCAGGAGCATCCGGCGGTACGTGAGGTAGCCGCCCGGCGGGCCGTCGTCGAGCAGGGCAGGCCGTGCCGTCATCGCCCCGAGCAGGCCGACGCCGTCGGCGGGGGCGACTTCGCCCAGCGGGGGGCCGTCTTGGGCGGGGGCCGGCTTGTCAGCAGGCGGCCTGCGCCGGGGCATCGTGAACGGGAGTCTCATGGGTGTTCCTTTCTTGTTTTTCCGGCTGCCGGGGCGTTCCACCGCCCCGGCACCTGGCTCGATATGCTACGCCCCCACCGCCAGCACGTACACGTCGGTCGTCTCGGCGCTCAGGACGTGGGCGCTCACCGGGCGGCTGCCCGGCCCGTGGCCGCCCCAGCTTTCGAGCGTCCGCCCGCTGCGGCACAGGTAGACGTGGCCGACCGGGTGCTGCGGCGAGGGCACGATAAAGCCGATCCGGGTCAATCCGTCCGCCAGGCGGCAGGCGGCGTAACTGCTGCGCTTCAGGCCGTGCGCGGCGCACCAGTCGTTCTGGCAGGCCGACCCGTCCGGCAGGATCGTCCGCCCCCCGGTCGCCACGGCGACCGCAGCCCGGACCCAGCCGGAGCAGTCGATGGCCGCATAGTCGGGCGGCACGGCCAGCAGATCACCGGCCTTCGCGCCGAGTTTGTAATCCACCCCATGCGCCACGCAAGACGCGAGGTAGCGCCGCAGCCGCGTCGAATCCAGCGGCAGGCTGTGCCAGGGGTAGCCCTGCGTCGGCGGCACCAAAGCCGGCGGCTCGTGCGTGGGGGGCGTCGGATGCGGGTGCGTCGTCGTGTGCGTGATCGTCATGGTATCGTGGCCTTTCTTTGGTCGTTTAGGAACCCCGCCCGGCGGCTTGTCGCCGGGGGGTCCCTAGTCTCTAATCACACAGCGCCAGCAGCAGAAGCGGCGCGCTGCCCAGGCGGAAGAACTGCGTTTTGCGGACCGTCCACAGGCGGCCGTCCCGGAAAAACACGTCGTTGACCAGCGGCGGGTCGGGCGCCGCACCGTCCATGTACAGCGACAGCGCGGGGCGCAGCAGCCCGACCGACTCGTTGGCGTCGAAGTAGGTCCCCGCCGTCTGGCCGTCCATTGGCGCGAACAGGCCGCAGGCTGGGTGGTTCGCGCCTGCCCGGACCAGGGTGAACGACTCACCGTAACGGGCGAACAGGGCACTGACGCGCCGGGTGTGGAGCAAAAGGGGCGGGCCGGTCATGGGCAGGCCTCCGTTTCGTTCAGGCCGTCCCAGGGCAGCTCGAAGACAGAGCCATAGGATGCAGCGTGGGCCAGGAACGGCGTCTTGGAAGACCCGTCCGGGCTGTCCCCGGTGGCGTCCGAGGCGACCCGGTGGGCAGCCCGCACGAACGGCTCCAGGCGCTTCAGGCCCGCCGCCCGGAGCCGGTCGGCGGCCTGGGCGAGTCCGTCCGTGCGCGAGGCCGAAACCGAAAGCGGGCCGACATGGAAGTCGTCGGTCGCGCCCAATGCGCGCGCCTGCTGCCCAAGCCAGCCGCCGGCCAGAGCCTCGGCGACGCCCAGCGTCAGGGTCGCTTCCAGCCCGGCGTTCCCCGGAGCGGCGAGGAGGACGGCGGGGTCCAGCGCGTATTCCAGGACCGGCTGCTCGGCGGCGATTACCGCGTCGAGCGCGGCGCTTTGGGTCATGTCGTCCGCGTCCAGCGCGCACAGGCGCTTGAGGTCATCGCGGGTTACGGGGAGAATGGGCACGGGAAGCCTCCTTTCTGATGTGTCGTGCGTGGTCCCGGCGTTAGGAACCCCTGCCGGCGGGCTAGCCCGCCGGCAGGGGTCCTACATCGGGCTTATCTTTCCTTGCCTACACCTGCGCGCCGAACGCGGCCCGCCAGTCGCCGAAGCCGCAGTTGTAGCGGGCGCGGACGCCGTACAGGTACTGGTCGCGCAGGAAGCCGTTCTCCGAGCTGCCTTCCAGAGCGGAGAACTCGAAGTCCTTCCGCATTTGCAGGACCAGGGCGCGTACGACCCGCTGCGTGTCCAGCAGGAACCAAGACGCCGGGGCGGGCAGGAAGGGCGTCGCCAGGACGGTCAGCATTCCGCGCAGCGGGTTGATCGCCAGGTCCTGGCTCACCGTCGTCAGCGGGTCCGGGTCCTGCGCCGATTCGAGCAGGACGTGCGCCTCCCAGTACAGCTCGGGCGGCACGACCAGCAGGTTCGGCTTGGTCCCCGCAGGCCGGCCCTGGTCGTCGGTGAAGCGCATCATCGCCGTGATCGCCGCTTGCAGCGCGCCTGCCGAGAGCGCGTCCGTGCCCTTGTTGGACTGGGCCGCGCCTCCCGGCCCAGCTTGGGCCGCGTGGGTGCCGAAGAACGGCACACCGTCGTAGCCGGGCTGGGTGAAACCCTGGGCGAGCAGGCCGAACACGATGCTGTCCAGGTGCTGCCGCGCGACCAGGGCCATCTGCCGGACGCGCAGGGCGATCTGCCCGTACTGGTCGTCTTCCAGGGCGGCCCGGTCCACGCTCAGGGTGCTCTCCCAGGTCTTGTTCTTGATCGCGTAGCTGTAGGGCAGCAGATCGCCCGTCTGCCGCTCGTCCAAGAACTCGCGCATGCCGGGCAGCGCGCCGAGCCAGGCATACTGCTCGGTGTCCCGCGTTGAGGGGACTAGGGTGGCGACGCGGTCCCACTGCGCCGGCGTCTCGCCGAAGGTCTGGAAGAACAGCGTCTTCAGCCCCACCGTCAGCAGTTCGGGGATGTCCGATTTCACCAGGGTCATTTCGCGGCTCCTTTCAGTTCGCCGAGCATCTCGTCCACTTTGCGCTCGATGGCGTCCACCTGCGCCTGCCTCTTCGGTGCCTTCCAGACGGTCTTGAGCAGGGCCGCCAGCAGGTGCGCCCCCACCCCGATAGCCGTCAGCGTCTGCGCGTCAATGTGCATGGGTCTCTCCTTTTGTTTGCCCCGCGCGCTCGGCGCGGATCAGTGCGGCCACCTTGGCCGGGTCTGCCCCCAGACTTGATAGGAACATATGTTCGTACTGAGAGAACCCGGTCTCGCCTCCGCCCTGAGCGCCCAGGGCGACCTCGCCCAGCGTCACGACGGGCGGCTGCGCGGCCAGGAACCGGCGGAACGTTTCGGCCACGCTCAGGGGCGAGTCGGGCCGGTCGGTCAGCGTCACGGTCGCCCCCTCCGGGGCGGCGAGCAGGGCGCGAGCCGCGTCCTCGGATGCGGGCACCAGCCGCCCCTGCGCCTTGAACGCGGCGATGTCCGCGCTGACCGCTTGGTCCCTCAGAGCCGCCCGAAGCCGCGCGACCTCGGCGCTCACGTCTTCCTGCTCCATCAGCGTCGCCGAGGCCACGCGCGGCTTCAGAACAAGCGAGACCTCGGTCAGCGCCAGCGGGTCGCGCGTCAGGCCCACCGAAAGCTTGGCCGCCCCGCGCCGCCGCAGAAACGCGGCCAGGTCGTCGGGAAAGGCCAGCGTCCCCAGCAGGGCCGTGCCCTCGCGCCAGACTCGCTTGACATGCCCCAGCGGGTCCAGCGGCGAGTCCCGGTGCTCCACCTTGACGGGGATGCCCTCGGCGAACCGCGCGACGATCCCGTCCAGATCGTCTTCGGTCAGCGTCAGCCCCTTGTCGGGGTAGCTGCCGGCTTCGAGCAGCCGCGCGGGCCGCTCGCTCCGGCGCTCTTCCTCGGTGTCTTTTTCGGAGAAGGCCATTGGGGCCGCCTCCAGTGTCACGTGTTCGGTCACGGTCGTTTTCTCCTTTCTGTTCGTGACACCCCCCGGTCCCTAATAATGGGGGGGCTGGGGGGCCTCTTTTCCTTAGTTGACACGCGCGTCGATGCGGACCTGCACGTGCGCGGCGTCGGGGACGCCGACGACGACGCCGCAGGCGAGGCTGTCCGTCGTGGCAGTCGTCGCCACGGTCGAGTCGTCCACGACGAACGCCGCCTTGCCGACATCGGCCTGGGCCGCGTTCGCCTTGGCGTAGGAGAAGACGCCGGTCTTCAGCACGCGCACGGTCGCGGCCCCCGCCGCGCCGGCCCCGTTGTCGGCGCTCTCATAGGCGACGCCCGCAAAGACCAAGCCGGCGGCGTCCGAAGCGGGCTGGGCCAGGCCCGTGGCGGCCAGGGCCAGCAGGCCGCCCTTGAAGACGCGCGCGCCCGCCGCAACCGGGTAGGCCAGCAGCGCGCCGTCTTTGCGCCGGGCATCATAGGGACGGGAAAGAGCAGTCATCGGCATCATCCTTTCGTCCTCTGGGTCCGTTCCCCCGGCACCCCCCAAGAGCAAAGGCCCTGACCGGCGGCCTGGAGGGCTGGGGGAGTTATTCTCGCCTCCGGTCAGGGTTAGAAATAGTATACTGATGTCTCTGAACCTCTGTCAAGCTCATAGGCAGAATTTTGTCTACTTGTTTTTCGGGGGACGTTAAGAACCCGGAACGGATCGTGCCTATGCCTAACGCCCGCCGTCACGCCCGCCAATAATCAAGTGGCAGCGCCACAAGAATCGTGGGAGACGCCTGCCGGAACGTGGAATAAGTTGCTGCCCCGAAACATCGCGCACCCGCCCGGAAAAGAAGCAAAAGAAGCAAGAGAAGCAAGAGAAGCATCGGCATGACCAATCTGAGAGACCGTCTTCGACACGGGGGCGTCGGCAACACCCTGGCCGGTGGCTTTTTCCTGGTCATCCTGCTGGGACTGGCGGGGTACTACCAAACGGTCCACGCCATGGAAGCCAGCACGCGGCGCAGCCAGGGCATGGAGCGGCGCGTCAGCGAATGCGTCCTGCTGGCGCGCGACGTCACACTCTGGTCCCACGACACTGCCGCCGACACCCAGCGCTACGTCTACACCGGCGACACCGCCAACCGCGATCAGAAATGGGAGACCGAGCAGGCCGCGGACGACGGCTTCCAGCGCCTCCAGGCCCAACTCGCGGCCCTGCCCGACAGCGCCGACTTGCAGCGCCGGTGCGCCGCCGCCGCCGCCCAGAACCTGCACGTCTGTGAGCCGCTGGAGGCACAGGCCATCATGCTGGAGGAGCGCGGGCGGCACCCGCAGGCCGCCGCCGTGAGCGAGGGGCCGGGCAAGTCGGCGCGCTACAGGCTGGAGATCCAGCTCGACGATCTGGTCGGCGTGGACCGGCAGCAGGGGACGATCACCAGCGCCTTCGGCCTGGTCGCCTACGGGCTGAAGGCGCAGAAGGCCGAGGCCATCGCCGCCGCCCGCACCCTCGCCCTGGGCAAGACCGTCCAGGGGGTGCTCCTCGCCCTCTCGCTCCTGATCGCCGTGGGCGTCACGCGCAGCGCTGCTCTAGGCGTCCGCGCCGTGCTGCGCGCCCAGGGCGACCTGCGCGAGAGCGAAGCCCGTTACCGTCTGCTGTTCGAGCGCAACCCCCACCCGATGTTCGTCTACGACCGTCATTCCCTGCGCTACATGGCCGTCAACGACGCCGCCACCCGCCGCTATGGGTACAGCCATGATGAGTTCAGCCGCATGGGCATCCTCGACATCCGCCCCGCCGAAGACCGCAATGCCCTGCGGAGTGCAATCGAGACGACGGGACCGGGCAGCCCGGAGACCGACCGCCATTGGCGGCACGTCACCAAAGGCGGCGACCTGCTCTGGGTGGACATCAACTCGCAGCCCATCACCTGGGCCGGGCGCGAGGCTGGCATCGTGATCGCCCAGGATATCACCTCCCGGCGCGAGGCCGAGGCCGGCCTGAACCGACTGGCCGCCATCGTCCACTCTTCCCAGGACGCCATCGTCGGCTGGGACCCGGACGGGACCGTCACCTCCTGGAACCCCGGCGCGGAGCGGCTCTACGGCTGGACCGCGGGGGAGATGCTGGGCCACCCTATTACTGACCTCATCCCGCCGGAGCGGGCGGACGAGATCCCCGCGATTCGCGAGAAGCTGCTCGCCGGACAGGCCGTGGAGCTGCCGGACACGCTGCGCCTGCACAGAGACGGTCACCGCCTGGATGTCTCTGTCAGTACGTCGGTGATCAAAGACGCGGCGGGCGAGGCCGTCGGGGCTTCCACCATCTCCCGCGACATCTCCGAGCAGAAGAAGGCCCTGGCGCTGATCCGCTGGCAGGCCCACAACGACCCCCTGACCCGCCTGCCCAACCGCGCCCGGTTCGGTGAGGAAATGGAGGCCGCCATCACCCAGGGCGTCCCCTTCGCCGTTTTGTACATCGACCTGGACCGGTTCAAGCGCGTCAACGACAGCCTGGGCCATCTGGCCGGCGACCAACTGGTGCAGGAGGTCGCCGCCCGACTCGGGCGCTGCCTCGGCCCTGACGACATCCTGGCCCGCATGGGCGGCGACGAATTCACCCTGCTGCTGCGGGGCGTGGCGGACAGCGGCATGGCGGACCATGCACACGAGGTCGCCCGCCGCCTGCTTGACCAGCTCGACCGCCCCGTCGTCCTGGAAGGCCAGAACCTGCACGTCTCGGCCTCAGTCGGCGTCAGCGTGTTCCCCGACGACGGGGCCGACTCGGAGACACTGCTCAAGCACGCGGATCTGGCGATGTACCGGGCCAAAGAAGAAGGGCGGGGGCGGTGGAAGGCGTTCACGCCTGCCCTGACCGACGCAGCGCGCGAGCGGCTGACCTTGGAGAACAGCCTGCGCCTGGCTCTGGAGCGCGGCGAGATGACGCTGTTCTATCAGCCCCAGGTCTCTTTGAAAAGCGGGATGGTTCTCGGGGTCGAGGCGCTGGTCCGCTGGCGGCACCCCGAGTGGGGCATGGTCGCGCCGGGCCGCTTCATCCTGCTGGCCGAAGAAACGGGCCTGATCGTGCCGCTGGGGGCCTGGGTCTTGCGCGAGGCCTGCCGCCAGGCGGGCGTTTGGGCGCGGGAGGGGCGGCCGCTGCGCGTCTCGGTCAACCTGTCGGCCCGTCAGCTCACCGAAGCCGGCCTGGTGGAGGGGGTGCGAGACGCCCTGGACGCGGCCCGGCTGGACCCGCGCTGGCTGGACCTGGAGCTGACCGAGAGCGCCCTGATCGGCGGCGGCACGGCAGTCGAGGCGCGGCTGGTCGAGCTGCGTGCCCTGGGCATCCGCATCTCGGTGGACGACTTCGGGACGGGGTACTCGTCACTCTCGTACCTGCGCCGCCTGCCGCTGGACGTCCTGAAGGTGGACAGGTCGTTTGTGATAGGGATGGCGGGTGAGGGGGGCGGTTACCCCGCGCGGGATCAGGCCATCGTGCGCGCGGTGATCGACATGGCCCACGCGCTCTCTTTGGAAGTGATCGCGGAGGGGGTCGAGGACGAGGCGCAGCGGGGGATTCTGGCGCGGCTGGGCTGCGACATGATGCAGGGGTTCCTGTTCAGCCCGCCCGTCCCCGTCGAGGGCTTGGAGGCCCTGCTGTTCCCGAGTGAGAAAGGGAATCGGGAGGAAGAACAGAGCGGGAGCCGCACGGCCCTGGAAAGGGCGGCTTAGGGCGAAGCAGAGAAACCCACCCCTAGTTCTCCTCCGTGTGGTGCTGGAGCCGAGTCCTGCCGTGGTAGAGGGCGACGGCCTGGACGCGGTAGTCTTCGCTGTTGGGGTCGCTGCGGTACAGCGAGACGCGCACGCTCTGGTCGGGATAGTCGTAGGAGAGCAGCAGCAGGTGCGGGTTAGTGGAGCGGATAACGCGGCCCATGCCCCCAGCGGCCTGGTCCAGATCGTAGAGCGACATCGAGATGGTGATGCGCTCGTAGAGGTCCTCGGCGCGGCCGACGACTGTGCCCCCGGCGAGCGTAAGAGTGCGTGCCGGGACCGGGGCCACCCGCTGGCTCAACCCCCACATCAGCCACCCGCCTAGCCCAAGCAGGCCGACCAGGAGGAAGCTCGTCAGGAACGCGACCCCGAACGCCGAAGGCGCACTGCGATGCCTCCCCGCGTCCTGAGTCAGGCGGACGGGCAGACGCGGCAGCATGACGGCATCGAACGCCTGCGTCCGATCCGTCGCCTCCGGGAAGCGTGTCCGAAAGACGTGCCCGCAGCCGTCGCACTCGGGCGAATGCAGCGGCACGACTTTCCCGCACGCGGGACATTGTTTTGCGCTCGCAGATGTTCTCATAGCATCAGTATAGCCGCCGACGCCGGGTTTTGTCTCCGCCCCAGCCAACCCCGCACGGCGGCAGTGCGCCTCGGCCCGGACGGGAGTGCCGTTTCAGGGTGCCCTCTGCCCGGCTGGCGTACTCGGCGCTTCATGGAAGTTCCTGGCGCGCAAGTGCCCGCTCGGTAACGGCCATCGCTCCTCCTCCAACAACCCCCCGAAAGGCAGGCCGATGAGGCCACCCGCTGCGGGATTAAAACCTACCCCCGGCGTCGGCCCGTGGGACCGTGCCAGGCTCTCACATTGTAACCTTGTGTTAACATCTCCCTGTGCGTTTCCGGCGGACAGGGAGATATAATGCAGGGTGTGAGGCCGGCACCCGTGTTAGCGCCAATCGGGGACGTGGAGCGGCGGCCTTGCAGGAGCACACATCATGTTCACCGCGCGCAAGTCCTTCGCCCTGACTCTCGTGCCAGCGGCACTCACGGTCGCCTTCGGGCTGCTGTCCCCCGCCTCCGCCCAGACCTACTCCCTGACAAAGCTCGGCATCCTGCCGGGCGGCACCTTCAGCTACGGCAACGCCGTCAACGACAGCGGCCAGGTCGCCGGCCAGTCCAACAGCGGTGCGGGCAACCAGCAGGCCACGCTCTACAGCGGCGGCGTCCTGAGCAGCCTCAACCCCGCGTCGAGCAGCGGCAACGCCATCAACGCTCTGGGCCAGGTCACGGGCATCGCGCAGACGTCCGCGCCCGGCGCGGTCACCGTCAACCAGGCCTACGTCTACAGCAGCGCGACCGGCGCGACGACGTTCCTCCCCACGTTCGGCGGCAACTTCAGCGAAGGCTTCGGCATCAACAACAGCGGCCAGGTGGTCGGCTCGTCGGCGACCGCCGACAACAACAACCGCGCGTTCCTTTACAGCGGCTCCAAGCTCACCGACGTGGACAAGATACTGGGCGGCGGGACCAACTTCAACGACAGCGTCGCCAACGGCATCAGCAGCAACGGCAAAATCACCGGCGCGGTCTACGGCAGCTACGCCTACACCTACGACAGCAAGAGCGGCGCGGTGAACTTCCTCCCGTCGCTGCGGAACCCCAGCCCAACGGATCCGAACCAGGGCTTCGGCAGCGTCGGCAACTCCATCAACGACAGCGGCCAGGTCACGGGCTACAACATCACCTCCGCGGGCACCGAGCATGCCGTGCTCTACGGCAGCGACGGCGCGCTGACCGACCTGACGCCTAACCTCGCCGACAACGTCAGCGCCTTCGGCCAGTCCATCAACGCCAGCGGCCAGGTGGTCGGCGAGATCGTCCCCGGTGCGCCCTTCACCAACCCGAATGCGTTCCTCTTCAGCAACGGCGTGGTGACCGACCTGAACACTCTGATCGCCCCCGGTTCCGGCTTCGATCTGCTGTACGCCAACGGCATCAGCGACAACGGGAACATCACCGGCTTCGGCTTCTCCAATGGGCATGTTCAGGGCTACCTGCTGACCCCGCTGCCGGTGCCGGAAGCAGCCACGTCGGTCTCGTTCGGCTTCGGCGTCCTGTGCCTCGGTGCCCTGTTCCTGCGCGCCCGCAAGCGCCTGGCCCGCGACGATGCCTAGACGCCTAGGCTGGCAAGCGTCAACGGCCCGCCCCTCCTCACGGGGGGCGGGCCGTTTCTTGCCGCGGCCCGGACGCCGGGTTCTGGTACAATGCAGAGGATTTCTTCCGACGCGGTGACACTGCCATGTTTGATCTTCAATGACCGACCTGACGCTGACATTTCTGGGGACGGGGGCGGGGGCACCCAGCCTGACGCGCAACGTCAGCGGGCTGGGCCTACAATGGGTGCAGCGCGGCACGTTCTGGCTGTTCGACGCCGGCGAGGGGACCCAGCAGCAGATGCTGCGCTCGCCGCTGAAGTTGAGCCGGCTCGAACACGTCTTCATCTCGCACCTGCACGGCGACCACGTCTTCGGCCTGCCGGGCCTGCTCGCCACGCGCTCCGCAGCCCAGGGCGCGGCCACGCCGGTCACGGTCTGGGGGCCGCCGGGCCTGGAAGAGTGGCTGCGGCTGACCCTGCGGCTCTCGGGGACGGGCCTGGACTACCCGCTGGCCGTCCACGCCGTCTCGGAGGGGCTGCTGTGGGAGGACGACGCGAGAGAGATCTGGTGCCGCCGCCTGGCGCACCGAATCCCGTCCTATGGCTATCGGGTCCGCGAGAAGCCCCGGAGGGGTACGTTCGATGCCGCGCGGGCACTCGGCCTGGGCCTGCCGCCCGGCCCGCTGTTCGGGCGGCTCAAGGCAGGGGAAAGCGTGACCCTGTCCGATGGCCGCACCGTCAGCGGCTTGGACCTAGTCAGCCCGGCCCGGCCGGGCCGGTCAATCGCGGTCTGCGGCGACACCGCCCCCACGCCAGCTGCCGCCGCCCTGGCCGCCAATGCGGACGTGCTGGTCCACGAGGCGACGTTCTCGTCCGAGCACCAGGCGCGCGCGGCCCTGGCCGGGCATTCGACAGCGGCCCAGGCCGCAGAAACAGCGCGCGAGGCGGGTGTCGGGACGCTGCTCCTGACCCACTTCAGCCCCCGGTATGAGTCGGGCACCCCGCCGGGCCTGGACGTGCTTCTGGCCGAGGCGCGGGCAATTTTCCCAAACACCCTGCTCGCCCACGACCTCTGGACACACGCGGTGTAGCCGCTGAGGAACCGAATTTTCCTGCTCGCCACTCTTATGAGCAGAAATCCGCAAAAAGACTCACGTCTTGGTGGTTTGCCAAAAGCAAGGGGCGGGTATCTCTGCGCCTGTAAGACCTACCCGCACTGGAGCGAATAACAGATGACACCGACAGTAATCTTCGCGGACGGCGGGCGCGGCGTTTGGGAGCATGACTCCTACCTTGCCGAGCCGGGCCATGCGGTGATCCGGCTCGCCACCGGGGAGCCGGTGCTCGTGCCCGAGGATGCCCTGATCGCGGAGGCGAACGGCAGCTACCGCCTGCCGTTCGCCGCAGCCGAACTAGGGAAGCAGGGGCGACCCGGTGGCGGCGACGACACTGTCGTCATCCCCCTGGTCGCCGAAGAGCTGCGGGTCAGCAAGAGCGCCGTCGTCACCGGCGGGGTCCGCCTGACTAAGCGCGTCTCGGAGCGCGAGGAAACCGTAAATGAGCCGCTGCTCCAGGAGAGCGTCTCGGTCGAGCGTGTCGCGCTGGGCACGGTCGTCTCCGAGGCCCCCCAGGCGCGGCAGGAGGGCGACACGCTGATCGTCCCGGTTCTCGAAGAAGTCCTCGTGGTCGAGAAGCGCCTGCTGCTCAAAGAAGAGGTGCGGATCACGCGCACCAGCACCCGCGTTCATCAGCCCCAGACGGTAACGCTCCGCACGGAAGAGGCCGTTTTCGAGGAGATCGCTCCCGAGAAGCCTCTCGTTTAGACCGGCACGAAACAAACCCAACACACGTACCACTCACGCACCAAAAGGAAAACACCATGGCAAAGACAGTCGTCGGCTTGTTCGACACGTACAGCGAGGCGCAGAGCGTCGTCCAGGACCTCGTGGACGGCGGCTTCCGCCGCGAAGACATCAGCATCGCCGCCAACCAGGCCGCCTCGGGCGGCGCGAGTGACGGCACTCTGACGAGCGGTGCCGCGGGCACCACCGGCGGGCACGCCGTGGGCAAGGACGCGGGCGTCGGCGCGGGCGTCGGCGGCGTCGTCGGCCTGCTGGTCGGGCTGGGCGCTCTGACTATTCCGGGCATCGGCCCCATCCTCGCCGCCGGCCCCCTCGCCGCCGCGCTGGGCATCACGGTCGGCAGCACCGTCACCGGGGCCGCCCTCGGCGGCATTGCGGGCGGCATGGTCGGCGCGCTGACCCACATCGGCGTCCCCAAGGAGCATGCCGAGTATTACTCGGAGGGCGTCCGCCGCGGCGGCACCCTGGTGACGGTGAGCACTGACGACGCCATGGCCCAGAAGGCCGTGGACATCCTGAACGGCCATGGGGCCGTGGACATCGACGAGCGCGGCGCGGCCTACCGCACCGGCGGCTACACCGGCTACACCGAGACCGCAGCCCCTTACGGCATCGACGAGATCACCCGCGAGCGTGAGACGTACCGCACACCTCCTTCAACGACCCCGGCGATGAACACCGGCACGACCGACGTCACCGGCGGCACCGTCATCCCCGTCGTCGAGGAGAGCCTGGCCGTCGGCAAGCGCGAAGTGCAGCGCGGAGGCGCGCGCATCCACACCTCCATCATCGAGCGGCCTATCGAGGAGACCGTCTCGCTGCACGAGGAGCACGTGACCGTTGACCGCCGCCCCGTGGACCGCGCCGCGACCGAGGGCGACATGGCGTTCAAGGAGCAGAACTTCTCCGTCACCGAGACCACCGAGGTGCCCGTGGTCGCCAAGGAGGCCCGTGTGGTTGAGGAAGTGGTCGTCGGCAAGACCGCGACCGACCGGACCGAGACCGTGCGCGACACGGTGCGCCGCACCGACGTCGAGGTCGAGGAGATCGACGCCACGACGACCGGCACCACTGGCACGACCGGCACGCGCTAGTCGGCGGGCCGAGCAGAGCAAGTACCGGGAGCGCAGGGCTGATGCCCTGCGCTCCCGGCTTTTTCACGCGAGACGCGGAACGCCGTCATACCCGGCATTTCCAGTGCCGGTCTACTCGGAGAAAGTCCCTTCGGGCCTAAGAACAAGCCTTCGGCGACTGCTCTTCAGCCCCGGAGGGGCTTTTCCTGTACTTGAGTAGCCCGGCACTTTTAATGCCGGGCGCGACGCCGGCATCGGCCAACGCGGATGACCATAGGAGGAACCCATGCCCACACCCCTGACCGGCGTCCTGCTCGACATTGACGGAACGCTGGTGGACAGCAACGACGCCAACGCCCGCGCCTGGATGCAGGCGCTGGTGGCCCACGGCTTCGAGATCAACTACATCAAGCTGCGCGAGGCCATCGGCATGGGCGGCGACAATCTCTTGCCCCGCATCGTCCACATCGAAGGCGACAGCCCCGAGGGCAAGGCCGTGAGCGAGATGCGGGGCGAGATCATGAAGTCCCAGTACATGCCCCACTTGCAGGCCTTCCCGCAGGTCAAGGCGCTGCTGACCCGGATGCACGCGCAAGGTCTCAAACTGGTCGTCGCCACGTCCGCCAAGCCGGACGAGGCCGACATCCTGCTCCAGACCACGGGCGCATCGGATTTGATCGATGTCATCGCGACCACCGAGGACGCCGAAAGTTCCAAGCCTGCCCCGGACATCATCCAGGCTGCCCTGAAAAAGTCCGGCCTGGCCCCCGAGTCGGTTGTGATGCTGGGCGACACCCCCTATGATGTTGAGGCCGCCGGCAAAGCGAATGTCCGCATCCTGGGCGTCCGCTGCGGCGGCTGGGCCGCGCCTGATCTCCAAGGTGCCGAGGCCGTCTACGACGACCCCGCCGACCTACTGGTCCGCTACGGCGACTCGATCCTCGCCCAGTAGCGTCCCCGCCCGGTTTGCCCCAATTTTATCCGGGGTACAACGGCCTGACACCTCGGATAGAAAGACGACACACCCATCATGAACAAGGTTTACGCCGCCCTCGTCCTGGGCGGGCTTCTCTCGCTTGGCGCTTCGGCGGGCGCGCAGGACGCCATGCCCGGCATGACGACGATGCCCGTGACTTCGACCGACTGGCAGTTTCTCATTCAGGACGCCCAGGGGAGCATCGCCGACTACACCAACGGCGCGGCGGGTCTGACGCGCGGGCAAAGCCCGGCCATCCGCCAGCTCTCGGTCTGGCTCCTGGAAGACCACAACCGGCTGAACATCGGGCTATTCATGCTGGCCCAGCGCAAGGGCGTCCTGCTGCCGCTGACGATTGCGGACGCCGACAAGACCAAGCTGAACGCGCTGACGGCCCGCACGGGCGCGGATTTCGACCGGGCATTCCTGCGCGACGCGATCCAGACCAACCAGTCGGACATCCGCGACGCAAAAAAAGAGCTGGCGGCCACAACCGACCCCGACGTGCGCCTGCTGGTCACGGACTATTTGAGCACCGAGATCGGCCACCTCACGGCGGCCCAGACGATCATGAGCGGCATGGGAAAATAAGCGCAGAAAAGCCCCCCGGCGGTGAACCGCCGGGGGGCTTTTTTAGTGATCCAACACCAGCACCAGGCACTTGGCCGAGCCGCCGGACTTCAGAAACTCCGACAGGTCCGTCTCGTGGACCCGGAAGCCTCGCGCCCGCAGGTCCCCTGCCAGCGCGTCGCAGCCGCTGTTCATCACGACCTGGTCTCCGACTATGACCGCGTTGCCGCCGAAGCGCAGGGCGTCCGGTGTGGACAGCACAATCTTCTCGCCCGGCAGGGCTTCCAAGGCCGCGTTTGCGGCGGCGTCGAACGCGGGCGGGTAGTACGCCAGCAGATCGGGCGTGACCGGGATCAGGCACGTGTCCACGTGATACCAGCGGCTATCCACAAGTCGCAGGGGCAGGACGGGGATGCCCAGCATCTCCCCCACCCCGTAGCAGGCCGCTTCGTCCGAGCGCTGCCCGTACCCGGCCAGCAACAAATCACCATAGAACAGCGCGTCCCCCTCGCCCTCGAACGCCCCGGCAACTTCCTCGGTCAGCGGCCGCAGCGCAAACCCGTTCTCCACCATCCACTGCACGAAGAACGCGACCTCGCCCTGCCGCTCCACGGGCCGGAAGCGCGAGGGCACGAAGTCCCGCCCCTTGACGATGCCGGCGTTGGCCGTGAACACCATGTCCGGCAGGCCCGGCTGCGGGGCGACCAGATGGACGTCCGCTCCCACCTGCTCGCGCAGGATGGTGTACAGCGCCGTCCACTGCCGCCGCGCCAAGGCGGCATCCGGCCCGTTCGCGACCCGCATCCACGGGTTGATCTCATACGTGACGTCAAAGTGCTCCGGCGCACACATCAAAAGCCGCATCGCCTCTCCCTTCTGTCCCATCCCCTCTGTCCGCAAGCGGCTGATTTTGTAGTGGGTGCGGCGCATCGAACCATAGAGTCTTGTTAGGCCGCGACCGCGCCGGGTGGCGTCTATCATCACTCACACGCGAACGCCACGCTGCTACCGCCCGTAGACGCGGAACAGGGCGAGGGCGGCGGCGCAGAAGCCCGCCGTGATGCCGTAGATCATCCAGACGGCCCGGCGCTGGGACCCGTTGTAGCGGCGCAGCAAAATATGGTGGATGTGGGAGGTCTTGTCGGGCAGGTAGGCGGGCGTGTGCGCCAGGGCGCGCTGCGTTACCACGCGGATGCCGTCGAAGATGGGCACGCCCAGCACCAGGACGGGCAGGGCGACCGAGACCGTGGCGGCGATCTTGAACGTCCCGATGATCGAGATGGCGGCCAGGGTGAAGCCCAAGAACTGCGCGCCGACCGTGCCCATGATGATCGACGCGGGGTGCTTGTTGTAGCGCAGAAAGCCCAAGCACACGCCGACCAAAGTAGCCGCGATGATGGTGACTTCATACTGCGGGGTCCGGGCCGCCGCCGACATCAGCGCCAGTGTCGCGGCACAGATGGCGCAGACGCCCGCCGCCAGCCCGTCCAGCCCGTCGATGAAGTCCACGGTCTTAGCGACGCCTAACGTCCACAGCACAGTGGCCCCTACCGAGAGCAGGTAAGGGAACGGTACCCAGTTGGCCGGGTCGGCCCCGTGGCGGTGGGTCAGGACGTGCCCGGTCTCGACCGGGGCCGAGGCGAAGGGGTTGGTGATGCCGTCGATCCGCACGTCGAAGGCGACCAGCATCAGTCCGGCCCCGACCAGGGCCAGAAATTGCCAGGCCGCCGACACCTCGAACTTGTCGTCGATGATGCCGACCACGGCGACCACCGTTGCCGCGGCCAGCACTCCCGCATAGCGCTGGAGCTGCAAGTGCGTCCACGGGTACTGGGCGTGGAAGAGCGTGTGGTAGACGTAGACCAGCCCGAGGGTGACTAAGAACGCCCCGAACATGGCGAGGCCGCCCCAGCGCGGCAGCGGGGCCTTGTGGACGTCCCGCTCGCGCGGGACGGCGACCGCCCCGAGGCGCATGGCGAGCCGCCCGACCAGCGGGGTCAGCAGCCAGCTCAGGCCGAGGGCCAGGAGGAACGCGAGCCAGGGCAGTCGCCAGGGGGGCATGGTGCTACGGTGTCCTCTGCTCGTCGAGTGCCCTCAGAGGCATTGGCGTTAGGTCAGGCCGTCACCGGCAGGCGGCTTTCGGTAATGGCGACGGTGTCGGCTTCCGAGGCCGGCTCCGGGAGGGGCTGCCCCACCGCCAGCAACGCCTCCAGGTGGCTTTGCAGGGCGGCTTGGAGCAGACGCAGTGCCCCACCGCGGTCGGAAAACTCAAGCACCAAGTCGGGGACATCAGCGGGGCTAGCCGACCACGCCCCGAGCGGCGTCTGCTGCAAGATCACGAGGTAGCGGCGCGGCGGCTGGCCCGGCAGGGCGACGGTCAAGTAGTCCGTCTCGGAGACCGGCGGAGGGATCGGGTCGCCGTCCTCCAGGGTAGCCTCTACCCACCCTCCCAGCGCCTCCTCATAGAGAGTCTGCACCTGAGAGCGGGTATCCGCCGCAGCGACGCAACCAGAGATGTCTGGGCAGTACGCCCCCCAACTTGTCGGGCCTTGCTCCAGAATTAGGAGATACTCATTCATGGCTTTGAGAGTCCCGCCTGCTTCCAAATCTTTGCCAATGTCCCTGCCGGTAGATATACGCTCGGATGCCCGGCTACGACGACATTGCCCTGCTTGGCATCGTGGTGGTAGACCCGGTGGTCGCCGCGCATCCGCTTGAAGTACCAGCCGTCGGCCTCGATCCGCTTGATGACGTCGCGCACCTTCATCCCTGAAGCCCTTCCGCCCGTGTAACGGCGTCAGCCGGGGAAGCGGTCGCAGAGGGATTTAACGTCGCGGCGGACGGCGTCATAGGTGCCGGAGTCGCCGATGTGCGTGAGCGTGCGGGCGATGCAGTCGGCGATCTCGTCCATCTCGGCCTCGCCCAGGCCGCGGCTGGTCGTGGCGGGCGTCCCCAGGCGCAGGCCGCCCGTCACCCAGGGCTTCTCGGTGTCGTAGGGGATGGCGTTCTTGTTGGTCGTGAGATTGACTTTGTCCAGCTCGACCTGGGCGGTGCGGCCCGTGAGCGACTGCGGGCGCAGATCAACGAGCATCAGGTGGTTGTCGGTCCCGCCCGAGAACAGCGTGAAGCCGCGCGACATCAGGCCCGCGGCCAGGGCGCGGGAGTTCTTTTTAATCTGCTGCTGGTACGACCGGAAGCCGGGCGACAGCGCCTCGCCGAAGGCGACGGCCTTGGCGGCGATGACGTGCATCAGTGGCCCGCCCTGGGTGCCGGGGAACACGGCGCTGTCGATGGCCTTGGCGTGCTCGGCGTCGCACAGGATCATGCCGCCGCGCGGGCCGCGCAGAGTCTTGTGCGTGGTCGTCGTGACGACCTGGGCGTGGCCGATGGGGCTGGGGTGCTCGCCCGAGGCGACCAGCCCGGCGATGTGGGCGATGTCGGCCAGGAGCAACGCCCCCACCTCGTCGGCGATGGCACGCAGGCGCGGGAAGTCGATCTCGCGCGGGTAGGCGGACGCGCCCGACGTGATCATCTTGGGCTTGACTTCGCGGGCGATGCGCGCGCACTCGTCGTAGTCGATCCGGCCCGTGTCTTTATCGACGCCGTAGAACTGGGCGTTGTAGAACTTGCCGGAGAAGTTGACGGACGAGCCGTGGGTGAGGTGCCCGCCCTGGTCGAGCCGCATCCCCAAGATCGTGTCGCCCGGCTGCAAGAACGCCGTGAAGACGGCGATGTTGGCCGACGCCCCCGAGTGCGGCTGGACGTTGGCGTGGTCGGCCCCGAAGAGCTGCTTGGCGCGGTCAATGGCAAGCTGCTCGACGAGGTCTACGTACTCGCAGCCGCCGTAGTAGCGCTTGCCCGGATAGCCCTCGGCGTACTTGTTGGTCAGCACCGACCCCTGGGCCTCTAAGACGGCGCGCGAGACGACGTTCTCCGAGGCGATGAGTTCGAGCTTGTCGTGCTGGCGGCCCTCTTCTTTGGCGATGGCGGCGTAGATCGCCGGGTCGGACTCAGACAGGGGGGCGTCGCGGCGTACCAGATATTCGTTCTCGGCGTATCGTTCCGCGCCGTCGCTGGCAGGAGGGGAGGTCAGTTCTTTTTCAATGAGTGCCACGGGGGAGGCTCCTTGCTTTGGGGGCTGGCCCTATGATACTCTATTTCGGCCCGAAGTTGCAAGGACGGAGCGGATTTGACTACGAATGTAGGTAGAATGACGGCATGAAAATGGCTTCGCTTTGTGCGGCCCTGGCTCTACTGTCAGCCCTTCCCGCAAGCGCAGACGCGCCGCCGCGCTACACGCTCACCGCCCTGCCGCTGACGTTCTACAGCCTCAGCGGGCGCGGCTCCGGCCTCAACAACCGGGGGCAGGTCGTCGGCGTCACGGGGGCTTATGACCTTCAGCGACAGGTCGATGCGCCGCCCCTGCTGCGCCTCGCTTTGTGGCAGCGGGGCCGCAGACTGCGCCTGTTGGTTTCCGCGCAGGAACAGGCCTGGGCGGGTCGCAACAGCACGGCGGCGGCCATCAACGACCGGGGCGAGGTGGTCGGCAACTTCCAGATCATCAGCAGCGGCGCATGGACCTACACCGGCAGCAATTCGTTCCGCTGGGCAAGTGGGCATCTCGCAATCATCCCCGGCCTCCCCGGCGACGACTACTGGGCGGTGATAGGGCTGAACAACCGTGGGGACGCGGTCGGGACTTCCAACAAGAATATTCGCGGGGACTTAACCGCCGAGATGCCTCCCGGCACAGATGCGGATGCGCCCCATGCGTTCGTTTCCAGCCGGGGCAAGACGACTTGGCTGGGGATAGGGGTCGCGAACGGCATCAACGACCGGGGGCAGATCGTGGGCGCGTCGGGCGGCATGGCCGTCCTGTGGCAGAACGGCGTTCGGAAGACGCTCGGAGAGGGAGAAGCATCGGCAATCAACGCGCACGGCCTGGTTGTCGGCACCTGCGGCCTTGCTTCAAGGCAAAGGGACAGCACCCGCGCCTGCCTCTGGCAAAACAGGAGGCAGGTCATCCTCAGCCGCCTGCCGAGCCATGCTTCTGCCGTGAACAGCCGGGGGCAGGTCGTGGGCAGGGCCGATGTGGCGGTGCCAGGCGACGCGCAGGATAGTCACGCAGTTCTATGGCGGCGGGGACAGGAGTACGACCTGAACCGCTGCGTCCGCCTGCCCAAAGGCTGGACACTGACGGAAGCGACCGGCATCAACGACCAAGGCTGGATCATCGGCGAGGGCTACGTCAACCCCGAGCCGAACAGCTCCCCGCTGGGCCGGCAGTTCACGTTCCTGCTGACGCCGCACTGACCCGGCGTAAAAGCGCAAAAAAGCCCCCGCCCCAGGTTGAGGGCGGGGGGCTTTCGGAAGGTACGTTACGCGCGCAGGAAGGCGAGGAGGTCGGCGGGCAGGCGGTCCTTCTCGGTGGCGAACAGGCCGTGCGGGGCACCGTCGTACTCGATCAGCTTGGAGCCGGCGATGCCCTTGGCGGCGGCCCGGCCTGCGGCGTCGATGGGGACGGTGTGGTCGGCGGTGCCGTGGATGATCAGGGTCGGCGCGTTGAACGCGGCTAGGTCGGGGCGGAAGTCGGTCGTGCCGAAGGCCACGGCGCAGGCCAGGGTCGCCTTGAGGCTTGCCTGCATCGCAACGTCGAGAGAGTTCTCCAGCACCTCATTGCTGACCGGGTGCTTGACCACGCCGACGCCGTAGAAGTCTCGGAAAAAGCCCGCGAAGAAGTGGGCGCGGTCAGCCTTGATGCCCGCGCCGATCTGGGCGAACACGGCGGCGTCGGTGCCGCTGGGGTTGTCCGGGGTCTTCAGCATGTAGGGCACGACCGAGCCGATCAGGCCGGCCTGCGTGACGCCCTTGCCGCCGTGCCGGGACATATAGCGGGCGACCTCACCGCCGCCCATCGAGAACCCGACGATGGCGGCGTCGGACGCGCCCGTCGAGGCCAGGACGTCGGCCAGGTCGTCGCTCAGCGTGTCGTAGTCGTAGCCGCTCCAGGGCTGGTCCGAGCGCCCGAAGCCGCGCCGGTCATAGGCCAGGGTGCGGAAGCCCGCATCGGCCAGGGCCATCGCCTGGTCGTCCCAGCTATCCGCCGAGAGCGGCCAGCCGTGCAGCAGGACGACGGGTCGGCCCGTGCCCCAGTCTTTAACGTAAAGCTTGGTGCCATCGCGCGTGGTGATATACGGCATTGTGTTTTCCCTTGTCTTTCCGACACACCCACTGTACCCATCTTCGGCCTGGTAACGGCGGCCAAGAGCACCCAGCCGAACGGCGTCGGGGAAGAAATCCCGCTATCGCGCCCCTGTTGCACCTGCGCCCTCGACCAAAGCGATCTCGTCTTCGGTCGGGCCGCAGAGTTCGTAGATCAGTTCATCACTCTGCCGGTCCAGGGTGTCGCACCTGTGCAGCGTTTTTTGCCTACCCCCAGAAACGGTGAGACTGCCAGCCTTGTGGGAACCCCATATCCTGGGCGCTGACATAGGGCATGACAGGAAAGTTCTCAACGAACGATCTAAGTTCATCCGGCCAGGAAGAGGTCGCATTCGCCACCTTTGACAAGTGACTTAGGATGCAGCAGACGCTGTAGATTCTGGCGCTGACATTGTGCAGGGGCATTAGATCGTCAAAGCCCGGCATTTCCCCATGTCGGGGTAACTTCGGGTTTTGGCTGAGGTTCGAGTTCCAGAGCCGTCCGTGGTGGGCGATGATATTCCGCACATAATTGAGACACCAAAGCCAACTCTCCATCAACCGCCAGTCCGGCACGGAAAATCGTGCGGCGATTGCTTCGCGGTCTTTGATCGGTAGCCCTGCGAAGAAGTGCGAGAGCATCCCAAAATCCCATAGCTCGATAGCGATCCAGATCGGCAGCGGTGAGCGTGATCTGTACTGGCGTTCATAGTGCAGGATGAACTCTTCTCTGGATCGTCTGACTTGCTTGTTGAACTTGTCTAGCCATTCGTCATGGGGAGAAGCCCCGGTGGGAGGTCGGGAGGAAACAAAGCGGGGATGCAGCAAGTGCGGGTTGGTGTGTGCGAACGGATCACGCGCTCCCAGCAGCAAGGCGATCTCCGCGCGCACGGCGATCTCGACCCGTTCCAGCGCGTCGAGCAGCAGGAGCTTGAACTTCTTATCAAACGTGTAGAGTTTAACGGCGTTCTCGAAATGGCTGTCCTTCAAGAACGTGTCGGTGCGTCGGCCCGCGCTGATCTCCCGGAAGGGATACCAGTAGGCGCTGAGGCGGTAGTAGCCGTTGCGGCGCAGGCAATCCTCAGCAGCCGCATCGTCTGCGACTTGCAGGCCGCGCTGCTTCAACAGGCGGAGTTGCTCCGTCAAGGGGAGGTAAGGTTTACTGTAGAGCATTCTGCCTGGGAGAAGTCTATTAATAGAAAACCCGCCCGTATATCAGGCGACAGAATCGCGCTGACACAGAGGGGCGGGCCGTATTAGTAGCTATTATGGCACTTTTCGGAGAGAATTACAATGGTAGGGAGCTTCTTTTTACGCAAATATAAAGATATTTTTACGCCAAGACGAACCCCTCTACGAAGCCCCTGTCTTTTCCACCTCCGCGCCCTCGACCAAAGCGATTTCTTCGTCCGTCAGCCCGTACAGTTCATACACCAACCCGTCGATCTGCCCGTCCAGCGTGTCGCACCGGCGCTGCCAGTAGTCTATCTCCCGGTCGGTGAGCGCGCCCGCCCGCTCCTTCTTGGCCTTCAGCATCTGCTCCACCAGGTTGACCATTTTGTCGTGCCGGGCTTTGTCGGCGGGGTCGGAGAAGTCAATACGGCGGATGGGGAGTTGCGCTAGGCTAAATATTGTAACCTGTGGAAAGGTGCTCTTGAAGTCCGCAAACATCGTCTTCCAGAAGAAACCGGTCAGCTTCGAGTTGATAAGCCCCAGCAGATAGATTTCATCCTGTAGACTAGCTCCTCTAATGGTGAAAATGTTTCCAGTAACGGCCAACGGCTCACGAACTATGCTCGCTGTAGGTTCTTGACCGATCTGTCTGACCACGAGCTTACTTGGAGCAAAATGAACGTCTTTATCCCAACATCCTCCTGCCCCTTCCGGCCTCTGGAATAAGACGTATTCTGAGGGCGCTTTGGTAAAGTAGCGCAAAACATCCCCACCAGCAATAATGGGCGTGTAACCCTCCGACAGTTTTTCTTTGGCGAAGTATTTGCCGCGCTCCCCCGTGATAAGACCACGATTGATGGTTGCTTCTTTACTAAGCGTCGTATACTGCTGTAACAGGCGAGAAATCAGGCCATAGTTCTGCTCGTTGACAAGTATGTTCCAAACTGCTCCCGGTAAGGCCGCTAATTCCGACTGACGCAACGCGGAGTAGCTGGGGTTCTCCGTAAAGGCACTGCTTAACTCGGTAGTGGTTTGGACAGATTTGCTTGCCCTCTTCTCGCCGTCGTCCTCGCGCCGCAAGTTGACAACCGTTGTATGCACATCGGCATCGGCAAATATTCTGCCTTTAGCCACAGAGATCTGCTCAAGACTACAGCGACTCATCAGCCACTTCCGTAGATTTTCGACGTAGACGTTGTTGAGCAACGTGGTTGGAATAATGTACCCTAAGTAGCCGCCAGGTTTGAGATGTGAAACCGCACGCTGTAAGAACAGGTGAAAGAGGTCAATCTTAAAATCAGCCGTGAAATAGTTCAGGCGTAGGTAGCCGAGGACAAGCCCGGTCGTGTTGTGGGGCTGTAGCATTCGGTACGGCGGGTTGCCGACAATCGCGTCAAAGCCGCCGTTCTTCATAATCTGTGGGAACGCCTGCTGGAAGTCCAGCGGGTTGAGCTTGCGCTCCTCGGTCGGCTCAAACAGCGTGTCCTGCAAGATGTCCGTGCCGATCAGCGAGTTGCCGAACACGATGTTCCGGGTCAGCGTCGGCAGGATCGCCCCGTGCAGCGTGTTCTGCTCGTGGGCAGTCGCCGTCGTCTCCTCCTCCAACAGCTTCAGGTACAGCGACATCTGCGCCACCTCGACCGCCTGGGCGTCGATGTCCACGCCCCAGACGTTTTGCAGCAGGATCGCCCGCTTCTGCCACAGCGACAGGTGCCAGACGCCGTCGCGCTCCGCACAGCCCGCCGTGCGCGCCTCCGCCGTCCTGCCCCTCGCCTTGGCGTTGAAGTAGGCCGTGTGGTAGCGCAGCAGGGCGTCGTAGACGCCCAACAGGAACGACCCGGAGCCGCAGGCGATGTCGGCGAAGCGCAGGGGCGCGATCTCGGCGGGCGACTTGCCCTCGATCTGCCTGCCGACGGTGCCGTCCACGATGTAGCGGACGATGTAGTCGGGCGTGTAGTAGACCCCGCCCGCCTTGCGGACCTCGGGCTTTTCTTCCACCTTGGCCCCGGCGTCGCCCACCACGATGACTTTGCCCAGGAACCGCTCGTAGATGGAGCCGAGGATGTGGATCGGGATGAGACTGAACAGGTAAGGGGACTGCTCCGAGGACAGGTCCGAGCAGATCTGGCCGAACACGGCGCCGGGGGCCTGGAAGCGGTCTGAGTCGATCAGGTGCGGCTTGAAGATGTTGCCGTTGTAGACCGTGTCCAGCCGGCGCGAGGCCTGGAGGAAGCCGGCCCACGCGCTGCCCTTATCGCCGAAGTGCGCGACCAGGGGCTGAGGCTCGATCAGCTTGTCTTCGAGGAACCGCAGGAAGACCAGGCGGTCCAAGACCCGCTGCGTCGCCTCGGTCAGCGTCTCGCTGTCCAGGGCGGGGTTCGCGGCGTGGAAGGCGCGGGCCAGTGTCAAGCGATGCTCGTCCAGCTCGCGCAGGAAGCTCTCATCAATGCCCTGCGCGCCCGCGTGGAAGAGTCCGCGCTGGAGGAACTTGCCGGGGGCTTTCGGCATCCGGGTGGCGACGTACTTGTCCAGTTCGCCCGCCGCCACGGCCGCGCGGCTGAACAGCCAGTAGATCGCGCCGAACTTGTCCCGGTCGGCGTAGTCGCTGTAATGGTACGTCTGGACCGCGCGGGCCAGCGCGGTCTCGATGTCGGGCCGGGCGCGGCAGTCGAGGACGTGGAACTGCTCGAAGTCGGTCAAGACGGCCAGCGGCGTCCCGGCGTTCCAGCCGTAGCGGACCGCCTGGAAGTAGCTGCCCTTGTTGGCGATGTCCACGCTGGGCTTTTTGGCCTCGACGAAGAAGCGCGGGTTCTTGAAGTCCGGCCCGAGGTAGAAAGCGTAGTCGGCGCGCTTGCGGCCCTCGCTCATGGTGACGCCGCGCTCGACCTTGACTTCCTGGGCGTAGGGGTTCGTTTGGTCGTGGTGGAGGACATCCCAGCCCAGCGCCATCCAGAACTTGTCAATGAAGTCCTGCCGGGCCTCCTGCTCCTGATAGCTCGGCGACAGGTAATGCTTGGAGCCGGTGGCGAACGTCGCCGCGAGTTCCTGCACCTGGGCGTAAGCGCGCTCAAAGCCGTCGGCCTCGTTCAGAGTGGGGGCGTGGGGCGGGGTCATGGCACGGTGTTCGCGCCGGCGGGCGGGTTTTCCTGCCCGCTCACCGCAGACACTTTCTGAGGGCGCTTGGTGGTATCATAAGACACTATTAAAAAAAGGAGAAGCGACATGCTGACCGAGGCCAAAAGCCCGACCGCGGTTTTCCAGTTGCGGGCCGATCACGCGCTGTTACAGGAGGTCAAGGCGCTGGCCGCTCGGCGGCGGATCAGCGCCAACCGCCTGCTGGTAGATGTCATCCGGGCGAGTCTACAAACGGAGAAGGACCGGGAGCAGGAGCGGGAATGGCGCGAGGGCTTCGAGGCGATGGGCCGCGACCCGGATACTAACAGCGCCGAGTACGCGCTCCCCGCCGCGCGGGAGGTGCTCGGTGGCTTCTGACATCCGGCGCGGCGAGATCTACGACGTAGACTGGAACCCCGCGCGTGGCTCGGAACAGGCGGGAGTCCGGCCCGGCCTGGTCATCCAGAACGACATTGCCAACGCCGTCTCGGCTTACCCGGTCACCATCGTCTGCGCCGTCTCCTCCAAACTGAAGGGCTACCCATCGATGGTGCAGGTGACGCCGTCGGCGGGGAACGGCTTGACCCAGGTGTCCGAAATCAACACCGCCCAGATCATGACCGTCCAGAAGGACCGGCTGGTGACGCGGCGGGGCCGCCTGGGCGCCGAAGACATGAAACAGGTGGAAGGCAAGCTGGCCTATATGCTCAGTCTCCTGGTGTGAGCCGCCGTTGGCTTGTCCCTGCCAGGGATTGCCGGATGTCTTTGAAGAGCAGGAACAGGTGGAGGGGATCGGTTGGGGACGGCTCCATGCCGAACCGCGCGTAGAAGGTACGGGCCTCATCGTCTTTGGCATGGACCAGGAATGCGCGTCCTCCGATGGCCTCCGCCCCGCTCAATACGCGGCGCAAGGCATCCCGCAGTAGCGCCTTCCCAAGGCCCCGGCCCTGTTCGGTGCGGTCTATGGCGAACCGGGCCATGAGGATCACGGGGACCGGATACCGTCCCTGGCCTTGGATGACGCGGCCAGGGGCGTCGTCGGGCAAGACCGACGCAGGGGCGAGGCTGTAAAACCCGATGACGCGAAGGCCGCGCGTCAGAACGTAGGTCCTAGCCCCGCCGCCAGCCTGGTTCTGCAAGGCGTACTTCGTCAGGAACTCATTCAAGGGCGCTTTGCCGCAGTCGAAGCCGGCGACCTTTTGGCTCTTCGAAAGGAGGACGGGAGCGGCCAGAAGCGCATCGGGGACAGAAGTTTCGGAGGTGGAAGCTTCGGGCGCGGTCGGCTCAGGCATCGAACAACTCCGGCTCGGCGAACAGTTGAGCCAGCGCGGGAATGCCCTGCGGGGGGGCGTCTAGGCGGCGGCAGAACGCCTCCCACTGCTTGGGTGGCAACCGGAACTCGCTCTGTTCGGCCAGGGTGGTGCGGGCGGCGGCGAGCGACGCCTGCAAGACGAACTGGCTGACGTTCACGTGCCGGGCACGGGCAGCTTGGGCAAGGAGCGTTTTGTCGGGTTCTGAGGCGCGGATGGAAAGCCGCGTTTCTTTCACGTCGTCAAGCGTCTCTGGCATGAGATCATTCCTCCAGCAACCATTGTACCACGGCGTGTACCCATTGTACACCCTTTTACGGTACGCCGCTCAGGAGGCGGAATCAGGGGCGTGGCGGAGGGCGAGCATGGCGACGTCGTCGCGGCGGACGTCGCCGGCGAAAGCGGAGACGCGGGCGTAGACGTCGCGCACGGTCTCGGCGGGGTCGCCGCCGGTCTCGGCGAGGAAGGCCGCCACGCCCTCGTGGCCCAAAAACGTGCGGTCCGCGGCGCGCGCTTCGGTCAGGCCGTCGGTGAAGAGCAGCAGCAGATCGCCGGGCGCGAGAGTGGTGTCGGCGGTGTCGTAGGGGACGCCGGGCACGGCCCCCAGCGCCAGGCCGTCGCTCTCGGGGAGGGCGACGACGCCCCCCGCGGAACGGATCAATGGGGCCTCGTGGCCGGCGTTGGCGTAGTGCAGAGTCCCGGTCCGGGTGTCCAGGACGCCGTAAAAGAGCGTCACGAAGCCGTCGTGGCTGCTCAGAGGGCCGCTGAGGACGTCGTTGACGTGGACCAGGACCTCGCCGGGGGCGTCGGGGTGCTCGGCGGCGAAGCCGCGCAGGGTGTACTTGAGCATGGCGGTCTGGACGGCGGCCTTCAGCCCCTTGCCCGAAACGTCGGCCATGACCACGGCCAGCCGGTCGCCGCCCAGGGGGAACAGGTCGAAGAAGTCGCCGCCGATCACCGACTCGTCCAGGGCGGCCTGGTATTTGTGGGCGACGGCGAACGCGCCGATGCGGGCCGGCACGGCGGGCAGCAAGCTCTCCTGCAAGGTCTCGGCGATGTGACGCTGGCGGTCGTGGGCGGCCCGCAGCGCGCCGAACAGGCGGGCGTTTTCCAGCGCGCCGGCGGCTTGGCCGGCGAAGGCCTGGGCCAGGGCGACCTCGTCGGGAGCGAAGACGCGGGCCTGGGCGTAGTGGAGCGTCAGGACGCCGGTCGCGCGGCCCGCATACAGCAGCGGCAGGACGAGCTGGGTACGGACCGGGCCGGGCGGCAGATCGCCCTCGACGTAGGCGGCGCGGGCGGCGAAGGCGCGCGACAGCAGATCGCCGCCCGGCCCGGCGAGGCCCGCTGAAGCCCGCACCTGCCACGCCCCCGATTCCTTCCCCTCCGACTCGTCCTGGTTCCACAGCGCGTACCCGTCGGCGTCCAGGATGCGCCGGGCGGTCCCGACGACGCCCTCCAAGACCCGGTCCACGTCAAGCTCGGCGGCGATGCGGGCCGAGGCGGCCTGGAGGGCCTGGGTCCGGGCCAGCAGGGTCTCGGTCCGGCGGGCGAGCTGGGCGTTTTCGAGCGCGACCGACGCCTGGGCGGCGAGGGCGCGGGCGAAGCCCGCCGCGTCGGGCGTCCGCAGGTGCGGCGCGGCGTCCAGGAGGCACAACAGCCCGATGCCGCGCCGGTCGCGCGAGCGCAGCACGAACAGGTAGCCGGGGCTGTTGAGAAACGGGAACTGCCGACCGTCCAGGCCCAGCGCGGCGGGGACGTTCGGGAAATAGTGCGCCCCTCCGTCATCCCCGCCCCCGTCGCCCCCCCCGGCCGCGGCGGGCAGCGAGTCCAGGGCGGCGGCCAGGGTGTGGGCCTGGAAGCCTTCGCGCAGCGCGCTCCCTGCCTCGGTCTCGTCGCGGGCCGCCTCGGCGTCGTGGGACGCTATCGGCACGAACCGGGCGTCACCCCCCTTGCCGTCCCCTTCGTCATAGGCGTACACGGCGACGCGGCGGCAGGGGAGGATGCGCGCGGCCTCGTCGGCCAGAATCTGCATCAACAGGGGTGCATCGGAGGAGGCCGCGATGGCGTCGCCGGTCCGGGCGACCAGCCCGCGCAGGATGTCGTTGCGCCGCCGCGACTCGTCATACAGACCGGCGTGCTGGACGGCGACCGAGACCGTGGCGGCGATGTCGGCCAGCAGCGCCTGGTCCTCATTGGTGAACCCGCCCAGAGGCGTCAGCGTCCCGCCCCGGTTGCCGACCAACATGATGCCCAGCACGGCCTCGCCGTGGAGGATAGGCACAATGACCTGCGAGCGCAGCTTCAGGGCGGCGGCGGCGCGCTCGGTCCGCCAGGTCTCTTCGAGGCCAGAGGCCCGCTGGGCGGCCCCGGTGCGCCGGACCAGGTCGGTCGCGCCGGTCCCGAGCCGCTCGGTCAGGGCGATCTGCATGCCGGGCGACAGGTTGCAGAACGCCTGCGCGGTGGCACGAGGCCAGGAGGAGGCCTCGTCCAAAAGCCACAGCGCGCCGAACTCGCCGTCGGCGGCCACGGTGACCTCTTTGACGGCGACGTCCAAGATGGTTTGCAGCTCCAGCGTCCCGCTGATGGCGCGGTCGATGGCGTGGAGCGAGCGCAGCTCGCTGCTCTGCCGGGCGACCCGCCGCTGCATGGCGTCGAACGTCCGCAGCAGAAACGGGGCCAGGACGGCGGCGAACACGGCGGCGAGGACGTTGATGATGAGCGCGACATGGGCAGCCCGCGCGGGCACGATGACCGTGAGCGCGAGTGACAGCAGGGCGAACAGCAGGATACCGATCAAGGCCGACAGCCAGGACAGGCCCTCCGTGCGCCGGGAAATGAGTTGTTCCAAGGAGAACGGCATGAGAGTTGAGTGTGAGAACCCCTACACCTTGAAGCGGACGTGCAGGATGTCGCCGTCCTTGACGGGGTACTCTTTGCCTTCCAGGCGCAGCCGACCCGCCGCCTTGGCGGCCTCCCAGGTCTTGGCGCTGATCAGGTCATCGAAGGCTAGAATCTCGGCGCGGATGAAGCCGCGCGCCAGGTCCGAATGGATGCGGCCCGCCGCCGTCACAGCGTTGACGCCCTGCGGCACGGTCCAGGCCCGCACCTCGTCCTCGCCCACGGTAAAGAACGACATCACGCCCAGGGCCTGGTAGGCGGCCCGGATCAGCCGGTCACGGGCCGGCTCGCCGATGCCCAGGGCATCTAGAAACTCGCGCTGGTCGGCCTCGTCGAGCAGGGCGACTTCCTCCTCAGCGGCGGCCCCCAGCACGATCAGCGGGACGCCGTCTTGGGCGCACTGCGCGCGCAGGGGCTGGAGCAACGGCAGGGTCTCGGCCTGGGCGATATCGGCTTCGCCGACGTTGACGACCGCGATCAGGGGCTTGCCGGTCAGGAAATCGAAGTTCTTGGTGATGCGCGTCTCGTCTTCCGTGAGATCCAGCGACGACACGGGCTTTAAGTCGTCCAGGGCGTCTTTGATCTTGACCAGCGCCTCGCGCTCCAGCGTCTCGGGGCTGGGGCCGCCCGCCTTGCGCGTCTTGAGCTGCTTGTCGATGCGCTCCAGCCGCGTCTCGATCACCGACAGGTCGCCCAGCAGCAGCTCCTCGGTGATGGCGCTGTAGTCGCGCAGCGGGTTCAGGCCGCCCTCGGGCGCGGGCAGCGAGTCGCTGGCGAAGGCGCGGACGACCAGAACCAGGGCATCGACCGACCGGATGCCGGCGAAGAAGTCCGCGCCGAACTTCTGCGGTGCCTTGCCGCTCTCACCCGACCCGCCCCCCGAAAGCTGCGCCGCGCCGTCGGTGAACTCGATGGTGGCCTGGGTCCGCTTTTTGGGGTGGAACAGGTCCACGGCGAAGTCGTAACGGGCATCAGGCACGGGCACGACGCTGACGAGGACGGACGAGCCGCCCCCGGCGGGGCTGGACTCGCCGCGCGTCAACGCATTAAACAGCGTGGTCTTGCCCGCCTGGGGCAAGCCGATGAGGCCGACTTTCAAGACTGTTGCTCCGTTGGTTCTATCTCGGGTAACTGCGCTTCGGGCGGCGGGGGCCACACGCCCGGCGGCGGGGACTGGTACGTCGCCTCCATCATCTGCGCTGTCGGGTACAAGTGACTGGCTTCTCCTCGCCGCGCCATGTCCCGCACCAGCAAGACAGCCCGCGCGCCCAGCCAAACGGTGAGCCAGACCACGCCCGCAAGAAGAGGCAACGACAGGAGAATAAAGATCAACATCCTTGCCCTCCCGCTCTTTAGCCGCTATTGTACCTCGTTTTTTGCCGTCAGGCAGATGCAGGCGCAAATCAGGCTATGGGGGCGGACACAGATTGGGAAGAAGTGGGCAGCGAGAAATTTTCCTCCCCTCCCTCGACGGAAGGAGAGGGGAGGGATGTAGCGGCAGAGATAAGTTCTCTTCGCGGCGCGAAGTCTACTGACCTCCGCCCGGCGTGGTCGTAGTGGTGGTCGTAGTCGCCGTGCCCGTCGCGTCACCGGACGCGGGGGCCGTGTCCGTGCCGGAGGGGGCCGCGCCCTGGGTGCCGTTGTAGGGGGAAGTTGCAGAGGCGGGCGGGGCGGGGGCGGCAGGCGGGGCGACGACAACAACAGGGGCAGGGTTGTTGACGATGGTGGGTGCGGGTGCCGGGGCGGCATAGACCGGCGCAGGGGCAGAAGCGGGACCGGCGCTGGGGGCGGGCGGCATCACGACAGGCGCGGGGGCCGACGCAGGCATGACAGGGGCCGCAGTCGTGCGCGGCGGGACGACGACGGTGGATGACTGCGGGCTGGGCCGGTTGAGGTAGACCGCAGCGGTGATGATCAGGGCGAGCACGACGACGGCCAGCAGCACGTAAAAGGCCGTCGTGCTGGTCGTGGCCTCGGCCTGCTCGGCGGCGGCGTGGGCGGAGGCGGCGTTCGCCTGGCCGGCCAAAACGTCGCGCTCGGCGGCCAGGCGGTGGGCCTGCGCTTGGGCGGCGTCGCGCTCGACGCTCGTCCCCGCAGCCACACCCAGGGCCAGGTCGCGCTCGGCGCGGGTCTGCGCGCCGTCCGAAAGGGCATCCCCGGCGACGTCACGGGCGGCGTCGCGCTGGTTCCGCAGGATGTCTTTCTCTAGATCGTCTGCCATGTGTCTGTCCCTCTGCCGACGACGGCGGCGTCATCTGCTGGTGTCTCGTATTGGTGTCTGTGTGCTTGCGGAATACCCACGCTTGGCGGTTTAGGAACCTACTGATCAGCGTGGGAACAGGGCGAAGACACGCTCGGGGACGTTGGTGACGATCAGGCCCGTAGTCAGCCCCCAGAGGAGGATGTTGACCAGCATCGGGCGGTCCTCCAGCAGGACGGCATCAGGCGACTCGCCCAGCGAATGCCGGTGCATCAGGTACAAGTAGCGGAAGATACCGTAGATGACGAAGGGGATGGTCAGCATCAGGTAGTGGTGGGCCTGGGCGGCGGGCGAGGTGATGGTGTACAGGGCGTAAGACATCAGACAGGCGGACGTGACGATGACGATCATCTGGTCCAGCATGGCCGGCGAGTATTCTTCCAGGATGCGCCGTGTCCCGGTCGTCCCTGACTGCTGGACCGAAAGCAGCTCGGCGCGGCGCTTGGACAGGCCCAGGAACAGGGCCAGCATCAGCGTACACAGAATGAGCCAGGAGGAGATGCTCACGCCGATGACGAACGCACCCGCCACCGCCCGCAGCACGAAGCCCGCCGCCAGCACGAGAACGTCGATCAGGACCACGTGCTTGAAGCGGAACGAGTAGCCCAGCGTCAGCAGCATGTAGGTCAGGGCGACAGCGGCGAACTTCGGCCCCAGGGCAACGGCCCCGCCCAGACCGGTCACGCCCAGAACTACGGCCGCCGTGATGGCGGCGGGCACAGGGAGTTCACCCGCGGCAATGGGGCGACGGCGCTTCTTGGGATGCCGGCGATCACCCTCGCGGTCAGCAACGTCGTTGATGAGGTAAACGACGCTCGACAGCAGCGAAAACACGACGAAGCCCAGCGCGGCCTCCTGGAACTGCCGCCCGCTGTGCTTCTGATCCAGCGTGAACAGTAGACCGGCGAACAGCAGCAGGTTCTTGGTCCATTGCTTGGGACGCATCGAAACGAGCAGCGCGAGGATCGGCCCACGCCGTCGCGGCAGCGGCAGATCGTGGGACGATTCGTCTAAAGTGGGCGGAGCGGAAAGTGCCATGTTTGTGCCTTTGTTGCGAGCTGTTTTCGTCTCAGCAATCCTCGTCTTGGGCTACTCGTTAGGGCTAGCCGGGCGGCTGACCGCCGGGGAAGCCACCCTGCCCGCCAGGATTGTCACCGGGGAAACCTCCAGGCCCGCCCGGCCCGCCGGGGAAGCCGCCCGGCCTGCCGGGGAAGCCGCCAGGATTGCCCTCATTGATATGAATGTTCTTGGTCGCTTGAACCGGCTTCTTGAGGCCGTCCACGTCGCTGACGGTCAGCGTGACGGTCTCATCCTGGCCGCCGCGGGTGTACCGATGGCTCACGGTCGGCCCGGCATCCGACTCTGACGACTCGCCGTCCCCAAAGTTCCACACGTACCGGACGTTGCTCAGGCCCGTCTCGCCCTTCGCACTGAAGATAGCGGGCAGATCGGCACCGATCTTGTCTGGGCCGTTGATCTCGGCTGACAGTGGGGCCGAGTCGGAGGCGAGCCGGACGCGGCCCACGTAGAAAACGCCGAACTGGTCGCCGCCCAGCGTGATGCTTTTGAGCAGAGGAGCCGCGCCGCCGCCGAACTTGAGGGACGAGATAGGAACAGGGACGCTGTACCAGCCCTGGCCCGCAGCGGGGTCGGAGACCGTCGGGATGGCGCGCAGGATGTCGGCCTGTCGCCCATCGGCGAGGACGAACTGGAGGCGTAACTTGGTGATGTTGGGGATCAGCGGGACGTCGACGGGCGCAGCACCCGGAGCCGTTCCGCGACCCCGCCCGAAGCCACCGCGCCCGCGCCCGCCGCGCCCGCGTCCGCCGGGGTATTGGCCGTTGCCGCCGGGGCCTTGGCCGCCGGGGTATTGGCCCGCGCCGGGACCCTGGTCGCTGCCAGGGTAATTAGGGTTCTGCCCTTGCGGCTGGGCAACGCCGGGTAGCGTCCGCGGGTCGTAGTGCAGCGTCGCGCCGCCGCGCCGCAGGGTGATCTGGAGGATGCGGTCATCGCCCGCCAGAGGAACCGGCGTGGCGAATGAGATACGTGCCCCCTGATAAAAATCCAGAGTCGTAACCTTGAGGGCGTGGCCCCCGAACAGGTACGTTTCGGCGCTCTCCTGGCCGCTGCCGGCCCCCCACGCGGCCACGGACAGCCCGGACTCGGCGACGGACTTGCCCTCGTATAGCGCGACATCCGGCGCGGCTGAGGCTGTCGTGGGGACGAAGGCGAGCAGCAGGGCAGGGAGAAGCAGACGTTTTATGTTGGCCATTAGGTTGCCTCTTTTACACGACGGCTGGTGCCGCCCGGCACCGAAAGTTCTTCGGCCCCGGTGGGGCTTTCTCTGTATTTCAGTTAGCCGTCGGCTAACAGATGTCTCGGATCTGGACGCGCTCGATGTGCGCGGCGCGGCCCGTGTCGGCGTCCACATCGGCCACGATGCCGCACAGCGTCACGGGGCCTTCCGCGACCTCGAACCGGTGCGGGAGGTACGTGACGAACTTCTGTACGCTCTCCTGGGGGTTCATGCCCAGGACAGACTCCTGCGGCCCTACCATGCCGACGTCGGTGATGTACGCCGTGCCACCGGGCAGCAGACGCTCGTCGGCGGTTTGGACATGGGTATGCGTCCCGACCACGACGCTGGCGCGGCCATCCACATAATACCCGAAAGCTTTCTTCTCCGAGGTCGCCTCGGCGTGAAAATCGAAAAAAGAGACCGGCGTCTGCATACGGAACGATTCCAGGATCGTGTCGGCCAGCCGGAACGGGTCGTCGAGCGGGTCCATGAAGACCCGCCCCTGGAGGTTGGCGACGCCGACGCGCCCCCCGGTCCGGCAGCGGAAGACCCCGTAGCCCTTGCCGGGCGCTCCCGTCGGGAAGTTGGCCGGGCGCAGCAGGCGCGGCTCGGCCTCCAGATAGTCCAGGATGTCGCGCTTGTGCCAGGTGTGGTTGCCCAGCGTGATAGCGTCCACACCCGCATCGAGCAGTCGGCGGGCGATGTCCGGGGTGATGCCCAAGCCCGCCGCCGCGTTCTCGCCGTTGGCGACCACGAAGTCCGGCGCGTACATCTCGTGCAGCGTCGGCAGCATCGTCTCGATGGCTTCCCTGCCGATCTTGCCGACGATGTCGCCCAGCATTAGGATTCGCACGGTATGAGGTTGCTCTTCTCTAAACGGTCTTCCGAGAATCCCGCCTTCGCCCTTTTGATTACATCGGCAGAGGGGAGCGAAAACAGCAGGGTGAACTCTTCCTCCTGATCCGGTCCCTATCCCACAGGCTACTTGGCGTAGTTGATCGCGCGCGTCTCGCGGATCACCGTGACCTTGATCTGGCCCGGATACTCCATCTCTTCCTCGATCTTGCGCGCCGCCTCGCGGGCCAGGGTGTGCGCGGCCAGGTCATCGACCATCTCGGGGCGCACCATCAGGCGGATCTCGCGGCCCGCCTGCACCGCGTAGGTCTTCTCGACGCCGGGGAACGAATCGGCCAGGGCTTCCAGCTTTTGCAGGCGCTTGACGTAGCTTTCCAGCATCTCACGGCGCGCGCCGGGCCGGGCGGCGGAGATGGCGTCGGCGAGCTGGACGATGACGTCCTCGACCGTGTCCATGGCGATCTCTTCGTGGTGCGCGCCGGCCGCGTGGGCGGCGGCATCGCTCTCGCCGTAGCGCAGCATCAGCTCCCGCGAGAGCAGCGCATGGGGCACCTCGGAATCGGGCACGACCTTGCCCAAGTCATGCAGCAGCGACGCGCGCTTGGTGACGGTGACGTTCGCGCCCAGCTCGGCGGCGATGGACGTCCCGATGTGGCAGACCTCGATGGAGTGGTCCAGCAGGTTCTGCCCGTAGGACGTCCGGTAGCGCATCCGGCCCAGCAGCTTGACGATCTCGGGGTGCAGGCCCGTCACGCCCGACTCCATGACGGCCCGCTCGCCCGCCAGCCGCAGCGACTGCTCGACGTCCTCCTGCGCCTTGACGACGATCTCCTCGATGCGGCCCGGATGGATGCGCCCGTCGATGATCAGGGCGGTCAAAGCCAGACGGGCCACCTCGCGCCGGACGGGGTCGAACGACGACAGGACGACCGCCTCGGGCGTGTCGTCAATAATGACGTCCACGCCGGTCAGCGTCTCGAACGCCCGGATGTTGCGGCCCTCGCGCCCGATGATGCGGCCCTTGACGTCATCGGAGGGCAGCGGCACGACCGAGACCGTTGTCTCCGAGACGTGGTCGGCGGCGATGCGCTGGATGGCAACCGAGACGATGTTGCGGGCGCGCTTGTCGCCCTCGGCGCGCGCCTCAGCCTCAATCTGTAAGACGAGCCGGGCCATGTCGTGCCGCGCGCCGTCCTCGACGCTCTTCATCAGCAGGGCGCGCGCCTCGTCGGCCCCCAGCCGCCCGACCCGCTCAAGCTCGCCCTGCTGCCGCACCTTCAGGTCCCAGGCCTCCTGCATATGCGCCTGAGCGGCGCGTTCCTGGACGGCCAGGGCACCGCGCTGATCATCCAGCAGGGCGAGCTTCTCGTCCAGCGTTTCTTCTTTTTGTGCCAGTTTTCGCTCTAACCGTTGCAGCTCGCGCTGCTTGTCCTTCTGTTCCTGCTCGGCCTCCCCGCGCAGGCGCAGGGACTCTTCGCGGACCTCGATCAGCAGCTCTTTCCCGCGCGCCTCGGCCTGCGCGTGGAGCTTCTCGCGTTCGGCGTCGATCTCCGCCGCCCGCCGCCGCAGCGACTCGCGCTGCGGCTTCACGGACACTAAAAATAACAGCGCCGCCCCCGCCCCGGTCAGGACCGCGGCGGCGAGGCACGCCCACAGAATTGGCATCGTTCCCCCACCCCCAAATTTGGATTTCGTGATTTGAGGTTGAGCGGACGGGTTTCGTTCGGAAGACCGATCTCTGGTTTCTGACTTTTTCAGGCTTCTCCGAGTCCGAAGGTTCAGGCTGGGCGGCTGAGGAGGCAGGCAGACGAGGCTGTCTTGCAGTACGTTTTCCGTCAAGTTACTGGCGAACTATCTCTTTAGCATACCACAGGGAAGGCGAGTTTTGTCGCACCGGCGCGAAACAGGGGCTTCGTTCTCTCCCTTACCCCTCCTCTTCCGCCTCCTCTAGGTCCGTGTCGTCGGCCTCGCCCGGCGCGGGCAAGGCTTCGCGCGTCACGCGCTTGACCGTCTCCCAGCCGAAGCCGCGCCGCTGCAAGAAGCCCATCAGCTTGCGCCGCTCATCCCGCAGCGCGTCGGCGTCCGTGGGGACTGTCCGTACTTTCTTCCCCGCCGCGGCCCGCGCCAGGGCCAGCTCGTCGTCGTCCGTGACCGTCTCGACCACGGCGGCGATCTGCTCCTTGGCGACGCCCTTGCCGAACAGCTCCGACGAGATGCGCCGCCGGCCCACGGGCCGGCTGCCGCCGACGCGGGTTTTGGCCTCGACCCACTGCGCGGCGAACTGGGCGTCGTCGAGCAGCCCGAGCCGGGTCAGCTTGGCGACGGCCTGGGCGATGACTTCTTCTTCATAGCCCTTCTGCGTCAGCCGCGTCTCGATCTCGCGCCGCGCCCGCGCCCTGACTTCAAGTAAGATCAGAGCGGCCTCGGTGGCTTTATGCACCTCCTCGGCCCCCGCCACTTCGCGCAGCTTCTCGGGCGTGAACTCGCGCCCGACCCGCAGGCCGAGATCGGCGGCCACCGACTCTCCCACCCCCAGCACGAACTGCCCGTCCACAAAGACGTTCAGCCGGCCTTTGCGCTTCTGGGGTTCAAGGGCAGTGATCTGAGGCATCGCTTTCCTCCGACAAGACCAGGCGGATAGCACGGGACAGGCCGCGCGCCACCAGGGCGTGGGAAGCCTGGATCATCTCGGTCAACACTCCGTCGGGGACGGAGCCGTCCAGGGTGATGGTGTTCCAATGGCGCTTGTTCATGTGCCAGCCGGGGCGGACGGCGGAGTACTCGGCGCGGTCGGCCTCGTTGTCGTTCGGGTCGCCCTTCAGCGTGACGCAGGCCGGATCGTCATCCAGGCCGGTCACGGCGAACATCTTCCCGCCGACCTTGAAGACGCGGACGGCCAGTTTGAACGGATACTCTTCGGTTGCGCCGGGCAGCGCGGCCAGACGGCGGCGCAGGTCCTCGCGGGGATCGGTCACCACGACAGCCCGCCTTCCTTTCGCTGTGCCTTTTGACGACACACGGCTAGCGATACCCTCGGTAGATGGCGTCCAAGGCGCATTCGCCGACGTACTCCGCCAGGCTGACGCGGGCCGAATCCGCCCCGTGTTGCGCCTGTTCCAGCGCCCCTTGTGGGATGTGGAGCGAAAATGTCAGGCCCGGCAGAGACTGATCGTGTCCCGAAGCCGGATGGGCCGCCACGAAATGCGGGTTCTCGATGACGCCGAGAAGGCCGCCCTGTGGGTCGGTCACGGCCCCCAAGCGGATGCCGCCGCCGACGTCCTGCACGGGCTGGTACTCGCTCGCGCCCGAGACCAAAAGCCATGCATAGGCCGCGTCGGCGTCGGGGACACCCCAATAGGTCACGGCGTCCCTCGCCTGCCCCGCGTCGGCGTCGCCCAAAGGCTGCAAGCCCAGCTCATAGCCGCCGACGTTGAAGCCGACATAGAACGGCTCATCGAAGTAGGGCGGCGTGCCGAGCAGTGCGGCGTACCAATCTTTGGCCGCGTCCAGATCGCCGACCTGATAAACCAACGTGCGAAGCCCTTGCAGCATAAGCGCCCCCTGAAAGTCCTCTAATCGTCCGCCCGTGAGGCGACGATGTGGTCGTCGGCGGCACCCAGCCGCCGCTCCCACTCGCTCAGCGAGTCCCCGACGTCTTCCGCCGGCCCCTTCGGCAGAAACCGCTCGCGGAGCGCGTCCAAGACAGCGGCCTCTGATGTGACGCCCCGCAGCCGCGCCTGCTCCGTGACTGCTTCTTCTAACTCAGGCGGGAGTGTGATGGTCATTTCAGCCGGTCCATGATGGCTTTTCCGCCTCGGCTCCCTGAGCAGAACCGCGCGTCCGAGAAGTCGCACTCAACTTCCGGCATATTCTCCAGCTCATCACTCATGTCGTGCGTGTCGAAGTATTCGCCGCGCTCGCGGTAAAACTCAAGTTCCGCGACCGACAGTTTCGTTTCCATAGACTGGCCTGCGTGTCTGAGGTAGGCTGCCGGGGATGCATTCGCATCCCCGGTTTTTGTTCCCTTACTCCGCCGCGCCGACGGTCAGTATCTCCGCCGCCTTCTCGTCGCCCCGGATGGTCTTCTCGATCTCGTCCATCATCTCGGGGTGCTCTTCGAGGTACGCCTTGGCGTTCTCGCGGCCCTGGCCGATGCGGGTCTCGCCGTAGGCGAAGAACGCGCCGCGCTTGTCGATCAGGCTCATCTCGACGCCGATGTCCAGGATGCTGCCCGAGCGCGAGATGCCCTTGCCGAACATGATGTCGAACTCGGCCTGGCGGAACGGCGGGGCGACTTTGTTCTTGACGACTTTCACTTTGACCCGGTTGCCCACCATGTCCGTGCCCTGCTTCAGGGTCTCGATGCGGCGGACATCGAGCATGACCGAGGCGTAGAACTTCAGCGCCCGCCCGCCCGGCGTGGTCTCGGGGTTGCCGAACATGACGCCGATCTTCTCGCGGATCTGGTTGATGAAGATCGCCGCCGTGTTGGTCTTGGAGATGCTGCCGTTCAATTTCCGCATGGCCTGGGACATCAAGCGCGCCTGCAAGCCCATGTGGCTGTCGCCCATCTCGCCCTCGATCTCGGCCTTGGGTACCAGGGCGGCGACCGAGTCCAGCACGACCACGTCGATGGCCCCCGAGCGGACAAGGGCGTCCATGATCTCCAGCGCTTCTTCCCCGGTGGACGGCTGGGAGATGAGCAGCTTGTTGATGTCCACGCCCAGGTTGCGGGCGTACTCGGGATCGACCGAGTGTTCGGCGTCCACGAAGGCCGCCACGCCGCCCAGTCGCTGGGCCTCGGCGACGATGTGGTAGGCGATGGTGGTTTTGCCCGACGACTCGGCCCCGTGGATTTCGGTGATGCGCCCGCGTGGGACGCCCCCCACCCCCAGGGCCAGGTCGAGGGCAAGTGACCCCGTTGAGATGGCCTCGACGGTCATGCGGGGCGACTCGCCCAGGCGCATGACGCTGCCCTTGCCGAACTGTTTTTCGAGCTGCGTCAGCGCCATTTCGAGGGCTTTATCTTTGTCCATTGTTTCTCTCCTTGCCCCAGCGGGCGGTTTATGATGGCGTGTCTCCGAAGGGGAACGTGTGTACGGCATTGTACCTCGCTGTTGAGCCGTTTGCGCGGTCCCCTGGGGGCAGCGTTTGCATTAGGACCAGGCGCGACACCCACCATTCTCCGAACAAGTATCCGAACAAGTGTTCGTAAGGCATTAGCCACTCCCCCATCCCAGGTAACGGTCGGCAGCGGGCAATGGTGATATGCGGCCTGTAGGGACGGCCTTCGCGCGGGAAGCCGAGGGCAGCCATCGCCTCCTCCAGACGCGACGCCAGGTCCGCCGGCTCCGGCCCGGTGGAGACGCCCACCCAGAGGACGTTGGGCCGGTGGAGACCGGGGAAAGCCCCCAGGACTTCAAGGCCAGGAACGAAGGGGGCCGTGGACGCCGCGATGGGCGTGGCGGCAGCGATGAGTTCCGGCTGCCGTGCTTCCGGCAGATCGCCCAGGAATTTCAGAGTGATGTGGTAATCCTCCGGCTCGTACCAACCGGCTTTGTGGGAAGGCTCCAGCAGCCTCTGCCATTCCTGCGACCTCGCCCAAACTTCCTGCCTCGCCTCATCGGACAGTTCCAGGGCGAAGAAGTGATTCACGTCCCTGCCTCCTCCTGAAACTGCGGCGCGTCCGGGTTCAGCAGGAAGCGCCGCAGCAGGGCCAGCGCGTTCTGCGAGGCGCGCTGGGCGATGTCCACCCGCCTGCCAAGCAGATGGTGGTGCTCGGAGACCGCGCCGCCTTCCCAGGCCAGGCCGATGTGGACCGTTCCTACGGGCTTTGCCTCCGAGCCGCCCCCCGGCCCGGCAATACCCGTGACGCTCAACCCAAAATCGGCCTTCCCCGCCTGCCGCGCCCCTTCGGCCATCGCCAGGGCGACTTCAGGGCTGACGGCTCCCACACACGCGATCAGGTCCGCGGGGACGTGGGCGAACTCGGTCTTGGATTCGTTGGAGTAAGTCACCAGCCCTAGATCGAAGACGTGTGAGGCGTCCGGTACGTCGGTCAGGCGCTTGGCGATCAAGCCTCCGGTGCAGGACTCGGCGAGGGCGACGGTCCGCCCCAGCACCTTGAGCATCCCCACGACGCCGCCTTCCAGAGTCTCGCCGTCCACGCCATAGACGACATCGCCTAGCCGCCCGCGCAGGGCCGTCTCGCGGTCCGAGATCATCGCCTGCGCTTCGGCGGGCGAGCCGGCGCGGGCGGTGATCCGCAGGTGTACCTCGCTGGTCTTGGCGTAGGGCGCGACGGTGGGGTTGTCTGACTGCATGAGGTCGCGGCATTTCTCCTCCACAAGCGACTCGCCTAGCCCGACGATCCGCAGCGTCCGCGACAGGATCACGGTCCGCCGGCCCGATGTCCGCTCGCGCAGGAACGGCTCGACACTGGCCTCGACCATGGGGACAAACTCGTTCGGCGGGCCGGGCAGACACAGGACGCTCTTGCCCTCCTTCTCGAACAGCGCCCCCAGTGCCGTCCCGTTCGGGTTCGGCAGGCCCTGCCCCTCGGCGGGGACCAGCGCCTGCTTCCAGAACGTGTGGGGGACGCCCGTGCGCCCGGAGAGCCACCCTTCAAGCCACTGCCGGTGCCCGGCGTCTTCGGTCAGGGCCACGCCCAGCACCTCGGCCACCATTTCTTTGGTCAGGTCGTCCTCGGTCGGCCCGAGGCCGCCGATAGTCAGCACGACATCTGCGCGGGACAGGGCCAGGCGCAGCGACGCGCGGATGCGGTCGGGGTTGTCCCCGACGGTCGTGCGGAAGAAGAGCGAGACGCCCAGGCGCGGCAGCAGGCGGGCCAGGTGGACGGCGTTGGTGTCCACAGTGTCCCCGAGGAGCAGTTCGGTCCCGACGGAGAGGGTTTCGGCGATCATGGTCAGAGTCTTTCTAGCGATCAGAGCGCGTTATCGCGCGTCAGCATAGTATAGTGAGGGCATGCGCGAAAAGTACGCGAGTGAGCAGGAGGCCAACGACCGGGGCATTGCCAAGTTTGACCGCAGCTTCGTTGAACGCGACGGCTGCTGGATTTGGATACGCGGCCTCTGCACGGGTGGCTATGGTCAGATCTCTGTCAATGGCAAGTATTGGCGTGCCCATCGTTTCGCTTACGAAATGGCTTATGACGTCAATCTCACCCCTGACCAGTTCCTTCACCATACCTGCGGGAATAAACCGTGCGTGAATCCAAAACATCTTGAGATCACTAGTCAACTGGGCCATGTGGATAGCGCGACTTTCGGCAACAAATACAAGACGCATTGCCCGCACGGCCATGAGTACACCCCCGAAAATATCTGCTGGAACAAAAACGGCAAGGCCAGGGAGTGCCGGATCTGCAAATATGCGCGTATAAGACGCCGGGATCAGCGCATTCGTGAAGAGCGGCAGCGCCTACGGGCTGAAGCTGAGGACGAATTTCGGGAGGGGATGAAGAAGCTTCTCCTCAAATATGAGGCGGCTGACGCTCTGGCGGCTGACGCGGCCTCATCGATTGTAGAGGGGCAACCCCCTCAACCAACAGGGCAAGTACGACTCTAGAGTCCGTCTATGCGTCGTCATATAATGCGTCGTCATATAATGCGTCGTCATATAATGGGCCTCACGAAACACATTATGCTGATGCAAGCCATCTAGCCGCCTTGTTCTACCAGGCGGAAACACGAGACTCAGGAGCCACACTATATGACAACGCATAATATCACCCGACGATACGGTCAATAATAGTCTCCAATTCGTCCGCATTGGAGAAGTTCACAACAACCTCTCCCCGCCCTTCTCGTCCGTCGCGGATGGTAACTTTCAGTCCTAGGGCGCTCCGAAGGCGATCCTCCATCGCTTTGGTGTGAACGTTTCCGTCTGGCGATACGTTTACTACGAAACTTGCGCTTCCTGCACGTCGGGGACTGGCTGTAGCAGACGGATCTTCCAGCGCCCGCCGCCGCGACTCAACCACGCTCAAGCCTTTCTCGGTCATCTCCTGCCACAAGGACAGCCGGCGCTCACTCGAAGCGACCGAGAGAAGCACCTTGCCGTGCTCCATCGAAAGCTTGCCGGTCGAAATGCTCTCCTGCATCTCCGGCGAAAGTTTCAGAAGGCTCAGTGCATAGGCAACCGTAGACTGGGACTTGCCGATCTGACGCGCCAGTTCCGTTTGGGTCAGGCCAAACTGGTCCAGGAGCTGGCGGTAGCCCCTCGCGGCCTCCATCGCGTTCAGGTCCTCGCGCTGGATGTTCTCGATCAAGGCGACGGTCAGCGATTCTTCGTCGGTCATCGCCCGCACGACGGCGGGAATCTGCGCCAGCGAGGCTATCTGGGCGGCCCGAAAGCGGCGCTCGCCCGCAATCAGCTCGAACCGGCCCCCGCCGCGCGGGCGCACCATAACCGGCTGCAAGACGCCGTGGACCCCAACCGAGTCGGCCAGCTCCTGCAAGGCGGCCTCATCGAACTCCGTGCGGGGCTGGTAGGCGTTCGCAACGATCTTCTCTAAGGGGATCAGCCGGACATCCGTTTCTGAGGGGGCGGGGGACACAGCGGGGGCGGACTCAGCCCGGACCGGGCGCTCCGCGACCGGCGCTTTGGCGGACGGTGGGATCAGGGACGACAGCCCCCGGCCCAGGCGGCTCTTGTCGATTGTCTTATTCTTTTCCAAGTGCGATCACCTCCTGAGCGAGTTCGGCGTAGGCCACGGCCCCCTTCGATCTCGGGTCGTACAACGCGATGGGCTGGCCGAAAGACGGGGCCTCACTGAGCCGGACGTTGCGCGGGATGACCGTCCGGGCGACGGCGTCCCCGAAGAACTCTCGCACGTCGGCCACGATCTGGCGGGAGAGGTTGATGCGCTCATCGTGCATCGTCAGGATGACCATGCCGATGGCGAGCTTCGGGTTCAGGTGGTGCCGGACCCGCTCCACCGTGTCCATGAGCTGCGAGATGCCCTCCAGCGCATAGTACTCGCACTGGATCGGGATCAAGACGGCGTCGGCTGCCGTCAGGATGTTCACGTTCAGCAGCCCCAGCGAAGGCGGGCCGTCGATCAGGATGTACTGATAGTCCTTCTCGACCGGCCTGATGATCTTCTTCAGAATGGTCTCACGGGAAAGCTCCTGGAACATCTCCATCTCCGCCCCGGCCAAATCAATCGTGGCGGGAGCCAGGTCCAAGCCCGGTACGCCCGCGTCTTTGAGCAGCACGTCGGCCAGCGGAACGCCGCCGGTGAGGGCGTCGTAGACGCTCTGCTCGACGGCCTCTTTCTGGCCCAGCCCGCTCGTAGCGTTGCCCTGCGGGTCGCAGTCCAGTAGCAGGACGCGCTTACCGGCCTGTGCCAGGCTGGTCGCCAGGTTCACCGCCGTCGTCGTCTTGCCGACGCCGCCTTTTTGGTTGACGACCGCCAGTGTCCAAGCCATGCGCGTGTTTCCTTTACCGTCGCCCTTCCGTCCGGGCGAACTCCTCCGCTTATTCCACGCGCACGGCCCCGCCTCCTGCCTGCGGGGTGGGGGAGTGACGCAAAAAAGCGCGGGGGCTGAAGGCCCCCGCGCTTTCCGCACGGCGATTATCGAACGTATGTACGCACTTCTTGTACGCTGGTGTCAGCGGGTACTTGTGTCAGCGGATGTTGTCTGCCTGCGCCCGGCGGACGACCTGGTCGGCGATGTCCGCCCCGCTGACATGGTAAGTGCCGGCGTCCACCTGCGCCTTGAGACTCGCGACCAGACCGTCGCGCGTCTCGGGTGCGGACTGGACGGCGAGCAGGTAGAGGGCCGCTTCCACCCGGTTGCCCGCTTTGGCGGCAGACAGCGAGCGCGCCTGGGCAGAGATCTCCACCTGTGCGGCGGGACCCGACCCTGGAGCGGCGGCCCGACCCGCCTCGCTCGACTGGGGCCGCGCCGGAGCGACCGGCACGACACGTGTAGCCCATACCGACTCTTCGTTTGAAATTTTCATGATTTTTGCCCCCTCGAATGCCTTGCTTACCGGGGTGCTCCGGCGGGGACTCTCCCCACCCGGACCATGCTCCCCGCGAGCGCAGGCGGTGCGGCGGCTTGGCTGTCATAGCAGCGCTTTGATGCGGCTGCCTTAGACCCATCAGCTTTGCGTCCCCGCCTTTCGGAAATCCGGCTCTGCCGGCGGGTTTGCCTTTCGATTCTCCTCTTCGACTCTGCCCCAAACTCTGCCTTCGACTCTGCGCTTCGCCGTCGCCGCGCGGCCACTCTGGCCGGCGGTACACCTATTATGGGCACATAATACGCACTTCTTTAGGGGGTGCGTGGAAGATTCACGAATATTTTTCATGCAGGTTTACTGAGCAGGCGGCGCGCTCTTCTGCCCTTCGGACTTGGGCAGGGTTGCCGGGGCAAGCGGCGGCGGCGGGTGCGGGGCGAAGACGTCCACACTGAAGGTCAGCACGGCGTAGCCCCAGAGCTTATGGCCCGCAGCGTTGGAGACGTACAGGGCAGGGTTGAACTGGAGCTGGGGCGTGACGTTGTAGGTGAAACCCGCCGTCGCGGAGTTCGCCGTGCCGGCCTGGTAGTCGAGCTGCAAGAGGGCGCGCGGGTTGATCCGGTAGCCCAGGCCCACAATGCCCTGGTACTGGTGCTGGTTCTGAGTCAGGCCGGCCACGTCGGCGCGCTGCGTGATGACGCGGGCCAAGCCAAGCATGGCCTGCGTGTTGCCCCGGTAGTAGCCGCCTTCCAGATAAGGCTGCGGCGCGGAGCCTTGGGTGGTCCAGTTGAAGAAGCCCACCGACAGCAGGTTCGGTCCCTTCTGGTACAGGCTGTATTCGGCGTTCGCGACCTGCTCAGGCGGCGACTGGCCTTGGAAGATGGCGACCTCGAAGCGGCGAGTCAGGCCCATCTCAAGCTGCACCTCGTAGCGGTTGGCGATGTTGGGGTCCTGCTGCTGAACGCTGAACGAGAACGTCCCCACCGGCTGAACATCGGGCGTGACGATCTGGTTCAGCCCCTTGGTGGTGGCAACGGCAGGGGCGGTGCCGAGCGCGAGGGCCGCGAGGGCAAGCGGCGCGGCGCGGATGAGATTGTGCATATGTCCTCCCCTCTCTGCGGGCCGCTCTCGCGGCGTGGGGGATAATACGCCGCCTCCCCTTCCAATGCCTCCCCGCGTTTCAGGCGGGGCGGCGGTCGGGCGGGACATAGGGGTAGGGTGGGGGTTAAAACCGCCAGTCCAGCTCGTCGGCGGGGATGCGCCGGTGGGTCCAGTTGAGCTGCCGCTCGGTCAGGCGGCAGTCCACGAACCACCAGGGGTAGGCGAGCGGGTCGTGAATCCGAAACGTCCGGCGGTAAGACTGGATGGCGGGGAAGGCCGGGCAGAACCCGCAGCGGTGCAGCGTCAGGAACAGCGCCAGAAGCCGGACACGCAGCTTGACGGCGTGGGTGTTCTCCAGAGGAATCGCCAGCGAACCCGACAGCGCGAAGACCTCGCGCTGGGCGAGGTGGAGGCTGACTGTGTCGATTCCCTTCAGGATGCCGATCTTGTCCGGTATCTCGGTCTCGTGCATCCGTGCCGTCAGCGTCAGGACGTACCGCTCGATGCTGTCTGCCCAGCCGGCCTCGACCCGCCGGGCGACCGTGACCACTTCTTCGATCTGCGGCGCGCGCCCCAGATAGTCCCGCAGGCTGGTATCGGCCCACTCCCAGCGCCGGACGTCCTTGCGCGACAGGCGACCCATGTCGGCGCGGGGGCAGAGCCGGCAGATCGCGCCGCGCGTCCCCAGCAGCCGGCTGTAGGCGAACTCGATGCCGGACGCGCTGCCGCGCGGGTCCAGCAGCGTCTCGACCAATTTGGCATAGCCCTCGATGAGGAATGCCAGCGCATCGTGCGACATCTCATTGGGCGCGGCGGCGGCCCGCAGCCGCCGCGCCTCGTCCGCGCACGGCTCGCGCGCCCCGTCCATTAGGATTAGCATCATCTCTCTCCCGCGCTCATCATCCACCCTTTTATGTCTGTTTTATTGTCGGCAGACACGAGGCGGGCGGCTCACGGTAGATTTGATGGAATAGGACTCAAGGTGCTTCCGCCCGCCCTGTCCTCTCGGGCAGCGCGAAGAAGACGGCCAAAAGCAGGTTGACGGCGACGCTGGCGGCGGCGGAGACAAACGCCAGGCCGAAGGCGACCAGGTACAGGAGCGGCCCCAGCCGGTACTGCTCCGTGATGTGCCGCACCTTGTGGCGGTCATGGTCGGGGGCCAGGAGCCGGCCTCCATCGCCGGAGGCGTGACGCCAGAGCAGATTAAAGAACAGCGCCATAACGAGCGAGACGGCCGAGTAGATCGCGGCGGCAGTCTTCGCGTCCGCGCCGGGGTGCCGGATATATTCGGCCAGCAGCGCGGTGGGGAAGGGGAACAGCGTGATCACCATCAGGAGCAGGCCGTTGAAGACCAGCAGCCCGTGATCCTTGCGCCGGATCTGGTCGAACAGCCGGTCGTGGTTGATCCAGGTGATGAGGACGGTTGCGAAGCTGCCCACATACGCCAGCAGGGACGGCCAGAGCGCCGGGAGCGCCGGCAGGAGGTGGCCCCCGCCTCCCCGCCCCAGCGGCGGCACCTTGATGTCCAGCACCAGCAGGGTGATGGCGACGGCGAACACGCCGTCGCTGAACGCCTCCACCCGCCCCGTTTCTTTCTCCACGCCCGCCGCGCGCTCTTCTGCCATGGGCCTGATGTTCGCCGTCCCCCGCCGCATTCCTGCCTGCCGCCCTTGACACCCGCCGCCCCAGCGGATATACTGACTTCAGAGGCGGCAAAACTGCCGGAAGTTGTCCCAAAGCCGGGGGCCTCAAGGACTGCCCGTCCCCCGCTCCAGGAAGGAATCTGGAGCGGGGAGGGGAGCAAGACGGTGTCATGCGCCGGTCACACCCTGTAAAGCCCCCGTGCCCCCGGTGACAGGGGGAACGGGGGCTTTCGCCGTTGCCGAACCAAAGAAAGCGTGAACGACGTGAACGAAGAGGATGAGCCGCCGATAGCCGTCGTCCCCATGTTCGTGCCCGCGCTGGCGCACCTGCTGCGCCAGGCCGAGCAGGCCAAGGGCAGCCCGCTGACCCGCGCCGAAGTGCTGCAAGTCCGCGACAAGGGCACCTGCATGATGCTGCGCGCGGAAGCCACCCTGGCCCTGGAAGACAAGCGCGGATTCCGCGACATCGACCCCGAAGACTGTTGGGAAGAGTGGCGGGCGCTCCGACAGGCCCTGGACAGCACCTCTTGACGCGCTTTCAGACTCTCCCCACCGAGGAAACCATGCAAGAAATAGAAGCACCGAAATCAGAAACGCCAGAGGAAATCCCGGCGGTCCTCGCCGCATCAAGGCTGACGCGGCGCGCGTTCGTCAAGGGCGCGCTTGTCGTGGCGGGCGGGGCCGGACTGGGGCTGACGGCGTTCCGCCTGCCTGATGCCGCCGCGCAGGCCGCCGGGGGCACGGGCAAGCCGACGCTGTACATGGTCGCCACCGCCCACATCGACAGCCAGTGGAACTGGACCGTCCAGCATACTATCGCCCACTGCATCCCGAACACGATGGGGCCGAACTGGGCCTTGTTCGAGAAGTACCCGGCCTACAATTTCAATTTCGAGGGCGTGATCCACTATATGTGGTTCAAGGAGTATCACCCCGCCGACTGGCCGCAGCTCCAGGGCTGGGTCAAGAAGGGGCGCTGGAAGATCGCGGGGTCGTGGATCAACGCCGTGGACGTCATCGTCCCAAGCCCTGAGTCCCTCTTCCGGCAGGCGCTCTACGGCCAGCAGTTCTTCCGGCGCGAGTTCGGCCAGGTGTCGCGCGACATCTACCTGCCGGACTGTTTCGGCTTCCCATACTCTTTGCCCTCCATCGGGCGGCACTCGGGGCTGCAATCGTTCTCCACGCAGAAGTTCGACCTGTGGGGCGGCTGGTTCCCCACGCCGTTCTCGGTCGGGCGCTGGATCGGCCCCGATGGGTCCGAGCTGGTCGCCTCGATGCGCCCCGGCGCGTACTTCCACTTCGTGGAATCTAACCCTGCCACCGACCCCGCCTGGAACGGCAACATGCAGGACGCGGGCGGCAAACGGGTGAACCTGCGCTACTTCGGCATCGGCGACCAGGGCGGCACGCCCGGCGACAAGTCGGCCGCGTGGGTGCAGAAGGCCGTGGACGACCATACGGCCCCGGTGCGCGTCGTCAACACCAGCGCCGACCAGCTCGCCCGCGACCTGACGCCCACCCAGATCGACGCCCTGCCCTCGTACCAGGGCGAGCTGACCATGAAGACGCACGGGGTCGGCGGCTACACGTCGCAGGCCGCCCACAAAAAATGGAACCGGATGAACGAGCAGATGGCCGACGCCGCCGAGCGCGCGGCCCTGGCCGGTGCCTGGCTCGGCGGGCCGGCTTATCCGCAGCAAACTCTGAGCGCGGCCTGGGTGCGGACACTGTGGAATCAATTCCACGACACACTGCCGGGGACGTGCGTCCCACAGGCCTACACGTTCGTCTGGAACGACGATCTGCTTTCCCTCAATCAGCTCTCGCAGATCGTCACGACCGGGGTCGGAGCGGTCGCAAAGCACCTGAACACGCGGACGACGGGCACCCCGCTGGTCGTCTATAACCCGCTGGATCAGCCCCGCACCGATGCTGTGGAGGCGACGGTCACGCTGCCCCACGCGGCCCTGCACGTCCGCGTCTTCGACACCACGACCGGGGCCGAGGTCCCGAGCCAGACGCTTTCCCGCACGGGCCTGAGCGCCAAGGTCGTCTTCATCGCCCACGCCCCCGCGGTCGGCTGCCGCGTCTACGACGTGCGCCCGTCCCCGACCCCCTGCGCGTTGTCCACGGGCCTGCGCGCCGCGCCCGGCGTGCTCGAAAGCCGCCGCTACCGGGTTTCCGTCAACCCCCAGGGCGCCCTCGGCGGCGTCTTCGACAAGGCCGCCAACGCCGAGCTTCTTTCGGCACCGGGACAGCTAGAGCAGTTCCACGACTATTCACCGAACTGGCCTGCCTGGGAGGTCCTGTGGGAGACCGTGCATAACGACCCCCGAGGCGTCGTCGGCGGCAGCCCGCGCGTCCGCGTCACCGAGCACGGCCCGGCCCGCGTCGCCCTGGAAGTCACCCGGACGCTGGGCGAGTCCACCTGGGTGCAGCACATCCGCCTGACGCCGGACGGGGACTGGGTGGAGGTCGCCAACGACGTGGACTGGCAGACGCCAGGGACGCTGGTCAAGGCGTCGTTCCCGATGACGGCCTCGAACCCGACCGCCACGTTCGACCTGGGCCTGGGCACGGTCGAGCGGCCCAACGCCGAGCCGAACCGCTACGAGGTCAACGGCCAGCAGTGGGCGGACCTGACCGATGCCGGCGGCGGGCACGGCATGGCCGTGCTGACCAAATACAAGTATGGGTGGGACAAGCCCGCCGACAACGTCCTGCGCCTGTCCCTGATCCGCACCCCCGACGGGGCCGGCAACTGGCACTGGCAGGATACCAACGATCTGGGCCGTCACCACTTCGACTACGCCCTCGCCGGCCACGCCGGCGACTGGCGCGCGGGAAAGGTCGCCCAGAGGGCGGCCCGCTTCAACCAGCCCCTGCGCGCCTTCCAGGCGGCGAAACACGCGGGGGCGGGGGGCCGCGAGTTCTCGCTCCTGCGAGTCAGCACCGACCAGGTGGCCGTGCGCGCCCTGAAAAAGGCCGAAGACAGCGACGAGTGGGTGGTCCGCCTCCAGGAGTTGCACGGCCAGCCGGTCAGCGGTGCCCGGATCACGTTCGCCGGCCCGGTCGTCGCCGTCCGCGAGATCAACGCTGCCGAGGAGACCGTCGGGCCGTACTCGGCAGCGGGCGGGAGCCTGGTCGTCGACCTGAGCCCTTACCAGCCGCGCTCGTTTGCGGTCACACTGGCCGCCGCCCCGCACCGAATCGCGGCCCCGGCGGCCACCCCCGTCGCGCTCCCCTACGACTTCGCCGGCGTCTCGTCCCACGCCGACTTCGCCAATGGCGCGTTCGACCGCGCGGGCGGCAGCTACCCCGCCGAGCTGTGGCCCGCAGCGGTCACGGCCAGCGGCATCGACTTCAGGCTGGGCGACGGCACGCCGGGCACAAAGAACATGGTGTCCTGTGCGGGCCAGACGGTCACGCTGCCTGCGGGGAACCACGACCGCCTGTACCTGCTGGCGGCGTCAGCGGAGGGCGATCAGCACGGCACGTTCACGGTCCACGCCGGCAAAGGCACGGCGCACGCCACGGCCCTCAAGGTGCAGGACTGGCAGGCGCTGGTCGGACAGTGGTACAGCCGCGTGATCCACAACGACCCCGCCGACCCGGCAACCTTTGGGCCGGGGAGCGGCTACCCGGATCCGAACTGGGACGGGAACCTGGTTCTGGCGAATATGGCGGTGAAGAATATCCGGGGTGGCCGGGTCGTCAACCTGGAGAAGATGACTCCGGGGTTTATCAAGCGCGACCCGGTCGCCTGGGTGGGCACCCACCGGCACGCCTCCAGTGGAGACCTGCCTTACTGCTTCTGCTACCTGTTCCAGTACGTGATCGACCTGCCCGCCGGGGCGACTCAGGTGACGCTGCCCAGCAACCCGAACATCCGGGTGATGGCGATGACGGCGGCCCGTGGCGGCCTGGACGACATCCGGCCCGCCGGCGTCCTTTACGAGCCGGACCCGTTCCCGCCGGTCGTCCCGCGCACCCCCGCGCCGGTCGTCAAGCGCTTGGCCCCCGGCACCGTCGTGTTCAAGCTGCCCGCCACACAGACGTTCGACGGCGTTCAGCCCGGCTTCATCAAGAACGACGTCGCTCTGATCCCCACGGGGGGGACCGACCCGTGGACGATCAACCAGTTCGTTTACATGGACACGCAGCCCGCCGAGCTGACGGTCCTGGGCGGCTTCGGCGACGCGAAAGACTCGCCGGGGCAGGAGCGGTTCTTGATCAAGTTCCACGACGGCATCCACTTCTGGGGCGGCAACGTGGACATCACCACGGGTGTGCCTTTCGACCTGGGCCGGTGGCAGATGGTCACGCTGACGTTCGACGGCAAGACGCTGACGATCTACAAAGACGGGGTGGCAATCAAGACTGCCGGGATCACCCTGGACGACGCCGCCGATGCCGTACAGATCGGCGCGACGGGTCCGTGGAACGCCAACCGCTTCGCCGGCAGGATCGCCGGCTTCACCGTCTGGAACTCGGCGCTGAAACCCGCCGCCGTCAAGGCGCTCCTGGCGAGCAAGCCACAGTAGCGTTGGAGGTCCCTCTTGCCGCCCTGAGCGCTCTGGAAAAGACTGCCCGCAAGGGCGTATGGCAGAACAAGGCCGCGCTGGGAGGCAGAAAACGCATCGTTGCGTCCGTGGACGGGGGATCAACCCCCCGTCCGACCGTTCACCCGAGGCGAACGCGCCTGGACCACCACTCCCCCGGAACACGCAGACACGCCCTAACATGGAAAAAGCTTATGAACCCAAAGAGGTGGAAGCGCGGCTGTACGCCGAGTGGGAGGCGCGCGGGTATTTTCATGCCGAGCCGACGCCGGGCAAGCCGAAGTACAGCATCAGCATCCCGCCGCCGAACGTCACCGGGCAGCTTCACATGGGCCACGCGCTCAACCACACGGTCCAGGACGCCCTGGGCCGCTGGCACCGGATGCGCGGGTTCACGACCCTGATCCTGCCCGGCACCGACCACGGCGGCATTTCCACGCAGACCGTGGTGGAGAAGGAGATCGCCAAGGAGGGCCTGACACGCCATGACTTAGGCCGAGAGGCCTTCGTCGCCCGCGTCTGGGAGTGGAAGGAGCAGTACGGGGCACGCATCCTCTCGCAGCTCAAGCGCCTCGGCTGCTCCTACGACTGGTCGCGGGATCGGTTCACGATGGACCCCGCCTACAACGCCGCCGTCACCGAGGCCTTCGTGCGCTTCCACGACGCGGGCCTGATCTACCGGGGCAAGCGCCTGGTCAACTGGTGCTGCTACCACCAGACGGTCATTTCCGACATCGAAGTGGAAGAAGAAGACCAGGCCGGCCACCTGTGGCATATCCGCTACCCCTTCGCCGACGGGTCGGGGTCTGTCACCGTCGCCACGACCCGCCCCGAGACCATGCTCGGCGATTCGGCTGTGGCCGTCAACCCCAAAGACGCGCGCTACGAGGGTTTGGTCGGCAAAGAGTTCGCCCTGCCGCTCTCGGACCGCCTGATTCCGTTGATCGCCGACGACTACGCCCAGGCCGGGTTCGGGACCGGGGCCGTCAAGGTCACGCCCGCCCACGACCTCAACGACTACGAGGCCGGCCTGCGCCATAACTTGCCCCAGATCACCGTAATCGGCTTCGACGGCACCATGACGCCCGAGGCCGGCGACCGCTACGCGGGCCTGGACCGCTACGAGGCGCGCAGCCTCGTGATCGCCGACCTGGAAGAATTGGGACTGCTGGAGAAGACCGAGGACCACCGGCACCGCGTCCCCACCTGCGAACGCTGCCACACGACCATTGAGCCGCTGCTGTCCGACCAGTGGTTTATGAAAATGGCCGGCACCGAGATGGTCCGCCGCGCGATGGATGTGGCCGAAGACGGGTCGGTGGCGTTCATCCCCGAGCGCTACCGCCGGTCCTATCTCGCCTGGATGGAGGGCATCCGCGACTGGGCCTTGTCCCGCCAGCTCTGGTGGGGCCATCGCATCCCTATCTATTACCGCCCCGACGGCTCGCACGTCGCCGCCCGCTCCTGGCAAGAGGCTGTCCAGCGGGCGGGCACGGACCAATTGACCCAGGACGAAGATGTCTTGGACACCTGGTTCTCGTCGGCCCTGTGGCCTTTTGCCACCCTGGGCTGGCCCGCACAGACCGCCGACCTCGCCTACTTCTACCCCACCGACATGTTGACCACGGCGGGCGAGATTTTGCGCCTGTGGGTCGCCCGCATGATCATGACCGGGCTGGAATTCGTGGGCGAGAAGCCGTTCAGCGACGTCTACATCCACGCGACCGTCCTGGACAAAAAGGGCCGCCGGATGTCCAAGTCTCTCGGCAACGGCATCGACCCCGTGGACATGATCGACCGCTACGGCGCGGACGCCCTGCGCTTCTCCTTGCTCCGACTCGCCTCCAAAGGCCAGGACATCAAGTTCAGCGAGGAGCGCATCCCCGAGTCCCGCAACTTCGGCAACAAGCTCTGGAACGCCGCCCGGTTCGTGCTGATAAACGAGGCTAAAGACCCACCTGACGTGTATGTTTCCTCAGTGCCGGAGGCACTTTCTCCGGGTAGCCCGGCACTTCCAGTGCCGGGTGATCTGCCTAACCGCTGGATACTCTCGCGCCTCCAGCGGACGATCCAGACCGTCAACGACTCGCTCGCCTCCTACGACATGGACGACGCCTGCGGGGCGTTGTACGAGTTCCTGTGGAGCGAATACTGCGATTGGTTCGTCGAGCTATGCAAGCCTGCCCTACAGGGCGAAGACGGGCCGGCCAAAGACGCCGCCCGTCGAACGCTCTACGCCGTTCTCGAAACAACCCTGCGCCTGCTGCACCCGATCATGCCATTCGTCACCGAAGAGATATGGCAGGGCCTGCCGACCTCCGAGGGCAGTCTGTGCCTGGCAGACTATCCCCAAGCCGACGAGTCGCTGCTTGACCCCGAGGCCGAGGCCGGCATGGGCCTGGTCATCGAGAGCATCACCGCCCTGCGCGGCCTGCGCGCCGAGTTCACGCCGGGCGGACCCGAGAACGAGGCCGCCCGCGCCGCCATGCTCGCCCGCCGGCTGACCGTCGTCGCCGTTCCCGATTCTGACCAAGCGCGGGCGGCCCTGACCGATCAGCTTCCGGCGTTGACCGCTCTGGCCCGCCTGGGCACGGTCTCCGTCGCCGACGCGCCGCCCGCCGGCGTGCGCTCCGTCCCCGTGGCCGCCCAGGGTGCGACCTTCTGCGTCCCCCTGAGCGAGCTGCTGGAGGGCCTGGACCCAGCCCGCGAATCGGCGCGGCTGGCCGGCGAGATCGCCAAGCTCGACAAAGAGCTGGCGAGCGTCCGGGGCCGCTTGGACAACCCCAGCTTCGTCGCGCGGGCCGCGCCCGAGGCCGTCGAAAAGGCGCGCTCGGACGCCGACGACCTGACGCAGCGCCGCGCCAAGCTGGACGCCCGCCGGGCGATGCTGTCATAACCCCGATGCCGAAGACAACCCTCAGCCCCCGCTTCTTGCTGGCAGGCGTCCTGCTGCTTGCCTTGGCCCTGCGCGCCTGGGGGCTGACCTGGGGGCTGCCCTCGGCCCTGCACTACTTCTCCTACCACCCGGACGAGAGCGTGGTCCTGGAACACGCCAGCCTGGGCATGAACGTCTTCGCGGGGCGACTGCTGCCGCACTTTTACAACTACGGCTCGCTCCAGTTGTACCTGGTCTGCTTCGCCAACACCCTCGCCGCCCTGGTCGGGGCCGTGGACATCGTGCCTAAGAACTACCCGGCCATCGGCGACTGGTGGCCGCAGTGGGCCAGAATGTACCTCATCGGGCGCTCGCTGACGGTCGGCATGGGCGTCGGCACGGTCTGGGCCATCTATGCCCTCGGCCTGCGCCTGTGGGGGCGGCGGGCGGGTCTGCTGGCCGCCCTGACATTGGCGATCATGCCCCTGCACGCGCAGCACTCGCACTTCCTGACCGTAGACGTCCCGGCGACGTTCTGGGGCGTGTTGTCCCTGCTGTGGGCCGTCCGGCTGGCAACCGGCGACCCGAAGCCGCTGCGCGCGGCACTGTGGGCGGGCGTCTTCGCGGGCCTGGCGACGGCCACGAAATATAACATGGCGCTGACGGTCCTGCCGCTGGCCGTGGCGTGTCTGGTCCCCCCCGCCCCCAATTCTGGGGGGGTAGGAGGGCAGAAGCCCTTCTTGTCCGGCTCCCCCAGAATTGGGGGCCGGGGGGCAATCCTCCCCGCCCTCGCCGCCTTCCTCCTCGCCTTCCTCGTCGCCTGCCCCGGCGCACTTTTGGAAAGCGGCACCTTCGCGGCGGACCTGCGCTTTGAGGCGGTCCACGTCCAGAACGTGGACGACCCGACGTTCCGGGACACGGGGAACGGGTTCGTCTACCACATCGTCAACAACCTGAGCGCCGGCCTGGGCTGGCCGCTGCTGCTGCTGGCGCTGGTGTCGGTGATTTATGCCCTGTTGCGGCGGGAGCGTGGCGACGGTCTGCTGGCCGCGTTCGCCCTGCCCTACTACGTCTTAATCAGCCTGGCCGCCGTGCGCTACGCCCGCTACGTGATTCCGCTGCTGCCGATTTTGGCCCTGTGGGTGGGGCGGATGCTGGCGGACTGGCTCGGTGCGCCTGCGTGGAAAAGATGGACGGCACAGGGCACGGGCGCTGTGGTCGGCCTGCTCACGTTCGTCTGGTGTTTCTACTTGGTTGACTTCATGGCGGAACCGGATATGCGCGATTGGGCCATGTCGAAACTGAACTTGCCCCAGCAGCGTTACATTGGGCTAAAGGCGCACACACCGACGGATAGTTTTGAATACGGCACCGTGGCGTTTCCAACGATGCCCTGGTTTGGGACCGTGCCCCTCAGCCCCTACTTTGCCTACTACCAGCGCGGCGGCTGGCGCAGGCTGACGCCGCCGGACACTCTGCCACGCATCGTTTACGACGGCAAAGACTGGGACGCAGACTTGCTGGCCCGGAAACCGGACGTGGTCGTCCTCAGCGAGTACGACTACGACGACGCCCTGCGGCTGAAAGACCCGGACGCCCTGCGATACGTCAGCATCCTGGAACGGAACTACCAGCGGCGGTTTGTCCTGGTAGACGGCAACCCGGCGCTCTCGACGCAGTACCATCTTGTCGAGGGGATGCCGACACGCGGCTGGCCCCACGACATGCTCTACACCTGTCCGATCATCTCCATCTATCAGCGAAAGCCTTAACCCATGCAAACGCAGCGCGCACAAGAGATACTGGACGGCTTCGAGGGCAAAAAGATACTCGTCGTCGGCGACGTCATGCTCGACGAGTACGTCTGGGGCCGCGTGTCCCGCGTCTCGCCCGAGGCGCCCGTCATGGTGGTGGACGCCGACAGCCATACGTTCGTGCCCGGCGGCGCGGCCAACGTCGTCAACAACGTCTGCGCGCTCGGCGCGACCGCCCTGATCGCCGGCATTATCGGCCAGGACGGCGCGGCGGAGACTCTGAAGGAAAAGCTGGCCGAGGAGGGAGCGGACGTGGCGGGCCTGGTGGCGGTCGCGGGGCGGCCCACGACGCTGAAGACGCGCGTCATCGCCCACACCCAGCAGGGGGCGCAGCAGGTGGTGCGCGTGGACCACGAGCGGCGGGACGCCATCGACGGCGACGTGCAGGCGCGCGTCCTGGACTTCCTGCGCGGGGCCATTCCGGGCTGCGACGCGGTGCTGCTGTCGGACTACCAGAAGGGGCTGCTGGTGCGCGCCCTGGTGGAGGAGACGGTGAAGGCCGGGCGCGGGCAGGGCAAGGTGCTGACGGGCAACCTCAAGCCCAAGGGGATCGCCGGCCACTGCAAGCTGACGATGATCACGCTGAACGTCTTCGAGGCCGCCGAGGCGTCCGGCCTGATCTTGGGCGACGGCGGCGGGGCGGACGAGGGGAACCTGCGCGACGCGGGCCGGATGCTGCTGCGGAAGTCGGGCGCGGACAATGTCCTGATCACGCGCGGCGCGCACGGCCTGACGCTGTTCGGCGCGGGCAACGCGGTCTTCCACCAGGCGGCCCACCCGGTCGAGGTGTTCGACGGGACGGGCGCGGGGGACACGACGATCACGACGCTGACGCTGGCCCTGGCGGCGGGGGCGTCGCCCGAGGAGGCCGTGACGCTGGCGAACGCGGCTGGGGCCGTCGTGGTGCGGAAGCTGGGCGTGGCGACGGCGACGCGCGCGGAGATTCTGTCACAGGTGGCGGCGCAGGGGTAGAAGAAAGGCCTGGGGGTTCAGCCCCAGGCCTCATGCCGCCCTCGTTACGGCTTGGCCGGGGCCGTCCCAGGGTCGGCGGGGGCGGCCTTCGGGGCGCGGATGTGGATCTCCGTCGCGGTCGGCGCGTCCGGGTCGCCGGTGATCTTGGCGTTGATCTCCGTGTCGATCAGCAGGTCGGCGAACGTCCCGGTCGGGTTCTTGCGCTTGTCACCGACTTTGTAGATTTTGGCGTCGTCGGCCAGCGTCAGCGTGATGCTGCCTCTCTTGCGGAACACCGTCACGGTCTTCGCGGCGGCGTTCGCCGCCGTGATCTTGCCGTGAACGTGGTCGTGCTTCTTGGGGGCCGTGGGCGCGGGTGCGGCGGGGGCCGCGGCGGGCGTCTGGGCCGAGGCGGCGAGGGGGGCGAACAGAGTCAGGGTCAGGGCGAAGGGGAGCAAGCGTCGCGTCATCGGGTGTGTTCCTCCAGGGTGGGTATGTTCCCTGGTGCAGACGCAGGATTCCCGGAAGGGTTCATCGAACAGGGGCGGGATTTCATCGGGCCGATGAGCAAGAACTGAGGACGAAAGCGATATGACTTACTGTTTAGGCGTGATGACCGGCGACGGGCTGGTGATGATGTCCGACTCGCGCACCAATTCCGGGAACGACCAGGTCAACGTCTGCCGCAAGATGTACACCTTCGTGCTGCCCGGCGAGCGCGTCTTCGTGCTGCTCGCCAGCGGCAGCCTGTCGCTGACCCAGAGCATCGTCACGCTGCTGGGGCGCGACTTCGACCGCGGCACCGGTCTGGCCGCCGCGCCGTCGCTCTACGACGCCGCCCGCGTCGTCGGCGACCAGGTGCGCCAGGTCTCGGACCTGGACCGGGCCGCCCTGGAGCGCGACGAATACCGCTTCAACGTCCATTTCATCCTCGGCGGCCAGATCAAGGGCGCTCCGCACGATCTGTACCTGGTCTACCCACAGGGCAACCCCCTGCGGGCGACCGAAGACTCGCCGTTCTTGCAGGTCGGCGAGCACAAGTATGGACGCCCGATCCTCGTGCGCGGCATCCGCTACGCCGAGACGCCCCTGGAAGAGGCCGCGAAGTACGCGCTGATCTCGATGGACTCGACCATGCGCTCCAATGTCACCGTTGGCCCGCCCATTGACCTGCTCGTCTACCGCAAGGATGAGCTGGAGATCAGCCGCCGCCGCCGCCTGACCGCGACGGACCCGGACCTGCGCGAGATCCACGTCCAGTGGGAGCTGGCCCTGCGCCGGGGCGTCGGCGAACTGCCCGAGATCGACTTCGAGACCTTCGGCCAGAAGGTGTGAGCGGGATCAGCCAGGCCGATACCAGCCCGAGGGGCGGGCGGGGCGCGGCCCGGCCTCCGCCGCGTCTTCCTCCCCGCTCAGGGCAGCCGCCGCCGTGATCTCCTTTGCGGCGATCTTAAGCGTGCGGACATCCGAGGCGTTGTGCCGCGCCAGGTCCGGCAGCGTCATCTCCTCCGCCGCCGTCCGCGCCGCTTCGGGCGAGGCCGCCTCCATGTCAATCGTCGCCGTCCCCGAGAAGCTGACCGTCACTTTGTAGCGCATGGCTTTATTGTACCCCGCGTGCGGCGCGGCAGGAAGGCGCTCAGGGCGCTCAGGACAAGGTACACGAATCCGCCGCCGACGTGCGCCAGCAGCAGGCCCAGGGCGAGCGGCGGGACGTGGCGCAGGCCGACGATACCCAGCAGAGCGCCCAGCTCCGTTGTAGACTCGATGGCGACCGTCCACCAGAACGCAGCCCGGCGCGTGTAACCCGCCCCCAGCAGCAGCAGCGACAGGGCCAGGCCCTCGGGCAGCTTGTGGAACGAGACCGCCAGCAGCAGGGCGTAATCGGGCCGGCCCGCGACGGCGTCCCCGACGACCAGGGCCAGCCCGTCCATCGTGCAGTGGAAGCCCAGGGCCACCAGCAGCAGCGCCGCCGTCCGGCCCAGTGCCCGCGTCGTCTCGGCGTCAAAGGCCCCAAACGCGCAGGCTGGGCACACGTGGTACACGTACCGGCCCAGCGCCCAGAACAGCCCGTAGCCGCTCGCCGCCGCCAGCGCGAGCTGCGGCCAGGTCAGCAGGGCGCGGGCGTCGGGCAGCACGTCGCCCACCGTCACCAGCAGCAGCCCGCCCAGGGCGACGTAGACCAGCCAGCGCATCCGTTGCGGGGCCAGCCGTCCCAGGCCGATCCCCAGCGCGCCGCCCCCATAAGCGATCAAAGTCGCCACCGTCGCGCGCAGCAGTGCGTTTTCCATAGTAAGTGTCCGTGCAGGGTGGCGGGCGTTGCTCCTCAGTGGGGAACGCGGCGTCACGCCCCCCGGTTCCCGCGCGCCGAAGAACGGTCCGCCGCTTGCACAATCACGCGGTTTTTGGTATGATGAGTGGATAGGATAAAGGAGTCCGCAACACGCCCTCATGAAAAGCATCTGGCTCATCGCGAACGGCACGTTCGGCGAGGCGATCCGCCGCCGGACCCTGCTCGTCTTTTTGCTCGTCGTCGCCGTCATCATCATCGCCGGCGCGGCCAGCCTCTCGCTCCAGCCCGGCCACGACGCCATCAACACGCTGGGCCTGGGCGTGATCCTGCTGACGGGCGTCGTCATCAGCGTCATCATCGGCATCAACCTGCTGCCCACCGAGATCGAGCGGCGGACCGTCTACACGATCCTGTCCAAGCCCGTCCACCGCTACCAGTTCCTGTGCGGCAAATTTCTAGGCGGCCTGATGACCGTGCTCAGCAGCGTCGGCCTGATGGCCTTCGTCTTTCTGACTCTGGTCGTCATCCAGGAGCGCGGATTCGACAAGGCCGTGGGGGACGCCGCCAAGGGACTGGTGCTGATCGTGTTCGCCATCACCTTGGTCAGCGCCATCGCCATGTTCTTCTCGGTGTTCGTCTCGCCGTTCGTCAACTTCTTCCTGACGCTGGCGATCTACCTGCTGGGCTGCGCCTCGTCCGTCACCAAGGCCCTGGCCGACCCGACCAGCGACCCCACGCAGCACAAGAGCATCATCGTGGTGGACATCTTTAAGGTCGTCCACGCGGTCATCCCCAACTTCGCCAACTACAACGTCCAGAACAAGATACTGACCCCAGAGGTGACCATAGGCCCTAACTTCCTCAGCTACAACATCCTGTACGCGGTGGCCTATTCGATGCTCCTGCTGACCATCGCCAGCCTGGTCTTCAGCCGCCGCGAGGTGTGAGAAGGCCCGGAGGTGTGAGAAGGCCCGGAGGTGTGAAGAGGCCGCGCGCAGGCCGCCCTCACGCGCTCTCGGCGGGGCGGTGCAGCAGGTACCAGGCCGGGCCGAGCAGCGGCACGGCCAGGGCGACCCGGCCCAGCGGGTCTTCCACGGAGACGCCGCGCCGGGCCATGTCGTCGCGCAGCAGGGCAGGGAACAGCAGGATCAAAATCAGCAGATCCAGGGTCCTGGTGTGGATGAAGTTCGAGTGCCGGAACCAGAAAACGTAGTCCGCGAGATTCCCCCAGCCGGCGATGAACACCAGCAGGGAGGCCAGGGCGACGGCGACGAAGCGGGCGAGGGGCCGACCCCCGAACCAGCGGGCGGCCAATCCGCGCGGGCTGGGCAGGGGGACGGGGTAAGGGCGGCGCAGAATCAGGTAGGACAGCAGCGCGAACGCGCCCAGGACCATCATGCCCAGCGCGAACGGCCAGGCCCAGACCCGCTGCCCGCGCCCGTCCGGCAGCAGCAGCGCCCAGTACATCAGCGGGATGACGCCCAGGAGCTGGAACACGCCCCACACGGCGGGGTTGCGGGCGGGACCCCGCCCCAAGGCAAGCTGGGCGATGAGGTTCCCCGACGGGTCGCCTTTGGGGGCCAGATAGGCGGCGTAGAGGATGTCGGCGAGCAGCAGCAGGGCAAGGCCGGCACGGCGGGCGAGCAGCAAGGTCATGGCCGAGTGTACCCGGCGGCGGCCCGAAAGCACCCGGGAACGGGCGGCGAGAACGAGGCGCGTATCGCAAATCCGCCGAAAACAGTGAAAAAGCGTGGATGCGCTGGTACAATAGGGCGACTCGGCAGACGCGCGGGAACAATTCAGGACGTTGCGGCTTCCTGATGATAAGAACTCAGTCAAACAACAGCCGCGCACCGGACGCCCCCGAACGGGCGGCGGGGCGAGAAGGCGAAAGGAATATCTTTGAGCGCATCGGTTCAGGAATCGGTTCAGGACTACCAGCTCGGTGGTCACAAGGTCGAGTTGGAGATCAGCCAGGACGTCTTCCAGCCGACACTCACCAGTCGCCTCCTCGCCCAGCTCGTCCACGTGCCTGATGGCGCTTCCGTCCTGGACCTGGGCTGCGGGACGGGCGTCCTCGCCATCGTCGCCGCGCTGAAGGGCGCGGCCCATGTGGACGCGGTGGACGTGATGGTCGAGTCGCGGCCCCTGGTCGAGGCGAACGCCCGCCGCAACCGCGTCGCGGACCGCATCGCGGCCTCCAGTGGTGACTTGTTCGCCTCGGTCGGGGGGCAGCGGTACGACGTGATCATCAACGACGTTTCGGGCGTCGCGGATGAGGTCGCCCGCCTGTCGCCCTGGTATCCGCCGTCCATCCCGACCGGCGGGCACGACGGCGCAGACCACATCGTCCGCATGCTCAAGGTCGCGCGCGAGCACCTCCAGCCGGGCGGCAGCCTGTACTTCCCCACGGGCAGCATCTCCAACATCCCGCGTACTCTGGAGGCCGCCCATCAGGCGTTCGGTGACAAGCTGGAGATGATCGAGCAGGTCGAGGTCCCGTTCTGCACCGAGTTCCGCGAGAACATGGACGTGATGCTGCGCCTGCGCGCCGAGGGCGTGATCGACTTCGTGACCCGCCGCTCCCGGCACCTCTGGGCGCTGCAATTCTACCGCTGCTGGGCCTGAACCCGACGAACACCAGCCGGGAAAACAAAAAAGCACAAAAGAGCGCGGCTGAAGGAAACTTCAGCCGCGCTCTTTTGTGCCTGCGAAGGCACCCGCGAACTAGTAGCGGCTGCCGCCGCCGCCGCTGCTCCGACCGCCGCCGCCACCGCCGCCGTAGCCGCCGCCACTGCCGCCGCCGTAGCCGCCACCGCCGCCGCTGCGACCACCGCCACCGCTACCGCCGCCGTAGCCGCCACCGCCGCCGCTGCGACCGCCGCCACCCCCGCCTTCACGCGGGCGGGACTCGTTGACGACGAGCGAGCGCCCGCCGACATTGCGGCCATTGATGGCCGCGATCGCCTGCTGGGCCTCGTCCTCGCTCGCCATCTCGACGAAGCCGAAGCCGCGGGCCTGGCCCGTGTAGCGGTCGGTGACGACCTGGGCGCTGGAGACGTTGCCCGCCTCGGCGAACAGGTCGTTGAGCTGCTGATCCGTCATGTCGTAGCTAAGGTTGCCTACGTAGAGCTTGGTTGCCATTTCTGATGGCTCCTTTCGATGTGAGCCTTCTCTTCGAGAACCGTCAGGCCACCACTGTGGGATTCGGAGGCACGACGGTAAAGGCCGCATGAACCGGAGACACAGGAGAGAGCAAGAACCGTGCGAAGTTAAGAAGGTCGTCCGGGCTAGTCCCGGATTGCATAGCAGTATACCCATAATCGGCGAAATAAGCAAACGTACTGCCGATCACGAAAAAAAGCCCCCGGCAGTACGCCGCGGGCTTGCGTCAGCGTCGTCAGGCGTTGCTGGGGACAATGGCTGTCACGTCCACGGAAGGCGGGGCGCTTTCCATCGTCTTCAAGTGCGCGCCGTTCTTCGCCGACTTGGCCGGCGTGGGCGCGTCCAGCGGCTGCAAGGCGGCGTCGATGACCTCGTGGACGTCGCGGGCGAAGATGAAGTCCATGCCCTGGCGCAGGGCCTCGGGGATGTCCTCCATCAGGTCCTTGCGGTTACGCTCGGGCAGGATGATCGGCGGGATTACCGTCTGGATCAAAGGGTGCGGGTGCGGTAGGTTTCCAAATCCGCTTCGGTGATCTCTTCGGGCGGAACAAGTCGGTAGTGTCTCTCCGAGGACAAGGCCAAGCCGTTCTCGCCTTCCTCAAAATCGAACAGAACGATGAGGTCATCGCGCATGAACTGTGCGGCAACGGGACGGCAGATGAGGGCCGGGAATTTGTGGGCGCAGAGCGCCGCATCCTGCTCTATCTGTACGATGTTGATCTTGTCCTTGCCGCCCTTCGCCTGAACCGGGAAGACGTAATGCACCCCGCGCCGGTCTAGACCGACATAAATCTCATCGGTCTCCACTTGCCCCAAGCCAGGGACCGTCGTGCGTAAGTGGTTTTGGAGGGAGTAACAGGTGATGCCGGTGAAAACGTCAAGGAGGCGGTTATAGCGCATTTTCGCCAGCAGCCCCTGCTCATCGGCGGATGCGTATTTCGCGATCACGCCGGGCGTGGCGTCGGGCACTTTCGTCTCCGCCAGCATGGCTGTTGGCGCGATGGGGCGATCCGTGACGGCCACGAAGCGGTACTGGGAGCGGCCGGCGGGGCGAATGATCCATGCCTCCCCTTCCGACGTGCGCGACTGAATGGCTTCCGGCAGGGCCGCGCGGTAGCGGAAGCTGTAGATCACGTCGCCCAAATTCTTAGGTAACCCGATCCCTAGTTCGGCGGCGACACGCACGAGGTCTTCCCGCTCAAACGGGATTTCCCGTGCGCCTACCTGATACCGCGTCAGGAAGATGCGCTCTATGAGTTTGGCGTACCGGTTCGGCTCCCTCACGGCTTGTCTCTCACGTTCTCTGACCCGGCCAGCGCAATAACACCACTTCCTCCCGCAGATGTTCCCCGGTGGCTGTTGCCAGCCGAGTTCGGAAAAGATCGATGCCGATGATCTCGTAGCCAAGCCGCTCCGCGATGTCGGCCAGCAGTTGACCCGTGCGGATCATCACCCGCAGGTAAGACATCTGATCGCCGACCACGTACGCGAGGTGAGCACCGGGTCGCAGGAGGAGACGCATCTCGGCCAGATGACGGGCCATGCCGCCGAAATAGAGTTTGGTCACGCGGGCATAAAGCCGCTCGAAACCGGAAGTTTTCCCGAGTTCGATGCGCCTCTTCTCGATAGCGGCGGCGATGCCCTGTACTTCGAGATGTTCGGCCACCCATTCGTCATCATCGTCCCCCTTGTAGATGCCGCGCGTGTTGGAGCGCAGCAGGCCCCGTTTCAGTGCCTGCAAATCCGCTTTGTTGTGAATGAAACCTAGCAGTACCGACTCAAGGCGCGTCGTGCGCGTGTAATCCTTTTCGTTGGGATAGGGCGGTGAAGTGATCACGGCGTCAATGGACTGTGCCGGGAGGAGGCCGCCGATCTGGCGAGCGTCGGCGTGATGCACGGCGGCCGGCGTCTCGGGAAGCGACTGGAGCGCAGGGAGATCATCGGCCATCGCGCGAACCGCCGTAAGCCATTCGCTTACCACTGGCGCGTCCATCCTGACCGAGCCGACTCCCACTTCTGGCCCAAACTTGAGGTTGCTCACGCGGAAAACCAGCACCTTCGCGAGAGCCAGCAGCTCATGGCGGGCGTACCGATCATCGTGGTGGCGACGCAGGGCGTCGAGCAGGACGAGCGTCTTGTGAAGCGGCCGCGGGCTGATGGAATTCGTCAAGAGGAGCGACTCGGCCTCCGGCGGCAGCCGGCGCAGCGGGTAACGTTCCTTCTGCTCCAGACAGAGCACGGGATTTTCTGGAACGTCGTCCTTCTGAAGCTGCTTCAGAGCCGCCTCTGCGATTTGCTCTGCGTGGGCGACGAGGTGGGCCGGGTCGGGATGCCAGTCCACTTTTGTCGAGCCGGCGAAGTGCGCCATCGGGCTGGCTTCCGTGCCCACGCTGGGTATGCCCAACCTTTTACATTCAATCACGGTTGTCCCGGTGCCGCAAAAAGGATCAAGGACTTGATGCTTCCCGTTCAACTCGAAACGCTCTACGTAATCACGCACCAGATGAGGCGGGTAGGATAGCACAAAACGATACCAGTCATGGGCGGCCCTGTCCGCCAGTAACATCTTATTGGCGTCGGCGTTGCTGGCAGCCCGGCGCGTAGGGGAAGGAAGCGAGGGCGCGTCATCCAGCGTCAGTTGTGCGTTCAAAGTGTTGTCTCCTGTCGAGATTATACACCCAACCGCCAAAGAAAAAGCCCTCCCGGCATTCACCGGGAGGGCCTGTGACGCTCTTCTCACGCACTGCTGGGGACGTTGGCGGTCACGTCGAGGGAGGGCGGGGCGCTTTCCATCGTCTTCAAGTGCGCGCCGTTCTTCGCCGACTTGGATGGCGTGGGCGCGTCCAGCGGCTGCAAGGCGGCGTCGATGACCTCGTGGACGTCGCGGGCGAAGATGAAGTCCATGCCCCGGCGCAGGGCCTCGGGGATGTCCTCCATCAGGTCCTTGCGGTTGCGCTCGGGCAGGATGATCGTCTTGATCCCCGCGCGCTTGGCCGCCAGAACCTTCTCCTTGATGCCGCCGACGGGCAGCACTTTCCCCGAAAGCGTCACCTCGCCGGTCATCGCCAGCGCGGGCTTGATCGGGCGGCCCGACAGCAGGGACGCGATGGCCGAGGTCATGGTCACGCCCGCGCTCGGCCCGTCCTTGGGCACCCCGCCCGCCGGCACGTGGATGTGCAGGTCGGACGTCTCGTAGAAGTCCGGCGCGATGTGCAGGGCACTGGCGTGGGACCGGACGTAGGACAGTGCGGTCTGCGCCGACTCCTTCATCACGTCGCCAAGCTGGCCCGTGAGCTGTAACCCCTTGCCGCCGTCCATGCGGCTGGCCTCGATGAAGACCACGTCGCCGCCCACCGGCGTCCAGACCAGGCCCGTCACGACGCCGGGCTGCTCGGTCCGCTCGGCCACTTCTTCATACTCGAAGCGCGGCGAGCCTAAGAACGCGCCTACCTGGGCGGCGTCAATGGTCATCGGGGCCGTCCGCCCTTCGGCGAACTCGCGCGTCGCCTTGCGGCAGACCGTGGCGATCTGGCGCTCCAGGCTGCGGACGCCCGCCTCGCGGGTGTAGCCGCGGATCAGGGCTTTCACGCCCTCGTCGGTGAAGTGGACCTGGGCGTCGGTCAGCCCGTGCTCGGCGATCTGCTTGGGCACCAGATGGCGGATGCCGATCTGGGCCTTCTCTTCTTCGGTATAGCCGGACAGCTCGATGATCTCCATGCGGTCGCGCAGGGCCGGCTGGATCGTGTCGAGCTGGTTGGCCGTGGTCACAAACAGGACTTTGGACAGGTCAAAGTTGACGTCCAGGTAGTTGTCGCGGAACGTCGCGTTCTGCTCCGGGTCCAGCGCCTCCAGCAACGCCGACGACGGATCGCCCCGGAAGTCCGTGCCCACTTTGTCGATCTCGTCCAGCACGAACAGCGGGTTGTTGGTCTCGGCCCGCTTGATGCCCTGGATGATCTGGCCCGGCAGCGCGCCGATATAGGTCCGCCGGTGGCCCCGGATCTCGGACTCGTCGTGGGTCCCGCCCAGGCTGATCCGCACGAACTTCTTGCCCATGGCATTGGCGATGGACTTGGCGAGGCTGGTCTTGCCGACTCCGGGAGGCCCGGTCAGGCACAGGATCGGCTGCCGCAGGTCGCCCTCGGTCTTGAACTTGCGGACCGAGAGATATTCCAAGATGCGATCTTTGATCTTCTCCAGGCCGTAGTGGTCAGCGTCCAGATGGGCCTTGACACTGGGGATGTCCAGGTTGTCCGGCGTGGACTTGTCCCAGGGCATGGACACCAGCCAGTCCAAATAGGTCCGCGTCGTCGTGTAATCGGGTGCCCCGGGCGACATCCGCTGCAAGCGGTCCAGCTCCCGACCCGCCTCCTTGGCGGCGTCCTCGGGCATGTGGGCTTCTTCGATCTTCCGGCGCAGCTCGTCCAGCTCCTCGCCACGCTCGTCGCCCTCGCCCAGCTCCTTCTGGATGGCCTTGAGCTGCTCGCGCAGGTAATAATCGCGCTGCGTCTTGTTGATCTCGGTCGAGACCTGCGACTGGAGCTTGGAGCCAAGCTCCTGCACCTGGACTTCTTTGGTCAGCAGCTCCAGCAGCGCGTTCATGCGCTCTTTCAGATTCACCGTCTCCAAAATGCGCTGCTTGTCGGCGGCGTCGATGGGCATGTGCGCGGCGATCAGGTCGGTCATCACGGCAGGGTCGTCGATGGACGACGACAGGCCGGCCAGCTCGTCGGGCAAGGTCTGCGACAGGGCGACGATGCGCTTGAACAGGTCGCCGATGGACCGCTTCAGCGCCTCGACCTCGATCTTGTCCTCCTCGGCAATCTCGGTGCCGGCCTCGATGACCTTGATGCGGGCCTTGAGGTACGGCTCCTCGCCGGTGATCTGCAAGATCTGGATGCGCGCGATGCCCTGGACGATCATGCGGATGCCGTCGGGGACTTTCGCCATCATGCGGATCACCACGGCCACGCCCATCGGGTAGATGTCCGCCGCCGTGGCGTTCTCCACCGACGAGTCCTTCATGGCGACCACGCCGATGATTCGCTCGCCGCCCGATACGGCCTCGTCTACCAGCTTGACGCTGTTCTCGCGGCCCACGGCGATGGGGGCGACCAGCACGGGGAAGATCACCGTGTCCCGCAGCGGCAGCAGGGGCAGCTCCTCGGGGATGGCCGGGTGGGCGTCGCCGTCCTGGTTGATCTGCTTGACGATCTGCTCGGCGACCGCGCCCTCGACGGCCGTGTCTTTGGCTATCTGATCCACGGGCACCTGGCCTGTGGCGTTGTTGTCTTTGTTCTCGTCGTTTACGTTCTGCTCGGACATAATAATCAGTTGTCCTCTTCTGTCTCTGCGCTGATCGGGATGACCCGCGTTTCGGGCCGGTCAGACGCCCGCCGCTTGGGCAGGGTGACCAGCAGGAAGCCGTCGCGGTACGTCGCCTTGATGGCATCGCGGTCCAGCCGGACGCCGGACGGCAGCGCCACGGCCCGCTCGAACGGCCCGTAGTACGTCTCTAACTGGTGACAGCGGACGCGCCCGTCGCGGTCACCGTGCGTCTCGCCCCGGACGCCGCTGATGCTCAAAAGACGATCATCGGGCGTCAGCGAGACCTGGATATCGTCGGCCTTGACGCCGGCCAGCTCCACCTTGACGATGACCGCCTCGTGCATCTCGTTGATGTCCACGTGCGGCTGCCAGAAGCGGCCCGCGCCGCCGGTCGGCAGCGCGAAGAAGCCCCGGAAGGCTTCGTCCGACAACTGCTGCATCTCGCGCTCCATCTGCCGGATGATGTCGCGGTAATCGTTAAACGCCATGTCTGCGTCTCCTGCGTCGGGTTCAATGGGATGCCTACGTTGTATCCCGCCCCCGCCGTTCCCAAACGGTTGATTTGTCTGAAGAAAGTTGAGTATGCTACGCTCAAGAGGAAGAATGCACAAGCGCAAGCAATGGTTCCCGCTTGGCGAAAGCGGAGCGGAAAGTTGACATCGCCCCGCCGGACAGCCACAATGGCCCCATGCAGATTCTTTTCGTCCTGCTGCTGATCGGGGGCGGCGTCGGCCTGACCCTTCAAGCCGCCGTCAACGGGCGGCTGCGCGTGGCCGTCGGGTCGCCTGTGCTGAGCGCGCTGATCTCGTTCGGGGTGGGGATCGCCGCCCTGATTTTGGTGCTTCTGACGGGTGCTTTGGGGCGCGGGCGGCTGGTGGGTCTTGCGGCGCAGCCGTGGTGGATCTGGGTCGGCGGCCTGTTCGGGGCGTTCTACGTCGCCGCCGCCGCCGCCCTCGTCCAGCGGGTCGGATCGGGCGTGCTGATCGCCTGCACCGTCTTCGGCCAGCTCCTCGCCGCATTGGTCTTGGACTCGCAAGGCTGGCTCGGCGTCCCGCGCGTTCCATTGACTTTGTGGCGCGCGGCGGGGGCCGTCCTGCTGCTGGCCGGCGTCCTGCTGCTCCAAAAGAAGTAGGGTAACGTCAGGGCGCTATAGGCCGTATAGGACTTCGACCGGCCAACGCAGGCCGCGTCGGGAGTCCCCCTTGTCCTACGTTTTGATCCTGCTCCTCGCCCTGTCCGGCGTCGGCCTGCCGGTGCAGGATGCGCTCAACGCCCAGCTCCGCGCCGCCATCAAGTCCCCGCTCCTAGGAGCATTGGTCTCGTTCCTGGTCGGGGCCGTCGTCCTGGGGGCGCTGACCGCTTTTGGTGTGCTGGGCCGCGCGCAGCCGTCGGGGCTGGCCCGCGTGCCGGTCTGGGTGTGGGCCGGCGGCGGGCTGCTCGGGGCGTATGCCGTCACCATCGGCCTGATCGGCATCCCCAAGGTCAGCGCGGGCGTGGTCATCGCCGCCACCGTCGCCGGCCAACTGCTGTCCGCCGTGGTCATCGACCACTTCGGCTGGTTCGGCGTCCCGCGCGTCCCCCTCAACCCCTACCGCGTCGCCGGTGCCGTCGGCCTGTTCGTCTGCACCCTGCTGATGCAGAAGAAGTAGGGCTAAACGGCCTGATAGATGGCCGGGCGGTAGCGGGGGCGGGGGATAGGCTTGCGCGTGTCGCGGGCGGCGGCCAGCCAGGCCTCTTTGGCGCGGAGGACTTCGTGCAGGGCCTCCTCGGGCGTCTCCCCGAAGGCAGAGCAGAGCTTCAGGTCGGGGATGTCCGCGATGTAGCCGCCGTCTTCCTTGCTGTAGAAAACGTTGATATGGTAGTCCTGCGTCATTCGCCCTCTTCCTCCTCCGCCGACACGTCTTGGCCTTCCCCGAGCGTCAGGCCGTAAGACTCGATCAGCCCGACGACCTGCCGGACCTGATAGGGCTTTACTTCCCCACGCACTTCCTGGATGTTGACCATCTCGGCGACCTGCGGGTGCCGGAAAATATGGTGGCTGCCGTTGACGCGGGAGAGGCTGAACCCCAGCGCCTCCAGCAGAGACACGAACTCTCCGAAGCGGATGCTCTTCGAGCCGGCCAGCACCTTCCCTAGAAGCCTGCGCTTGTTCACGCCGTACCTCCCCGCCTTCACGAATTCCCATTATACCTGACGCCGCTGCCCCGCACTTTTTTGTCTATTCTGGTCATTTTCCCAACATTGGCACGATTCTTGCTACCGTACTATTACGGTCTCATTTTGCCAAGATTTTGCCCGAAAAAGGAAACCCGGATGAAACTCCCCGCGCTCCCCCTGCTGTGCGTTCTCGCGTGTGCCTCGGGCCTCTCCCACCCGGCCCAAGCCGACCCGCTGGGCGACACGCCCGCCGCCCTCGTTCCCCTGGCCGTCAGCCCGCGCGCCACGGCGGGGCAGGCCGCCACGCACGTCCTGTGGATCAACGCCGACGGGCGGCTGTCGCTGTGGAACTACGCCGACTCCGGCGCGTTCTCGCAAATCACCTACGGCCCCTACGCCGGATGGACCGCCAAAGCGGTCGCGGACGGACCCGACGGCCGGCAGCGCGTCCTGTGGACCAACACCAGCGGGGCCGTGTCCCTGTGGAGCCTGGACAACACGACCGGCCAGTTCACCCAGAACACCTACGGCCCCTACCCCGGCTGGTCCGCGTCCGCCCTCAGCGTCACCCCCGCCGTCGGGGGCGCCCTCACCGGCGCGGCGGGCGGCGACCTCACCGGCACCTACCCCAACCCCACCGTCGGCCCGAACGCCATAGACCACACCAAGCTCGCCTCCGACTTCGGATCGCTAACGCAAGTCTCCGGTGGCCTTCTGTACACTCCTGACAACTGGCACACGATGGTTCAGCACGACCTCCAGGTGCATGGTACTGTGATTACGTTGGACGGCAACGGCGGGGGAAACGGTAACAACAACAGAGTAGCACGGGCTTTAGTTGATGGCGGGCCAAATGACGTGGGATTGATCATCAACTATGCCAACGACTTTGGCAGAGTGAGCGTTCAGAGTGAGCTTGATGTTCATGGCGCTTTAGGCTTAGAGCCTGGCGATATCTACGCCAACAACGACATAACCATCCACAGAAACACTACCGTTGCTGGTGTCTTCGGCGTCACAAATCAGATTAATTGCAATGGAGGCATTGCGGCCACAGGCGTGATTAGTACTTTAACCTAAGTTGCGTTTCTAATTTTCGTGGTTCGCGTGCATAGCCGAGCCTCTGGTAGAATGGAAGTACCACCCACCAAACTACCGGAGGCCGACTATGCAAGGCTATTTTACCGAACGCATCATCA